>Ga0247783_1000463_pt1 | contig 12629 bp, 12 predicted proteins | sample UWRJL064202C5_FD_179911 | JGI IMG/M metagenome (GOLD analysis project Ga0247783, IMG submission 179911) | Plant litter microbial communities from Arlington Agricultural Research Station in Wisconsin, United States - UWRJ-L064-202C-5 | ecosystem: Environmental > Terrestrial > Plant litter >...
ATCCGGCTATGAAGGATCTCGGAGGGCCGGAGAAGGCTGCTGTCCACCGTGACATGCTCCTGCCAATCCTCATCGATGAGCTCGTAGGCTGTGCGAACGAACTCCTTCAGCGTGGCGGAGACGCCGGTTGCGATGATGAAGTCTTCCGGCTTCTCCTGCTGGAGGATGCGCCAGATGGCATCGACATAGTCCGGAGCCCATCCCCAGTCGCGCTCGATGTCCACATTTCCCAGGGAGAGCATAGCGCCATTTCCGCGCGCCCTCTCGGCCACCGCGCGGATGATCTTCCGTGTGACGAAGCGCTTGGGACGCAGAGGAGAGTCATGGTTGGAGAGCACGCCGGTGCAGGCAAACATGCCATACGCCTCGCGGTAGTTGCTGAACATCCAGTGAGCCGCCGCCTTGGCCACGGCATAGGGGCTGCGCGGATTGAAGGGCGCAAGCTCATCGACGTGTTCGAGACCCGTTTCACCGAAGCACTCGGTCGATCCAGCGTTATAGAGCCGGACGGGAAGCCCGGTGAGGCGCACGGATTCCAGGAGATTGAGTCCGCCGAGAGCGATGCTTTCGAAGGTCTCGTACGGCTGCCCGAAGGAGAGGCCGACTGAGCTTTGCGCGGCTAGGTTGTAGAGCTCGTCCGGCTGCACGCGGCGGAAGAGACTAATGATGCCGCTGACGTCGCGGAGGTTCAGCGAAACCAGGTGGACGCGGTTCCTGATGCCGAGAAACTCGAGGTTGTCGAAGGAGGCCATCTCCGCGTCTCGCGAAGTTCCCCACACCTCGTACCCTTTCTCGAGGAGCAGTTTGGCAAGATAAGCACCATCCTGCCCGGAGATACCACAGATCAAGGCTCGTTTTTCCACTCTAGGGTTCCTATTCTCGGGCCGCAAAGTTCCATCAAGAACACTATATAGCTGGAAGCAGACATCTCCATGCTTATGGACGAAATGGCGGAGCGCATCTGCGACGTCGTCTTTGATCCAATGCGTTCTGGAAGCCTTTCAACTCAGGTGCCGCATTCCGCGTGGCTGGCCGTTGCATGTACCGAAGCAAAGAAGACATGATAAATTTTCTTAGTCTGAGGGGATCGAGGTCTCAATCAGCGTTGATTTGCGCTCTGATCCTACCCCGCGATGCATCGCAGCTATTGCTCTTGGAGATCGCATGAATCGCGAAGAATATGCCGTACTGATACAGGCCAAGCTCGCAGCCGAAGCGGATCGCATGCGGCAGGAATTTCCAGAGAACGCGGTGCAGAGTTGCTACATCGACAATCTCCTGCCTGAAGAACTGGCGCTGGAAATCTATAAGTCGTTTCCCGATAAGAGCACGATGATGTTGAAGAAGAGTCTACGTGAGAACAAGTATGTTGCCGCGCAGATGAATGAATACAACCCCGTATTGGAAGAGATCGTTACGCATTTCAGGACCCAGGTGTTCTTAAGCAGGTTGCGGAGATCACGGGCATTCAAGAGATGGTTCCGGACGATCGTCTTTATGCGGGAGGGATTAGCTTGATGGCAAAAGAAAATTTCCTTAATCCCCATCTTGATACATCTCACGATAAAAATCGCGAGATGTATCGCGTTCTCAACCTGCTCTACTATGTGACGCCCGATTGGAGCCATGAGCAGGGCGGCAAACTGGAGTTGTAGGACAACGGACCGAAGGACGCTCAACGCGAGATCACCAGTCACTTTAATCGTCTGGCGCTGATGGCGATCCATGAAAAGTCATGGCATTCGGTAAGTGAAGTCACCGTCGATCGCTCCCGGTGTTGCGTTTCGAATTACTATTTCTCCGCCAAGCCGATTGAGGATCACGAGTATTTCCATGTGACCTCGTTCCGCGGTCAGCCAGAGCAGCCCGTCCGCGACTTGGTATTGCAGGGCGATATTGCGCTACGCCAAGGAATTCGAAAGGTCTTCAAGAAGAGTATCGTCGACAATAAACATGTCTATGAGAAGACGAAGAGCTAAGTTGTATCGCTAATTCACTTTCAGTGATTTGTTGCATTGTATTGGATGGGACCAACGCGCTATGAGTTGACGGAGGCAGAGTGAGGGCGAGTGGAGCTGCTGCCTGGGCGGGTAGGTACGGTTGGCCGTCCGGCCGAAGCTTTGTAGATCCTTGTCTTAGTTGCGTGGCTGGAGGCGCTTGGCGCGAGCCGGATGATAGCTTGTTCGTCGGCTAGCAGTGGTTGCGACACTCTGGCTCCAGCGTCGAAACCCGTATCGGATGACCATAGCCGCCTGCAGTCCGTGCAGGCGCATATCAGCACTGTCCACCTCGTACTGCTGTCACATGCAGACAAAGCGGATTGCCCAGCTCGTCGACAACGACATGGATCTTGGTATTCAGACCGCCTTTGTTGCGACCATGGCTTCGTCGCTCCTTTTGCGGGCTCCGGCACTATGCGGGTGACCGCACGCTCGTTGTGTCGATCATCATCGCGTATTCGTTGCTGACGTCTTTGGCCAGATGCCGCAACACTCGCTATGAACCTCACGCTCGGCCCATCGGGTGAACCGCGTATGCACCACGTGGAAGTCTTCGAACCGTTCCTGCAGGTCTCCAAGGGTTGCCCGCTTGATAGCGATGCAGCAAACAGACGGTCATCCTTCGCCGGACGGGCTTCCGTCCCAGCACGTCCAGGAAGAAAATCCTTGATCCACTCCCACTGATCATCCCGCAAACCGTAACGACGCTTACCCATCTCAACAAATTAAAAGCAAAAGAAAAGCATATACCTAAGGATCACACACTTGTTCTGGGCTCTGGATGGGCGAAGGTGACGATTGATTCTTGTGGCCAACTCTCTTCAGGATAGGAACAAAGTGGAATAGATGAGAGAGATAGCCCCTCGGAACTGGCCAGCAAGGAGCATCCTGAAGCCCAGGCGCCCACGGCGAAGGAAGTAAATGATGAGTTGTCTGGGTGTCTCATATTGCCTGTAGTAGCGGCTTTCTGCGTTCATCGTCGAGCGCGTTCTTGAGGAAGTGCGGAACTCTCTCACCAAATCAATTTTCAGGCAGGCTAAATCATGTTGCAGGCCAGCCCGCATGAGATAAGCGCGCCCCCCCGATTCTTGCAGTTGGTGGAAGACGACGTGATCCAGAAAGTCGAGCGGAAAAGTTTGAGGAAAACCTCCACTTTCCTTTAAAGCGCTCACTCGCAGCGTCGAGCCTGAGTTGAAAATTTTCATTTTTTGATCGAGAATGCCGGTTCTTTCATCCAGTGGTTCGGGATTAGGATGGCGATTCGGCCAATGTGGAGAAAGCATCAACTTTTCGTGGAGTAGTTTTGGAACGACAGCTATAACCTTCTCATCGGGTTCTACTCGCCGGGTGACTGCAAGTAATTCCTGAAGGTATGCGGCCGTAACCACAGTGTCCTGGTCAAGTAGAAGAAGCCAGGAAATCTGCTCACGCAACGCATAATCCAAGCCGTATTGATAAGGAAGCGCCAGACCTGGATTGCTTTGGTCGTGGACATAAAAGCACGAAAATGAGGTGTCAGGCGCGAGGTGCTGAACAGGTGAATTGTCATACAGAATGCAGGCAAAGGCAGCTGCCATCTCTTGATCCTGCTTCAGCAATTCTTGCAACGTACGGAATGCGGGGGCCTCTTCCGGAGCCATGCGATACAGCACCAGTACCGCTAGGACAGAAGCTTTGGAATGGGTCACGTTCATCACGACAGGAAAACCTCAGGTTCGGGAATACGAGGCAGATATTTCCCTTTAAGAACGCGTCTGACTTCCCAGGCTTGAGGGACCAACATAAAAATGAGAAACGAGATAATGGTGGATAGGACGACCCCTTCTACGCCGATGCGCTGAACGAGATAGATTGAGAGTAGGAGGTTGACTACCGCGCTCAGAACGGCAACCGAGGCTTGTAATCGAAGCCGACTTGTCGCTGTAAGAAGCAGGGCCTGATTGGTGGTGACGGACAAAATAAAGGAGAAGAAAGCCATCAGCCAGAGCAACTCACGCCCGGGCATCGCGACTTCCCCAACCCACAGCTTGATCAAGGGACGCCCGGCGATACCGATTGCCAGGGCTGCGATTCCCACGGCAGTCAGAACGTTGCGATTCATCGCGCGGTAGGTGCTGTTGATCCATCCCATCTGGCGCTTATGATAGGCCTCTGTAAAGACCGGCCAAAAGGAAGGAATCATCAGGCTTTGCAGTACATAGGCATATTGCGTCAGTCGCCAGGCGACGCTATAGGAGGTAACGGCCGCCGCGCCAAGGTAGTGAGTGATTACCAAGTTGTCGGAGTTGAAGACAACCAGCCCGGTAAGTTGTAGAACAAAAAAAAGAAATCCCTGACCAAAGAGCCGACGAATGGGGTGTAGTGAGATCTTTCCTGGAAGTGGCTTAATCCAGGGGCGATGCACGAAGCAAAGCCACAAATTCATTCCAAGCGGTCCCAGTAGCATTGCGGTACTGTATGCAAGAACCAAGGTTACGATGGACCCTCGGAGGAAAACGGTCAAAATGATGGCCGCAAGGCCGAAGAGGCTGTTTGCAATGGAAAAGTAATTTGCAAAGTGAACTTCCTGATAACCGACCAAAATGCGGTAAGCCAATCCAAGGGGCAGAGAAAGCAAGAAGAATCCACCGGCTACTGCGACACATTGCGCCGCATGCACGATGAGAATGGGGTCAGTCAAATGAAATAGATTGCCCCAGTTTACCATTTTCCACCCAGCATAAAGCGCTGGCATGAGGAGCAGGGCTATGACCATAACGGTCCAGAAGGCCGTGGAAAAGTATTGCTGCGCTTTCTCGCGATCGTCTTCTGCGTAGGCCTCAGCGATAAAATTCGTGAGTGTGTTCGCGATACCCAAATCGAGTACGGAAAGCATGACCACGGACGTGCTTACGGTTACCCAGACACCGTACTGGAGTTTCCCGAGGTAGTGCAGCGTTAAGGGAAGCGTGACGGCGCTGACCAATAAATTGAGCCCTCGCCCAAGCAATCCCGAGAAGCTTCCGTGCAGAATGCGACCGAAGCGAGGGTCTTTCAGGAGATTCTGCCGGAAATGCTGAAACCAAAGCATGAAACTCCCCAGATGACAATTGCCGGAACGACCAAGTATGAGCTGGAGAAATTTTCCATACCAAAACCGTGCCTGGGCTTATCTCACAAGTTTATCTCACGCTGGACCAAGAAGAGAGAACGAGGCATTCTATCGCTAAGCTGTTGAGGAACGGTATGACTCCATGAGGTCGGGCAGAAAGGGAATCAGCAAGCTGGTAGAATTGGCAAATCCGAACGGTCTGGACATGGACTGCTGTGCCGGAGAACAATGAGTTGTCGTCCTGAACTCGAAGAAATATTTATGCGGATGCAGGCGGAATGCAATTCCAATGAAAGATCGCGCAACGATGTAAAACTGTTTATACCTTGGATAAGGATTGGGCGTAACCTTGCGTTATTCTTGGGAGCCTACCTTCAGCGAAGCTTTCAACTTGTATCGAGGTTTCATCGTTGCTTGCACGCGTCGCAAAGGCCCTTAGGCTGTGCCGCACGAAACGATAGCTCCTCATGGACATCGAAGGTGCGGAGTTCAAAGTACTTACGGACGGAGTTTTTGCTTTCCTTGAAAGGATTCGCTGGTCGTGGTCGAAACGCATGCCCATATATTTTTGCCGATCCCCAGGGGGAGATTGATCGCCTTATCGAAAAAGCTTCCAGGACCCATCGGGTCACGGCCTGGTATCCAGGACCCCGCAATCCCTGGGCCATTAAAGAGCTGACGCCTACCCAGAAATAGATCGGTGGATTCTCTGCTCCGAAGGGCATTTCGAGGTTCAACAGTGGCTGCGTTTTGATTCTCTATAAGAGGAGATGGCCCTAACTTGAAAGTCATTCTGTCATCCATCATGTTGGATAAGGATTGGATGCAGCGGTTATAAGGACGCGTGCGCAAAGTCGCTAATAGGGTCTCATGCTCAGGAGCGGCTGATGGATGTATTGTTGACGGCAAGTGAGATAAACTCATCTCCATGAGTGTGCAGCAGGGGGCAGATATAGAAGCAGAGTACTTCGCTGGTGAGACTCCTGTGTTGGACTTGCTGCTTCTACTTTCGCGCTCAAAAAAACGCATTGCCCAGATCACACTGGCCAGTATGCTTGTGGGTGCTTGCATCGCTTTTACTTTGAGCCCGACTTATACCGCTGTTGCAGTAATTCTTCCTCCCCAGGCACCGCAATCTTCTCTAAATTCATTAATGGGCCAGCTTGGTTCATTGTCTGCGCTGGGTGGTGGGGGCGCTGGGAGTTTGCTGAAAAATCCATCAGACCTTTATGTGGGCATTCTGCAAAGCAGAACGATTACAGACCAGGCGATCGACCAATTTCATCTTCAGAGTGAATGGCACATGCAGCGGCGGGACGATGCACGCAAAGCCCTTGGCGCCCATGTGCAATTTGAATCCGCCAAGGATGGTTTGATTGTCATCACGGCCAAAGATAAGAGTCCTCAACAGGCAAGTGCTTTTGCGAATTTCTACGTGGATGCGCTTCACGGAATGAACTCCAAGCTGGCGATCACGGAAGCCTCTCAGCGTCGGCTGTTCTTTGACCAGCAGTTGAAGGACGAAAAAAATGCGCTGGCTGCGGCTGAAGAGGATTTGAAGGTAACACAACAGAAGACTGGCATACTCAGTCTGGCCGGACAGGCCGAGCAGGCCATTCGCAGTATTGCTCAAACGCGTGCTGGGATCGCACAAAGGGAAGTCACACTGCAGAGTCTCCGGGCCTATCATAGCGATGAGAGCACTGATGTAACGATGATTAAACGAGAGCTTGAGGCCCTTCGCGCTCAGCTTTCTGAGCTAGAGAATAATCAAAAACAGCTATCTCCGGGCGACACTCAGATTTCCGCCAATCAGGTGCCCTCTGGAAGTTTGGAATATGCGAGAAAGCTGAGGGAAGTAAAGTATCACGATACTTTGCTGAGCCTTCTTGCCAGACAATATGAAGCCGCACGCATAGACGAAGCTAAATCCGCGCCGGTTATTCAGGTAGTCGATCGCGCCGTTGTTCCGGACAGAAAATCCGGGCCACCGCGCTTGCTGATCATATTGGGTACCGGAGTTGTTGGATTTCTCGTTGCCTGTGGCTGGTGTTTCTGGAAAGGCGCGGTTGAACGTGCACGGCAGACACCTGAGGCTGCAATCAAATTAGATCAGCTACGGAATCAGCTGCGATGGCGAAGTTCCTGATCTTATTTGGAATGCACCTTGCCGATAAGAGGATCACAGCTTAATGCAGACCAGACCCTGGAAGATTCGCAGTTCGTCAGACATTCCCTTCTACTGTAGTCCGCTGCATCTGTTCTTCGCTGAATGGGCCATTATGCTGGCAGCGTTCGAACTGCGCATCTCTTATATCTCTTATCCTGCTCTGGACCTTCCCCTTTTTTTATTTTGCATATCAGCAGTCGCGTTTCTAGGCGGCTACGCGACGGTACGGTATGGGTATGCGGCAGTGCGACCAAAACCCTCAAGGAGTGATTTCTATCGCGTCGACCTTTCGCGTCTACGCCTCTTTTATACGATTTCAATAGTGGGCGCTTTGGCGATCATTCTCATGAATTTAAAACTGTATGGTGCCCCGCCAATTTTTGGCGCCTTTGGCGTTGACACTCTCGACTATCAAGAATATGGATCGCTTGACCAGCCCCTCTTTACGGCCATTTTAGTTGTATTTGTCTCTGCTCCGTTAGAAACCTCGGCATGGCGGCGCTGGGCACTTTATGTCTTCGGCCCAGTCGCATTTCTGGTCTATGGTTCGCGAGGTTATCTGCTGATCATGCTTTTTCAGGCGCTTGTCGTGTTTTCTTTGAGAACAAAGCTGAGCAAGGGTAAGATTTATGCCGTAGCCGGTACAACGCTCCTTGCTGCTGTTCTCCTTTCCGATCTCATTGGCAATAGCCGCAACAGTCTTGGCGTGGATGCGCTGCTCGGGTTTTTGCAGATAAAACGTGCCTATTATGGCTGGCCGTCAGCAAATCTTTGGGTTATTTCTTACATAGCCTCGCCGTTTTCCAATTTATGCTGGATAGTCCATGTCTATGGCTACAAAGGACCCTCGTTAAAATTTCTTTATTCGACCTTGCCAGGCTTTCTAACTCCGAAGGAATTGCTAATGTCTACGGATTACGGTACGGAGAAGATTGTGGATGGCGTCCATACTTATATGGCTAAATACTTTTTAGACTTCTGGTACTTTGGGATTTTTGGGATTAATTACATTTGGGGCTTAATTGCCGGTTATCTTCACACGGGAGATCGTCTTACTCGTGACTTTTTGGTTTCATCGGTGCTGATCGGTTGTATGGGTTTTATGTTCTTCTCTGATTTTCTAACGATTCTTATCATCATGATGGAATTGGGAGCCCTTGCGTTGGTTCAGCGGTACATCATACGTCCGGTCGTTCCGGTAGATTCTTCGATCTGAAGAACCGGCAACAAAAGGACACCGAGCCGTCCTGATACGAGGACCAGGCTTGAGGGCAATATAAAAGTTATGAATATCGTGATTCTCAATGACTTCGCGTATGTCGATGGCGGCGCGAGCAAAATTGCTCTTGGCAGCGCGAAGGCGCTGGCCAAGCGAGGCCATCGAGTTTTGCTCTTCACCGCGGTTGGCCCTATCGATCCGACTTTGCTGGATGTTGACGGATTAACTGTTGTCTGTTTGGACCAGTATGAGATTGTGGCCGATCCGAACCGACTGCGCGCCGCCGTGACTGGCTTCTGGAATCACAACGCTGCGATCAGGCTCGCGAAGTACCTTATCGAGCTTGATCCTGTAGAAACTGTCCTTCACCTGCATAGTTGGCCCAAAGCGCTTTCCGCCAGCGTAGTCCGCAAGGCCACGGATCTCGGTTTCAAGGTATTGATTACACTTCACGACTTCTTCAGCGTATGCCCGACGGGCGGCTTCTTCATCCATCCCACACGGCAGATCTGCCATCTTCGTCCTATGTCGGCGGCGTGCGTTAGAACCCAGTGCGATAGCCGCAGCTATGGACATAAGTTATGGCGTGTGGGGCGACAATGGATGCAGAGTCATCCGGGTCACCTGCCTTCGGCCGTTCACGATTTTATTTCGATTTCCAGCTTGAGCGAAGACGTTATGCGCCCACTTCTGCCTCAGGACGCTCGTTTGCATCGAGTCTCCAATTTTATTGAGGTAGAACGGGGAAGACCGGCGGAAGTGGACCAATACTCAGTGTTCAGTTTTGTGGGCCGCCTTTCGCCCGAGAAGGGCCCGGCGTTGCTGGCTGAGTGTGCCCGAAGACTCAATCTGGATATTCAATTTGTCGGAGATGGACCATCGAGGGAGGAACTGGGGACACGAGCCCCCAACGCGACGTTTACTGGGTGGGTGTCTCCGGCGCAGACCCAGGATGCGATGCGTGCATCCCGAGCCCTCGTTTTTCCCTCCCTTTGGTATGAAACCCAGGGTCTGGTAGTGGCCGAAGCTGCCGCTCTAGGTGTTCCTGCCATCGTTCCCTCAACGAGCGCAGCGCGCGAATGGGTTGAGGACGGGGTTACGGGGTTAGTCTTTCGAGGCGGTGATAGCAACGATCTGGCGGAAAAGATCTCTCTCTTGCGAGACGACCCTAAAATGGCGAGCGCTTTGGGTCAGGAAGCGTACCGGCGCTATTGGAAGGCACCGGCAACTCTCGACGGTCACTGCAAAGGACTCGAAGAGACATACCGGAAAATGCTTGCCCTGAGTACGGTAAATAATAGCAATGAAGCTGTCCATTAGGATAAGAGGAGGATGCTCGCTCTATCATCCAAGATGAATATGACACAGCGAACTTACGCATCTCCCCCGGCGAATCCTTTGCGGATCTCAGTGGCGATGTGCACATACAATGGCAGTCGCTATCTAGCGGAGCAGCTTCGCAGCCTCGCTAGTCAACAGCGGCTTCCCGATGAACTTGTACTGTGTGATGACGGTTCTTTAGATGAAACGGTTTCGTTGGCGGAAGAGTTTGCTCGGGAAGCGCCGTTTGTGACCCGGGTTATTCGTAATCCGCAAAATCTTGGCTACAGCCAGAATTTTGCTAAAGCGATTGAACTCTGCTCGGGAGATGTGATCGCTTTGGCGGATCAGGATGACATCTGGTATCCACAAAAGCTGGAGCGCCTTGCTGACCTGTTCTTAACGTATCCCGCGATGGGAGGGGTGTTTTCTAACGGCAATTTGATTGACGGCAACTCTGAGTTACTGGCTGGAGATCTTTGGGGAAGCTTCGGGTTTCGTCCTGCCGACCAGGTGCGGCTACGATCCGGAGAAGCGCTGGAGGTCTTGTTGCAAAGAAACGTCGTCACGGGAATGGCATTCGCCTTTCGCCGTTGTTGGCGAGATAAGCTTCGTATAATGCCGGCCAGCTGGCCGCATGATGCATGGCTGGGACTGATGTTGGCCAACGAGAATAAGCTGTTAGCCTGCTCTGAGCCCTTGGTGGCTTATCGCGTCCACGAAAACCAGAAGATCGGTGTGCCCATTACCACGCTCGAAAAACGGCGCTATATTCAGATGCACGGGATTCAGGCCTACCTTCAACTTTCCCGCGATCGCAATGTGGAAGAATATCGAAAATACGCGGAACATTTTGAAGACCTTCTCGCCGCCTTCACAGAAAACGCTTCCGGTACGGAACAGAAGCTACTTGTTCTGGCTCGCGCCAAAGCATGTCATGCACGCAACGGCGAGCGGCTTCTGGCCATGCACAGATTTCGCCGATGGCCTGAGGTGCTGAAGCGTCGAGAGAGCTATAAGCGCTACTCCCCGACAGGGGCTGCGGCAATGATTCGGGATCTGTTTCTTTAGCCCGTAAAATTATCCGGACTAGAGTCTCCCCTTTGACAAGGACCTTCGGGGATATACTAAGAACACTTAAGCGCTTTTTATAGGCCCCTCTTACAACAGGCCCAATTACTTAGAATTTTTGCAGAGCCGCAGCCATGATGAGTTTCTTGGTTATTATCGTTGTTTACAAACGGCTCCCCGCTCAATCTCCTAGTTTGCAGACTTTGTTGGAAGCGGTGCGGGCGTCGTCTTCTCCAACGCTTCGCCTGAAAATTCTTGTCTCCGACAATACGCCTGGAGGGCAAGATCCGGGTGAGTTGCCAGATCAGGTTGTCTACCACTCTGCACCAGATAATCCGGGTCTTGCAAAACCCTATAACGACGCTCTCGCATTAGCTGAGCGCGAAGGTTTTACCTGGCTACTTACGTTGGATCAAGACACCCATCTGCCAGCTAATTTCCTCGTCTTACTTGAGAAATATGCCATGCTGAATGAGGCCATCACCGAGGTGGCTGCCATTGTTCCCCAAATTGCAGATCGCGGCAGAGTTATTTCCCCCTTTCGTTACCTGTGGGGATTCCTGCCTTGGATATCGTCCCAGGGAACGAAGGGAATTTCAAAACGATTTACATCTGCATTGAACTCTGCATCGCTGTTACGAGTAAAGGCATTGCGTCAATTCGGCGGTTATGACACGCGATTTCCTTTGCACCACAGCGACACGCGTCTTTATCAGCTCCTGGACGAGGCTGGTATGCGGGTATTTATCGCAAGAGACATCCTTGTTGTTCATGAACTCGCAATTCTGAATCGGGAGGACCGCATGACGGCTGACCGCTATCGCAAACTTCTGGTGGATGAGTGCGATTTCTGGGATCAACACATGGGAGTGTTGGGGAGAACGGAGCGCCTGGTGCGACTTATGGGGCGTGTTTGCAAAGGTTACTTGCAAAATGAGGATGCCGTTTTCCGTAGGATTACGTTTGAGGAGATCATGCGTCGCATCCGGATTCCAAGGCGGGCTAGAATGCGTGCAAGTGCAGACGCGTTCGGCTCACGCTGAAGCAGATGGCTGTAGCATCCCTCGCGGTGTAGGTATGTCAGTGTGGGCTTCCTCGTTCGGAAACCCACACAGGTCAGCTCCTCTGGGCTATTGACCTAGAAGACGTCCTACGATCGAAGCCGAGAATTTTCTTCGAGAAGAACGATCTCTACTTGCCGATGCAGAACTTTGCAAAGATCAATCTCAGGATTTCATCGGCGGTGGTGGTGCCGGTGAGTTCGTCGAGGCCGCGGAGGGCTTCGTAGATGTCGAGGAGAAGCATCTCGTGGGGGATGGAGGCTTGGAGGGCTTCGATGGCGCGATGGAGGGCTTCTACAGCGCGGGCGACGGCGTCGCGTTGACGCAGGTTGGTCAGAAGGCCGTTTGCGTTTGTGTCCTGAGAGCGGCGTAGTTGTTGCAGAAGCGCTTCGCGCAGGCGGTCCAGGCCTTCGCCTGTGTTGGCGCTGGTCGGGACCAGGGCGAAGTCGGTGGACGTGGGCAGCGGCGCGAGGTCGATCTTGTTTGCGACCACGAGGTGAGGGCGGCCTTCGAGGGTTGCGATCGTCTCGCGTTCTTCCGCGCTGATGCCGTGTTGCAGATCGACGATGAAGAGGACGAGGTCGGCTTCGGCGAGCGCTTCGCGGGAGCGGGCGATGCCGAGTTGTTCCACGAAGTCTTCGGAGTCGCGTAGGCCTGCGGTGTCCATGAGTTCGACGGGAATGCCGCCGATCGAGAC
>Ga0247783_1000464_pt1 | contig 12614 bp, 9 predicted proteins | sample UWRJL064202C5_FD_179911 | JGI IMG/M metagenome (GOLD analysis project Ga0247783, IMG submission 179911) | Plant litter microbial communities from Arlington Agricultural Research Station in Wisconsin, United States - UWRJ-L064-202C-5 | ecosystem: Environmental > Terrestrial > Plant litter >...
CGCGCGTTCGTCCAGCCGAAGGCCTGGCACCTGCGCAGCCCCGCCTAGGGGGCGCTCGCTCTCCAGCATCGCAGCTCGCATCCCGCAGGGTTCCTAGCCCTGACGCCGAAGGCTCTGACGGTCTTCGATGGGCGGCAAGCGCACCGCGGATTGTTCGCGTTGCGCGCCGCTCTTTCGCACCCGCGATGACGTAGCTGGATGCCCAACGCTAAACCCCAAAATCTGCCTCAGATCTTTGCGATCTCTGTGGCTCGGAGGTTCGTCGCTCTCCCCTCTCAAGCGTCCGCGACGCCGAAGGCTGGGTGTTCTCGCGACGTATTGATTGACCACCGAAAAAGCTGCCCCTGATCGAATGGAAATCAGAGTTTGAATTCGAACTCCGGTTTCTGGGGAGAGAGGGGTGCTCGCCTTGACGCCGAAGGCTCTGACGGTCCTCGACGGGGTTGGTGACCGACAAAAAAAACGCCCCTGATCGAATGGAAATCAGAGTTTGAATTCGAACTCGGATTTCTGGGGAGAGAGCGGGTCCGGGGGAGCGAGTGGGTGCGGGCTGGGGGAGGCGATGCTCTGGAGCGAGAGCGGGTGCTCGGGGGTGCTGGCGGTGCCGGGGGGGCTGAGAGTGCTGAGAGTGCTGGGGCGAGAGTGGGGTGCCGACCCTAATCCTGCCATCGTAGGCTCGTTCAGACGCCCGTCCCAGGTGCGACCGCGGCTGCGCGCTCGGTTGGTGGCTCTGACTCGACCGAGGTTCCCTTGTTGATGGCGAATTGTTCCTCGGGAGAAAGCACCAGGCGGTGTCGTCCGACCAGCCCGAAGTAGGCGAGGCCCGCGACGTACCAGGCAAGAGCCGCGTACACGCCCTTCACGTAGGCGGGATCGCGAAACTGATAGTACATGGTCCAAAGCGCGATCACGACCGTCAGCGCTGCGCCGGTGATGCCGAAAGGGCTGCGGTAGGGGCGTGGGATGTCGGGCAGATTCAGCCGGAGCAGGATGAACGACAGGCCCTGCAGCGTGTACGAAATCATGGCACCGAAGACAGCCATGTTCAAGAGCGTGCCGCCGATGATCGCTCCCCCCGCTTCCGGTCCACGCGAGAACCAAACCGCGAACAACACCAATAGGCCGATGCCGGTGCCCGTGAGCAAGCCCATGTACGGCGTCTTGCGCGAGCCGTGCGTGAGCGACATGAATGGCAAGTAGTAGCCCGCGCGGGAGAGCGAATAGATCTGGCGACCGTAGGCGAAGATGATGGTGTGAAAGCTGGCGATCAGGCCAATCACCGCGAACAAGGCGAGCAGCTTGGCAACGCCCGCGCCGTACAGTACCCGAAAGCCATCGAGGAGCGGCTCGGCAGCGGTCGCAAGCGAGTAAGAGCCGTGCATCTGACCGGGAGCGGTGCCGCCGATCGAGGCATTCAGGATCATCACCGCGAGCGCGGAGAAGATCAGCGTGGAGATGCCGAGCAGCAGCGCTTTGGGCATGTCCTTTTTGGGATCGTGTGACTCCTCGGCCGCCAGCGGGAGCTCTTCGATCGCCAAATACAGCCAGACCGCGAAGGGCATCGCGGCGAACGCGCCGCTCAGGCCGAACGGCAAGAACGGCCCGCCGCCGTTGGGCAACTCGATCAACTTGCCATCCGGTCCTACGTCCACGTTGAGTGCCCAGCGGCTGAAATCCGCGTGCGGCAGCGCACTGATGCAAAACACGGCCAAGACCGCGAGGGCCATCAGCGTGACCACGACCGATACCTTGAACGACAGTGAAACGCCCCAGTAATTGAGGAGCACGAACACGAAGTAAGAGCCCACCCACCAGGCGGGCTGCCAGGCTGGTGGCGTCTCGAAAATACCGGTCAGGTACGAGCCAATGAAGAACACGATCACCGCGGGCGTCATCACGTACTCGATGCTTTCGGCGAGTCCCGTGACGAAGCCGCCCCACGGCCCCATGGTGCTGCGCGCGAAGGAATACGCGCCGCCGGTGTGCGGCATGGCCGGCGACATCTCCGCCAAGGAGAAGCTCAAGCCCAGGTACATCACGGCCACGATCAGCGCGGCGATGAACAGCCCGCCCCAACCGCCGGAGGCGATGCCGAAATTCCAACCCGAGAACTGGCCTGAGATCACCGCGCCGACCCCGAGCGCCCACAGCGACCAAATGCGCGCGTGCCGCTTCAAGCCGCGCTTCTCGAAGTATTCCTGCCCCGCGTCTTGGTACGTGACACTGCCTACGGTTTTCTTTTCGGTCATGACGTGCCCACCGGTTACGAGCCACGATTCGCGCCGAGGCAGCATGCCCCAGCGGCCTCCGACCACGGGGCAGCCTAGCAGGGCGTCGGGACCGCGCGATTGCAGGCAGGTGATCAGCCCGCGTCGTCAGTTTTTCCGAAGCTGTTCCACGAGGCCAACAGTTGCCCGAGTTTCGTGCGCTGTCGCAATGCCATCCAGCGATTGAGTTCGTTCAGATCCGCTACCGGTCGTTGGCTGAACGGCATTTGTTGCAGATAACCGTCGGGACCGAACTCCGGTGTTACCGTCAATGAATGCTGCCCGCGCTCGGCGGCCAACAGCGCGATACGTCGCCACCAACCTTCGTGCGCGAGCAACTCGGGCTCGTACTCGGGGGCGCGTGGGTCCGGAACCTGCGGGCCTTGCGCGTAGCCGACGCGCGCGTGCACGTGGCGAGCGCGGTCGATGGCCAGCTCCAGCACGGACTCGTCGTCCGGCAAGCGCTCGCACACCACGCACCAATGACTGAAATCGCACGTCAGCCGCAACGCGGGCAATGCGCGCAAGAGTTCCGCGGTGACCCAGGGATGAAAGGTGGGGCGGCTGCGGTGGGTCTCGAAGCAAAGCTCCATGCCCGCCTGTTTGCCGAACTCCAGCGCGCGACCGTAAAAATCGATGGCGACGGGCAGCGGCCAGCTGTCGGAGCCGACGAGGCAGCTGCAAAACAAGGCGCCGGCTTCCAGCGCGCGCGTCACCTGGCTGCGGAAGTCTAGAAAGTGGCTGTCGAAGCCGACGGACGAGGCGGGAGCGTACGAGCCACCGCTGCAGATCTCGGCGATGTAAGGCATGCCAGCGCGGGACAGCTCGCGAGCCTGCGCTGGAGTCTCGGGCAGCGGGCCCTCGACTCCGTCGAACAGGCCGCTCTCCACTTCTCGCACACAGGCCGAAAGCCCGCCGAACGCCCAGCAACTCGCAAACAGCGAGAGCTTCATCCGGGCACCGAGTCGGCACTCGCGCTCGTCGGCTGCTCGGCGCGCTCTCGAGCGAAGGAGGCGAGCCCGAGGGCAGCGGTCGGCATGGGCATTTCCCCGCGCGCGATCTGCGCTTGCATGTACGCGAAGCTGTGCGCGGTCTGTGCGAGCAAATGCTCGCCGGCGCGCACGCAGGGGTAGCGCGCTTCGCCGTCGCGCAGCACGAGGTGTGCAGCGGGAGCGATCTCGGCGTCGTAGTCCAGGTTGAAGAACAGGGGTGCCGAATAGCGCTCTTCGCTCACCTTGCGCACGCGGTGCGCGGTGGACACCCAGCGCCCATTGCTCAGCACCTCCAGCAGATCACCGATGTTGATCACGAACGCCCCCGGCACTGGGGGCGCGTCCACCCAGCGATTTCTGGCGTTCAGCACCTCCAGTCCGGGCGAGGTCGCGTGCAAGATGGTGAAGCACTCGTAGTCGGTGTGTGCGCCGATCCCTGGCGCATCCAGCGGCATCGCTGAATACGGGTAGTGGATCAAGCGCAGCTGCGAGGGAGGCTTGTGCAGGACCTGGTCGAAGTGAGCTTCCGGTAGCTCGAGCGCGAGCAAGAAGCCGCGCAGCAGCCGGCGACCGAGGGCAGTGACTGCTGCGTAGTAGGTGTCGACGCGCTCGCGAAAATTCGGCACCTCGCTGGGCCAGCGATTGGGACCCAATAGGCGATTGCCCGCGCGGTAGTCCGGATCGGAATCGGGCAAATCGAGCGACAGGTCGAAAGCCTCTTTGCTGTCCTTCGAGCCTCCGTAAAAGACCTCTTCGCCGGGCGGCACGTAGCCGCGATGGTTGCTCGAGCCGCCAATGTAGTAGCGCTGCTTGATGACCTGCGGAAGGGCGAAAAAGTCGGCGGCGGCCGCTTCCAGCCCGTCTAGCAAGGGCCGCCCGAGCCCGTGCTCGGTCGCATAAAAGAAGCCGGAATTGCGCGCAGCCCGATCCAGCTCCCGTGCCGTCGCGCGCCGGGTGGCAAAGTCCTCGCTCGCCAGCCCCGAGACGTCGATCAGCGGCAGGTGCTCGAAGTCGCCACGTGAGGCCATCGCTGCCATTGGCGGCCGTCGCGTGTGTTGCTGGTGTTGCGGTGCGATTCCGTTTCGGTTTCTAGGCCCGACAGCCGAGGCGCTGGTACAGGGCGTTCCGCTCATGGTAGACGCTCGGGCTCGTATGCAACCCCGAGCCGTCGTGAAACCGGTCCTCAAGTGGGCCGGCGGCAAACGCCAGCTTCTCGAGCCGATTCTGGATTTCGTCGAGCGCTCGTTTCAGGGCCGCATCGAAAAATACTACGAGCCGTTTGCTGGTGGGGCGGCGGTGTTCTTTGCGCTAGTCGCGCAGAACAAGTTCGAGCGTGCACGACTCAGCGATATGAACGCGGATCTGATTCGCGTCTACCTCGAGCTCCGTGACAATGCCGAGGCCGTGATCGCCGAGCTCGAAAAGCTAGCCGCCCTCGAGCTCAGCAAAGAGACGTACTACTTGGTGCGCGAGAAGGTGCGCGCCAAGCGGCCCGGTAAAGACTCGGCGCGCGCCGCGCGACTCATCTACTTGAACCGAACTGGCTACAACGGGCTCTATCGCGTCAATAGCAGCGGGGAATTCAACGTGCCCTACGGGAGCTACAAGAACCCGCGCATTCTGGATCGACCGCGCCTCCTGTCGGCCGCCCATGCGCTGCAGGGCGTCGAGCTCACGGTGGAAGATTTCGAATCGTCTTGCAAGAAGGCCAAGCGTGGAGATTTCGTGTACTTCGATCCGCCGTACGTGCCGGTGTCCAAGACGGCGAGCTTCGCGGCCTACCACTCCGTGGCCTTCACCTCGACCGAGCACGCGCGTCTCGCGGAGACGTTCGCGCGCTTGACCAAGCGCGGCGTCACGACGCTGTTGTCGAACTCGTACACCCCGGAAACTCGCGAATTGTACCGGGAATTCGTGACGGATCAGGTTCAAGCGACGCGTGCCATCAATTCCAACGCCAGTCGTCGCGGCAGCGTGCCCGAGCTGCTCGTGTACAGCGAGCTCAACAAAAAGCCGAAGGCGCGGACTCGCTAGACCTCACCTGCCGCCGCTGGGCGCCACGTGTTGCGCCGCTGGATCGCGAGCTAGCGCGTGATGCCAGCCAGCGGAGCGTTGCTGAAATGCAAGATGCGATGGTTCGCGGTGTCCGCAACCACGTAGCCGTCGGCCACCGCGGCGATCGCGCGTGGCAAGTTGAGCTCGCTCTCCGCGTTGCCTGCACGCCCAGTGCCAAATAGCGTAATGACGTCGTGCGGTTCCCTGAATTCGACGAAGCGGACTCGATTGTTTGCCGTGTCCGTGAACACCACGCCGTCGGGCGTGAGCAGCAGGCCGTCGGCTGGGCGAAGGGCTGCCTGAGCTCCTGGGCCGACGCGATCCCCATAAGTGTGCTTGGCATTCGCGAGCGTCGTGCGCTCGCCGGTCGGCGAGACCCGGATGATCGCACCGAGCCAAGTCGCCACGTAGTAGAGCGTGCCGTCTGGAGCGACCGCAACGGCGGTTGGTCCGCCCGCTGAATTGATGATCGTGCTCACCTCCCCGGTACTGGGATCGATGCGCCGAATCGCGTCGTTGCGCAGATCTGCCACGTACAGGATGCCGTTCGCGTCGATGCCGAGGCCGCGTTGCAGATGGAAGCGCGCAATGCCGCGATCGGGATCGTCGACGTAGCCGGCGGCGTGGCCGGAAAAGACCACCGAGCTCCCGTCGGCACTCAAGAAAATGATGCGACTGCTGCTGGTGTCGGAGATGTACACGTTGCCATTCGCGTCGACCGCGATGCCAGTGGGCGTATTCAGCCTGATATCGCCATTGGCAGCTTTGCCGAGCACCGTCGACACGTGCCCGTCGGGCGAGATCTTGCGCAGTAAATCGTTGCCGGTGTCGCAGACGTACAGTTCCCCGGCCGGCCCGACCGCGATGCCCGAAGGAGAGCTGAAGCGCGCCTTCGACCCTGGACCGTCCTCGCGGCCGCGGCTTGCGGCGCCGGCGATCACCCGCGAGCTCGTCGCAATGTGCAACTGGTAGCTCGTTGGGGCGGAGCTTTCTTCCACACGCGCTTCGGGAAATAGCCCGGCGCGAGACAGAATGTTTTGCGTCGCTCGCTGGACGCGAGGGTTTTCGATGCCTTCTTCGGAAAGCCCCTTGGCCCAGCCAATGGTGCCGGCAGCGAACACGAAGCTGCTCGCGGTCGGGTAGAACACGGTCGAGTGATGCTGCGACATGTAGCCGTACTCGTGCAGTGCCGGCGACGCCGCGATCACTTCCAAGTCGGGCGGTGATACGCTGTTGTGGCTGACCATATCCCACTCGTAGCCCACGATGCTGCCGAGTGAGTCGCCGGCCTCGACGCCCGTGCCTTCGTAAACCCAGTGCTCCGGCTGCTTGACCACGAACGGGAAACCTTCGAGATTCCCCCAACCCGCCCAGAGCACGCCGAGCATTCCGTTCTCGGCGCGAGCGTGGGGCGCCATGTGGTAGTCGGCGGTGTTGTCTGGCGCGCCCCCCACCGGGTCGAGCGAAGCGTCCTTGTAGCAAGTAATCACGCGCCTCGGGACATCACCCGCAGTCGAGGGATCGAAGCGAATGCGACGGTAGGCGGTGTTGCCGGAGAAGAAGGCCATCGACAAGCCTTGGTCGCGCGCGTCCTCTAGCGCGTTCCGCTCGCCAAGCGACCAATATTCATCATGGCCCGCGGTCATGTAGAGTAAGCGGCCCTGCAGTAACTCGGGATTGCTATCGATGTCGACGTTCGTGACGTAGGCGACGTCGTAGCCCTCCCGCTCCAACCAGCGGACCATGGAATGCTCGATCCGCATGCTGACGTCGCCGTCGACGCCGTACGGACGATCGAAGCTGACCTGATAGCCGCGCGGGCCGTTGAACGCGCGCGGATCGGGCAGATGATTGACATACAGGTTGGTGCCACCCCACAGGTTGTACGCCTGCCAGCGGGTGACGTTGGCTTGCATCAAGAGCGGTGCCGTTCGGCCCGATTCACGAATCACCAGCGGGACGTGGTACTCGAAGCCATCGTCCGTGCTGAGCTTGATCAGGTAGTAACCGCTCGACCAGCTGGCTTCCACGGTGAGCGTGATGCTGGTGGCCCACGAGCATTCGACGAGGCCGGTACTCGCGCTGATGCTCGGCTCCGGTTGGGGCACGACGCTGACGGCCTCGCCCGAGCCGACCAAACGCGCGCCGAGCCCTTGGTAGTAGCCGATGCGATACAGATCCCAGCGAACCCCCTGGGGGCGACTGACGTTGACGGCAATAGCTACCGTATCGCCGACGCTGGCCGAGGTCGTCGAGGCATACCCCTCCACTTCACGGTTGCGGGCGGGGTTCTTCAAGGCGAAGGAGTCGCTGCCCGGCAGGCGATTCTCGATCCGAGTCGGCGTTTCGCTGGGCGGGGGATCGATGCGATGCCGGCCCACTGCCGGCGAATCCGTGGGCGGAGCACCACAAGCGGGCTCCCAAAGCACCGCGCCTGCAGCCAATGACTTCAGTACCAGGCGCCGCGCGACACGCGGCTCGTCCCTATCACCCCTGTCTGAGCCCATGTGCGATAGGCATAGCCGAGCCGCGCGCGCTGTCCAGTGACAATCGCACGCGCAGCGCGCAGCGCGCGTAGCAAAAGGCTACGCGTCCGTCATTCAGAGTGAGCGTCTGATTCCAACTCTCGAAATAGTGGCGAAAGTTCACGTCGACTGCGGAGCGGCAGGCAAAAGCGCGTCGCGCGTTCGAGCAGCAGCGCCTCCAGCTCATCCGCGCGCGGTCCGAGTTCGCTGACGATCTTGCGACGATCGCCCTCTTCGCGCTCCAGCTCTTCTTCGTTCTTGGCCAGTACCGAGCGCAGCTCTCGAATTTGGAACTCGAGATCTTCGACCTCGCTGCGCCTGGCCGCTACGCGCGCTTGGGCCTCGACGAGTCGCTGCTTGCCCGCGAGCCAAGCATCCACCACGTCTGCGCATTCACGATAAGCCGTGGACAATTCGCGGTATGGCTCGACGAACGCCGAGCGCCCCTCCCAGCGCAAGACGTCCATGACTCTGCGCTTCAGCTCTTGTGCGGGACGATCCATGTCGAGCGTGAGCGCGGCCGCGCTCGCCAGCGCGGCCTTCGACTCGTCACGCGCCTTGCTGGCATCGACACCGAGCGCGTCCACGGCGTGGCCGAGCCGCTGCCTGATCTCCCGTCCGCGCGCCTCGATGGTCTCGAGCGCGCGCTGCTCGGTGATGGCCTTGGCTCGGAGCTCGCTAATCTCGCTCACCAGCTGCTTGACATCCGAGAGCAGGTCGCTGAGCTGCTTCGGCTGGTCGCCGGCGAAGGCCAAGTTCAGCATTTTCTCGAATAGCGCGGTGCGTTTCAGCCAATGGTCGATCGCCACCGGTGGCAGTGTCCTGGCAGGAGCTCGCAGTTCGAGGTCGCTGCCGAAGGCGTCGCTGGGAATTCTGAGTCCGATTGCACCCGCGATGTTCATCAGGTCCGCGTGAACGCGGTGCGCGTCGACGGGGCGGTCCTTGGCGTCCTTCGCCAAGCACTCGAGCACCAGGCGTTCGAGCTCTACCGGGACCGATGGGTCGTGCTTTTTGGGCGAGACCGGCACTTCCTTCAAGTGTTTGAGGAAGTAGCTGGCGATGTCCGCGGCTTCGAACGGAAACTGGCCCGTGACCATCTCGTAGATGATGACGCCCAGCGAATACAAATCCGCGGCCGGGCCCGCCTCGATCGACGTGATGCGTTCGGGCGCCATGTATTGGGGCGTGCCGAATACCTCGCCGGCCCCCGTCAGTCGCGAGTCTTGCATCGAACGCGCGATGCCGAAGTCGAGCAATTTCACTTGGTCCGAGCCGTTCGGCAGGCGCGCCAAGAAGATGTTTTCGGGCTTGAGATCGCGGTGAATGACCTCCAAGTCGTGGGCGCGGGCCAGCGCACGCGCGATTTGAATCATGATCGGCAGCCCGCGCTCGAGCGGCACCTTGCCGTGCTCGAGTACGTCGGCCAAGGTCTCGCCGCGTAGCAGCTCCATCACCAGGAAGACCAGCCCGTCGGGCGTCTCTCCCTGGTCGAAGATCTCGATGATGTTGGGATGGGCGAGCTTCTGTGCGGCCTTTGCCTCACGCCGAAAACGCTCGCGGATCACCTCGTTGCGCGTGTACTGCGCGTTCATCACCTTCACCGCGCACGGGCGATCTACGAGCCGATGACGCGCGGCATAGACCGTAGCCATGCCGCCTCGGCCCAGGACTTCTTCGATCTGGTAGCGGCCAGCGATCGTGACGCCGATCAGCGGGTCTTGGATCGCGAGCAGCGCCCCGCCGCACAAGAAGCACCCGGCAGCGTCGTCAGGGTACTTCAGCTTGCATTGCGGACAAGACTTCATGGAAACGCCCTCGTCATCCTCTCCGGATCGTTTGCCGGAAGAAAGCCATTCCGATGGCTTTCACGGGAACCATGGCAAAACGGCCAGGATTCTTCGATTACAGACGGTTGCAATCCGCCCCTTGTGGTAGAACCCGCCTCGAAGCGCGAGCGCGAGGTCACTTGCCGGCAGAGCGACGACAACCCCTGAAGATCGAAGTCCCGAGCCCAAAGCAGGAAGCCCTGCGCTTTGGCCGGGTTGGTCTGATCGTGACTGCGGGCTTCGTCATGGGCATCATTTGGCCGCGCGTGGCGGGCTTCAAGCTGGTGCCGAGCGTCCCTAGTCAGCCGGCCGAGAGCAGCAGTGCGGATCTGACGGGCGCTCCGGCGCAAGCGAAGGGCACGGCTCCCGCCGTGCCCGAGCCAGCCGCCGAGGCGGAATTGCCAGTCGCCGCCGCGCCACCCTCCGATCGGCTTCGCATCAGTGAGCCGCAGTTCTTGGCCTGTCGAGCCAACGGCAAAAAATCCAAAGACGAGTGCGATCACATCGAATTCGATCGGCTGGCGCGGCCTCACATTCAAGCCTTGGCCAGCTGCGCGGGTGCGGACAAATTGCTAGGGGTGCTGTCCCTGGGCTTCGATTTGGACTTCACCTCCCAGGTCGTCAAGAACGTGAAGAGCGGCAAGAGCACCACCTTCAGTGAGTCCCAGACCGAGACGCTGATCGAGTGCGAAAAGAAGGAGTTCGCCAACGTGTCGCTGGTTGGCATCGCGCACAAGCACGAGGCCTACTCGGTCTTCTACAAAATCGAGTTCGAAAAGCCCGAGCCCGAGAAACGCGAGGCGGCGGAGGCGGGCGGCGAGGTCGCCCCTGCAGACGTGACCGAGGCTTCGGGCCACGCCACGGTCGCTTGGGACGTTGCGCTCGTGCGCTCGGCCGCGAGTCGCGACGGCACGGTGGTCGCCCGGGTCCTACAGGGCACCCGCGTCTCGGTCACGGGCCGCCGCGGCGACTGGTACCGCATCAAATACGACGTCAAAGGCAGCGTCGGCTGGGTTTATCGCACCGCGATCGGCATGTAGCGGGCCGCAAATCCCGCGGCATTTCGCCTAGCCAGTGGCGAGCACCCGTAGCCTGAGATAGATCGAGTTGGTGACGCGCAAAAAGTCGGCCGAAGCCCAGAGCACCGAGCCTCCGGTCGCGCCGCCTGCGGCTCCGGACGTGGCGCTGATTCACGGCGTGACGCCGGACGGCGAAGGCTTCGAAATCTTGCGCGCACGCGGCGACCGACTCGAGCTCGGTGCCATTCGTCCGCTGCGCGAGGGCGCGCCGATCACGGGTGAAGTCGTGACTTTGCGGCCGCGCCCGAGCTTCCCTGCGTTGTGTGACGTCGAGACGCATTTCAAACGCGCGGAAGCCGCGAGCGACCGACAGGATCCGCCGCCTTCCGCGGTCGTGCAGCGCACGGGACCCGCGCAGGTAGCGACCGACGAATACCGGCGCAACTGGGACGCGATCTGGAACCGACCAGCGACCAAGTCGAAGCTTGCCAATTGAAGCGGGTCGCGCGAGCGATCGTCAAAGCGCGTCGCTCAACGCGCGCACCTTGCTCTGCGCCATCACGAACGTCGCGTCGACGCCGCTGACGCGCACGTAAAAGACGCTCGTCGAGCGCCACGAATCGCCTGCGCCGAAAGTGACCGTTTGCGCGGAGCCATACCTCGGAGTCAGTAGCAGTCGCAAAGAAGGCGCCGAAAACCCCTCGCCGGGCAACGCGGCTCCGCCGTGCAGCGCCGCTTCGGGCCGCAGGTCGGCGAGGGCCTCGAGCAACTGGGGCACTCGATCCTGCGGAAAGCTGCCCGCGGGCGCGACCGTCAAGCGCTCTCCCTGGCGCACCAGGCGCAGCGTGCGGCCATGCGCTTCCAGCGTGATGGCGTTGAACGCGTCGCTGCTGGTCGGAAAGAGCGTGCGATTGAGCAGCGAGAGCTCGCACGTGTCACGCACCGAGCGAGACAGGATGAACACCGGGCCGTCATCCGAGAGGCTGGCGAATACGCCTAGCGCGGTTTCATCGCCGAAGCGTAGGTGATGCTCGACCGGGGCGCCCTCGCTGTTTTTGAAGGCAAAGCGCAGCCGAAGTGACGAACGTTGCAGCCCGAACGTGCCATCGTCCCGATCCGCCACGAAGCGCTCCGCAGACAGCGCGCCCAAGGTTTGAATCAAGTCCGAGCTCAGCACTCCGTCCGGATCGAAGCCCTTCGGCTCGGCGAGCACGAGGCCGTCGTTCACTCGCCTGAGCACCTGCTTGCCTTGCTTCTGCTCGATCTCCGCGGAAATGAAGCTCGATAGGCTGAACTCCGTGAGTTTGCGCGCGTACAGCAAGGTCGAGTCGACCGCAAAGCCGCGCGACAGCTCGCGCGGAATGCGCAAAAGGACGGCGTCTTGCTCGCGGTACACGAGCAAGTTGCCGGCCGGGTCGCGCTGACCGACGCGCACCACCTGCGTTGCGACATCGGTCTCGCGCGCCGCCGAAGAACGCAGGGTGACCGAGATCGCCGCGGGCTCGAGCCCGAGCTCTTTCAGCTTGCCGGCCTCGAAGGGCACGCGCTCGCCCTCGGCCTCGAGCAACTCCGTGATGCGTTGATTGCCCGCTTCGAGTTCGACTCGAGCCTCGCTGCCGGCGTGCAGCACGAAGCCGCTGCCCTTGCGCAGCAACGCGAATTTGCTCTTGCCCCCGGTGATGTCGAGCTCCTCGACTTCGTCCACGTGCAGTGAGAAAGCCCGGCGATCTACGAAATCGCTCGGCTCGAGTCCGAGCGTGGCTTCCAGCTCGCGCGGCGCACAGGCTCGCTGAATGTCCGGCGCCCGCCGAACCACGACCAACAGTGACGGGTCGCTGGGACAGCTGCCTCCGACCTCGAAACGGAGGCTATCTTTTGCCTCTTTGAGCGTGATCTCGACGAGCGCGCGCGCCGGACCGAGCGAGCGCTC
>Ga0247783_1000465_pt1 | contig 12609 bp, 10 predicted proteins | sample UWRJL064202C5_FD_179911 | JGI IMG/M metagenome (GOLD analysis project Ga0247783, IMG submission 179911) | Plant litter microbial communities from Arlington Agricultural Research Station in Wisconsin, United States - UWRJ-L064-202C-5 | ecosystem: Environmental > Terrestrial > Plant litter >...
TGATGCTCGGGGTCGAGGACTCGAGCGCCCCGATCCGCCCCGTCCAGAGCACCGTATCGAGGCCGCCTTCGACCGGGCGCGAACTCGGGCGTCCGCTTCCGGCCGACGGGCTACCGTTGTATCCGGGCAGATAAGTGTCGTCCCAGGTGTTCGCGTCCGACAGGTTGATGATGTAGTTGCTCGAGCACGAGGACAGGATCGGATCGGTCCACGTCGTCGTGATCGGGAAGAAGTCCTTGATGTTGTTGTTGATGGTCCCGCTCGTCGCATCGGGCGTCGGGCCGAGGTTCTGGTAATAGCGCAGGGCCTCGTAATACATCTCCCCCGCCGGGTCGAAGCGTTTGTAGACGCCGCTCGCGCCGAACTTGTTGATGTAGTTGATGAAGCCCGAGAACGATCCGCCGGCCGACGCGGCATTCGAACCGCTGTCGGACGCGTGCGGGTCGCTGACGAGCGAGCCGTCCGCATTGATCTCCGCACGCGGGTTGGGTGACGACGCCTGGTTCGCGTCGTAGGTGGTCGGGCCGATGTACTTCATCGGCGCACGCAACACGCCACCGTAGCGGCAGCGGTTCCAGCCGCTGTCGTTGCACGGCGGGCTGTAGCCGGGCGACTGGTGATCCATCAGGTAGCCGAACACGGCGAAGCGCATCGCCGCCGCGTTGAGTTGTGCCTGGCCGACCGGCTTGTACTTACCCGACGTTCCGCCGTACTGAAGACACAGATCGCGGCGGACCGGCCCCTCGGTGTCGTCGCACACCAGCACGCGGACCTGGAACTGGCCGATGTTGTTGTCCGGGCTGTTGCAGTTGCCGCCGCCGCCCGTCCCGAAGAACACGTAGGTCTTGCAGTTCGTGACGTAGATCGTCGAGCCGTTATTGGAGATGTTGTTCGGAATGACCTCGCTGGATCGGCTGGAGGCGACGCCGTCGATGTAACCGATGCCGCTCGACGTGTTCATCGAGTGACGCGGGAAGTTCGAGTTGTAGGCGTAGAAGCTCGGCACGCCGCTGATCGACCCGTCGGGCAGATACGCGCGTTCGATCACGACGCCGTTGTTGGCGCCGTTCTCGTCGACGCGGTTCCCGCCGGTCATCGCGTAGCGGAACTCGTCGATCGCCGACATCGTCGCCCAGTTCATGAAGTTGCCGCTGAACAAGTTGTTCACCGTACTGGAACATTCGTGGTTCGCGTCCGCAGCACCCGCCGGCGAGAAATAGCCGCTGGCCGCCGTCCCGTTGTAGACATAGCACTTCGTCGGATCGAAATAACCGATGTACGTGTTCGGCCGCAGGTAGCGGATCGGCTGCCCGCTCTGGTCGTTCAAATAGGCGGATCCCACCGTCGGGAACTCCACCGACGTCGTGACGATGACGTTCGGGTGTGCCGATCGTCCGCCGAACAACGGCACGTTCGAGATGTCGACGAGCGCCTGCGCCTGCGCGCCGATCGCGACGAACGCGAGCAGGCCCGGCAACAACGTCGTGCAGAAACGTCGCGTCGCGACGTCGACCGCGGAAGAGAATGCGTTCATGGCTTCAGTCCTGAGTGGCGACGACCGCCTGCAGCACAACCTGAGAATTGGGATTCGCACCGAAGCCCATCGCGGTGATGCGGAACATCCACTTGCCACCCTCGGTCAGCGAATCGACGGACGTCGTCTTCGCGACGAGTTCGATGATGTAGCGCGGTGCGTAGGCGGAGACCGGCGCATTCGCGCCCATCGACGTGCCCGCCTGCGTGGGATAGGTCTTGTTGGTGAACGTGCCGTACGCCACCGTGTGATTGTTTCCCGCTCCGGTGGCGTCCTTGTAGAAGTCGACGTTCGCGCTGTCGAGATAGGCGGGCCGCGCGAGGTTCACGTCGCACAGGCCTTGATTCGGCGGCGCAGAGCAGCCGGCCACATAGCCCGAGGTATTCGTCTGGTTGAAACAGGTGCGCGTCCCGATGCGCATCTTCCCGCGGCCGACCTCGTTCGTGAGGTTGCACGTGGTCTGCGTCGGACCAAAGATCTCCTGCTCCGCATCCTTGATCGCCGCTTCGGCCGCCTGGAACGCGATCTGCCGATCGCGATCGTTACGCGAGCCGCGCTCCTCGTTGATCGCCATCTGCGCCGCGCCGATGCCGAGGATGATGATGACGATCAGCATCATCAACGACACGATCAGCGAGAAGCCGCGCTCGCGACGCGCCGAACGACCCCGGGTGGCGTGTTGGACGGTTCGCATCGTCAGTTCACGTTGATCGACGTCCACTCGCGCATCCGGTTGCGGACGAACACGGTGGTCTCGACGACACGGCGTGCGCGCGTGCGGTCGACCGCGCTCTGCGTCGCGAGCGACAAGGTCGCACCCGGATCGCTCGCCGCGAAGGGATAGTTCGGGCCGAAGAGCGGATAGGTCGCGGACGCCAGGTCCGGATCGGGTCGCGCGCCGACGTTGCTGCGCAGGAGCATCGAGAGGCGCACGGCGCGGATGTTCCCCCAGTTGCCGACGGGGTTCGGCCCGCCGATGCCCGTGCGCCAGACGAGCTGCGCGGGCGCGTAGACATCGAGGTCGCAAACCTGGGGCTGCCCCGCCGGAGGCGCCGGGCAAGCAGGCGGCACCTTCGGAATCGCTTCCTCGTAGAGGACCTGGAAGTCCTCGACGCCGCGGATCAGGGTCTGCGTTTCGCCGGGCAGTCCGGACGGCACCCCCGACGCGTCGAACGTCTGCCGTTGGCACCGGAGCGCCGGCTCGCCGTCGACGTCGTTGTCGACGAAGAGCACGTTGTAGGCGCGGGCCCGGCGGTTCGCCTCGTCCGCGCTCGCCACGCTGATGTCGACCTTCGGCTCGGGAACACCGGTCCCGGCGCAATCGAGGATGCTGCCGTCAGCCCCACCCGACGCGGCGGTGGTCGAGCCGAAGAAGCGGACGACCAACGAATCGCTGCCGTTGATCCCGGCCGCGCCTCCCGGCTTCGAGTTGTTCGCGCCGACGATGTTCGGACCGTCGAGGCTGTAGGCATCGGGGGTGGGGGCCGCGGCCCAGGTCGCGTCGGCCACGTAGGCGGGCGGCACCGCATTCGGATCGGCGTAGCTCGGCGTGCCGAAGTTCGTGTAGCCCGCGAGGCGAACGAGGCGATTGCCGAGCTCGAGGCCGAAGCGCGCGGACTCGGCGAGCCGCGTCGTCTCGTCCTGCGTGCGATACGTCCCGCGCGACGCGACGACCATTGCGGTCGCGGCGAGCACGACGAGCGCGCCGATGACGAGCGCGATCATCAACTCGACGAGCGTGAAGCCGATCTGGCGACGAGCGGTGACGAAGCGTGGCATGCGGAGTTCAGTTGAAGGGCTGGATGGGCACCGCGAGAACCTGCGTGGTGACCGCATTCGTGGTCGTCTGCTGGCCGCGCGCGACGGACTGCTTCTCGTCCCAGCGGATCTTCACCACCAGCGGCGAATTCGCGTTGTTGTCGCACGCCATCGTCGGGGACGTCAGCAGCGTCTTGTCGCGGCAGATCACGGCTGTCGCGTTCGGCAGTCCCGACGTCGGGCTCTGCAGTTTCTGCAGCCACTCGTAATAGTCGTTCGCCGCGCTCTGCGGCAACGTGCACCCGGTCGTCCAGCAACTTGCCGAGGCCGCCGGAGAACCGGTCGTGAAGATCGGCTCCGTCACCGTCACGTCGAGCCCGGGGTTGCGGTTCGACCGCATGATGTCGCTCATCTCGTAGGCGAAGGCCGACGCCTGCGAACGCAGCGACGACTGCTTGTTGTCGCGCACGGCGTTGAGCGTCATCGCCGCCGCGCCGAGAACGCCCATCACGAGCACGATCAACGCGACCATCACCTCGATGAGCGTGAAGCCGGTCTCGCCCGACGAAACGCGGGCGTGGAATGGGGTAAGGGCTTTTTTCACGCCCGCATTCTGAAGGCCGGGTCGCAGACCGTGGCCGCCAAGCATCGGGAGAGAGCCGCCATTCATCGCCGATCGGCGGCAGGACAAACGCCGCAGTTCTCCACGGCGAACGCCCCGCCGTCGGTCGACGAAATCCTCGAAAACCCTAGGATTTTCGCGGGGCGCGCTTCGTCGCGACTTCGCGGATCACGTCCGCGAACTCGTCGACGTCCTCGAAGCTGCGATAGACGGACGCGAAGCGGATATAGGCGATCTTGTCGATCTTCTTGAGTTCGCGCATCACGAGTTCGCCGATCCGGTCGCTCGGCACCTCCCGCTCGCCCGAGGACAACAGCTTGTCCTCGATGCGCTCGATCGCCGCGTCGACCGCCTCGGCGTTGACCGGCCGTTTTCGCAATGCGAGATGAAGACTGAACGACAGCTTCGCCCGATCGTAGTCGGCGCGGCTGCCGTTCTTCTTCACCACCGCGGGCAGGTTGAGTTCCGCGCGCTCGTACGTCGTGAAGCGGCGATCGCAGGCCTCGCAGCGGCGGCGGCGCTTGATCGAATCGCCCTCCTCCGAGATGCGCGTGTCGAGCACCTGGGTGTCGGGGTGGCTGCAGTACGGACAGTGCATCGCGCGGCGGCTCGATCAGCCGTACACCGGGAAACGCTTCGTCAACGCGTCGACCTTGCTCCGCACGGTCGCGATCGCGCTCGCGTCCTGCGGCGAGTCGAGCACGTCGGCGATCAGGTGACCGACCTGCCTCGCCTCGTCGAGGCCGAAGCCGCGGGTCGTCATCGCCGGACTGCCGAGGCGGATCCCGCTCGTCACGAAGGGCTTCTCGGGATCGTTCGGGATCGCGTTCTTGTTGACGGTCAGATGCGCATCGCCGAGCAGCTTCTCGGCATCCTTGCCGGTGATCTTCTTCGCGCGCAGGTCCACGAGCATCACGTGGCTCTCGGTCTTGCCGGAGACGATGCGCAGCCCGCGTTCGATCAGGGTCTTCGCGAGCGCGTCCGCGTTCGCGACCACCTGCGTCTGGTAAGTCCTGAACTCCGGCGTCGCCGCCTCCTTCAGCGCGACGGCCTTGCCCGCGATCACGTGCATCAGCGGGCCGCCCTGGATGCCCGGGAAGATCGCGGAGTTGATCGCCTTCGCGTGCTGCTCCTTCATCAGGATGATCCCGCCGCGCGGGCCGCGAAGACTCTTGTGCGTCGTCGTCGTGACGACGTCCGCGTGCGGGACCGGGTTCGGATAGACGCCGGCCGCGACGAGCCCCGCGTAGTGCGCGACGTCGACCATGAAGTACGCGCCGACATCCTTCGCGATCTTCGAGAAGCGCTCGAAGTCGATGCGCAGGCTGTAGGCCGACGCGCCCGCGAGGATGAGCTTCGGCTTGTGCTCGTGGGCGAGGCGTTCGACCTGTTCGTAGTCGATGGCCTCGTTCGCATCGAGACCGTAGCTGACCGGCTTGAACCACTTGCCGCTCATGTTGAGCGCCATGCCGTGCGTGAGGTGACCGCCTTCGGCGAGGCTCATCCCCAGGAAGGTGTCGCCCGGCTTGAGCAGCGCGAAGAAGACGGCCTGGTTCGCCTGCGAGCCGGAGTTCGGCTGCACGTTCGCGGCCTCGGCGCCGAACAAGGCCTTCGCGCGGTCGATCGCGAGCGTCTCGACGACGTCGACGAATTCGCAGCCTCCGTAATAGCGCTTGCCCGGATAGCCCTCGGCGTATTTGTTCGTCAGCTGGCTGCCCTGCGCCTCCATCACGGCGGGACTCGTGTAGTTCTCCGACGCGATCAGCTCGATGTGATCTTCCTGGCGACGGTTCTCGTTTGCGATGGCCGACCAGATCTCCGGGTCGACTTGGGCAATGGTCTTCTGGCGTTCGAACATGACGCGGTCCTCTGATGAGTCGCAAGCGACGTGGGCAATCGCGACACCACGCAGCGCGGGTCGCACGTCATTCTTCACTGCCCAGGCGATCGGCGACGAGAGGCGGTCCGGCACTGCCGCTCGCGATTCCGCGCTTCCCGGTGGTTAGCCCACCTTGTGCGTCCTGAGTCGGGGACGCGTCGCCAGTCACGCGGAATGGAATGTGGGCGCGAGTGTATGCAAGGGGGAGTCCGGGGGCAAGCCGGTGATTTGCGACAATCCGGCCTCCGTCCCTTCTCGAGGTCCCACATGATCGTCTTCGTCACCGGCGCGACCGCAGGCTTCGGCGCGGCCATCGCCCATCGTTTCGTCCAGGAAGGTCATCGCGTCGTCGCCGCGGGCCGTCGCCGCGAGCGACTCGACGAACTCGCGCGGGAACTGGGTGACGCGGTCCATCCGCTCGTGCTCGACGTCACCGATCGGGGCGCCGTCGAAGGACTCGTGGCGACCTTGCCCGCCGCGTTCGCCGCGGTCGACGTGCTCGTCAACAACGCAGGCCTGGCGCTCGGCCTCGAGTCGGCGCAGGAAGCGAAGCTCGACGACTGGGACACGATGATCGACACGAACGTGAAGGGCCTCGCGCGGATGACGCGGGCCTTCCTGCCCGGCATGATCTCGCGCGGCCGCGGCCACGTCGTGAACCTCGGCTCGGTCGCCGGTCACTTCCCCTATCCCGGCGGCAACGTCTACGGCGCGACGAAGGCCTTCGTCGATCAGTTCAGCCTGAACCTGCGTGCCGACCTCCTCGGCACGCCGGTGCGCGTGACGAACGTGGAACCGGGCTTCTCGGGCGGGACCGAGTTCTCCAACGTGCGCTTCAAGGGCGACGACGAACGCGCGTCGAAGCTCTACGAAGGCACGCAGCCCCTGACCGCGGCCGACGTCGCCGAAGCGGTCTTCTGGGCGACGACCCTGCCGGCACACGTCAACATCAACTCGATCCAGATGATGCCCGTGTGCCAGGCCTTCGCGCCTTTCGCGATCAAGCGGGGCTGAGGCCCCGCGCTTCAGTGCGCGTGGTCGGGTGCGGTTCCGCTCGCGCTCTCGTCGGCCGCCCAGCCCGACGCATCGGCGGTCACGACGTCGACGTAGCGCGTCACGACCTTCGGCGAGTCGACGACCCGGGTCGCGGCCGCCGGGGAGACGGCTTGCGCCTGGGGCTCTCCCATCGAGAACGCCACGCTGATCGTGGCCACGACGAGGAGGGATGCACCGAGCGCATGCACGATGTTCGGGGAGTTGAGCCACGCGGCGACACGTCCCATCAGTGTGGTCCTGGTCTGGTAGTAGGTGGAATACATGTTGTCCTCCTGCGGTGAATGGCGAGGTCTCGTTGCCTCGCCACCATTGAACTGCAGGTCCGCGCCGAAGCCATGTGATCGAAGTCGCAGGGTGGAGCGTGAATATTCACGTCCCCCATTCGACGACTGCGGCGTGGCCTACTGCCCGCGCCCCGACGGACTGACGCCCGCGAACGTCAGGAAGTCGACGACCCGGAACCCGCCGCCCGTCACGGTCGGCATCCATTGCGGTTGTGCGCGCAGATAGGACGTCCGGTCGCCGCGCAGCAGGTCGACGATGACCTGGCCCACGATCGAACCGCCGACGGGGCCGAGCGTCTGGCCGCCGCCCATCAGCGCGGCCTCGCGCAAGACGTAGAACCAGAGCGGCGTGCGCCGCTCGAGACCGAGCCCGTAGCGCGCGAGGTCGCCGAGATCGACGTGGGACAGCACGGGTACGCGCAGGTACTCGGCGATCGACTGTCCGGCGGGCAGGCTCCACGTCAGCTGCCTCAGCAGATTGCGTTGGGGCAGCGCGGTCGGCGCGTCGCCGGTCGCCATCGCGCCGAGCGGCAGCCGGAAGAGCGGGGTCGAGATCGTCGTGTCGATGCGCTTGCGTGGCTTGACCTCGCCGTCGCGGAAGTCGAAGAACGTCTGCCACCCGACGAAGCGGCGCGCGGAGCGCGCACCGCCGCGCATGTCGCTCGGATCGGCCTGCCCCTCGGCCGACGGATCGAACACGAAGCCGAAGAACGGACCGCCGCGGTCGCCGCGCAGATTCGCGCGATACGAAGGCCGCACCATCGAATGCCCGAAGCGATAGGCCGCGCCCTGGAACTCGACCGGCATCGCCGGAACCCCGCCCGCATCCCGACCGTACTGGCTGCGACGCAGGATCGTGTCGGTCATCGAGGCGCCGATGAAGGACGGGAGGATCTCGTGGACGATCAGCCACTGGTAGTGCCACGTCGTCAGGCGGCGCGCCTCGGCGAACACGCGATCCGGCGCCGTCTCGCCGCTCGCGCGCACGCGGTCCACCATGCGGTTGTGGAACAGCAGGAACGCCGCGGCGAGTCCCGAGACCATCAGGTTCTCGTCGTTGCGCGGGTCGGCGATGATCGCGCGACCCGTCGCATCGCGCGGCAGGTCCTCGAACGCACCGCCGCTCTCGATCCTGAATTTCACGCGGTCGCGCGGGTCGTAGAGCAGTTGATCGACCACCGGTCCGGCCCCGTAGATCGAGTCGAGGTCGAACGCGGGCATGCGCGCGTTCGGCGCGCTCGTCGGCTCCTTCGGCACACCGAGCCTCGACGTCGCGTCGAAGGTCATGTCGTGGTCCATGAACTGCCCGAAGAACGTGGTCCCCGCCGGACCGTTCGGCAGGTCGGCGTTCGGGTTGTTGAGCGACAGCGTCGGGTTCGTGATGAGCGCCGCCGGTCCGGCGCTCAAGTCGTCGTTCGCGTCCATCATCCCGCCGGGTCGGCCGATGTCGAGCAGGGCCGCCACGACGGCGGGATGCGCCTCCGCGAACGGCGGCAGCATCGGGAACAGACGCGTGAAGTTCGCATTCGACGGCGGTCCGGACTGCGGGTGCTCGTCGTGCGCGAAGGCGAGCGGTGCGACACCCGCGGTCGCGAGGCCGATCCCCGCGTCCCGAAGAAAGTCGCGACGACTGCATGACGCGCGCGCGTGCGGCGTCGACTGGCTCGAATCCATGACTTCTCCCTGAATGGTCCGCGCGAGTGCCCGCGCGTTGCCGGTCGGGCGACGGCGTCCGTCGCCCCGTTCATCCCCGCGCAGCGCGCGGGTCGGTCGCCGGGGTCGGTCGCGTCAATGCGCCGCTTCGGGACGCAAGCCGTGCGCGCTCTCGTCGGCCGCCCAGATCTCCGATGGCGACAGTCCGCGCAGCGGCGCGTCGGTCCAGGCGGCCTCGACATGGGCGGACGGCGCCGCCGCGCTGGCCGCCTGCACCGCGACCGCGCTCGGGACCGGATCGAGGTAGTCGCCCGCGATCGACAGCGCGCTGACGACCGCGGCGACGACGCCCGCGAGGACCAGCGCACGACCGATCTCGCTGGGGTCGATGCGACCGAGCGCCGACAGCGCCAGTCGCCCGACGGGGATGGGGTTGCTCGTCATGTTCGTTCTCCGGTTGCGCGCAGCCGTCAGCGGCCGTGCACCCCATCAATCGGAAATGACGAGGCAAACCCGCCACCCCCGTCGGAAAATGACGCTATCTCGTCGCGATCTGCTCCGCGAGACGCGTGTCGCGGTGATCGCGGCCCATCATTTCGCTGAGGTTGGGCAGCGCGTTCGATGCCGCCTTGCGCGCATCGTCGACGTCGCCGCGATCCTGGTCGATGCGGGCGAGGAGCAGCCATCCCTGGCCCGTCAACAGCGAGTACGGCCGATCGCCCTGGATCTTCTGCGTGATCGCGAGCGCGGCCTCCGCGTCGCGCAGCGCCGCGGCGTCGTCGTTGAGGCGATGCTCGGCGCCGGCGCGCGTCATCAGCGCGAGCGCGAGCGGCGCGATCTGCATATGGCGCTTCTCGAAGACGTCGATCACCGGCGCGATCGCCCGCAGCGCGCGCGGTGCGTCGCCCTCGGCGAGCGCGAGCTTCGCGCCCCGCAACGACACGATGAGGCGTGTCGAGTGATCGGGCGGCAACTCCATCGATCGCGTCGTCGCCTCGGCGAGGTTGCGCTCCGCCGCGTCGAAGTCCTTCAACTCGGTGTAGGCCCCGACCTTGACGAGCAAGGCGGCGCAGACGAAACCGAGATGACCGGCCGCGGTCGCGATGGCGACGGCGCGATCGGCCTGCTCGATCGCCTCGTCGTAACGGCCGAGCGCGAGCAGGGCCGCCGCGCGATTGCTTGCGTCCGACGGCTGTACCCGTCCGCCCGCCGCGCCGTGAAGCGAGCGTTCGATCGCCTCGTCGTACAGCGCAAGCGCGCGCTTCACGTCGCCGGCCGCGACTGCGGACACGCCCCAGTTGTTGAGGATCGCGACCGCATTCGGACTGTCCATCCGGTCGATTTCCTTGTAGATGTCGATCGCGCGGCCGAACTCCCGGTCGGCGTCGACGCTGCGGCCGTTGAGCGTGTACGCGAACCCGAGATCGCCGTGCATCGACGCGAGCATCATCGGCGACGGTTGCGTCGCGAGCGACGCGAAGCGTTCCGCCGACTGCGCGTGCGCGAGCGCGTCGGTCGCCTCGTTGCGCATCCACGCGACCTTCGCGAGGTAGAGCTCGCACCACGCGTTCGTCGTCGGGTCGACGTCGCGGCGCGCGGCCCAGCGTCTCATCGTGTCGCGCGCGGATTCGTCGTGGTCGACCTGCCAGCGGCTGAGCGCGTGCGCGCATTCGAGCGAGCCCCGCCACGACGGATCCTTCGTCGCGGACACGAGACCGAGCGCCTCCGTCTCGAGCAGGCTCGCGCGCGCACTGTCGCCGGAGGTCCCGTAGAACGCCGCGAGCGACTGCAACACCGTCGCGCGCTCCTCGGGGTCCGCGCGCGAACGACGGACCAGTTGTTCGCTGCGCTCGAGGAACTCGAGGCGGCTGATCTTCTCGTTCGTCCCCCACGTCCCGTCGATCATCTGTCCGACGAAGTCGGACATCGCCTGCGCGCGTCGCAACTGGGTCATCGCGCGATCCCGTTCGAACGCGGCCTCGCGCGCCTGCCACCCCGTCGTCGCGATGCCGCCCAGCAGGACGAGCACGATCAGCGCGGCCGCGCCGACGGCGAAGCGATTGCGCTGGACGAACTTGCGGATGCGATAGCGCAGCGAGTCCGCGACTGCCTTCACCGGCTCGCGTTCGCGATGCCGACGCAGGTCGTCCGCGAGCTCCGCCGCGCCCGTGTAGCGCTCGCGCGGGTCCTTCTTCAGCGCCTTCGCGACGATGTTGTCGAGGTCGCCGCGCAGCATCCGCACGAAGCGCGGCGTCTTGCCCCGCACCGACTCGGACAGGCGCGGCGCCGGCGTCTCGACGACGCTGCGCAGTCGATCGACCGGCGATGCGGTCGCGACCGACGTCGGATGCGGTCCACCGAGCAGCTGGTAGAGCATCACGCCCAGCGCGTAGACGTCGGTGGCGGTGGTGACGGGCTCGCCCTGGATCTGTTCCGGGGCCGCGTACTCCGGTGTGAACGCACGCCCGGCGGCCTGCGTGAGCGCGGTCGCCGCGCCGCTCGCGTCGGTCTCGTCCAGCAACTTGGCGATGCCGAAGTCGAGCAGCTTCACGCGTCCGTCACCGTCCACGAGGATGTTCGACGGCTTCAGGTCGCGGTGCAGGATCAGGTTGCTGTGGGCATGCGCGACCGCGTCGACCACGTCGAGGAAGAGATCGAGGCGCGCGTTGACGCCGAGCGTGCGCGCGTCGCACCACCGGTCGATCGGAATCCCTTCGACATACTCGAGGACGAGATAGGGCTGGCCCTGGGCGTCGACGCCGGCGTCGATCAGGCGCGCGATGTGCGGGTGCGCGAGCCGGGCGAGGATGCGACCCTCGCGCTCGAAGCGCTCGGTCCCGCCGTGTCCGACCATCGACGCGTGCAGGAGCTTGACGGCCACATGTCCCTCGAAGCGGCCGTCGCTCCGGTGCGCGAGCCACACGCTGCCCATCCCGCCCTCGCCGATCGCCCGGTCGAGCGTGTATTGCCCGACGACGCGTCCCGCGAGCGTCGCGTCGCACGCCCACGACCGATCCTCGAGGAAGCGATCGCGCTCGACCGCCGTGAGCTGTGCCAGCAGGGCGTCGAGTCGTTCGGCCACCGCGGCATCGTCGCGACGGATCAACTCGAGCAACGCGGCGCGCTGCTCGCCCTCGACGTCGAGGAGTCGATCGAGCCAGGGGCTCAGCACGTCCCACTGCGATTTGTCGATGGCGCCCAAGTCCGCTCCCCGGCCTCGCTTCCCGCGCGTCAATCCGTGGTCATCACATCGTGAAGCAGCAGCCTGACCTTCTGCCAGTCGCGCTCGACCGTGCGCAGCGAGACGCCTCGCATCGTCGCGATCTCGGTCGCCGTGAAGCCGCAGAAGAACTTCAGATCGACGAGTTCCGCGAGCGCGGGGTCCGTATCCTGCAGCAGCACGAGCGCGTCGTGAAGCCGGGACATCTCGTCGGCCTCGGGAACGAGGTCCGCGACCTGCGTATCGAGCACCGTGAGGTGGAACGCCCCGCCGCGCTTGATCGCGCGTCGCTCGCGCACGTAGTCGACGACGAGCCCGCGCATCGCGCGCGCCGTGTATGCGATGAAGCGCGCGCGATCGGGAAAGGCGAGGCCGCGCTCCGCCATGCCCAGGTAACACTCGTGGACGAGCGTCGTCGCACCGAGCGTCGCCTGCGATGCGCCGCGGTACAGCTGGCGTTGCGCGAGGCGATGGAGTTCGCGGTACAGCGTCGAAAACAGCACGGCTGCGGCGCCCGCGTCGCCGTCGTCCGCCGCAGCGATCAACGCGGGGATCGTCGTCGCGGGATCCGGTGGATCGTTCGGAGCCACGGCCCGTTCAACC
>Ga0247783_1000466_pt1 | contig 12605 bp, 11 predicted proteins | sample UWRJL064202C5_FD_179911 | JGI IMG/M metagenome (GOLD analysis project Ga0247783, IMG submission 179911) | Plant litter microbial communities from Arlington Agricultural Research Station in Wisconsin, United States - UWRJ-L064-202C-5 | ecosystem: Environmental > Terrestrial > Plant litter >...
CGAGTTCCCGTTCATCGAGCGCCGCGTTGCGCGCTTGCACGGTTTTTCGCGGCGCTTCTGGCAGAGCTCCCCGGACCATCGCGGGACACCCGAGGCACCGGGTCGCGTAGTCACTTTGATTGAAAACCAAACTAACAGCGTACTCGGCGTCGCATATCACGTCGCCCGAGAACGGTCCTACGCAGTGCTGGCGGAGCTGGATCAGCGGGAACGCGCCGGTTATGAACGGACCACCGCCGAAGTCGAATTCACGGAGGCGCCGTTTGGCCATGCCCGCGCCTGGGTGTACCAAGCTCGCGCCGAAAATCCGGGCTTCGCGCCCAACGCCAATGACGCAAGTATCGCCCAGATCGTGCGCTCCGCACGCGGGCCGAGCGGCGATAACGCAAGCTACGTCCGGCGCCTGGCGCAGGCTTTGCGGGAGCTCGGCGAAGACGACCCACACGTGTTCGCGATCGAGCGCTTGCTCGACGAAACTCGCTAGCGCCCCGGCTCACAGCCGGCACGCACCGTCGGCAGCGTAGTATACGAGGATTGGCAAGATGCTTGGTCTCACTCGTTATCAATGGTTGGTGCTATTCGCGGCCTGGCTCGGTTGGGGCTTCGACGTGTTCGACGGCCTGCTCTTCAACTACGTGTCGCCGATTTGCGTGCCGAATCTGTTGCACCTGAATCCGGCGTCGCCCGAGACCGGCAAGATCGTGTGGTCGGTGACGGCTTATCTGACCAGCCTACTTTTGATTGGCTGGGCGATTGGCGGGGTGATTTTCGGGCGCATTGCCGATCGGCTGGGACGAACCCGCACGCTGCTGGTTACGATGCTCGTGTACGCGCTGTCCACGGCGGCCTGCGCGTTTGCGCCGAACATCTACGTGTTGGCCGTATTTCGCTTCCTGGCGAGCCTCGGGATCGGCGGTGAGTGGGCGGCCGGCGCGGCCCTGGTGGCCGAGTCGCTGCCGTTCTCCAAACGAGTGCTGGGCGGAGCGTTGCTCTACACCTCCGCGCCGATGGGCCTGTTCTTGGCCACGTTCGTAACTGATTTGTTCACGCGCAAGCTCTCGGCGATCGCCTCCGATCCGAGCCTCTCCTGGCGGGCCGTATTCCTCACCGGCCTGGTGCCGGCGGTGGTGGCCGTCGTGATTCGCATGCGCGTGCACGAACCGGAAGGGTTCAAAGCACCGGAAGCCACGCCGCGCATCGCCGAGCTATTCACGCCCGCATACAAGCGTCGCACTTTGGGCGGGCTAGCGCTGGCGTTGGTCGCGCTGATCACTTGGTGGAGCTGCAGCGCGTTCATCCCGATGGTCGCAAACTACTTGGCTACGGGCGCGCACCTGACAGGCCGCGCGTTCGCCGAACTGAAGGCGAGTTACGTGACTCGCGGTACGACCTGCTTCAATTTGGGCGGCTTATGCGGCACTTTGTTGACCGTTCCGGTGGCGACCCGGCTCGGTCGCCGCTCGATGTTCTTGCTCTACTACGCGCTCGGCGCGCTCGCGATCCTGTGCACCTTCGGCTTGCCCCTCAGCCCCGAAACGCGCCTGCTGATGATGTTCACCGTCGGCCTGACCGTGTTCGGCGTGTTCGGCTCGTTCACGTTCTACTTGCCGGAGCTGTTTCCCGCGCGCCTGCGGGGCACTGGCGCGGGCTTCTGTTACAACGCGGGTCGCGTGCTCACCTCCGCCTTTCCCGCGATCATCGGCCTCGTGCGCTCGTCGGGCACCAATCCCGGCAGCGTCTTGGTCTGGGTCGCGATCGCGCCGCTGATCGGCGTGCTGCTGATCCTGTGCGGCGTGGGCGTCGAAACCAGAGACCTCGACCCCGACGCAGTCGCCTGATTTTTTTGATGGTCACCGCGCGCGCTGTGAGGTGCGATGCTGGATCGCGGGCGCCCACAAACTCCCGGCGTGAGTGCTAAGGGCCGCCGGAGAGGACGACGTAGGCGATGGGGACGGCGGCGCCGAGTAAGGCGACGATTGCGCCGCGGCCGAGCAGGCCCTTCCTGCCGGGGATCATGAATAACCCAGAAATTGCCAAAAATAGCAGGAAAGCAGCGTAGAAATCGGCAATATAAGTCCAGGCTTTTTTGCCGCGATTGAGGTGCAGCCAGTTGGCGATGCGCAGCAATGGGCGCGCGGCTTGACCCTCTTCCTGGACGATGCCGGTTTTGGTGTCGACGTGGAAGGTGCGTTTATCGAACACGACGTCCAGCTGGGTGTCGCTGGCGCGATACACCTCGCGCGGTTCTTCGTGCACGGCTAGCGCTTGCAGCGCGGCTTTGGCCGCTGCTGCGTCGTCGCTCGGCAGAGGCAACGCGAGTTGATGCGTGCGATTGATTTGCTTGAAGTTGGGATCCCAATCTTTCAAGTGATTCACCGCGAGACCCGAAGTCGCATACACGATCGTCAGCCCGACCGCGAAGTAGCCGACGTCGCGGTGCAGTGCGCGTAGCCAGGGCCGCAGCGTCGGTTTGCGGCGAGCACGCGCGGGCGCGGCGGCGGGGCGTGCCTCGGCCGTGCCGTCAGGCATAACGCTCTTCCCGCCACGGATCGGCGTGGTTGTTGTAGCCGCGCGTTTCCCAATAGCCGGGCTCGTCGTGGTTCGAGAAGCGGATCCCGGTCAACCATTTGGCGCTCTTCCAGAAGTAAAACTCGGGGGCGACCGCGCGCACCGGCGCGCCGTGCGCGCGGGGCAGGGGCGCGCCGTTCAGTTGATGCGCGACCATCACCGTGGGCTTGAGCGCGTCGCGCAGCGCGAGGTTCGAGGTGTAGCCGTGGGCCGCCTCGAAGATCACGTAGCGCGCAGATTTCTTCAGCTTGGCTCGTTCCGCCAAATCGACGACGCGCACGCCCTTCCATTTGGCGCCCAACACCGACCAGGTGGTCACGCAGTGTACATCCAGCGCTTGCTCGCTCTGCGCTAGCGTGAGCAGCTCGGCGAACCCGAGCTCGAAGGGCGCTTCTACCTCCCCGTACACGCGTAGCCGATAGGCGCTGGGGCTCGCGTCCCCCGGTTCACCGCCCATCGGCCGCAGTGCCTGAATCACGCGCTGCCCGGGCGGTAAGCGCGGTCGGCCGTCGCCGCGCGTTTGGGCCTTGGCTTCCCGTGTCAGCTCGTCCGACAGGACGTACACGCCGCCGAGGGCGAGCACGACCGTGCCGCTGGCGGCGGCTTGAATGAATCGACGGCGGGCGAGGGCTTGCTCGAATTCAGGCCTGAGATGGTTCACGAGGGGCAACTCCTGTCCGTTATACGTGCAGGCACCCGGAAGGGTTACGGGGCCGCTATTCCAAGCAGACGAGAATCCGTTCTCTTTCCGGACGCATGCCTGACGCCAAGGCGTGACGGGAATGCTATTAAACTAAGGGTCGAGCATGTGCCGCCTATTCGGCTTTCGCAGCGTTATTCCCAGCCAAGTCCACCGTTCCCTGCTGGCCGCCGAAAATGCGCTCGGCGTGCAGAGCAATCAGCATCCGGACGGCTGGGGTGTTGCCTTCTACGTCGATGGCTCGCCGCACGTCACGCGCAGCCCCACCACTGCTTTGGGCGACGCGCTGTTTCAGCGCTTGAGCGGCGTGGTGTCTTCCGAGACCGTGCTCGCACATGTGCGCAAGGCCACTCAGGGTGCGGGCACGATCTTCAACTGTCACCCGTTTCAGTATGGGCGCTGGGTATTCGCGCACAACGGCGATATCCCGAATTTCGAAGCCAAGCGTGAGGCGTTGTTGACTCAGGTCGCACCGCGCTTTCGGCGCTTCATCTTGGGCGAGACCGACAGCGAAGTTTTGTTCTTCGTCTTCCTGACCGCGCTCGAACGGTTCGGTCCACTGGGCGACGACCACGACATCGACTCGATCAACTACGCGCTCAAGGATGCCGTGAACCGCGCTCGTGAGCTGTGCGACACGGACGGCACACGCGCCTTGTTGACCGTCGTGGCTACCAATGGCGATTGCTTGGTGGCCGCTCAGGGCGGCAAAGAACTGTACTTTTCTACCTACAAAACTCGCTGCGCGGACCGCGCGACGTGCGCGAGCTTGTCCGCGGCTTGCGAAGCGCCTTCGGTTACTGGGCGCGTGAACCACTTCATCGTTTCGAGCGAACCGCTGCAGGGTGAAAATGTTTGGGAACCGCTGGCCGCGGGCGACGTGATCGGCGTCGACGCGCGCATGTTCGTGCGCCGCGCGCGGCTCGACCACGTGGCGCTGCCAGTCGTCGCCTAGGGCCCTCGAGCTATTTGCCGTCGAAGACGAGCGTGTAGTTGAAGTGCTCGCTGTCGGCGCTGGTCTCGGCGCTGAGCCGAACACTGGCGACGCGGAGCGGTTGTCGGCGCTCGATGCGCGCGGGGATCGCCGGGTGCTGGCAATGGGCACTACCGGCCAAGACCAGCAGCTGGCGCAGCGGCGCGCGCGTGCTCACCCAGCGTGCCGCATTGTCGGCCATGGTCTCGTCCCACACCACCTGCGCGGCGTAGAAGTTGTTCAGATCCATGCCCGGGCCGTGGGGGTGATCGGCCATCAGTCGATCGAACGCTGCGCGATGCTCGCGGTCGTTCAGATCCAGATCGGCCGGGAGTTGGCGGCGTAGCCGCGGGCTGAGCTCAGCAAGGCCTTTTTCCGCAACGGAGCGGGTCAATTCGCGCGAAGCGTTGAGCGCCTTCAGCGGCAGGCCATAGGCGCGACCGAGCGAGAGCACGGGGCGGTAGTAGGCGTACGGGTAGCCCCAGAGGTCGTCGTACTGGGTGCGCTTGCGTAGACCGGCGTCGTCCAACCGCCCCACACTGTAGGCGTGCAGCGCGGCTCCAAAGGGCGCCTGGAACATCTCGAACCCGACCCCGAGCGCTCGACCGGAAACGCGTGCGCGGCGCTCCAGGCCTTCGCTGATGGCGAGCTCGGCGAAGTGATCACGCGGCGCATCGTGCGCTTCACCCAGGCACACGACGTCGAACCTAGACAGCTCGTCGAACAACTGCGCTTGGTCGAGGGCTTGGCCATCCGCGTTGCGCTGCGCGCGGAACGGCTGCGCCGAGCGAGCCACGATGTCGTCCGGGACCTCCGCGGGTTTGCTGGCCGGCCCCTCGGACACGCGGTCCGGGGTGGCTGGGTAAAGCGTCGAGCCGAGTGGGCCCGCGGGCGCCGCGCCGCAGGCAGTGAGTAGCGGAACCAGCGCAGTGAGCGCCAGCGCACAGAGCCTTGAAACACGCATGATTCGGCTCAATACCCGCGATCGCGCAGGTCCGCAGGCAAGAGCGGACTCGGCCGCGCCGTGGTCAGGATCCAGAGCTGATGGGCCGCGCGCGTCGCGCAGATATGTAACAAGTGGCGCGCTTCGTCCTCGGCCGGGTACGCAGCGTCCGAGACTTCGACCGCGATCACGTAGTCGAACTCGAGGCCTTTGACTTGGCGCACGTCGGTCACGTCGATGCCGGGCTTGAACGGGAAATCTTGCTCAGCAATACGACGCAAGTACGGCACTTCACCGCGCTTCAAACCTTCGTAGTACACGTCGGCCTGCTCGGGATAACGGCTGACTACGGCTACCGAGGCCGACGGCTCGCCCTGGATCAACTCACGGAGAGCCTCGGCCAGAAACGCGAGTGCGTCGCCGCTGTGTCCGAAGCTGAACAGCTCGACGGGGGCGCCCACGCGCACCGCGACCGGTTCGTCCTTGCTGGCCAGCGGGCCCAGCACGTGCCGAGAAAACTCGATGATCTCCGAGGTCGATCGGTAGCTCAGCTTGAGCGGCTCGATCTCCACGTGGTTCATGCCAAGCTCACCGAGCACGGTCTTCCAATCGGAAAAGCCGTTGTCCATCAGTAGCCGCTGCTGCACGTCCCCAGACAGGGTAATGCTGCGCGCTTTGCTGGAACAATCGAGTACGACGGCCAGTTCGACTGGGCTCAGATCCTGGGCTTCATCGACCAAGATGTGTTCGTAGACCAAGGGGTCTTTGTTGGTCGCGGCGCGCGTGAGCGGCCCGCGCAAGCGCTGGCTGAGGCGCAAGATCAGCGTGTCGTCTTCGAGGTCGAGCTTGGCGTTTTCGTTCAGCTCCGCGCCGTCGACTCCACGCCGACGACCGCTGTGCTCGTCGTCCTCGTTCTCGCTCTCGTCTGCGGACTCGCGCTGTTCGTCTAGATCACGCAGTGACTTCGGCGCTTCGTCTTTGCGCTGCTCACGACGGGCAGCGCGCTCGTCGTTGCGGTTTTCGATATCGGCGATGGCCTCGGCCGTGCGCGCGACGCACCAGCCATGCACGCGGTCGAGCTCGCCCACGCTGAACGCGCCGGGCGCGAACTTGTCGAAATATTCGCCCAACATTGCGCGATCCGAGAGCAGCTCGGCCCAGTTCGCGGTCACATCGCGTGCGTCGCGCAGCGCGGCGCGCGCGACGCGCTCGACGCCAACGCGCGCATCGCGTCCCAATTTCAAGCTCGAATTGGGCTCGGTGAGCGCGATCAGCGCGTGCAAGCGATGACCTAGCGGGCGCTCATTGGACGCTTGCCACGCGGCCAGCAGCGCGGCTTTTTCGGGATCTTCGCCCAGCGCGGCGACGATCTCGGCTTCGAATTGCGCTGCCAGCGCCGCCACGTGAGCGTCGATCGCGCGCAGCATCGCCGGGTGCTTCTTCAGCCGCGTAACGACGCCGGGTGTGTCGTCGTGGTAGCGAGACGGCAGGCGAGGGAACAGGCTCTGCCGCAGCTTCTGCACCCAATTCTCGTAGGTGCGGATGGCCACGCCGCCCACGCCGAGGGCCGGCAGCACCTCCGAAATGTAGCGCGCGAGGGCGTCGTTGAAGACCACGACCAGCATGCGGTCGGGACGGAAGCGGCGCGCGTCGTGGAAGGCCAAGTACGCTAGGCGATGCAGCCCGATCGTCGTTTTGCCGCTGCCTGCACCGCCTTGGATCACGACCAAGCCAGAATCCGGGCTGGTGATCAGCTCGAATTGGCGGCGGTCGATCAGCGGAGTGATCTCCTTCAGGTGCTTGTCGTCGCCGCCCTCTTGCCCGACCCCGAGCTTGCCCGGACGGTGATGTTGGGCCGCGCGCGTAGCAGTCCCCGCGCCGCCAGACAGCTTGGTGCTGTTGTTCTCGAGCCGCCGCCACTCACCCGTGCTGCGGCGCGCGAACGAGCCTTGCGGCGCGCTCACACGGCGCAACGTCGAATCCACGATCGTGAGACTGCGTCGTGTGACGACTGTCCCGGACACTTCACGGTCGCCGAACACCTCGTCGTAGCCGTCGCCTTCTTCATAGCGATAGAACAAGCGGCTGACGGGCGCGTCGCGCCAATCCACGATCCGAATTCCGGCAGTGCTGTTGAGGTAGGTTCCGCGACCGATCAGCACATCCCGGCGCTTGCCATTTTCCTCCAAAGCCAAATGGCCGAAGTAAGGCGACTTCGCGTCGACGAGCACTTCGGTGGCTTCGCGCTTACGCGTGGACAAAATGTGCAGTCGCTCCATCTGCTCCAGCAGAGGCGGCACGTCCTCCATGCGCGCGGTCGCGATCTGATCGCGGAGATCGAGCAGCTGCGCGTCGTAGTCCGTGGTCGGGCGTGGCTGTTCTGGCACCCGCTGGCTGAGGTGCTCGCTGACCTTTGCCAGCGTGCGCTCCTCTTCGCCAGTGATGCGATCGAGTTCCGGGTCGGTTTCAGCGAGGGGGGATAGGTCTGCCATCGGGCTCGGGACGTCGCAAAACAAAAAAACGGGCCTCGGCGCGTACCACGCGCAGCCGGTGGAGTCGACGCCCGAACCAGCCCTAGAGACATGCGAGGGGCTACAAAATCGAGCCCAGAATCGGTGGAATTGTAGTTGTAATATCCAGTGGTTACAGGGCTGTGGCAGGACGCAACAAGCGCATTGCTTTTCCCACCCGGCGGCCGGTGTCATGCTGGCCGTTGACGTTCCGCCAAAGCGTCAGAGGGAGCACGTTTGGAAAACTCAATGCGCGCCATGGTGCTTCAGGCACCACGCGAGCCCTTGCTAGAACAGCGAGTCCCGAGTCCTCGTCTCGGCTTCGGCCAGCTATTGATCCGTGTGCGCGCCTGCGGCGTATGCCGCACCGATCTGCACGTGTGCGACGGGGAGCTGAGTCCGGCCAAACAGCCTCTGATCTTGGGCCACCAGATCGTGGGCACCGTGGCTGTGATCGGAGAAGGCGTCGAGGGCTTCACCGAGGGGCAGCGCGTGGGCGTGCCGTGGCTCGGTCGGGCCTGTGGGGATTGCCGCTACTGCCTGACCGATCGCGAGAACTTGTGTGACCGCGCGGAATTCACCGGCTACCAATTGGATGGTGGCTACGCGGAGTATACTGTTGCCAACCCGCGCTTCGCGTTGCCACTGCCGGGCTCATTTTCGGATCTGCAAGCGGCGCCGCTGTTGTGCGCTGGCTTGATCGGTTATCGCGCGCTCAGTCTGACGTACGACGCGGAGCGCGTGGGCCTTTATGGTTTCGGCTCGGCCGCGCACATCGTGGCCCAGGTGGCCGCCTTCCAGCGTCGCAAGGTGTTTGCGTTTACGCGCCCCGGAGATCTAAAAAATCAAGAATTTGCCCGGAAGTTGGGGGCTGTTTGGGCAGGGGGCTCGGACGAGACCCCGCCCGAAATGCTGGATGCGGCGATCATCTTTGCGCCCGCGGGAGCGCTCGTGCCGCGCGCGCTGCGTGCGGTGGGTAAGGGCGGCCACGTGGTCTGCGCTGGGATCCACATGAGCGACATTCCGTCGTTCCCGTATGAGCTGCTGTGGGGCGAGCGTACGCTGCGCTCGGTCGCCAACCTGACGCGTCGCGATGGCTTGGAATTTTTGGAGCTCGCACCGCGCATTCCGATCCAAACCGAAGTGCAGTCGTACGCCCTCCGCGATGCCAACCGCGCGCTCGACGATCTGCGCGCTGGCTCGGTCAGCGGCGCGCTCGTGCTCACGATTTAGTCTCGGAGCGAAAGCTCACCCGGGCCATAAGCGGGCGCGGTGCGCTCGATCGAAAGCTCGCGCCTCAAGGCGCGCGTGAGCGGCTCGAGCTTGTCACGTGCTGCGAGCAGCTCGAGCTCGAGATCGCCTGGGCCGTCGACCACGATTTCGACGCGCGTTGGGAACACGTAGCAGCGCAGGCGCTTGACCAGCTGGCTGTGCCCGCGGTCGAGCGCCACGGCCAGCCTGAGCATGCCGGATAGCACCTTGATCAGGCGTTGCTGCTCGTTCGTCAGCTGAACCAAGCGGTCGTGGCTCTTCTTCGGCCGCTCTTGGCGGTGATAAAAAACGATCAACCCGAGCAACTCGATCTCGTCGTCGGTGAAGCCGCGCAGCGGCGAGTTGCGCACGATGTAGCGCGAGTGGCGGTGGCGATCGGCATAACCGATCTGCCGGCCCACGCCGTGCACCAGGGCCGCGAACTCCAAAAGCTCCCGCTCGTAGGGCCCAAACGCGTGGAGTTCCGTGGTTTGATCGAACAGCTCGAGCGCGAGCCGAGCGATGTGATGCTCACGCGGGTCGTCGCGCTCGTATTTACGGGCCAGCTCGACGATGCTTCGGCGGCGCGGATCTGGGATCGGCGCGTGCGTCGTGGGCGCGCGGCCGTGGCGTTCCAGGTGATCCCAAATCACTCCTTCGCGCAGCGAAGCGTCGCACAGGGTGAGCTCCTCGACCTCGGCCATCTCCAGCAATTCAGTGAGCAACACGCCGCCCAGGTGGATCGTGTCGGCGCGTCCTTCACCGATGCCCTCGAGCTTGGCGCGCTTGGCCGGGTCCAATTCGACCAGGCGCCGGGTGAGCTCACGCAAGTCGCGTCGGCGCACGGTTTGAGCGTTCAACGAGCGAAATGGCGCACCGTTGACGGCCAGGTGCGCGGCCTCGCCCAGGGTGCGAATCGTGCCGGAGGTGCCGACCACGCGATCGAAACCGAGCTTGTGTGCCTGCGACATCACCTCGGCGGCCGCGCCATGCACGTAGCCTTGCAGCTCGTACAGCTGGCGCATGCTGAGCGGCGCCGAAGTGCCGTGATGGTCGAGTAACCGCTGCACGCCCAAGCGCAGGCTTTCGTTCATATACACGGCGTTCTGGGTGCCCAAAGAGAGCTCGACGCTGCCGCCGCCGATGTCCAAGACCAGCGTGCGTTCTTGCTGCAGATCGAGCGCATGGCGCACGGCCAAGAAGATCAGCCGAGCCTCTTCCGTCCCCGAGATCACGCGGGGCAAGATGCCGGTTTCGCGGAATGTCGCGTCCAGAAACTCGGTGCCGTTCTCGGCTTCACGGGTGGCGCTGGTGGCGACTGCGAGCACCTCTTCGACGCCGCGACTCTCTGCCAGCTTCACGTAGCGACGCAGCACGTCGAGCCCATCCGTGAAGGCGCGTTCGCTCAAGCGCATGGTCTCGAACAGGCCCTGCCCCAGGCGAACCATGGTTTTTTGACGATCGATCACGCTCAAGCCGTGATCCGGGTTCACCTCGACCACCACCATGTGAATGGAGTTGGTCCCGATGTCGATGGCGGCGATTTTCATGCGGGCTCGGGAGTCAACCGTCGAATCGCGCGAGTCAAACCTTCCAATACGCCCCCGGGAATGCCGTGCCCGCCGTTGAACGCAATGAACTCCACGGGCAGCCCTGCCGAGACGAGCTCGGCTCGCAAGCGCTCGGCGAGCTCGAACGGCAACACCGGGTCTGCCCGGCCGTGGCTCTGCAAGACGGGCAGGCCTTGGCGCGCGGGCATCAAAGGCAGCCACTCGTCGTGGGAGATCAAGGTGCCGCTCAGCAGCGCGAGTCCGCCGAAGGGGCGGGAGCTGCGGAGAACCGTGTCGGTCGCGAGCATTGCCCCTTGAGAAAAGCCGCCGAGCACGGTTTGCTCGGGCGAAGCGCCGAAGTCACGCTCCAAAACGGCCAATAACTCGAGTAGCGCCGCGCGCGCTTCGTCGATCCCCGGCGGCACTTCCGTGATCAAGCGCTCGACCGCGGCTTTCGAGAAGCGGTCTTGGAGGCGCGCCATGTCGAGCGGCCACCACGCTCGCCCGCCAAAGCCGAGCTCGATGGGTGCCTCGGGGAACACGAAGCGAACTTCGTGCGGAACCGCGAGTTCACGCCATAAAGGCACGAGATCGGTGCCCGGTGCGCCGTAGCCGTGCAAGAGCACGACCACGGGGCCAGTGCCGCCGCCTTCGCGGTCGGTTCCGCCCGTGACACGGGCCGTCAACGTGCCAAGCTTGAGCTCTCTCATCAGCCCGGACCTTAGCGCGAGAGCGTTGTCCGGCGCTATTGCCAGGCCGAGTTTGGCTTTGACGAACGTCGCGGCCCGTGATTGGTTGGTTTCACGCATGGATCTCAAGGACTTGATGGGCGAACTGCTGAGCGAGCTGGGTCGCGTGTCCAAGGCGGACGGCGTGGTCGGGACCGTCCGCGACGCCGGCCAAGCGAAGGTCCTGCCGTTGAGCAAGATCAGTATCGCGTTCGGCACCGCCATTGGTGACGTTGGCGGGACGGCCAAGCGAGGAAATGAAGAAAGGGACGCCGGCGCCGAAGCGGGCGGAGCCGGCGGCGCAATCGTGGTCGAGCCCCGTGCGTTCGTCGTGGTCGGCGAAGACGGCGTGCCCCACATGCTCGCGTTGCACCGCGGCAAGGCCGCCGTGTTGCGCAAAGGCGTCCAAATTTTGCCCGCGTCGAAGGCAGCCGCGCCAAATGCTCTGCCGTCTGCTGCGGCCCCGCTGCTCGGCTCAGGCGATAAGAAATAGCGCTTCGGCGCACGAGTCATGCTCTGGCTGGCCGCGTGCGCGCTCCTGTTGGGGCTCTTCGGGCTGCTTGCCTATTGGCTACCAGTTTCGCTCAGCAGCAATCTGCAAGCGCGCGCGGAGCCTTCGGGGAGCTGGGTGCTGGCGCTCGGCATCGGTGTCGGGCCAGTTGCGTTCAGTGCGATCGCGGCCCAAGGCGTGAAGCCGTTTCTGACCTGTCATTTGTTCGGCAAGCAACTCGTGCGCTTGCCGCTGTCGCGCTGGCTCTCGCGCCCGGCAAAGAAACCGGACTCACCAGCGCCCGAGCCGCGCGTAAAAGGCGCCCGTCTGACGCGCATCGAACGCGCGCTGGCGCGTTTTTTTCAGAACCTCGACCCGCTCGAAGCGCTCTGGTCTTGGTGGGAAAAGGAGCGCATTTTCGAGGTCAGATCGTGCGAATTGGACGTCGAATATTCATTTCGTGACGTCGCCCTGACCGGCCAAATCTTAGCTGGTCTGTACCTGCTTTCGGGGGTGCTGCCCGAACGCTACGTGATCACCCAGACGCCCAGCTGGAACTCCGAGGATCGCCTGGCACTAGCGGCAGACGGTCGATTCCGGATTTGGCCCGTGCGGCTGGGGCTGGACGTGCTCGGTTTCGTGCTAAAACAAAGGTCTCTGGCACGGCGTTCAGCCGTCCCAGCAAGCGAATGACTCAGACGCCATGAGCGAATCCAAAATCGGTGACATCGTGAGCAGCTTGCTCTCGGGCGTGCATGGCATCTCGAAGACCGAGACCATCGTCGGTCAAGCGCAGCAGGCTGGGGATGCCACCGTCATTCCGGTGCACCGCTTGAAGATCGCGTTTGGCGCGGGCAGCGCCACGGCCGGCGGCAAGAGCGCGAAGGGCGGC
>Ga0247783_1000467_pt1 | contig 12585 bp, 12 predicted proteins | sample UWRJL064202C5_FD_179911 | JGI IMG/M metagenome (GOLD analysis project Ga0247783, IMG submission 179911) | Plant litter microbial communities from Arlington Agricultural Research Station in Wisconsin, United States - UWRJ-L064-202C-5 | ecosystem: Environmental > Terrestrial > Plant litter >...
CAGGCGCACGGCGGAGCACGGAAGTAGGCATCGGCACAGCCCCTAGCAAAGTTAAAGGTTCGGGCAAAACCGCCATCATGCTGACGCAGATCTTGCCGACACGGGAAAGCGATGCTCTCACGGGAAACCCCGCGCGAGCGCGCTGCCGATGAGCCGCGTGTCTTTCCAAGGATTGGCTGCGGCGTTACGTTTAATGCATATGGCTCGCCCGTCACGACCGCCCGGTTTCGATATGACGTATCGCCCGACGGAGAGCGCCTTTGGCCCGCCATTTGCGGCCCGCATCCCGTCGCTCTTGTATTTGGCTGTGGCGCTCGCGGGCGTGGCCATCGTGATCGCGGCCGAGCACAGCTCATCGAACAGCTGGCTGTACGCGAACGTCGTCGAGCGCGGAGTGCGCGGCATCATCAGTGCACGCAGCTGCGCGGGCTTGTTGCTGATGGGCGCCATCTCGTCGTTCTTGCGCACCAACATGCGTGGCGTGCGCGTGCGTGGCGATGGCGTCGACTACCGCGATTCATCGCTCGGCTGGCCACGCGCCCGGCGCTTCAAATGGGCGCAAATCGATCGCATCGTGCTCGACATGCCTTCCCACATCGCGCTCGATCTGTGGGACGGCACGCGCAGCTTCTTGCCGGCCGTCGACGATCGCGCGGCGCTGGCTATGGTGCTCGAAAAGGTCGGGCATGCTCGCGCCATCCCCGTGCGCGGTGGCATCGGGCTCGACGAAATGCCCGAAGAAGGCGAATTCGACGGCGAAGAGGCGTGACGCGCGGCCGAGTGCCGAACGAAGGCGTGGCAGGGACTCGAGCTCGCTCGTTCAATGGCCGCCTTTACAGGCTGAGCGTCTCGTTTCACCCTTGGGTGATGCGTTTCGTCGCCCGAGGTTTCGTGAGTGCGGTGCTCGCGTTGACGCTTTCGAATTGCAGCTCGAGTCCACTCGATACCCCGGACGAATCGCAAGCTGCCCCGGCGGCTTCCGCAGTTCCCACGCGCGTCGAGCTCGTGCGTTTGTTCGACCCGCCCCCGGCCTGGACCGCGACCGCATTGGCGTTCGATCCGCTGCGCACGGGCGAGCTGTGGGTGACCCTGCGCCGTGTCCCGAGCAACCAGGCATGCCTCGAGACTGCACGTGCCGGTTGCGCGGCGTTGCAGGGCGAGGTCGCGTTGGTGCAAGGCGCAACCAGTGCCGCGCCCAGCATGAAGATCAAGATAGACGGCAACGCTTGGCACTTCATGCGCCGCCCCACGTCGATCGCGTTCGGCGAAAACGGCAATCTTTCCACCTGCGGTGAGGCGCGCACCGACAACTACGAGGACGACGCGAGCGATTATTCGGGGCCGGTGCTCTGGTCGTCCGACCCGACCATCTTTGGCGCGCTGCCAAAGGCCGACCAAAACGGCACGCACCTCGATATGCTGCATGAAACTCCGTTCTGCATGGGTATCGCGCACGAACGGGGCAACGTATACTGGGCATTCAACGGGAAACTCGGCGCGCTCGATCGCTACGACTTTCGCGCGCCGCACGTGATCGGTGGCGAAGACCACTCGGACGGCGAGCTCACACGCTACGTCCAGGGCCAGCTAAAGCGCGTGCCCGAAGTGCCGAGCCACTTGGCTCTCGACCGCAGCCGGGGACAACTGTACGTGGCGGACACCGCAGGCGGGCGCATCCTGCGGCTCGACATCGCGAGCGGTGTCCCGGGCGCGGACGTGCCCACGCTCGACCCGATCAGCATTCACCGGCGGGTGGACGGCGCCACGTTGGAAGAGCTCGTGGCTCCCGGTTCACTCGCTGCGCCGAGTGGCATTGCGCTGACCGTCGATCGCGTGATCGCGACCGACAACGCGACCAGTCGCATTTGGTGGTTCAAGCTCGATGGTTCGCCGCTCGGCTCGGTCGCTACCGGGCTGCCCGCGGGCTCGCTGTCCGGCGTCGCCGTCGGACCAGACGGCAAGTTGTACCTGAGCGACTTACTGACCGGCGCGGCCTACCGCGTCGAAGAGCCGTAGTCGGTCGCTCTGCCAGGCCCGTCATGCGATGCTAAGCTCACCCGCCATGACGACGGTCCGACGTCTCCACCACAGCTATGAGGACTACCTCGCGGCGCTCGAAATGAGCGAGGTGAAGCTCGAATACTGCGACGGCGAGATGTACGCCATGGCCGGCGGAACGCCGGCGCACGCCTACCTCGCCGCAGCTGCGATTCGGCTCCTGAGTAACGCGCTGCTGGGGCGCTGTCGCGTCTCGACTTCAGACCTCAAGGTGCGCATCGAAGCGACAGGGCTCTCGACATTTCCGGACGTCAGCGTCGTGTGCGGCGAACCCGACCCGGCTGGCATCGACCGCAACGCCATCACGAACCCGACGCTGCTGGTCGAAGTCACCAGTAAGTCGACCGAAGACTACGACCGTGGCGAAAAACTCAATCACTACCAGCAATGCCCGAGCTTGAAAGCAGTGCTGTTCGTTTCGCACCGCCGCCAACAAGTCACCGTGGTCGCGCGCAACGGCGCGGCCTGGGATAGGTCCGAATACCGCCCCGGACAGCAGGTGGCGGTCAGCGCACTTTCGCTCGAATTTTCTGTCGACGAGCTGTATGCCGGCATCGCGCTCGACGAAGCCTAGACGCCTGAGCGACCAATGGCCTCGAACTCAGCGGCCGTCAGTGAAAGCTCTGCGCCCGCGACGTTTTCTTCCAGGTGCTCGAGGCTCGAGGTGCCGGGGATGGGTAACATGACTGGGGAGCGGCGGAGCAGCCAGGCGAGCGCGAGCTGTGCGGGCGTGGCGCGGTGCTTCTCGGCCAAGCCGCGCAGCGGACTGCCCCGCTCGGCCAACGCACCGGTGGCCAGCGGAAACCAAGGAATGAAGGCCACGCCCAACTTGGCTGCATGATCGAGCAGCGCCTCGGAAGAGCGATTGGTCAGATTGAACAAATTTTGAACGGAGACGATGGGCGCGATTTTGCGCGCCGCATCCAGTTGGGCCACGCTCACCTCGCTCAGGCCCAGATGGCGGATCTTGCCCTCTTGCTGCAGGCTGAGCAGCTCGCCGAGCGATTCTGCCAGGGGCACGTGAGGGTCGACGCGATGCAGCTGCAAGAGATCGATCCGCTCGAGCCCCAGGTGCCGAAGGCTGAGCTCGACTTGCTGACGCAGGTATTCCGGACGCCCCACCGGAATCCAGCGATTGGGCCCAGGGCGGGTGAGCCCCGCCTTGGTCGCGATGACCAAACCCTTGGGGTACGGATGGAGGGCTTTCTTGATCAGCAGTTCCGAGACGAAGGGCCCGTACGCGTCGGCGGTGTCGATGAAGTCGACGCCGAGCTCGAGCGCGCGGCGAAGGACGCGCAGCGCCTGTTCCGGATCTTTGGGCTCCCCCCAAATGCCAGGGCCGGTCAGCTGCATGGCCCCATAGCCCAGGCGATTGACGACCAGGTCACCACCGAGGGTGATCGTTCCAGAAGCGTCAGCGGGTCGTTTGGCTCGAGTCATGGGGGTGAGATTCATCGGACTCACCCTCTGGGGTCAAGCGCCGCTTACTTGGCTTGGCTCGAGGAGGCGTCGTCCACGAGGCGCATCACGTAGGTCCCCGAGTCATGTGGGGTGGCGCGCGCGACCGCTGCCACCGCGGTCATGAATGCGGTGCGCGAGGTGGGCTTCGCCAGCAAGGGTGGCGTGTGGCTAGCGCCGACGGCCTGCACCGTGCGCGCGATCTCTCGCCCTGCGAGGATGGGGTCGGCGCTGGCGAAGATGAAACGGCCCGCGAGCTCGGGAGAGTGCGCGAAGCAACGCGCGTACAGCTCGGGGCCGCTGATTTCCGGCATCATGACGTCCGAGAGGATGACGTCGAAGTGAACGCTTTGCAGCACTGTCCACGCTTCCCGTGGGCTGGTGGTGATCATGGTCTCGCAGCCGGCGAGCATGCGCACCATGCTGCGCAGCATCAGCAGGTGATCGTCGACGATCAGCACCTTGAGGCGCGGTGTTTCACGCGCGTGCTCGCGCTGCACCTTGGGTGCGGAGCGCTTACCCAAGCCACGAGCGACGCTTTCGGCGCGGGCGCAGCAGGCCTCACACAGCCAGGCGCGTTCGGCGGCACCCGGCGGGTTGGTCGCGGCGGCCACGCCCCAACCGTGAGCGGCGAGCAGCGCGAAGCCCCAGACGTGACCGCTGGCTGACACGCCGCATTGTGAGCACTCAAAAAATCTCATCTTTCGCCGCCCGTGTTGCAACTTTGATGCCCCTTACTGCAACGTCAAGAAATACATCCAACTTCGTCGCTAGTCATTTTACTGGTGGGGGCGAAAGGTGGCGAAAAGTCCCTAAGCGCCACGGGCAATGCGCAACGACCTCGTTCCAGATATGTCCGCATCATGCCGCTGTCGGTGTGTTTTTCCGCAACAGGTGATGAAGATTGGTCACTTGATGAAGGATTGGTCACTATTTTGCGGCGGATTGTCTCAAGGCCCCCGGCTCCGAAACCGGCGCGAAATCCAGCCGCGAAACTGGTTAGCGCACGTCAGGCAGCGGTTCGCGATCCGGAGCCACGAAAATCGAGCGAGCGCGCACGCTTGCGAGCAACTCTTTACTGTAGTGCCGAGAGGGTAACGTTCGATCGTAGAGTTCCGGACAGCGCTCGAGCAGCTCGCGCGAGTTCGTCGCGCCCGAGCGGGCGCTTGCGTCGGCAACGAGCACCAGCCACACGCGCGTGAGTGTTTCGAAGTAACCGCGCACACTGCTTTCGACCAAACCGTGTCGCTCGTTGAGTCGAATGATACCGGCTCGCAGTCGCAAGTGCGCTTCGTCGAGCGGGTAGCACCTGGAGTGCAAGAATGCGGTTCGCACGTGCGCCTCGTGCGTCCATTCCGTGGAGCTCAGGGAAGACTCGTTGAACGCTTGCCAGAGTCTCTGATCGTCCATGGGCTCTTCCCCTCGCTCAGCACCATGCCGGCAGCCATCGCAGCGACGAACACCAGCACGCCCGGCGCGCCCGAGCCGAGAGCGACCAGCGCCGGCCCGGGGCAATAGCCGGATATTCCCCAGCCGACGCCGAACAACGCCGCCCCGCCGAGCAGCGCGCCGTCGATGCGCTTGTTCGCTGGCACGCTGGGCGTGGCTATCTGGGTGCTGCTGCGCGCCGTCCATCGCAGCCAGGTCGCGTGCACGGCGATCGCGCCGAGCATCACACCGGCCAGGTTCGGGGACCACTTTCCACTGACGTCCAAGAACGCGATGATGTTGGCCGGATCGGTCATGCCCGAGATGCACAGCCCGACTCCGAAGAGGAGTCCGCAGCCGAGCGCGGTGACGAGGCCCTTCACGATGGCACCCATAGCTTCAGCACGTGGCGCACGACGAACACGGTGATCGCTGCCGTGGTCATGAACGCCAGCACCGCGACCAACGAGCGCACGGATAGCCGGCTCAAGCCGCACACGCCGTGACCCGAAGTGCAGCCGCCGCTCATGCGCGTGCCGAAGCCGACCAGCAGCCCAGCGAAAGCAAGCGGGAGCAGCGGTAAGGTCGGCGTCGGGACTCGGTTCGTGAAGATGGCAAAGCCAACTCCAGAGACGAACAGTCCGAGCAGGAACGACACCCTCAGCCAGCGCTCGATCCCCTGATTCAACAGTGCGCCGCTCAAGATGCCGCTGATCCCGGCGATGCGCCCGCTGTGGGACCAGTACAATGAGGCACTGAGCCCGATCAGGGCGCCGCCGAAGAGGGCTAACAGCATGAGGGCTTCGATTCTAGTGGCGAAGGAAGCAGGGTCAAGCAGGGCCGGCGGGCCCTGATTCAGAACGAGCGCAACGGAACGCGTTGCGGCGTGATGGCGCCGTTCCCGAGCTGCTGGCGATGGTTGGCGCCCCAGCACAAGACATCGCCCTTGGCCGTGATCGCGCAAGTGTGACGGCCGCCGACGGCGACCGCGTGCGCGCTAGCGGCCAGCTTGCTCAGGTCGGTCTTGGCGTCGAAGATTTGCACCGGGCTCGAACGGTCGATGGTGCTGCCGTCGCCGACTTCGCCGAATACGTTGGCACCCCAGCAGAACAAGCGATCGCCCAGACGCGCGCAGGCGTGCTCCGCGCTCGAGCCGGAGAACAGCGCGCCGCCGATCATGAAATCGGCCGACAACAGACCCAACAGAGCGCTGGGCGTGCCCGTGTCGCTGGTGCTCGCGTTGCCCAGTTGCCCGAAGCCGTTGGCGCCCCAAGCGGACGGATTCTTGGAACCCTTGGCGCCCAGGACGAGGCTGAAGTCGTTGCCCAACGCCATCGGGTGATCGGGCGCGGCGGTCACTTTGCCGACCAAGATTGGAACCGACGAGCTCTTTTGCGTCGCGTTGCCGAGTTGGCCTTGCGAACCATCGCCCCAACACCAGACCGTGCCGTCGGACTTGATGCCGCACACGTGCCTTGCGCCCGCGCTCAGCTGGGCAAAGCCGACGCCGCTGATCGGCGTCGCAGCGATGGCATTGGTCGTGCTGCCATTGCCGAGTTGTCCCGATTCGTTGGCGCCCCAGCACCAGGGGGTGCCGTCGCGGCCCAACGCACAAGCGAACTCGGAACCGCAAGTCACGCCGTGCAGGTCGATGCCCTTGTCGTTGCTGGCGCTGTCCGTGACGCCGGTGAACGGCCCGTTGTGTGGGCTGGGATCGGCGTAGTCCGCGCCCAGCTGTCCCTTCTGGTTCGAGCCCCAACAAGCCACGCGGCTTTCGCCGTTGGCATCGGGAATCGAAAGCTCCGCGCAGCTGAAGTTCTTGCCCGCGGAGACCTGAGTGAAAAAGTTGCTCAACCGCGGAGTCACGTTCGAACCGCCGCCGCCCTCGCCCGGTCCGGGGCCGATCAACACCGGCCGTGCCTCTTTCGAGTCAGCGAACAACGGTGAGCCGTCGCCGAGTTGGCCGGATTCGTTGGCGCCCCAGCACATGACGTAGCCGGGATCGCCGAGAGCGGCGTCGGCGCCCGCCACCACGACGCAGGTGTGCGCGTCGCCCGCGGCGATCGCCAGCGCTTTCACGCAGCCGAAGCCGTCTTGGCAGCGCGTGGCCGAGCTACAGCGCGTGGAGGTGCGAGTGCGACGTTCGCCCGTGTCGCAGCTATACACGTCCGCGCCGCTACACGTCAGCTGTCCGATCACGCAACGCTTGGTTCGGCACACGCCTTCGTACTGGTTGCACTGGTTGGGAGAGCCGCACTGATCGACCAACTTACTGACGAGCTCGTGTGTGCCCTTGTCGTCGTAGCCGATCGAATACAGGTCGCCCTTGTCGTCGCAATAGAAGCGGCCTGGTTGAGCGAGCGAACACTGGCCACGGCCGGCGTCACAGGTTTTGCCCGCTGCTGGGCAGTCGCTGACGACCTTCCAATCGCTGCCGTCCTCCGGACACTGTTTGAGTACTCCGTTTCCGTCGCATTTGAAACGGCCAGGCACGCACGGTCCACACCTGCCGTACTTGGAGTTGCACACCTGCTGGACGCCTGTATTCGCATCCGTGGGGCAGGGGACATAGTTGTTGAGGCCCCCCACCTCGCACGTGCTGTAGCCCGTGCTGCCGTCGTAACAGATCGACGTGCCCGGTTTGCAGATGCAGCTCGCCGCAGTCCCCGATGGCAGGCAGCTGCCGGCGAGGCAAGTGATCGCCGTGTACGGGGTGGCCGCACCAGAGTTGTAGTCACAGCCTTGCACATTGCCATTCACACAGCTGCTGCCGGAGGAGGTAGAGCACTTCTGACAGCGCCCGCTGTTGGCGTCACACAGATCCTTGCTCTCGCAGACATCGAGCCGGGTGTACGCGCCGTTGTTGCACACCAGCAGCACATTTTCCTGGCACTGGTAGCTGCCGTTGTTGCACGCCGCGGGCTCACATTTGCCCAGCGCCGCGTTGCATGCGCCATTCGGTGCTTGGCAGGATTGCTTGTATTGGTAGCCGCCGCCATCGGCGCTGCACACATTCAGGCTGGAGCCCTCGCACGAGTACGTGCCGGGCACGCAGCCCGAACATTTCTTGGCGATCGGGTCGCACAGACTGTTCTCTGCCACGCACACCTGCGCCGTGTCCGTACCCGAGCCGTCGAGGTTACAGGTCAGGAGATCGGTGGACGGGTATTCGGCCCGGTCGTCGGCAGCGCCCAACACGTGCACCATGCTCGCCTCGCAGCTGCTGGTGCCCGGCTTGCAGTGCACGCAGAAGCCTTTTTGCCCGGAGGCCGAGCACGCGGTCTTGCTGTCGCAGACCGCTGCATCTTCGTAGGCGCTACCGAAGATGTTGCATTGTTGGAGCACGTTGTTCGCGCACTGAAAATCGCCCGGCACGCACTTCAAGCAAGCCGCGAGGCTCAGGCTGCACATGCCTTCACCGCAAGCCATGCCTGCGTCGAAGGCGGGCGGATCTCCAGCCTGGCAGGTCTGCAAATGACCGTCGGGCGAGCAAGTGTGCTCGCCGGGAGTGCAGCCGCCGCTGCTTTCGCCAGCAGCACCGCTGGCTCCGCCGCTCATTCCGTCGTCACCGGCGCTGTTCAGGCCACCGCCGTTCGCACTGCCAGCGTTCTTGCCGCCGCCGTTCGCAGCGCCGCTCATGGCGCTGGCGTCCGCGAATTCATCGTCGCCAATGAACGTGTATTGAGACTTGTCGACCGAGCAGGACGCTGCGGTCGCCGCGGCGAAGGCGACGCCCAAGAGCAGCGCCAGCCACTGGGATTTCACGCTCGATCTGGCAGCTGAAGTCGTGCGCATCGGTTCCCCTCAAAAGCTCCCGCTGGCCCACAGCACTGCCGAATCCCGAGCCAGCGCGGGCAACACGCGCAAGCTGACCGCCGCGGACTTCCGGGCTTCGTTCTTGTGACCACCGAGCACGATCATGCCGATGCCGGCGGCCGTCAGCACACCACCGCCGATGACGAGAACGTTGGACACCGTGGCCAGCGATTGCGCCGAATCGAACTGGGACTCGGCGCTGGCCGGACACAGCGCGTCGCGGCACATGCTCTTGGCGTCGTTCTCCTTGCCCTTGGCCATCAACCCGACCACGACGCCTCCGGCCAGCGCGGCCACGCCGACGCCAGCGCTGACGAAGCCAATCGTGCGCACGGGGCTGCCAGCCGAGCTCGCGGGCTCCGGCGGCGGTGCCGGGGCGGTACTCGCGGCAGCGGCAGCGGGTAGGGCCGCAACCGGCGCGGCCGCGACCGGCGCTGGTTGCTCCGAGAAGTCGAAATCGTGGCTGTTGCTGCGTCCCGGGGAGAGCGCGACCTCCCAGCGCAGTGCTTTGCCGGCGTGGCTGGCCGTCAGCGTATGAGTTCCAGCGCGCAGGCGCAGCGTGAGCTTGCCACCTTCCAAGCGATAGCTCTGCGGGGGAGCCGAGCTGCCCGCTCGAGTATCGGCCAGGTCGATGTCTGCGCTCGCGGACGTCAGCGTGACGGTCGCTGAATTGCCGTTGAGCACGAGCAAATCGCGCTCCAGCGCGGCGCGTTCATCGGGATCGATGTCCTTGCCGCCGCCCTTCAGATAGTCCGAATAGTACTGAATCGCCTCGCCATCACGTTCGAGCTTGAACGAACAAAGCCCGAGATTACCGAGTACCTTCCAGCTCTTGCTCTTCTCGTAAGCGAGCCGAAATTGGTAGTACGCGTCTTGGTAGTTCGGCGGCTGGTCTTGAATGAGCTCGACGCCGTTCTTGAAGTAAGCCTTCGCCTCTTCCGAGATGGCGTCGCCCGCACGCGCAGAGGAGGCGCACAGCATCGCGCCCGCACAAAGTGCGGACGTCACCCATAATCCGATTTTTCGACGACCAGACATGCTCACCATCCCTGCGGAGTGACGTCCCTAGCGAACCCAGTCCCCTGCACCTACGGACGCGTTGCGAATAAGTGCAGGGGCAGCTGGTGCATTCCGCAGCAGGATTCGTGCGGAAAGTGACTACACTGGGCCCCCAGGTGTGCAGTGCAGGCCCCTGTACGCTTGCACTCCTACGTGGATCTGTCACAGTCGCCGGGCCGCGGGCAGTCGCCCCCGGTTTTCGCCCTAGCGGCGGGCATCGCCCGGCGCGGCTTTCGAGTCCGAAATTTCACTTACGACGAAGGGCGGTCGTGCGACGCGGTGCTTGCTCCTGCAGCAGCCCGCGCGCTCCCCATCGTAACGAAGCGTGGCGTCCCGCCGGCCGAACCGATTTTCATCGGCGCACCGGTCGGAGAGCTTCGCGCCCCGGGTCGTCCCTCAGGACCACGCCGGTTTCTCCATAAAAAAGGTCACTTTGCAAAATACGAATCCCGTCGCAGGCCTTGCCTCGTCCGACGTTGCTGTTCACACCGTTACTGCTGACGCTTCGGTTCCCACCGTCTCCGGCGTCGCGTTTACCGACTTGGGCCTGAGCGATGCCGTGCTCAAGGCGCTTACTGCCGAGGGTTACGTCAACCCGACGCCCATCCAACAAAAAGCCATTCCCGAGGTGCTCGCGGGCCGGGACTTGCTCGGCTGCGCGCAAACCGGAACCGGCAAGACCGCCGCGTTTGCTCTGCCGATGATCGAGCGCCTGATGGCCTCCAACACCCCGCGCGATGCCCGCCGTCCGCGCGCTCTCGTGCTCTCGCCGACGCGCGAGCTATCTGCGCAGATCGCCGACAGCTTCGCCACTTACGGCCGCGGCACCCCGCTCAAGTACGCGGTGATTTTCGGCGGCGTCGGCCAAGGCCCGCAAATCTCGCTGCTCAGTCGCGGCCTGGACGTGCTGGTTGCCACCCCTGGTCGCTTGCTCGACCTGATGAATCAGGGCGCGGCCTTCTTGGACAAGGTCGAAATTTTGGTCCTGGACGAGGCCGATCGCATGCTCGATATGGGCTTTTTGCCGGACGTGAAGCGCATCCTGCAAAAATTGCCCAAGCAGCGCCAAACGCTGTTTTTCTCGGCCACCATGCCGAGCGACATCGAGCGCCTGTCGCGTGAGATTTTGGTGAACCCCGTGCGCGTCGACGTGGCGCCCGTTTCGTCGACCGCTGAACGCATCGAGCAGTCGGTGTACATGGTCGAGGCCTCCGAGAAGCGCCGCGTGCTGGAAAAGGTGTTGCGCGATCCGGCCATGGAGCGCGCGATCGTCTTCACGCGCACCAAGCACGGCGCCAATCGCCTGGTGAAGGAGCTGGAGCGCGGCGAGATCGTGTCCGAAGCCATTCACGGCAACAAATCCCAGGGCGCGCGGCAACGCGCGTTGGACAATTTCCGCTCGGGCCGGCTCAAGGTGTTGATCGCGACGGACATCGCGGCGCGTGGCATCGACGTCGATGGCATCAGCCACGTCGTCAACTACGATCTGCCGAACATCCCGGAGAGCTACGTGCACCGCATCGGCCGCACCGCGCGCGCCGGCAAGGAAGGCATCGCCATCTCCTTGTGCAGCCGTGAAGAGCGCGGCTACCTGCGAGACATCGAGCGCCTCACGCGCACGCCCATTCGCAAGCTAGACACACCGGAGCCGAGCGCGGAAGATCTGCGCCCGCGCGTCGCGCGCCCCGAGTCGGAAGCGCGCCCGCCCCAGAACGATCGCCCGCGCTTCCAGGGCAATCGTGGCCCGCGCCAAGACAACCGCGGTCCGCGCCCGGACAATCGCGGCCCGCGCCCCGATAATCGCCCGCAACTGCGGATGGACAACGGTCCCCGCCCCGAGCAAAGCGGTGCGGCTTTTGCTCCTCCGAGCCAAGATCGGGGTCCGGCTCCGCGTCGCTTCGATGATCGCGCGGCGCCGCGCGCCCCACACAGCGCACCCTCGCGCTTCGACGGCGATCGCGGTCCGTCACAGCGCCGCTTCGACCCCCCCGCACGCCCCTTCCAAGGCGGCGGCCAAGGGCGTCCGCAAGGCGCGTCGAGCGGCGGCCAAGCACCGCGCGACAACCGCGGACCTTCGCGCCCGCAAAGCCCGGCGCAACCGGAAATGTATATCCGTCGCCCGCGCTGATTTCGTACTTCAACTAGTACCGACGATGGCTCCGCGAGGGGCCATCGTCGTTTCTTGCGCTGGCACAAACCGCCTCCACCCGCTCGCGGTACTCGTCCAAAATCTGGATCGCCTCCGAGCTCAGCCAGATTCGCATTGCCCTACCGGTGATGTCGATGTCACGGGACACGAGTGACTTGTCTTGCAACGTGAACATCACCTGGCAGACGGTCGAGCGATCGAGCTCCACGCGCGCCGCGATTTCGTTCTGATTCACAGCGTCCTCGCGTTCCGCGATCAGCTCCCGAGCCGCCTCCAGAATGAGCCATTGCGTGAAGGTGAGCCGAACTTCCGAAAAAACGGCCTCGATTCGTCGCCGCCAACGCATTGCCGCGAACCACTCCGCTTTCCGCGTTGAGGTTGCCGAGCCCGCCGCCGGCGCCGTCACCTGCTCAGTTACCTGTTCCCAGTCGATCCCTGTCATCTGAAGAAACAGATCGCGCACGTCGGGCGGTCAGTTGCGGAGTTTCTTGCCCACCGGGGATGCTTACGTAGAAAAAACAAAGTGTGTGTACGCACTTTGTTTTTCGCGAACGGCGTACGCGCGGACCGCCTCATCGCGAAAGAATAAAGTGTGTGTACCAATGCCGTTCACTTAA
>Ga0247783_1000469_pt1 | contig 12566 bp, 11 predicted proteins | sample UWRJL064202C5_FD_179911 | JGI IMG/M metagenome (GOLD analysis project Ga0247783, IMG submission 179911) | Plant litter microbial communities from Arlington Agricultural Research Station in Wisconsin, United States - UWRJ-L064-202C-5 | ecosystem: Environmental > Terrestrial > Plant litter >...
CATCCACGCGAAGACCTCCAGATCCACTACGAGACCCAGAAACCTCCAATGCACCTGCAATATCCCAAAAACGTTGAGCTAAATGCTCGTCATGTGCGCGAAGACGGTTCAGGGGTGTACGAAGTTGGTTTAGTTGGTTCCAAACAAGGCAACGGCCCTGTTCAAGCCATTCCAGAGCTTTCGTAGCCTCATCCAGAGTGAAGGCGGCAACCATATAAGCTATATGAAGCCTTCAAAGACATCAATAGCCTGTTAAGGCCAAAGCATCCAGTCAGGGCATCCCCAGTCACAGGGAACTTCCTGTCAGCGCTTTTTCGTACTGTTGGTGGGGCTGGGCAGCCGTCGCTGGGGGCGGGGGTGTGTAAACATATGTAAACAATGTCTAGGATGTGTCCGGGATGGGTGCTCATTGTTGGCGGGGTGCGGGGTGCTTGTTGTTGGGGATAGGGCACTTGAGTGGATTATGTAATCATAAAAAAAACATGAAAAAAGGGCATTAAATCTGATAAATCATGAAAATATTCGTAGCAGTTCTAGATTCTCAATAGCATAAAAATTGACGCAGGGGCAGGCTTTTTTGTAGGGGGAAAACAGGCGTATTCTATTATTAGAACGTCAAAAGAGCACCCGCGCGCGCTTGTCAATTCTGACAGGTCCTGTCAATCACCGGGGCTAGGGTTTGGCTTTCCGTTCAGGAATAGTGACGTAGCTATCGGCACATCTCGGAAATGACTGGGTACAGGCTTTAAATCCTTCATTTTCAGGTGTGTTGCCATTCCCCTTATAAAGTAATAGTTTAGGACCACAGTGGTATGTAATTACATATTTTCTCAATAACAGTTCCTAATACAACGCAGAGAGCATGAAATTGAGGGTACGAGAGGGTGCGGGTGCAACTGTGGCTGTGCTCGATAGACAAACTTCAATAACCTAGCATGCATATGCGTAGGTAGGCAAGGTGGGAGCACTATGAATTCTCGTCGTCCTCATCCTCGTATCCGCCACCTTCACCCCCATCTTCTTCATCCCCTTCATCGTCATCATCTTCTTTGTCAGCACCTACTTCCGTCTGCACACTGGCATCTCCCACTTTCGTCTGCACGCCCGCCGACTCCCCAGCTGAATCAGCCAGAGGTGATTTCCATAGCTCTCTAAACTTTTCGGCAAGGCTTAGCTGAATGGAACTCTGCCCCAGCGCATAGGCTTTGAGACCTTCTCGGACGTCCTTCCCCACACCGTCACGACTTTCCGAGCGAGTTTTCCACCATCTCGACTTCCACTCCAAAGATTCCAGCACCCGTCTCATCTCCTCCTTAAGTCTGAGTACTTCCTCCCAGGTTCTTGCCGCCCTGGCACGGCTTTTTGACCATTCTGCGCGGAGGATGTCATCCTGCTCGTCGTCTGAGCTGGCTGCACGTTGGGTTGTCCATATCCACGACAAGGTTCGTCGGGTTTCTCCCGTTCCATCGCGGCGCGTTCGCTCCTGTGGCCGTAGCAATATCCCATCGTCCTCGTCCATTGCCCCTCCCTCAATGCCAACCGTCTCAAGCACCTCATCCTCCACCGTACCGCGACGCCCGGGGCGAACTCGCAGTCGGTCCGCATCCTGGTAGCCACGAACATCCTCATCCTTGAGAACGAGTAGTGTCTCCTCCCATGTCCCAGGCCCGGCTAGCTCCAACTTTGCAGCACGCGATGCTCGGTACTTCTGCGCCATATTTCTCGCGCGCTCATGCACTCTGTCGATAACGGCTCGGGAACGAGTCCCCTCCCTTTGGCCACGAATATTCCGGTTCTTGAACGCAATCATGCGAGTCTTGATTTTGAGAATATTCCTTACACCCTCCAGTGCGTCTTGGCATTGGGCTGTCCGGAGCCTCTCCTCGATATCCGCAAGGCCTTCTTGACAGACAGCGGGGCGATCTGCTGGAGGGATGTTGGAGGGGAGCCATAGGTCATGTTCCTCGGGGTTGTCACCTACGGACACGACTGAGGGCAGGGTGGCATTCGCGGTTGCTGCGTCATTGTTGGGTAGAGTTTTAGTTCTGTAATGGAGCAGGCCGGGCATGTATATCAAGTATAGCTGCTCCCATGCCTTGATGCGGGTGCGTAGAATGTTTCGTTGCTCTACGACTGTCGACTCCTGTCGAACAGTAGTGTTGCTGCCAGTAGTCTTCTTGGCTAGCCGAGACAGTCGCCTCCTGCACCGACGCGTTAGCTTTCGGTTAAGCACTGATGCCCAAGGTGACTTACTGCGCCTCCTCGAGCTCCAGCCCATGAACTATGAACGCTGCGGCACTCGTGACGTGTAGCGAGGTCCCCCCCTCCTCGAGGCGATCCTGTTCCTCTTCCGCAAGATCCTTCCTGACCTGTGCCTCTGAGATTGCTATTGAGGCTGTCAGTACGTTTTTTAAGCCGGCCACAAACGTCTGATACTCACTAACACCATCTGTTGCGTACGGGTTCTTCTTTGTCTTCCGGAAACCTTCCGCCTCCCACTCAGAGCACATAAGTTCCCACTTTTCCACTAATGGGCTCTCCAACGATTCAGTCAAACCCCGGTGGCCCTCTCGCTGTACATTGCGATCAGCAACAGCTGATTTGTACCGCCGGAGAAGGGTAGCGCCTTGGCCTATATACTTACACCAATTCCAAAAGCCGAAGTGGTCGTCGAGGACGTCTTGACGGGAGCCTGGTCCCTGCATCTTGGTTGAGTTTCCCAGTATGTTGTGCGGGCCCCAGAAGCGCTCAGGACACTCGCAGTCAGAGAGACCGACGCCTGGCACATAGTTCAGCGAATAGACCTGATGATTGGCCGTCTGGTGCATCGGCTCGTGAAGTTTCGGGATGGCTGGGATTAGAGTTGTTCCAAGCCTGGGCTTGATTTCGTCGGGCCAGTGTGAGTCGATTCGCTTGAAGAGGTTGACGAACCACTGGCAGGCAATATCATAGCTGATGAGCACGAGGGGGACAAGGAACTGCTGGATGGAAGAGCCAAAGATGTAGTCCATGTTGGCATACCTGGAAGGACGTGATTCAGACGGTATGGTCGCCAAAAAGTCTCCGGGCAGACATACCTCTCTCCTTTCTGCAAATTGCCAAACCCCTGGGGCAAGATCATCTCCGATCTCCCACAGATTGCTGCCCCGCCACCTGTGTAACGCAGGCCTTTTGCATTCCTGGTATTTGCTTGTAGTAGAGCCCGTAATCCGACACAGGTACTGATCTAGGGTTGGCCATCAGTAAGAATCGATCATGGAGGCGTCGCATTAACCTACGTCTTCATCAGTCGCTCGACTCACGACGTATTTCTCATACGGCTTACGCTGGAGCATGTACGCCCAACCCACGCCGAGCCCAGGGTCCTGAGAGTAGTTGGACACCAAATTGTTCTTCAACCTGAAGTTGGCATCCATGCAGACGATTGCCATGTAAAGAAACCTGGGCCTTGTCAGCGTCATTGCGTCTACAGAGCTGGCTGAAGACGTACCTCATCCCTTCCGGGGCCTGCTCCCACCCTTCAGGCAGATTGACACCAGGCCGCGGGCATGACGGGCAGAGAATTGCCAGTTCCCCTGGCTGAGTGCCCCCAGCCCCAGCATGATCGTGTCCTCTCCCACCCCATTTCAACATCTTCAGGTGCCGCCATTGGAGAACCATGCGGAACAAGGCACGATATCGCGACTTAGGAGAACCAACCCCAGTGTTGTCCGTCAGCTGCTCGAGTGAGCGATAGAAGTCGTAGGTTGAGGCCTTCGTCGCAAGCGCCAGTTTGTGAAGTTGTCGAAGGAGAGAGAATGTCGCGCACGTCTTGACCGCGATCTGTGACGCAGGGTATAGTTGCCGTCGCAGGAGTTGTATGTGGGGTGGTTGGCCATGCGAGCAGTTGCAGTAGTCGATGGCAACGCTGTGTATTCCATTGGTGTGGAGAACGAGCATCGCAGCATGACAGGGAGTGGGATTTGCACAGTACATGCTGGCGTGCCCTAGCTGATACCTGAGGCCGATGGACTTCAACGACTTTCGTTCGAAGGTATCGCCGTTCCACTCCTGTAGTCCGAGGGGCGTGAGTGGGAGAGATAAACATTATAGACTCTACTGCTTACCTGTACCCAATGGAATGGGTGCAGCTTATGACGCCGCAGGCAGCACGATTTGCATGTGAGGTCTGGCAAAGCGCACTCGAGACATCGAAACCGAGGTTCACCTGGGGCCTCAGCATGGCGAGCGATGCAGTCTGGACATTGTTTTGCCGTCCTAAAATCGCCCCGCCCCGACCATCTCACCATTTCAAGAAGGTACTCTTCTCGATAGACCTCCATCCATACCACATGCGGCCGCCTCTGAAACAGCGATCAGCTTAGGTTGATTTGGGTATAGGTATAGATAACTCACCGCGACCTTGCTCTTCTTCGCAGACTTATCTCCCTGTACGACGACCTCTTCCATCACATCGGCATCCACTGTTGTATTGTAGAGTTCGCCATTCGGATCCAGCGCGAACAGAAGGTCGTCGGGTGGGCCCCAGCTCGTTGCAGTAGCCCAAGTGTCGTTTTCGGTGAGAGTCGTCAGAGAGGGGAGGAAAGGGTTTCCCAGTGGTTTCTCGAACACAGTCCCATAGCCATCGTCGTGGGACACAGTGTTCTGGTAGACTGCGCGATCAGAACGCTTCTCAGAACGCTTCCTCTTTGTGCCAGCACCAACCGACATGGGAATCTGTGAGAAGCGGCGGGCCGGTCCGTGTGAATGTTAACTTCGTTGATTTCCTGCCCCTCCTGTAAGTGTTCGACTCTGTGCCTCGTTGAGTTCCGTCCCCGGCACTATGCTCGGTAAGTCTTCAATTTTTGTGCTCTATGTTTTCTCCCCCCCTTCCGCACCTCGCCGTGCAACGTTTGGCCAGGAATACTCGAGCACGGGAATACACTGGACTGCACCCAAACGCGACCCCATCATGCCTCTTTTTTTGGCGCATAGCGCGGGCCTTACTGGGTTCTGCCGTTTCCCTTCTCTAGCAGAATCTATCTAACATGCCAGCCGCCTACAGGTCCAGAACGTCCTATGGGCCATGTGATTGCGCCAACCACCTTCGACACGGAGCTGCAGGTTCGGCTCGCCTTAAACTACGCCGCCACTGCCGAAGCCCTCTTTGGTACATCGGATCTCTCGCCTCTCACTACACCCGAGTGCACACCCCCACCCTCTCCAACCTTGAAGCCGGTTTTTGACACGGATGAGGACGTCGACACCAACACCACCGACATTCGGACGGAGCCTGCACACTCCGGCTCCAGCGAGATAGTTGGCGAGAACTTTTCAGCACTATCTTCAACTACTCGGTCTTCTACCCAAAGAGACCGCCGGAAAGCGAAGAAAAAGCTACAAGGCCACGCCAATCGTAGTAAACGACGACAAGAGGCCCGCGATGCAACCTACGCCAACATCAAACCCCGCGCTCAAAGAAGGCTCGGTATTCTTGGGGCAAGCGAGCCGCTATGCACCAGCATCGACTCGAGCAAATCAAGTCACATCAGCACCGGATTCACTGGGCTGGACAACGGCGAGCGCCGGAAGAAACTGTACTCTCTGGAGGAGCTGGTTGGAGAGGGGTCAAAGTTTGGGTTCAAACTTCAGGCATGGGATGGAAGGTAGGTTTGAAAGTACGCTCTACATTACTGCTACCAACCAACTCGCTAGGAAACCAACCCCCATCGTGGACAGAACCGGTCGCCTCCTCGGAATTCTCGCCGGTCAGCCCGGCAACAGCGATTGGCCGCTGCTCCAAACTCAAGCGTCTCAGGCCTTTGAGCGCCTCCGTCCTCACTGCCACGTTCCAAAAGGGCAGCATCGGCATCGCCGCGGTGCCTTCGTCGCCCTAAGGTGCGGCATATCTCACGGAGGTGGGCAAATGTCGCCTAAAAACCTTGTTAACCACCCTATGAATGAGAAAGTCCTTGACGAAATCAACGGGATGGCCGTCTTCCAAAGAATTGCCGGCTTCGCTTCAGGTGCGCTCGTCAAAATCATCGCATCACCTTTTGCTGACCCCCCTTCAGGCGTGGTGGCAACTTGGGCCCCTGCTCTGTACAGGTACTACAGCGACAAGCTCGATGAGCTCTGCTCGAGAGACTTCTCCTTGCTCCGCACCTTCCCGTCCACCATCTTTGCCGCCACAACCTACAACCTAGGACCAAGGACGGTATGCTACAAGCATAAAGACTTCGCCAATCTAGCATACGGCCTCTGCTCTGTGACCTCGTTAGGTCAATTTGACTCTACGAAGGGCGGACATTTGATCCTTTGGGAACTGGGCCTGGTCATCGAATTTCCCCCCGGCTCCACAATACTTCTGGCGTCCGCCCTAATCACCCACTCCAACGCAACAATCGGAAAGGATGAGACTCGGTACTCTGTCGCACACTACAGTGCCGGCGCGCTTTTTCGTTGGGCGGAGAATGGGTTTCAGAAGACGGAAGACCTCTATAGCTCGATCCCCCAATCCACCCGCGAAAATCTCGAGTTCCTGGACAGCTTTCTCTGGGAGCACGGTCTTTCGCTCTTACCCACCTTCCCTATTCGAGCGGCTGCGTAGGTTCGATATAGTTGCTAGATGTATGTAGTAGACCAATTGAATCATTATCTTGAATATCTCGAATATCCGTGCAAAGATTCAATGACCACTCTATGAAGCATTGTTGAAATTTGAGAGCGAGTGCGGACTTGGTTCAACTTGAGAAACCAACCTAATTTGGCCGAGGTGATCCACGTCAAACGTTCAGCAGCATTGAGCGCTCTACCGAACCTCCTTCCCCCAAAGGACCTCTCAAATGTTGATTTTAGGTCAGTAGATGTCGAATCTAACCAGCTTTGAGATAAAAATTGACCTAGATTTACCAGAGAGGGCTGTTATTCGAAAAGTCCTCCACTTGAACACTTATCGGTTATATCTGCATAAGTTCCAAGTCAGACTTTTAGTGCATTTCCATTGAGTCCCATAAAAGCGCAATATGTTCTCCAGTTGACATTGGATTATAGCTGATATATGAACTGGAGACCACGGCCCATTCTCCACAACATGTTCAACACATATTTCCAGCACCGTTGTTCAGACTGCAGCGCGAGTCGACTGCCCTCACGGTGGACCTGACTTATTTGGGATAACGGCTCCCTTTTTGGGTCAAGCCCTTTTCCCACCTCTCAATCTCATCGATGATTGGGATCTGTGGCCTCGGCTTTTCCCTCTTGGGTTTGTAATGGATGGGGCTAGCAATGGTGGGCTAGCGTGCACAGTCGGCATCTGAAGAATCTCGTCCGAACCCTCATGTCGCCTAACCTAGCCCAGCTGAACACGGAGGCGGGAAGGAGGAATAAAGCTCGTAGAGCGAAATATCAACTGTGAGTTTTTTCATGGAATTTTTAATACAGTCGTACTAACACGACCTATCGAAATATCAGGAATATAGAAGAGATGAGAGCTAAAGAGCGAGAGCAAGCGCAAAGGTAGTGCATTGAAAAGATTTGTCGATTTCTCATTTTATCCTACTTGATTCACAGACGAGCCGATAAAAATCCAGTTCACGAGTCCCAGAAAGCGCGCCATCGTGAAGCCCAGGCACGTTACCGCGAGAAGAATCGGCTGAAACTCAACACACAATGCTGGAACTATCGGTATGTTGGTGACCTCATGGTAGACATGCGTTTCTGATTCTGTCCAAAGGCGTTCTAGAAAGCGGCAGGCAGAGATACGCCGTGATGAAGAGGAATTTCAGAATTTCATGAACCTTGAGCTTGACGCAGAGGAGCGTCAGCGGATTGATGCGCTACATGCGACCTGACATACAATACGGTAGCACATGGCAGTAATTAGCAAATTGCCCCATAAAATTTTTCGGGTGAGGTTATTGCGGCACAGGAAAGTTCCTGTAGACTGGCTGAGCTCCGTTGTAGTAGTGTCCGGGGATATCGCCTGACAGCAAAGCTCCTGCCAACTAGGTCGGAATGGGAGCCGTTGCGATGCTCGGCTAAGATTAGCCTCAGCGAGGCCCCTATGGAACTAACTGAATGGGATGAGTCAGTCACTTGGGCTGACGTTCGGCACAGGGGACTTTCTGTCTGCCTTTATGACTTTAAAGTTTAGCAGGAACACAGGGAGATATGAATATTTTTACGGAAGAACCGAAGACGAGAATTTTTTTGATTTTTGGAGACCATGGGCATACTACTCTGCCCTTCGGAGCGCACTCAAGCTCGATTCTATAGACGACTATTTACTTCGTAACCCTGTCCACAGCCCTACTCATCACTGTCGACATAGTCTGAGACGTTAACAACCTTGCCGGAGTAAGCTGGCTTTTGTTCCCTCTTGTTGGCGGTAGGAGTGGGAGATGCGGGGCAGGCTCGCTTTTTCCCCCGAACAACAGCAGTGCGGCTGGATGCGCTGGATGACGCGGTAACAGTGTTCACGGTCTTGGTTTTCTTGGAGGGTCCTGCCGTGGTGTTGGTGCCAGGAGCAGCGCGTCTAATCGTCTTAGACTCCACACCCCAGATAACCTTGGGCTTTTTTATGGGAGTTGGTGCATCCGAGGCGATAGCGATGGGGTCGTAGGTGCTCCCCGGAGCTGTAATGATTTTGACGTTGTTGTTGTGGTAATTAACACCGTAGTAATCGACGGCGTCAGACCACTTGAAGAACCCGTTGCTGAAGGGCGGGTAGCCGGTCGTATGGCTGAGTCGGTTCCGTCAGTCAGAGACCAAGTCTAGAAAAAATGAAGCCTACGCACCATGAAGTGAATATTCCCACTTCTTGACCAGCCAGGATGACAACGTGCGTGGGCTGGAAGCCTACGCGGCGAGGTTCTACAAAGGAGTCTGGTGTGGGGATGTGGTGGCCAGAGAAGTTCTCTGGATCTATTTCATTTGCTCGAATGCGGTCGGGAGCTGATGCGAACGTATGAAGTCAGTCTAAAGTCGGTAGGCGGCATAAAAAGGGCGGGTACTCACTCTGTTCATCGTCGGTGTCCATAGGGGAGGGGCTGGTGATGTTTGAGAACGAACTTTCGTCGCTGTCTGAGCCATAGAGCTCGGCGAACTTGGTAAGCACATAATCTGGGTCAGTGGGCTTCAAAGATGACATCGCCTTGTCAAAGGCCGACATCGGTGCGGGCGTGGCCTTGGGTGTAGGAGCAGTGGCCCTCAGTGCTGATTTGATGGGCGCGGGGGTGACCTTCAAGTTGGGTGTAGGTGTTGTGGCCTTCGGCACTGACTTGGTGGCTGTTGTTGGTTTGGGGGTTAACGGGGCAGACCTTCTGGCGTTGATGATCTTTGCGAGGTCTTCCAAGGAAGGCACGGAGCCATGAGCAGAGGGGGTGGAATTGGGCGTTGACATTTTTACCCGGTAAAAGCGTCAACAAGGCCAGGTATTTATCGTCGAACGTGATCGCCTCGCGCACAGTTTGGGGATATCGTTTAGTCGCCGCGTTCCAACCGGGTTTTCTTTGACGGAGAGATCTTCACTCCCTGAACCAGAGACTGGGCTCAGAGATCTTGGTAAATTGATGGTACCATGTCTTGAAATTTGAAAGGGCGCCATTCGTACTAGATCCTGTGCCGAATTCAGTCCCAGAAAAGAATTATCAAAGAAATTCATACCTTCACCGATCGTACCCCAGCTGAGTCCCGAATACCAGGGCGGAAAAGGCGGGTGAGCTGGTTTGAACTGCCCCTGCTTGGCTGAAGTCCTATGCTGTCTTTGACCTTCCACCTTCTTAGGACGGCAGCTTCTGTGTTATACAGGTTCTCATTTGACCCAACGGCCTCGTCTTAACGTTTTCTGCGCGACAGCTCCCCCACGAGTCCTCGTTCGACTAAAAAAACTCCGACCTGAGTCGTTGGTCGAGCCTGTCGACAAATTCTTGCCACATAGACTGGCGTATCGACGAAATTGTAGCCCTCAAAAGCGTTTGGTGGCACAATTCGACAGACTCAACACCTCCAGAGTGTCAACTGGTGAGCTCAACGTAGTTGACTACATACTGTGAACCGAACTCACTGGATTTGCGTGCGCTACAGATAGCGTCAACCGTGTCCGACGCCAGCGGGAGCTCGCTTTTGGTGGTGGTAACAGTCGGCGTCATTTGACACCCCGTTTTGCTGCTGCTATAAACGCAGGAAGAGTCACAGGTGTGTTGGGTGGCGCAGCATACGAAGATTCGCGCACTGACCTTACGCATCATAGATGGTGAACCCAGGGTTGTTTCGTGGTTCAAGATTTACTTTCCTAGTCGGAGAAAAGACCGCATACAAGGCCGGAGTGGAAGGAGGATATGCGCCAGATGCAGTATCCAAAATTCAGAGTCGGTATTTCAGACGCTATCCAGTAGAGCTCTCACTAGACGAAGAACCATCGGAGGAATTCTCAAAAGCAGTAGATGACGAGCAAGCAGACATAGAGCAAGTACGACCAGACCCAGATAAGCTGACGGTGGAGGAGTATGAAGCAGAGGTTGAACGGCTGAAGAACCACGCAGATCTAATCGCAGTGCGCAAAGCAGTACGTTGTGACTGTTTGTTTCAGAGGCTGCCGCTATTGACACGTCCAACAGCAAATCAAGCGATGGCTGAGATCACAATACATGAAGGATCAAGACCTCGATTCGAAGGAGTCCGGAGCCGTCAACGCCTACCGTGTCTTGCTCCACAGACTGACTGGCGTTGGTCTCGTGAAAGGTCGGCATCGCACCTCAATTGAGGTATGGCGGAAAGTCGAGGCGAACCGGGAGGCTATCGCAACGGCAGCAAAGGACCGTGGCGCCGACAAGAAAACGGGTGTTACAATTCGGGGACAAGTGGCGAAGGAGATGTTCGAGGCACTCAGCCAGGAGACTAGAGATGAATACGCCGCCCTCGCTGAGCAGGAGAACAAGGACATGGACGAAGGTTGGGTGCAGAATACAAAAGGTCCTCTATCAACAACACCTGCTGATCGTCAAAGGTACGCCTTTTCACGCCAGCAGTCAATTTTTGCTCACAGAATCCCGATAGGTGCATCGACTGCATTCCAAAATTGGTTGGGCCACTCCTTGACCTGATCTTTGAGGCTACGGGTTGGAAGGGGTTCTTTATGGGCGGTGGGCCGGAACCTGCAGCAGGTGGGCGCATGAAAGTGATGAGGTATGCTCCTCAGTCTTAATCGTAAAGCTCTAGCAACTGACGTTCGAGCAGTGTTCCCTCTGGGAAGACAAAAGGCGATGTACCCATGGATTTCTGCGCTGCAGAGCACATTCGATACAAACATATTTTTTTCCCCATCTTTTCTGATTTCCTCAGGAAATGTTATAGTAAGTACCCTCCGTATTCTACGTATGCATCTAGGCTAATTTCCGTGTCTTAGGTGTAGAGGATTGTCAGGCTCGTGCTCTCAACCCAGAAGATGGTTTTACACCGCTCGCCACCTCCATGGCCGAACTCGAGGCGTTAGGAATCATGGTGTTTGAAGTGCCATCACGTCCATCCGTATCCCCTCCTCCAGATATTCAAACAACTACCCCCTCCACGACCGAAACTTCCAACACCCCAAAGACTGCGACCACAACCTCCTCCAACATTTTGAAGGCTACAACCGCAACAACGGCGCTCAAGCAACGCCCTACCATACATGCTCCGGCCACCACTTCAAAGGCTTTGAAAGCCCAAACCTCTCCCAAGACTCCTGAAACCCAAGACTCCCCAGATATGCAACCAGCCCGAGCTGCTAGTCTGCAGAGTGCTCCAGCACCAATGGAGGGTGTTGACCCGCCAGTAAACCAACCTTCGAGTGCGTTGGAGGGGACAGCGTCAGCTTCCAGACGTAGTAATACTCCCCTTCAGCGAACGCCATCGCCGGGGTTATCGCCACCTCCAACTCCACCGCCGCATTCCCTCTTTTCTATACCACTGTCACCACTCCTACAGCGGTCTCCGCCTCCAAGCCCGTCTCGCAACTCGCAGCAGGGTGACCAGACGCGACCTCCTCAGAAACGGAGCGCCGCAACGGATGAGAGTGGCGAGGATTTGGTGGATATCGCGGCTGTTAGGCCGACAAAGAAGTCAAAGGGCAAGGGTGCTCAGACTCCGTCTCTGTTGCAAGCCATAACCCCCCTGCTCTCCGATCGACCTCGTCGCACCCGTGCCTCAGGTGCTAACCAAACATCTTCGACGGCCAGTCAACTGGGTGCGACTTCAACAGCCGCCATGCCACCGGCTTCCACCTCGCCCGACCCATCGACTACTGTGAAGCCTGCCTGGTTCACATCCGCCGTCTCGATGATGAGGAACAAAGAGTTAGGCGCTCAGTGGATTCAGCTAGTGAATACGTGGGAAGCTTTCGAGGTGAAATCAGACTTTACGGGGTCGAAAAAGCTGTCCACCTTAAGGCGTCCAGAGGCTGTTAAGGCGTGGATTCAACGCGCTCGAGCCCCTGCATGGAGGCCTACAATCACGGATACCGCAGCATACGAGGCAGATTTCAGATTGTGGTGGGCAGCTATTCAGCCGAATTGGCGTAAATCGAGTTCTGGGGACGTTATCTTTTC
>Ga0247783_1000470_pt1 | contig 12548 bp, 10 predicted proteins | sample UWRJL064202C5_FD_179911 | JGI IMG/M metagenome (GOLD analysis project Ga0247783, IMG submission 179911) | Plant litter microbial communities from Arlington Agricultural Research Station in Wisconsin, United States - UWRJ-L064-202C-5 | ecosystem: Environmental > Terrestrial > Plant litter >...
GCTGGAAGACAAGCTGGCCGAGTACCACGGCAGCGGCGTCACGTTGAGCGCGATGTGCGAGGTATTGGCGCGCTACGAGAACCATGTGCGCCCGAGCACGGATGTGGTGGATGCCTGGGGCATTCCAGCATTACATATTCAGGCGCGCTACGGCGATAACGAGTTCAACATGGCGCGCGACGCTGCCGACACGGCGGAGCAGTTGGCGCATGAGGCAGGGTTTGAAGTTCTGGCAAAGAACTCCGAGCCAAACCCGCCGGGATACAGCATTCACGAGCTGGGAACCTGCCGCATGGGGAACGACCCCAAGACCAGCGTTCTGAACAAGTGGAACCAGAGTCACGACATCAAGAACCTCTTCGTGGTGGACGGAGCTTCCTTTGTCAGCGCGGGCTGGCAGAACCCCACGATGACCATCCTTGCGCTGGCGATGCGTTCGTCAGAGTATCTTGCGGAGCAGATGCGGCTTCGCGCTGTCTAACGTTGTTTCAATCTGAGGAGAACTGTTCGATGGCTACAAGAAGAGAGTTCGTCAAAGCATCCACCGCTGCGTTGTGCTTTGCAGGCGTGTCCCGGATGGCCACTGCCGCTACGCTGAAGCTGCCCGTTGGTCTGCAGCTTTACTCCGTGCGCGAGATGCTGCCGAAGGATTATGCAGGCACGCTGAAGCAGATTGGAAGTCTCGGCTACAAGGATGTGGAGGCTGCGGGTTTTTATAACCACAGCCCTGCAGAGGTAAAGAAGGCGATGTCCGATGCCGGTCTGAACCTTGTGAGCAGCCACCATAACCACGCCGAACTTCATAAGAACTTCGACTCCATCCTTGCCTTCCACAAAGAGTTAGGCACGCAGTATGTCATCTGCTCTTCCACCGGACCGAAGAATCCGACACCTCCCGGCGAGAAGACGCCCGAGATGACGATCGACGACTGGCGCTGGGCTTCGGACGAGTTCAACAAGTACGGCGAAAAGTTCAGTGCTGCCGGGATCAAGTTCGGATACCACAATCACGTGCATGAGTTCGACAAGATCGAAGGCGGTGTTCCCTTCTACGAGATGCTGCAGCGTACCGATCCGAAGTATGTGAACTTCGAACTGGACTGCGGTTGGGCGAAGGTGGCCGGAGCCGACCCGGTGGAGATTCTGCGCAAGCATCCGACCCGCATCATTCTCCTGCACGTGAAAGACTTCGTAAAGCCAGCGACAGCCTCTGCGAATCCGCATGATTTCAAAAATACCGAGCTTGGACGCGGCTTCATCGACTACGGTCCTATCTTCAGCGAGGCCGCGAAGGCGGGACACGTAAAGCATATCTTCGTCGAGCAGGAAGGCTTCGATGTGCCTCCGATGGAGTCGCTGAAGATCGACGCCGACTATATTCACAAACTCGAACGCTAAATCAGAGATCTAGTCAATCAAACAAAAGGCGCGGATGGGGAGACCCTGTCCGCGCCTTTGCTGCGTCCTGTGCGGGTTATGATGGGGGAATCAACCCCGCCGGGTGCCGGAGTTCGCGGCGTGCGGTCATAAACCTCTAATCCAGTCCGACGAAGCGCGGGAGGGCAGCTTGAAACGAATCTCGCAACTGGATGGAATCCGCGGCATTGCCGTGGGGGCGGTTATCCTCCATCACTTGGCGTCGCTCCTTAACATCGGTATCGACAAGAATATCGGGATTCTTATCCTCTTTCGCCTACTGCATGTGGGCTGGCTGGGTGTCGATATTTTCTTCGTGCTGTCGGGTTTCCTAATTACAGGCATCATTCTGAAGGACCGTCCCAAGCCAGATTTTTGGCGAAACTTCTATCTTCGCCGCGCCTTTCGTATTCTTCCAGCCTTCACGGTCGTCTTTGTGATCACGCTGCTTCTCGCGCATAAGTTTGTTCCCAGCATGCAAATCTCCACTGGCTACGTGCTCGCTGCAGTATTTTTTCTAGCGAATTGGACCGTACTAAATCACCACGAAATGCCTATGCTCGGGCATCTCTGGTCTCTTGCCGTAGAAGAGCAGTTCTACTTTCTGTGGCCGCAGGCGGCAAAGCGCATGAGCTACGGAACGCTTTTCAAGCTCGCACTGGGCGTGGCTTTAGCGAGCAGTTTTCTTCGCCTTTCCCTCGCGATGACTCACTTGGACGCGTACATTCTCTACAAAATCACTCCTACTAGAATGGATGGCCTGGCCATCGGCGCCGCGCTAGCTGTGGGCCTTTTGCTACCGGACGTACATGCTTTTCTCGCACGATGGTGGAGCAAGATTGCGCTCGTTTCGATCGCGATGCTGGTTTTCTCCTTCTTAATTCTGAAGTTCAGCCTGTTTGTCTTTGATCCTTGGAGTCAGGTCCTCGCAATTCCTGCAACCATTGTCTTGGTTTCCGTCACTATCTATGCATCCATAGAAGGGTTGCTTCCGCGCACGGTGAGTTTCTTACTGAAGGGTTCGGCAATCACCTACCTGGGACGACGGAGTTATGCTCTTTACCTGATCCATGAACCGATCCATATATCCGTGCATAACAGCCGCATGCACGGATATCTCTCGCATCTGCCCGCGGGCGTCGTGGTGAACGTGTCCCTGATGATCGCAGTGGTCGCGGTGTCTTTGCTGCTCGCAGAAGTTTCCTGGAGACTGATCGAGGATCCCGCTCAAAAACTTCGGCACAGAGTAGGAACGACGGGCTCAGCCGTTTAGCCGAAGGGCAAACATCAAGCCGAGACGGGTCGATTCTCCAGGCACCCTTTGATTCCATTCCAGAATCTGGTCCTCGTATCTTCAAGGAGAAATTCGCTTCTGGCTACCTGAAGACCTGCGGTTGCAAGCGAGGTGTAGTTCTTCAACAGAAGAACGATCCCATCCACAATCGCCTGCGTCTCCATCGTGGAAACGATCTGGGCTGCATCATGCCGTTCGAGAAACTTGCAGGCAGCCGCATACGATGGACCATGATAGAGAATAGGCAAACCCGAACCTAAGTATCCGATCATCTTTGTAGAGAGACTGTAGCGTGTAAAAGCCTCCTGCTCCTGACCGAACGGCAGGGGAAGATAGGCAATATCCGCGTTGCGCATATCTTCCGCAGTAGGATCGGCGGCAGCGAAGGGTAACTCACTTACAGTCACATTTTTAGAAGAGGCAAACATTCCCACAGAGCCGCATCGGGTAATTAACTCCACCTTAAGCTCTGGATGCTCGGAGCCTAACTGTTCCAGAGCAGAGAGAAGTTGATGGAAATTCGCGGTGTAACTTTGATGAAATAGTCCCATGAAATAAATACGGACTTTGCCTTCCACACGCGCCCTCGGAAGATCTGCGACTTTTTCCAAACCATCCGTCACGGGGATATACGCTCTTTTGCCATACCGCCGCCCGTACTCCTCTCCGATCTCTTCCGAGATGACAAAGCGGACGTCCGAACCTTCCCACATGCGGGCGAGTAACTCCTCTGCCTTACCAAGCCCTAACTGGCCCTTCATGGCGTAGAGAAGATCATCATGCACGGTAAGTGCGAAGGGCAGACCCAGGTCCTGCGCCACCTCAAAGGCATCCAGGCAATCCCACGTGTGCGCGATCGCGTGAATGCAGGAGACTTCTTCACGGCGCACAAGGTCGGCGAACTTGCGTTGAAAGCTCCTGCTGAAAAACCGGTTCGAGGAGTGAAAGAAAGAGTAGAAGCGAGTTTTCTCAAGACGACCGAGAGTAGGACGCCTAGGAAGGTGAAACTCCCGAATGATGTTGGTAGCAACGGGAGAGTTCAAGGTGGTGTTGATGCTGATCGCATCGAGAGGAGCATTCTTCAGAAGGGTCTTCAACACCTTCGGTCCGCCACCAAACTCAGCCAGGCCAAACGGTTGTACAAATGCCACGCGTTCTGTGTGCTTCGTCCCGGCTGTCATCGCTTGGTTCTCCCTGGAAACGATTCTAGTTGAGGGGATGACGATGCACTACGTCACCAAAGGCACATAGGAGGGTTGGATCTATTGAAATAGTCGGGGATAGTGCGCTTGATAGCGGAGGTCCTGATTGCGCGTGCCAATGGGTGCGGCAGGAATGCCGGCCACGACGGTGTAAGGCTGGACATTTTTTGTAACCACGGCTCCTGCAGCCACAACCGAACCTTCGCCGAGAGTAACTCCGGGAAGAATCATGGCACGTGTGCCAACGAAGACATAATCTTCGATCGTGACTGCGGAGGTGATGCCCGCGAAGTGGCTATCTTGAATATCGTGCTGTGCGGAGAGGATGCAGACCTCTGCAGAGATCGAAACATTGTTGCCAATCGTAAGTGAACCGCGACTGTCGAGCCGGCACTGCTGATTGATGACGCTGTTGTTGCCGATGATTAGTCCACCGGGACAATCGAACCACGCGCGCATAAAGATGAGCGAACCGGGACCGATCTTCGCCAGCATAACGTGGCGATAGAAGAAGAGGCGGAGGGTATGACTGGGGAGATAGGCGATTACGTTGTTTGCCAGCCAGATACGGCCGTCGAGCCATATGCGCCGCAGAAGACCGGAGGGGCCGGTACTCATGCCGACGCCTTCTGAAGCACCGTTTCCCGGGTATGCTGCTGCTTCTGTTCCACGGTCATCCGTTTCTCCGGGTATCGTACGAAGGTACGGGCTGGTGAGGGCGATCAGGGCAAGTGTATCGCATCGCAAAATCGCCTTGCATAAGGGCCGTGCTGAACTTAGTCACTGACTTCGGCCTCGACTGCAGTAAGAGGAAGGCTATCTTCACGCACGTGCTCATGCTCTTCAATGTCGATACGCGGGCCTCTCTTCAGTCCATAAGAAAGGTTATAGACCTGGGCCGCGAGCGAGGCTGTTACAGATAAGCAACCCATTTGAATGGCGCGGAGAGGGCTGGTCACTCCCACGAAGACGATGAATCCTATCTGCGAGATCGTAATTGCGATGATATTGACGAACGTGGTCTGCCAGAAGATGAGTCTTCGTGCAGAGATCACTGTCCAGGTCATACCCAGCAGGAAGCCGATGCAGCCCTGCAGGACGACCCACACCACCTCCAAACGAAGGTCGGCATATTTCTTGCCGAGGAAATGCAGCAGAAGATTTGGGAAGAGAGCGGTGAAACCCACGAACGCCGCTGAACCAACAAGGACTATCCCCACGAGATAGAGATATCGACGGACAACATTTCTTCCATCGTCTTTCGCGAACCACGGTTCGACGATGACGCCATTAATCGAATTGAGGAGGGTGAAGATCTGCCCGATGCGTCCCAGCGCCGAGACCTGCGCAATCCCCGTGCTGCTGCCGAAGGTCGCGATAAGAAAGATGGAGATCTGTCCCTGCAGTGCGAAGAAGAGTAAGCCCGGGATATTGGGCATGGCATAGCGCACCATCTGGCGGGTGAAGGACGGATTGACCTTCTTAGGCTCTTCGACAAGATCGCGGCAGGCTGCGCGAAGTGAGAATCCTGTGAGCGCAATGCCGGCCACATTCACCCAGGCCGCTGTTACTGAATTGATCCATCCCACCTTGAAGAGCAGGTAGCAGGCAACAAGCCGGAAGAGAGCCGTGAGAATGAGGATGCGGTAGTACTTCGTCAGACGGCGGTGAATGATCAGCGGAGAGGTATAGTACGACTGAAATCCGGAGACATTGACCGAGACGCAGATGGAGAGCAGGAGCAAGACCTGCGTAGACGCCTGCCAATGCAGGTGCTTCGTCATGAAGTAATAAAAGATGGAGACGGCAGGCAGGACGAAGAGCATCATCTTGGTCCGCATGCGACGTCCCGCTAGGACGTAGTTGCCGATGATGCTTTTGTCGTTGATGCGGTGCCCTACGAGGGCGACGATGGTGCCGGCAAAACCCAGGTCGAGGCCCGCGTTGACCAGCATCTGAAAACCGTAGACAAGACCGTACTGCGAGTACTCCGTAATCGGCAGCCAACGCAGGATAAACAGACCGCAGAGCAGGTTGAGCCCTTGTGCGGCACCCTGGCCACCCATAAAGGTGAGCAGAATACGTGCTCTACGTTGGAGATTTGGGGACAACAGCGCCATAAAACCGAGTATATCGAACGAAGATCCAGCAATCGGATCAGATAGGCCGTCGCAGGGCTTCTTACGAAGCGCACATACAATTTCAAAAACTTTGGACTTTTTTCTAACGCGCTTCGGGCAGAAAGGGAATAAAGCTCGGCGATATGTGTCTTTCGGGTATGTGTCTTTTCAGGGACACTGCATCGAAGCAAACCTCTGGCTCACTACCAAAGTGGGGTAGCGGAGCCCCCCTTAAGAGACTATTGCTTTCCCGAAAGATACCTGAGTATTCACTTATCGCAACGCATCCAGGTGAACCCACCATGCAAACACAATTCTATTCCGCCCATCTTAGCTACGAACAAATGACCGTGGATACCATGCGGGCAAGTGGCTATAACATCTCCGCATTCAAACACATCTTGGCGCTTGAGTCCGAGGTCTGCACTCTGAGGCAACTCGTCGCTGAACTCCTGGTAAAAAATCAGGAGCTGCGTACGAATGGATTTCTTCCTTTATTTCCAAGCGTGTAGATCGCATTCAAGACCTGCCTGGAAAAAGCGTGAGCCCTTGCGGCCAAAGAAGCGCAAGAGAGCCCTCCCCCTTTGCCGGTCATCCCTCAGGGCATCCACAGGCATTCATTCTCCCTGAACACGCTAAAGATACTCGACGGACGGCTGTGACACGCCGATTTTCTCACGCAACAACAAACCCGTCGCCTCTTGTTTTGCGTACCACTTCGTATATTTTTACGCATACAATCGCTCCTATGAGCTTGTTTCGCGACGTTTTCATCTCTCTTTCGGAGTCCCGGTCGCTTCGCCGTTTTGCAGAGAACTCCTCGTTGGCACGCAAGGTTTCAGGGCGATTCGTCGCCGGAGTCACCCTGTCCGAAGCTCTTGCTGTCTGCCAGGAGGAGAACCGTCACGGACGCTCGGTTACGCTGGATGCGCTGGGCGAAAACGTACAAAGTGAAGAGCACGCAGAGGCTTCGGCCGCCGTTTATCACCTGATGCTGGACCGTATTGCTGAGATGGGGCTGGACGCGAACGTTTCGCTCAAGCTGACACAAATGGGTATGGATCTTGGCACTGACGTTGCCGAGTCGATCGTCCGCACACTCTCCGAACACGCACAGACTCTCAACAACTTTGTGCGTGTGGATATGGAGGGGAGTGCTTACACGCAGGACACAATCGGCATTGTGACGCGTCTGCATGGCGCGCCCGCGATTGGCGGCAGCGTCGGCGTGGTCGTACAGGCTTACCTCTTCCGCACAGAGGCAGACGTCGATCACCTCATCGCGAAGGGCATTCGTGTGCGCCTTTGCAAAGGCGCTTATAAGGAGCCAGAGACGATTGCCTTCGCGTCAAAGAGCGATGTCGATGCAAACTACGTGAAGCTGATGAAGCGGTTACTCACCTCTGGCATCTTCCATGGTCTGGCGACGCACGATGAGGCGATCATTGAGCAGGCAAAGGCTTTTGTCGCCGAGCAAGGCATTGATCGCTCGAGCTTCGAATTCCAGATGCTCTACGGCATTCGACGAGACCTTCAGGACTCCCTGGTGAAGCAGGGATATCGTGTCCGTGTGTATGTTCCGTTTGGCGAAGAGTGGTATCCGTATTTCATGCGCCGCCTTGCGGAGCGTCCGGCCAATGCTCTCTTCATTGCGAAAAATTTGTTTCGCTAAGTGCGCGTTGTGCTCTACCAGGAGCCGCGCTCTCCAAAGAGATCGATCAGCTGGTGAATCCGCTCTGCGCCGTGTTTCCAGTTATTGGCCAGGGCGCGTTCGGTCGCCTTCACACTCCCGGAGGCGATCGCAGCGATGATCTCTTCGTGCTCTGACACGGAGTGATGCAGATCCTGGATGATCGTGTGCGCGTAGAGCCGCCAGTAGCGCTCGATCTGCGGCTTCATCATCTTGTGCAGAACCAGCAGACGCGGCCCTGCACTGGCGGCGACGATCTCGTGATGAAAACGTGTGTCGATCTCAAAGACCAGGCGGAGTTCCACTTTCTTCGTTACCGCGATCCCGCCCAGACGCTGGTTGAGCTCCTGCAGCGTCTTGCAGAGCTCATCCCGCCTGTCCTGACTGAGCGAGGCCGTCAATGCACCCGCCATGCCTTCGATGTTGCCCACGATCATGTACAGCTCGTGGGCGTCCTCTTTGGTCAGCGGCGAAATGCGCAGGCGGGACTTCTTGCCGCCTCTTTGTTCGGTGATAAAGCCTTCCCGCTGAAGCAACTGCAGGGCGCCTCGAATCGGCGTCCGGCTCAGACCGAGGCGTTCGGCCAGTTCGGCTTCGACAACCCACGATCCCGGCGAAATCTGGCCCTGCACGATCAGGTCACGGAGCTTCAGGAAGGCTGAGGTTACGCTGTCTCGCTTCGGCTCGCGTTCGGTCTTCTTGACGAGTGGGGCGGAGGCTTTCATCAGTTCTTCCCTTCAGATACAGCTGCAGCGGCGTCGCCGACGCATGGCTGATTATTCACAGCCGCTTGGCCGCGAGTCAAACTGAACCTATAATTCGAAGCGCCTTATCGAGGGCTGAAGCAGTATCCCGTTCTGTGTACAATTATGGATATGGTCACCCGCGCGAACTCCACCCTGTCCGCTTTCAAAAATGAACCTTTTTGTGACTTTTCCGACGCAAAGACCGCGCAACAGATGCGGGATGCGATTCGGCAGGTGGAATCGAAACTGACGGCAGAAAAGTATCCGCTCGTTCTCGATGGCGAAACGAAGACCACCGAAGCGGAGATTGTCTCCGTCAATCCGGCGCGGCCTGGACAGACGATCGGCGTCTATGCCTCCGCCGACGCTTCGCACGTTCCAGCTGCGGTAGCGAGCGCGTCCAAAGCCTTTGCTTCCTGGAGCGTTCAAAGCATGGAGAAGCGAGCGGACCTCTTGCTGCGCGCTGCCAGCCTGCTGCGCGAACGCAAGATGGAGTTCAATGCCTGGCTGGTTTTGGAAGCAGGCAAGAACTGGGGCGAAGCGGACGCAGATACGGCCGAGGCCATCGACTTTCTTGAGTACTATGCGCTGCAGGCGATCGAGCTCGCTCACGCAAAACCCTCCATTCAATATCCCGGCGAAGAGAACCAGCTTGTCTACCTGCCCCTTGGTGTCGGTGCGGTTCTTCCTCCGTGGAACTTCCCTCTTGCCATCATGGCCGGCATGACCTGTGCCGCTATCGTGATGGGTAACACCGTCGTCCTGAAGCCCTCGCCTCTTACGCCCACCATCGCCCTGCGCTTTGTCGAACTCCTGATTGAATGCGGTTTGCCGGAGGGCGTGGTCACTCTCTGCCAGGGAGGACCTGAGTTTGGGGATGCCCTTGTGGGCCACCCTGAAGTGCAGTTCATCGCCTTCACCGGATCCAAGAAGGTCGGCCTACACATTCACGCGAAGGCCGCGCAGACGCAGCCGGGTCAGCGGGGCATCAAGCGGACGATTCTTGAGCTGGGCGGCAAGGACGGCATCATCGTAGATGCAGATGCAGACCTGGAGAGCGCGGCGAATGGCGTCGTCGCTTCTGCCTTCGGCTTTAATGGGCAAAAATGCTCCGCGTGCTCTCGCGTGATCGTGGATGAAAAGGTGCACGACGAGTTTGTGGAGAGGTTGAAGACACGCGTCGCAGCGCTTGCGCAGGGCGATCCTGCTGAGAACTTTGCCACCGGTCCCGTAGCCAACGATGCGGCTTATGACCGAGTCCTCGGATACATCCAGGATGGCGCTACGCGCGGCACCGTGGCTGCAGGAGGTCATGCCAAGACAAAGCCCGAAGACGGCTACTTCATCGAACCCACCGTCATCACAGGTCTTACCTCCAGCGACCGGCTCTGCCAGGAGGAGATCTTTGGCCCCGTACTCACAGTAATTGCCGCAAAGGATTTCGACGACGCGCTTCGCATCGCGAATGACACGGAGTATGGTCTGACCGGGGCGATCTATAGCAGCTCGGAAGAGAAGCTCGCGCGCGCCGCACGCGAGTTCCACGTCGGCAACCTCTACTTCAATCGCAAGTGCACCGGCGCCATGGTGGGCGCGCATCCCTTCGGCGGCTTCAAGATGTCCGGCACAGATTCCAAGGCCGGCGGACCCGATTACCTCCACCTCTTCTCGCAGGCCAAATCCATCGCGCGCAAACTCGCCTAATTCTTTCGTCCTTCATCAACCACTGATCCGATGGAACGGATCACCCTGCAGGGATTGCCGACGGCGAGAACATCGTCCGGGATATCTCGCGTGACGACGCTTCCTGCGCCAATGATCGTTCTTGAACCGATGGTCACCCCGGGAAGAATCAACGCGCCAGAACCCACCCAGACATCGGAACCGATGGTGACCGGAGCGCCGTACTCTTCCTTCCGTCGCAACCCGGCGTCGAGCGGGTGCAAGGGTGTGAGAATCTGCACACCCGATCCGAACTGCGAGTATTCGCCGATCGTCACCTTGCAAACGTCGAGGACGATGCAGTTGAAGTTGAAGAAAACCCGCTCGCCCAACTCGATGTTGCTTCCGTAGTCACAGAAAAAAGGGGGTTGCACCGTTACGGTTTCGCCTCCCTTCCCGAAGATCTGCTTCAGAAGTTCCCGTCGTCTCTCACGATCCGCTTCGCGTGTCGCATTCAGGGTTTGGCAAAGGTCGCGGACGAGATCTCTTGCCCGGGATAGTTCAGGGTCCAGTGCGTTGTAGAGTTCGCCAGCTAACATCTTTTCCCGTTCGGTTCTCATCACTCTTCAAGCCTATCTTCATCTTGTTTCAATCGTCCAAACGCTGCGATCGCTGGCATGAATTGAAGAGGGTTATGGACGGAGCGCCGATTCGATCGTAAGGTCCGAAGAGAAGCGAAAACGAAAGAACCTCCACGAGGGAGGCTCAGACCGGCTACGTTGTAGCTCATTGAATATAAATGGTGGCCAGAGACGGGATCGAACCGCCGACGCCGGCCTTTTCAGGGCCGCGCTCTACCACTGAGCTATCTGGCCTTGGGAGTGTCCGCCCAAAATCGGAAGCTGCTCTGCAAAGTCCAACCCCGCAAAGCGCTGAATCCAAGTATAGCAACGGTTCGCCCTCGCGCCAAACCGCGCATGGAATCCGTTATTCTAGCCACGTCCATTGACATGCAGAAAAGAGTCTCCATGCGCCTCCGCAGTCTCGCCGCCCTTGCCTTGATCACGTCCGTCTTCGCGCATGCGCAGTCCACGCCGGTGGAACGCGCATTCCTTGCCGCGAAGAAGAATCCCCCCGCCCTGCGTGCTTTCCTGGTGCAGATGCCCAAGGGAGGCGACCTGCACATCCACCTCACAGGCGCGATCTACGCGGAGAGCTTCATCGATGCCGCGGCGCACGGTATGGTCTGCGTCGACCGGACCCACATGACATTCGCACCGGCGAAGGGCAGCACACGGTCGATTCCGCCTCTGCCGGTCTGCGGCGAGGGGCTCGTTCCCGCCTCCACCGCGCTGCACGACCAGAAGCTCTACGACGCCCTGCTCGACAGCTTCTCCATGCGCACCTTCGTTCCTACATCCGGTACAAGCGGACACGACCAGTTCTTCGCCACCTTCGACAAGTTCTCCGCAGGCGGACGCGGCCACTCCGGCCGCTGGGTGGATGAGGTAGCCACGCGCGCAGCCTCGCAGAATGAGCAGTACGTCGAGATCATGAACACACCCGATCTCTCGCGCATCCTCGGGATCGCCTCCAAGGTGAACTACACCGGCGACGTAGCCGCAGCGAAGGCATCCATCGATCCGCAGGTATTGAAAGACGCCGTCGAAGCGGCACGCAGCGAATTTGCCGCGATCGATGCGGATCGTCTGCAGCGCGAGCACTGCGGCACTCCCGAAGCCACACCGGCCTGTAAGGTGCAGGTGCGCTACCTCTTCCAGGTGCTGCGCGCTCTTCCAATACCGGCAGTCTTCGCGCAGACGCTTGTCGCCTTCGAGTTGGCTTCCACGGACAGCCGAGTGGTGGGCCTGAACTACGTTCAGCCGGAAGATACCTTCGCCTCCATGAGCCAGTACTCGGAGGAGATGAAGATGGTCGGGCAGTTCCATACGCTCTATCCGAAGGCGCACATCTCCCTGCACGCAGGCGAACTGACCCTGGGCATGGTGCCTCCCGAAGGTCTCCGCTTTCACATTCGCGAGGCCGTCGAAGTCGCACACGCGGAGCGCATCGGACACGGTGTGGATGTGATGTACGAGGACGACGCCAAGGGGCTTCTGGCCGAGATGGCCGCAAAGCATGTCATGGTGGAGATCAACCTCACCTCGAACGATGGCATCCTCGGTGTGGTGGGCAAGAACCATCCGCTGGCGAGCTACCGCGAGGCGCACGTTCCCGTGGCGCTTTCTACCGACGACGAAGGCGTCTCCCGCAGCGACATCACGAACGAGTATCTGCGCGGCGCTCTGGAGCAGGATCTCTCGTACAAAGATCTGCGCACTATGGCCAGAACCTCGCTCGAACACAGCTTTTTGAGCGAAGGCGACAAGGCCGCTGCCCTCGCGGAGTTCGACCGCC
>Ga0247783_1000471_pt1 | contig 12544 bp, 9 predicted proteins | sample UWRJL064202C5_FD_179911 | JGI IMG/M metagenome (GOLD analysis project Ga0247783, IMG submission 179911) | Plant litter microbial communities from Arlington Agricultural Research Station in Wisconsin, United States - UWRJ-L064-202C-5 | ecosystem: Environmental > Terrestrial > Plant litter >...
ATGCGCGGCAACGGGCGCATTATCGTGATCAACATTCCGTGGTATCTGAAGGAGGCGGTGTAGCGGCTTATCCTTCAGTGGGTTTGTCCGGCTGCGATTGATAGATCTCTTCCACGCGTTCGAGTGTGTCGATCTCTTCCAGCGGTTTGTCTGTGCGGACGCGCAGGATGCGTGGAAAGCGCAGGGCGAAGCCGCTGGCGTGGCGGGTGGAGCGCATCACGTTGTTGAAGGCCACTTCCAGGATGATGCCGGGTTCGACGGTGCGGAAGTGGCCATGGTCTTCGAGCGTGTGGTCCTTCAACCATGCGGTGAGTTCGACGATCTCCGCATCGGTGACGCCAGAGTAGGCCTTGCCCACGTTGAGCAGATCACCCTCCGGTCCGCGGATGGCGAAGGTGTAGTCGCTGAGAAACTGCGAGCGCTTGCCATGGCCGTACTCCGCTCCGGTGATGACGACGTCCAGCGTTCCCAACTGGCGCTTCAGCTTGACCCACGAGATGCCGCGACGTCCGGGCTGGTAGATGGAGTCGGCGGCCTTGATCATTACGCCTTCGTTGCCGCGTTCGCGCGCCGCGTTGTAGGCGCGGTCGAGATCTTCGGCGGAGTAGGCGAGCGAAACCGGCGAGAGCAGCAGACGTTGCACGCCTTTCTGCGATGCGTCATTGGCGTCGGCGAACAAACCCGTGTCGGCTGCAGCTGGAAGAGCGAGCGGAGAGTGGGCAACTGGAAGCAATTTCTCCGCAATCGCTTCCAGTCGGTTACGGCGTTCGCGTAGGGGAAGCTCAAGGAGGAGAGAGTCGTTGGCATAGAGGACGTCGAAGGCCATAAAGACGACCGGCGTGGCGGTACGCACTTCGTTGGAGACGCGCTTGCGTCCGATGCGTGGCGAGAGCACGGCGAAGGGCAGAGCGCGCTGCTGCTCCACGTCCCATGCCAGAAGCTCTCCGTCGAGAATGATCGCGCCCGATTCCGCATGCGCGAAAGCCTCCGCGATCTCCGGATAACTCTCGGTCACGTCTTCTCGATTGCGCGAGTAGAGAGCGACGCGTCCGGGCTGCGCGGGATCGCCGCAGTGCAGCTGCACGCGCATGCCGTCGTACTTGTCTTCGATCTGCGCGTGGATGTGAATGGCTTCGAGCGAGACCTCTTCCTGCGCCGTAACGGTATAGGCGTCCGTGGAGATGCTCTGAGGATTCGGCTCGACGTGCGTGGGCGGAGGTGTGGAGGCATCGGATTCGGTGGGGATCTTTGCAAAGCGTTCCACGGCTTCCTCGGGTGTTTCTACGGGCGAGGCGAGCATGAACCCCAGCGGGTGGAAGAGCCGCATGCGTGCCTCGTGCAGCGTTTTGGCAAAGGCCATCTCCGTGGCGCGGGCAAGGTCCGCCTGCAGCATGACGGCGTTGCGTACTTCGGAGACGGAGGCCTCGGCGGCTACGGCGATGGCCTCTTCGACGAGCGGCTGCTTCACGCCGATGCGCATGTCGCCCAGCATGAGCTTGATGAGGTACTTCGCTTCGACGGGTGTCGCGCGTGTGAGGAGGTCTGTAAGAACGGCCTGCCGGATGGCCGTGGTTCGAGCGACGGACGCCTGCGCGAAGGCGTCGTGCAGGTCAGCGAAGGTGAGCATTGGCGGCGGGGTATGTCCTGCGTCACGGAAGAGATCGTGCGCGGCCGCGCCCAGGTCGCCGTGCCTGCGGTAGGCCTCGGTCATGGCGGCTTCTGTCGCCTGCGAGATGTTCGCGATGATCCGAGACAGCACCGCGCCGCCCGCGTTCAACTTGCGTGGATCGGCTTCGGGAAAGGGCTGCCCGGCAAGGTAGAGAGCGAAGGGCCCGGCTTCGTTAGGGCTTTTCGCCTGAACTGCCGCGATTCCTTCGGCGATGGCTGCGCGCTTTTTCAGGCGCGAGGAGGTTGCCGCGAGCACGTCCGCGAGTTCTGCAAGTTGAAGAAAGAGGGCCACCCAGCATCAGATGCCAAATCCGTCATCCCGTAGCAAGCGAAGGGATCTGCTTTCAGGTTTTCTGGGGGGACCCCCTTAGAGAGGGGGCTCGCTATAACCCATGTCCCAAAAGCGGGACATGGGGCACCCGTGTTTTGGGGCCTGACCAGTTGATTCGTACACCAGAGCACCGTTTGGAACCAACTGGCTTCGATCTTCGTATTCTTTTGCGAGGGACCTATGAAGCTTCTACTCTTTTTCATCCTGCTCGTGCTCTGCTGGCCGCTTGCCGTGGCGCTGGTGATTCTCTACCCGCTCATCTGGCTGATCCTGCTGCCCTTCCGCATTCTTGGGTTTGCCGTGGAGGGCGTTCTGCAGCTGATCCTGGGGATCTTTACCCTTCCGGGACGGATGTTGCGTTCCGCATAAATCCCCTGTCGCATCCCCGCGCTCCGCGATATCATCCAATAGACGCGATGTTTACGCCGATCTCCATTCCGGCCTCGATCCACAGCTTGCACTAGCTGCGCCCTTCCGTCGCGCCCTTTCCCTTTCCAAAATTTTGAGATATGCATCCCCGCACCCCATAAGCGGGAGGAGTCTTCGCCATGTTTGATCGTTTGCAACAGATGGAAGTGCGTTACCAGGAGCTTGAGTCCGAGCTCGCCCAGCCTGAGATCGTCCAGGACCAGCCCCGTTACCAGAAGGCGATGAAGGCCCATCGCGATCTCGAGATCCTGATGGAGAAGTTCCGCGAGTTCAAGGAAGTGATGAACGGCATCGCCGATGCGCACACGATGCTCGCCGACCCGGACATGAAGGAGATGGCGGAAGAAGAGCTCTCCACCCTCATACCGCGCAAAACCGAGATCGAGGAAGAGCTGAAGATCATGCTGCTTCCGAAGGACCCGAACGATTCGAAGAACGTCGTTCTGGAAATCCGTGCGGGTACGGGCGGAGACGAGGCGGCGCTCTTTGCGGAGGAGATGTTCCGCATGTATCTTCGCTTCGCCGAACAGCATCGCTGGAAGGTGGAGGTGCTCTCCGAGCGCGAAGGCGCTGTGGGTGGTATGAAGGAAGTCACGGCGATCTTCGAAGGCGATCAGGTTTATTCGCAGCTCAAGTATGAGAGCGGCGTACATCGCGTGCAGCGCGTTCCCGCAACGGAGACACAGGGTCGCGTGCATACTTCGGCGATCACGGTGGCTGTTCTGCCCGAAGCGGAAGAGGTGGACGTGAAGATCGAAGCGAAGGACCTCCGCATCGACACCTTCTGTTCGTCAGGACCCGGCGGACAGAGCGTGAATACGACGTACTCCGCGATCCGCATTACGCATCTGCCGACGAACACCGTCGTCTCCTGCCAGGATGAGAAGTCGCAGATCAAGAATCGCGAGAAGGCGATGCGCGTTCTGCGTTCGCGTCTGTACGAAGTCGAGATGGAGCGCGTGCACCAGATGCAGGCCACGGCGCGTAAGGCGCAGGTCGGTTCTGGCGACCGTTCGGAGAAGATCCGTACCTACAACTTCCCGCAGAATCGCCTTACGGATCACCGCATCGGCCTGACGCTGCACCAGCTGGAGTACGTGATGGAAGGCAAGCTGCAGCCCGTCGTCGATGCCCTGATTGCCGAAGATATCGCTGAGCGTTTGAAGGCCGACGCCAATGCAGCTGCCTGAAGCGGCACGATCGATTCGTGAGGCGTTAGGCGAGGGCGTCGCCAGGCTCCATGCGCGCGAAGATATCCGCGAGTGGGCCGTGCGTGACAGCCATCTGCTGCTGCAGCATGCGATGGGCGTATCGCGCGAGCAGATCATGGCGTGGCCGGAGCGCTTGCTTACGCCAAGGCAAAGCGAGGTCTTCGAACACCTTGTCAGCGAGCGCCTGCGGGCTGTGCCGATTCAGTATCTGCGCGGCGAGCAGGAGTTCTATGGCCGCTCGTTTCTGGTGACGCCGGACGTTCTCATTCCTCGCCCCGAGACTGAGCTGTTGATCGACGAGGTGAAGCGCTACATCGATCCGGGCGCGTTGGTGATGATTGCGGATATCGGCTCGGGTTCCGGCGCCATCGGTGTCACGTTGGCCGCGGAGCTGGAGATGGCGCGCATCACCGCCGCCGATATCTCCCCCGCCGCTCTGGAGGTCACAGAGCGGAATGCTATCCGATATCACGTCTCCGACCGCGTGCGCACCTTTGAGAGCGATCTCTTCTCCGCGCTCGGTGGACGCATCTTCGACTATGTTGTGTCCAACCCGCCCTACATCGCCGCGTCCGAGCGCGACAGCCTGCATCCGCAGGTGCGCGATCACGAGCCGGACCTCGCTCTCTATGGCGGAGAGGACGGATTCGCGATCTACACGCGACTAATTCCACAGGCGTGGAAGCATCTTCGTCCCGGTGGCATGCTGTTTCTGGAGATCGGGAAGCCGGGCCCGGCTCTGAGTGCGAATCTGAAGGCCTGGAGCGACGTCTACACGGTCGAGGATCTGCAGGGTCTGCCGCGTCTCATCGTGGCGCGTAAGCCATAGCTCGTAAACCGTAGCGCCTTAGTTGCTCTCCGGCTGAATGTGCAGCTGGCTCATGTATAGAAGTGTCTCCGGGTCGTCTGGCTTTAGACGAAGCACCTTCTTGTAGAACGGCAGGGCCAAGTCGTCGCGGCCCTTGCGTTGAAACAGGACCGCCATATCGAAGTAGGAGAGCGGGTCGTCGGGATTGATCTCGATGGCCTTTTGAAAGCACCGGATGGCGTCATCTTCGCGGTCTTCCTGCACGTAGAGATTGCCAAGATCGATGTAGGCGGCGCTCTTCTTCGGTGCCTGGCGAATCGCGCGTTTGAACTCCTCTTCGGCACGTTGCCTTTTGCCCGCGTCCCCGAGGGCGATGGCGTAGTTGATCACCGTACTGGTGTCGTCCGGTTGCAGTTGCAGGGCGCGTTCGTACTCTTTGAGCGCGATGGCGGGCTTGCCCTGCTGCACGTAGATCTCACCCAGGCTGGCGAAGGCTCGCTGATACGTTGGGCGGAGGCGGATGGCCTGCCTGTAGTTCGCGATCGCTCTGTCCAGTTCGCCCTGCTCACGCAGCGAGAAGGCGAGGTTGTAATAGATGGATGCACTGTGTGGCGTCGCCGCAAGCGAGCTCTGATAGAGAGAGACCGGCGTCTCCCAATCGAGCACGCGCGCTCTCACGCGCCATGCTCCCCACGCCGTCCAGAGGAACAAGCCTCCCAGAACGATTCCCTTCCATTGCCGCCGATTTATCTCGGCGAGCGAGGCGATGGCCAGCGTAAATCCTATGGAAGCGAGATAGAGAAAGCGCTCTGCCATGCCCTGGTAGATGAAGACGAAGCCGCAGAACGGAAGCAGCGCGATGCAGACCCATGCGACTCCTATCGTCGCAATCGGTGCCTTGCGGCGTAGGAGAAACGCAGCTCCAATGAGAGCGAGCGCCGCCGCCCAGGCTGCGGCTGCCGCGATAGAAAAGTGATTTGCCGGAAGCGAGGTCGAGCGCTCAATGCTCATGTGGACCGGTGCTGCGATCCAGCCCAGGTACTTCCAGAAGACGATGCCGACGGACCATAGCGCGTGCGATCCTCCTCCACCATGCGCCCCGACCCAGTACTTGACGCCGATGCAGAAGAGATCCGCCACCAGTCCAGTGGCTATGAGCCTGATCCATGTACTTCGGCTGCCGCGTCTTGTTGCGTAGATCAGGAGCAGCGTCAATGGGAGAAGTAAGAAACCCTCCTCGTGGCTGAGGATCGCACCGAGGGAGAGCGCGAAGTAGCAGGCGAGGGTGATCCGCTTTTCTCTCACGAGATAGAAGGACGCGAAGAGCAGGCCGAGTAGGAGAAAGAAGCTGCTCAGAAGATAGGCCCGCGCGCTGATCCAGACCACGGCTTCCGTGTTGATGGGAAGGCCAAGCCACAGGATCGCCGCGATGGCCGCAGTTCTAACGGAGACGTTGACGCGCCGAAGAAGCTGGAAGAGAAGTACGCCGTTGATCCAGTGGAGGAGCAGATTAGTGAAGTGAAAGCCGCTCACACCGGCGATGCCCCATAGCTGCCGGTCGATTCCGAAGGTGACCCAGTACAGCGGACGATAGGTGAAGCCGCCTCCGCCAAGAAAATCGCTGGTGAATCCGACCGGAAGAAAGAAGAAGCGCGCAAAGGTATCGCGCCATGTGAGCAGCGCAGGGTTGTGCAGGATCTGTTCCAGATCGTCATAGACGAAGGGAGACTTGAACGCCTTCCAGTACAAAGCCAGAACCCAGACGACTGCGGCGACGGCAAAGCAGAGCGACACGTGACGCCCACACCAGTGCAGCAGCGTGTCGAGACGTGTGCGGGGCGTCGCCGTTCCCGAAGAGGTGGAGGCTGCAGCGCGCTTGGAGGCTTTCTTCTTCATCGCAATCAGGCTAGCAGCGACCTAGTACAACTGCACCTTCCAGGTGTGGTGCTCCGCGTCCATCCACTCCACCGTGCGGGAGGACATCGCGGCGTGTGCATCGTACTGCAGGGCAGACACAGGCACAGTATCGGCGCTGGCCAGGCAGAAGCTCCTCGCCCAGCAGCGCATCTCTCCGCCGGGATCGCCCGGTGCGATCATGCCCTTTTGCAGGACCAGCCGGTCGGGAGCGAAACCCTTGCGTTCGACGTAGATGTCGTTCGAAGCGTTGATGTAGATGCGTGCGTACACAGCATCCGAGGGGCGAGGAAAAAAGCTGACGATGCGCGTACCGTCCACGCGGACGCGAGCAACCATATCCCACAGGTAGATGCGATTGCGATAGTGATACAGCAATATGCCGGGTAACACCGTGGTTACAAAGAGAAAGAGCAGAAACTTCCGCATGTCTAAAGGGCCTTGCTGCGCATGGAGTCTTCTTCGGCGTCGGGAATCTCCTGTTCGCCGTGCTTCTCTTCGTGATACTCCATCTCCGTATTGATCTTCCAGAGATTCTTTTTGCTCGTCACGCCGCTGATCACATTCTCAACCGCCTGCATTGCGGTCAGCATGGAGTGGTCCTGGTTGTTGTACTTGTGCATGCCGTTGCGGCCGATGAGAAAGAGGTTTTCAAAGCTATCGGTGAAGGCGCGCAGTTCATCGAAGCGGTCGTAGGTGCCGAAGTACGCAGGATACGTCTTTGGCACGCGCACGACGTGCGCATCCAAAACGCTGTCAGCCTTCAGGATGCCGATCTTCTCCAGCTCCATAGCTCCAAACTTCTTCAGTTCGTCATCTGGCATCGTCCATAGTGGGTCTGTCTCGTAGCAGAAGTATTCGAGACCGATCCAGATCTTTCCCGGCTCCACAAGATACGGGCTCCAGTTGTTGAAGATCTGGAGACGGCCGACGAGCACATCAGGCTCCTGGATGTAGATCCACGTGTCCTTCAACAGACCGCCGTCGGGCTCGGTCACGGAGAGTTTGTCGATGAGCAGACCGATGGTGATGAAGTCGCGATAGATCAGGCCTTCGGAGACTTCCTTCACGTTCTGCGGTATCGATGTGCCGCCGCGCTCCATGGCGTTGACGAGATCACGCATGGGCATGGTGGAGAAGAAGTGGTCGGCGGCAAAGGCCTGTGTCTCACCAGCATCGTTTACTGCTTCCACGGAGCGGATGCGTTGGCTCTCGGTGACGACGCGGTTCACTTTCCAACCCATGTGGATGTCGCCGCCGCCCGCAACGATTTTGTCCGCGACGTGCTCCCAGAGCTGGCCGGGGCCGAACTTCGGGTAGAGGAAACGCTCGATCAGAGACGTGTCCGTTCCCTTCTGCGAGAGGTCCTTCGATTCCTTCTTCGTAAAGGCCTTCTTGAAAAAGTGCTTTACCGCTGTGGTCAGTGAAAGACCCTTGATGCGCTGCGCTCCCCACTCCGCGCTGATCTCTTCGCAGGGTGTGCCCCAGACTTTTTCCGTGTAGCTCTTGAAGAAGGTCAGGTAGAGCTGCCGACCGAAGCGGTTGATGAGGAAATCTTCGAGGCTCTTCTCCGGCTTGATCTGTGCCACGCGCGAGGCCATGTAGCTGACGCCGACCTTCGCTGTGCGTGCAAGGCCGAGCTTCGCAAGGGTGTCTTTGGTGAGCGTGATGGGATAGTCGAAGAAGCGACGCAGAAAGTAGATGCGGCTCTTGCGTGGCCGGATGAGCATGACCAGGTCATCCTCTTCGGCGGTTTTGTTGGAGCTCTCGCCCATGCCCGCAATCGAACGCGACTGGTTCTGATAGCTGATGGCGGCGGCGTTGTCCGCGCCTGCCTCGGTGGGCATCTGCTCCAGCCACCACTCCATCACGCGGTCGCTCTTGGAGAAGAAGCGGTGGCCGCCGATGTCCATGCGGTTGCCTTTGTAGCGGATGGTGCGGGAGATGCCGCCGATTTCGTGGCTCGCCTCCAGAACGACGGGCTTCACCTCGGAGAGTTTCTGAAATTCCAGTGCTGCGGTCAGGCCGGCTGGGCCAGCGCCAATGATGAGTGCGGTTTCCGCCACGTAAAAATCCGATCGGTTACACCTGGGAGAGGCGCGACGTAAGGTCTAATTCCATCCTACTAAGTAAGAGACGTAGAAAGTGCTCACTTTGTACACGTGGGGAAGATTCCTGTAAGGAGAATGTAAAAACACGATTGAGCGACATTAGCCGCCGCAGCCTTTTGAAGAGGTGGTGAACACGGATGGCCCTGATTGTGAGAGGGTAGAAAGATGGCTCACTATCTCGTTACCGGGGCCTCCGGCTTCTTTGGAGGCGTTCTGAAGCGGCGGCTTCTACGCGAAGGTAATACCTGCGTAAACGTCGATCTGGAAGTAGATGAGGACGCGGGTGCTGCGGGACTCATAAGCGTGCAGGGCGACCTGCGCGACCGGACCTTGATGGAAGGGCTCTTCCGCGAACATCGCTTCGACGCGATCTTCCACTGTGCGGCGCAACTCGCGCATGGCATGCGTATGGACGAGCATCTGCTCTGGACGAGCAATGTCGACGCGACGCGCCTTCTGGCGGAGCTTGCGGTGGTGCATGGTGTCAGGCCTTTTGTCTTTATCTCGACCAACTGTCTCTGGGCGTCGAATCTCGGCCATCCCGTCAACGAAGCGTTGGATATGCCAGAGCCGATCGAGATCTACGGACGCTCGAAACTGGCGGCGGAGAAGGTACTGGAGGAGTTCACCGACAGGCTCGATGTCGTGATCCTGCGCGTTCCAACCATCATGGACGAAGGACGTCTCGGCCTGCTCGCGATTTTGTATGAGTTTATCGACGACCACAAGACGGTGTGGGTTGTGGGTGATGGCTTGAATCAGTATCAGTTCGTCTATGCGGACGATCTCGTCTCCGCCTGCCTGCTCGCGGCGAAGCATGGCCGCAGCGGTCTCTTCCATCTCGGCTCGGACGACGTGCAGGGGATGCGTGCGGTGTACGAGTCCGTGATCCGTGCGAGCGGGAGCAGGAGCAAGGTGCGTTCGCTACCCAAGGGACCCACGATTGCCGCCATGATCGCGGCACACAAACTGCGTGTCTCCCCGCTGGGACCGTACCACTACAAGATGATTGCGGAGAGCTTCGTCTTCGATACGGCCAAGGCGAAGTCGGAGCTTGGCTGGTCCCCCACGATGACCAACCAGGACATGCTCCTGCGCGCGTACAGCTTCTACAGCAGGAACCGTAAAGAGATCGCTTCGCGGACGGATGTCTCTGCGCACCGCAAACCTGCGGCGATGGGCATCATCCGGCTGCTGAAGTGGATCTCGTAAACGGTCTGTGGGGGAAGATTGTGCACAGATTGAAATAGAGGAGTCTTGAACCGGTTTATTTCCGAGAACGGCGTTTCTCGTTACCAATCTGCACAGTTTCCGAAAACCGACTTTGCGGGACCTACCCGCGATCTGGCCGAATTACACTTATGCTGGACTGTTGAAAGGCACGGATGGAACTCGGCTATCTGCTGTATTTCTTTGTCGTGTTTGTCCTTGGCGGGATCGCCCTGACGGCCTTGGCAGCATATTTTGGCTGGGAAATCGTCACACATCGGAACCGCCCTCCCTGGCCTAACCGGACACGCCGCACAAAGGTGCTAGTCGTCCTGCTGGGTTCTCTTTTCATTTGGCTCCTGTTCATTCCGCTCAGAATGCTGTGGGTGACGCGATTGGGTGCGATAGCGGGGTCGTATACGAGCGATGGTGTTTGGGGCACGGCAAGCCTCACAATGCACCCGGACGGTACCTTTGTCGAAGTTTGGCGCTTCAGGAATGCGTATAACGGCAAACCAGAAGGCGAGGGCGAGTCACGGGGTACTTGGCGCGATGGCGGAAGAGACTGGCTCACCCGAAACATCAATTTCACGTCCTTTAAGGGATTAGCCGAATGGGACCGAAATCACCTTCCCGGCAACACCGGAGCCAACATGATGGGCTATGGCGGCGAAACCCAGATCGAAGTTGATTCAGGCGCAGATATTGTGTTTCGGAAGTAGACGACTTGTTGGTGAGCCGCGAAGCTCATAGAAAACGGCGTTTTCGGAAACTGACGCGCAGTTGGTAACGACAAGTCGGCATGTCGTCAGCGATCCATTCTTCATCTGGCGATATTAGGCCAACACGCCCCTTGAAAGAGATTTGAACCGTTACGTTCTATCCGCGACGCGGAAGGCGAGCTTGTCGCCCTCCGCATCCACCACCACGTGATCGCCGTGCAGCACTTCGCCTGAGAGGATTCGCATCGCGAGCGGGTCCTGCACAAGACGCTGAATCGCGCGCTTCAAGGGACGAGCGCCGTAGGCGCGGTCGTAACCGGATTTGAAGATCAGGTGCCGTGCCGCGGGCGTCATGTCCAGCGTGATGCGACGGTCCGCCAGCAGGTTTTCGAGGTCCTTCAGGCGCAGGTCGATGATGTGCGTCAGCTGCGATTCGGCCAGCGGATGGAAGACCACGATGTCGTCCACGCGGTTGAGGAACTCCGGCCTGAACTGCTTGCGCAACTCATCCATCACGCGCGTCTTCGCGTCTTCGAAACCGTCCTCGCCACTCGCCCACGCGGACGAGAGGATGCTCGCTCCCGTGTTCGACGTCATGATGAGCACGGTGTTTTTGAAGTCCACCGTGCGTCCCTTGGAGTCGGTTAGACGGCCATCGTCGAGCACCTGCAACAGAACGTTGAAGACATCGGGATGCGCCTTTTCGATCTCGTCGAAGAGCACAACGGCGTACGGTCTGCGGCGAATCGATTCGGTGAGTTGACCGCCTTCGTCGTAGCCGACGTAGCCCGGAGGCGCGCCGATGAGGCGTGCCACGGCATGCTTCTCCATGTACTCGCTCATGTCGATGCGTACCATCGCCTGCTCGTCGTCGAAGAGGAACTCGGCGAGCGCGCGCGCGGTTTCGGTCTTACCCACGCCCGTGGGTCCGAGGAAGATGAAGCTGCCGATGGGGCGCTTGGGATCGCTCAGGCCAGCGCGGCTGCGACGGATTGCGTTCGCTACGGCAGAGAGAGCTTCGTCCTGTCCGACCACACGTTCGCGTAGACGCTCTTCCATCTGCACAAGCTTCTGCACTTCGCCCTCCAGCATCTTGCTGACGGGAATCCCCGTCCAGCGCGAGACGATGGCGGCGATGTCTTCTTCGTCCACCTCTTCCTTCAGCATGCGCTGCGAGGTGTCGGAGCCGTCCTGCGTGGCTTCGAGCTGGCGCAGCTCCGCTTCGGCGCGCGGTAGATCGCTGTACTGAATCTGTGCGGCGCGTTCCAGGTTGCCGCGCCGCGTCTGGTCTTCGGCTTCAAAGCGCAGAGCTTCCACCTTCTTCTTCAGCTCGGCGATGAGCGTGATCGCGTCACGCTCCCGCTGCCAGCGCGCACGCAGACCGCTTGCCTGCTCCTGCAGCTCTGCCAGTTCTTTCTCTACGACGGCGAAGCGTTCGCGGGAGTTCACATCCTCTTCGCGCTTCAGCGCCGTGCGCTCGATCTCGAGCGAGGTGGCGCGGCGTTCCAAAGCGTCGATCTCCACGGGCACGCTGCCGATCTGGATTGCGAGCGAAGCGGCGGCTTCGTCGACGAGATCGATGGCCTTGTCGGGCAGGAAGCGGTCGGAGATGTAGCGGTGCGAGAGCTCCGCCGCCGCAACGATGGCTGCGTCCTTGATGCGCACATTGTGGTGCGCCTCGTAGCGTTCTTTCAGACCGCGCAGAATATTGATGGTGTCTTCCACGTTGGGTTCGCCGACGTAGACCACCTGGAAGCGCCGCTCCAGCGCAGCATCTTTCTCGATGTACTTACGATACTCGTTGAGCGTCGTCGCTCCGATGGCTCGTAGACCGCCGCGCGCGAGCATCGGCTTCAGCATATTGCTGGCGTCGATGGAGCCTTCCGCCGCGCCTGCACCCACGAGCGTATGCAGCTCGTCGATGAAGAGGATGATCTCGCCGTTGGAGTCTTCGATCTCTTTAAGAACGGCCTTCAGGCGCTCTTCAAACTCGCCACGAAACTTCGCTCCTGCCAGCATGGAGGCGAGGTCGAGCGAGATCACGCGCTTGTCTTTGAGCGAATCCGGAACGTCGCCGGAGATGATGCGGCGCGCCAGGCCTTCCACGATCGCGGTCTTACCCACGCCGGGCTCCGAGCCCG
>Ga0247783_1000472_pt1 | contig 12539 bp, 12 predicted proteins | sample UWRJL064202C5_FD_179911 | JGI IMG/M metagenome (GOLD analysis project Ga0247783, IMG submission 179911) | Plant litter microbial communities from Arlington Agricultural Research Station in Wisconsin, United States - UWRJ-L064-202C-5 | ecosystem: Environmental > Terrestrial > Plant litter >...
GCGTACAAGACTTACGCCTGGGATCTCAACGCCGGAGTGCTGCGGGACCGCACGGGCGTTTGGGTACCCAAAGACGTCGACACCCAGTCCGAGGTGCAGTTTCTGATCGACAAGAAGTTACGCGATCGCGGCATGACTGTCGTGCAAGAGTCACCTGACCTGATCGTATCGCTGCTGATCGCAGCCGACGTGCAGGAAGTGGAACAGATGAAGAACAAGCATGGCGACGCCGTGGCCGGCCTGGACCCGGTCGGCAAGGGCGCCTTGCTCGTTGAGTTGCTGGACTCACACACTGGCAAGACGATCTGGCTCGGAGCCGCCGAAGGCGACATTCGCGGCAGCACCTCGGTCGAGGTAGGCAAGCAGCGCTTGGCCTACGCGGTCGACCAGCTCTTCGAGCGCCTACCGCACTGAGCGTCGGCAGGTTAGGGGCTGCCGGAGGTTTGGCAGAGTGCCAAGTAGGAGGCTTCGTGCAGCCCGGCGATCACGATCGCGTGCTCGGTGAGCTGGGCTTGCTCGGCTGCCGTCCAGCTCAGCGCTGGTAGTCGCCGCGCGCCGCGCCGGTGCGCCGAGCCAAGCAGCGCGCCCAGGTAGCGCGCGAGCTCCGGCAGCTCTTGCGCCGAAAGGCGCGTCAAGTCGAGCTTGTCTTCCTGAGGCAGTAGCCGGCGCACGAACAAGCTCGCATCGCCCAGCTCGGTGCTGCCGACCATGCGCGGCGGATGTGCCAGGCAAGCTCGTGTGGCGCCCAGCACCCGCTCTGCCGCGGGCTGGAGCTCCGGCGGAGCGTCCAGCAACCGCTGGCCGGCGGGCGTGCCTTCGGCCTTCATGTCGAAAATCCAGCGGCTATCGAGCTCACCTTTGCCGCGCGTCAGCAGCGCGATGCGCAGTGTTCCCAAGCTGCCAGTCCCGGCGACACGAAAGGCCGCGTCTTCTACGATGAAGTGATCGCGGGCCTGCGCGTGCTGGGGATCCAGTCGCTCCACGTAGCGCGCGAATGCGCCCTTCGCCTGGGCGACCAGCTCGGGCGCGAGATCTTGATAGCGGTCGCCGCGCAAGAAGCGTCTCCCCGATGCCGTGCGTTCGGTCCGATGATCGAGCAGATCCTTGTGCGTGCGACGGTCGACCTTCTCCAGCAAGCGACGGATTGGCGGTGGAGGATCTTTCGCCTGACGACCTTGGCTCAGCGCAGGCACATAGCCTTCTAGGATCGCCGCGCACAGCAGCACGCTCTGTTTGCCGTTCGAGCCGATCTCACGCCCACCGAGCAGCACGCTCGTCAGCAAACGGACCACGTCCCAGCGAAACGGGCCGACGATCGCTTCGTCGAAGTCATTGACGTCGAACACGACCGATTCGGCGCCGTGCCCGTCCGCGCTGCGGAACGCGCCAAAATTCTCGAGGTGCGCGTCGCCCACCAGCCAACCCTCGCCGTCGGGGCCCGCCGCGAGCTCGGGATGATCGGCGAGCAGTTCGTAGAAGAGCCCTGCCGCGCCGCGCAGGTAACCCAAGGGCGAGGCGGTCATGCGCTGCAGCTTGCGTGGCCAGAGCGACGGAAAGGCCTGCGTCGCTGCTCGGTCGCGCGCGAGCTGTCGTTCTGCGCACTGGAGCGGGTGAGGGGAGAACACGGCCCTGGATGATAGCGGATCGCCGACGCGCGCGGGAAGTGCAGCTGACGCGGGATCCGTCCACGCCTCATTGCGGGCCGAGGATCAGCCGGAACGGCACGATGCTGTAGCCGCTGCCGAACAAGCTGAGCGCCGTAACTCGGATATAGCCTTTGTCGGCTCCTCCGCAGCGCGCGCTGAAGGCGTTGAGATCGAGCTCATAGACGGCGTTCGCGCCGCTGTTCGTCTCGAGCGAGAAGCCCACGAGCTTCGACAGATCGCGGGCTACGGTCGTGCCGTTTGCAAGATCGCAGAGCTTTACCGTGAGCCCTGGTTCGGCGAACACACTCAGATCGGCGAAGACTGCAACGTAGTTGGCCTCCGAGCGGGGGCTGCAATTCGACGTGAAAGGAAGGCTCACGTCGACGTCTGTCGTGACGCCGAATTCGAGCGGGCCGCTTGGCGTCAGGTAGCCGAGCGTCGCCGAGAAGTCGGCAAAATACCTGACGACCAGGTACTGCTCGCCGGCATGCGCGGTGAACAGCGGTTTCTTGAACGCATCGGCGACCGCGTAGTCGACGGTGAAGGTCGCTACGCAGAGGCCTTTCCAGGGAGCCGTCACGGTGCCGGGGCCTGGGTACTCTTCCAACGAAATGCCGCCGCTGCCGCTCGACCCAGTGCGCCCGCCCGCGGACGGGTTGCCGCCGCTGCTGGTAGCGGTGCCGCCATTGTCGCTGCCAGCAAGGTTTGTGTTACCTCCATTCGCGGCGCCGCCGCTCGCGGCGCTGCCGCTCGTGGCGCCGCCGCTCGTGGCGCTCCCGCCCGTGGCGCTGCCCGTTTCGTTTGCGCCACCTCCGCGGTTGGCGCCGCCGCTCACGGCGAGCGCACCGGCGCTGCCCGCGTTGGAAACCGCGTCGTCCTGCCCGGCGCTGCCTCCGCAGGCAAGGCACGCACCGCACGTCAGGACCGCGCTTGCGAGTTTGGAGAACCCCATGACGAACGATCATATCCGCTCCAAGCCATGGTCAGTTCGCTCAACGGAAAATCGGCCGGGCCTGCTCGGCCGTACAGCGCTCGATTGCCGACGCTCATCTAGTGGTCAAGAATAAATGTCAATGATTACGATGTGTTAGTGTGCTAGCGCTTATCGAAGTGACACGACCTGTTGCCGATTTCTAGCCTTCTGTTCAGTGCTTCAGTACTGAACCGATATGCAGATCACCGACCTTGCTCGCCGCCTGCTCAACCTCGTTTTCGCCCTCAGCTCGAGCTCGACCGCGCTCACGCGCCCGCGTCTCGAGCGCCGTTTGGGCGTTTCTAGCACTGACTTGAACCAAGCCGTTGCCGAGCTCGGTCGCTTGGGGCTGCTCGACGCTCAGCGCTTGCGGCTCACGTTCCCTGGCCTCGCTGTGGCAGCAGCAAGCGGCGCGCGCAGCGCAGCCAAGCCGCGCGCGATAGCGGCCAAAGCGCCTGTTGCCAGCGCCGTCCCCGCGCCGATTGCTCTGTTTTCGCAGCGTGAAGCGCCGCGCGCCGTGGCCTGATCAGCCGACGACGTTCAGCTTGGTCCCGACCGAGCCCGAACTGGCAAGCTGTGGTGCGGTGGCCGATTGAATCAGTTGCACGGCCTGCTTTCCCTGCAGGTCTTGTTGGTCCTGCTCCTGACGAGTGACCGCAACCGCGTATTTCACAGCGGTGGATGCTCCGATTGCTCCAACAGGTTCAGCCACGGGTCTCGACCTTTCAGGGCGGATTCGCCCAACAGAATGAACGGCGGGCGCACCTGACCCTTGAGCGAAAAATCGCTCTGGTCCGCGTTCATCGGTCGCCTGGCCGACTGCGCCCTCGCTTGCTCGTTTGCGGTGGCTCGCCGCGCTGAGCGAAGCTGCCGCTGGAACGGGAGAATCGCCATCAGCAGCCAAGTCGCCATCCGCGGTGTCAGTCACGCATTCAGTTCCGGAGGACCGGTGCTGCAGGACATCGACCTGCTGATCGAGGCCGGTTCGTTCGTGGCCTTGCTCGGACCGTCGGGCTGCGGGAAATCGACCTTGCTGCGTTTCATCTCGGGCTTGGACACTCCCGCCGCAGGCTCCATCACGCTCTCGGCGGAGGACGGCGCACAGTCGAGCGCACGGACGAAGCTTGCGTTCGTATTTCAAGACGCACAACTTTTGCCCTGGCGAACGGTGCTCGACAACGTCGCTCTTCCGCTCGAACTGCAGGGCTCGAGTCGTGCACAGGCTCGTGAACGCGCGCGTCGGCCGCTCGCGGAAGTGGAGTTGAGCGACGTGCACGAGCGCTTTCCCGATCAGCTGTCGGGTGGCATGCGTATGCGCGTTTCGATTGCGCGCGCGCTGGTCACCGAACCTTCCGTGCTCTTGCTGGATGAACCATTTGCGGCGCTCGACGAGCTGACCCGTCAGCGTCTGGACGAACGATTGCGCAAACTCTGGCAGACCCGGCGCATGACCGTGATCTTCGTCACGCACGCGCTCGCGGAGGCCGCGTTCCTGGCTGAACGGGCGCTGGTGATGTCGCGGCGGCCCGGACGTATCGTCCTCGATCATGCCTTGCAACTGCCCTCGGAGCGCAACATGGATCTACGCACGAACGTGGACTTCGTGACCCAGACCGCGCTGCTCTATCGCGCGCTCCAGCAGCACGGCGCGCTGGACGACGCGCCCCACGTGCTCCAGGGAGGGGGCGTATGAAGCGCTCGACGACGCGCGAGCTGGCACTGTCCGTGCTGCCGCCTGCGCTCACGTTCGTGATCGTGATCGTGCTCTGGGAGGGCGCCGTGCGTGCGTTTGCGATCCCCAAGTTCTTGGTTCCGCCGCCCTCTGACGTGCTCATCGCGACTTGGACCGAGCGCGCGTCACTCGGCGCGGCGTTGCTCACGACCGCCCAAGGCGCTGGCCTCGGCTTCTTGCTCAGTGCCAGTCTGGGCACGTCGGTGGGGTTGATTTTTTCGCTCTCGCGCTGGCTCGAGCGCGGCTTGTACCCATACGCGTTGTTCTTGCAAACCGTGCCGATCGTCGCGGTCGCGCCGTTGCTCGTCTTGTGGTTCGGCCCCGGGCTCCGCGCAGTGGCCGTGTCGGCGTTCATCGTCTCCGTCTTTCCGATCATCGCCAATACGCTGGCGGGGCTGCGCAGCGTCGATCCGCGGCTGTCGGATCTGTTCCGGTTGTATGGCGCGAAGTTGGGCGACACGGTGCTCAAGCTGCGCTTACCGACGGCCATCCCCAGCATGATGACCGGGCTCAAGGTAGCTTCGGGCTTGTCGGTGATCGGCGCGATCGTCGGTGAATTCGTGGCTGGGTTTTCCGAAGGCAATGCCGGCTTGGGCATCACCGTGCTTTCGGCGTATCGGCAGCTCCGAACGGACCTGTTGTTTGCCGCGGTGCTCTTGGCTTCCCTCTTGGGGCTATTGCTATTTGCCCTCGTCAGCAGCCTGAACACGCTACTTTTGCGGCGTTTGCGCGTCCCCGGCTAGCATCACGCCGGCCGGGTTCTAGGCGCGTCGGTAGAGGTGGTAAAAGGGCGCGTGCACTCCGTCCGCTGTCTGTCGACGATCCTGCTTGGGCTCACCGTGTGCTTTGCCTCGGGCTGCGGGAAAAAATCGCCGTCCAGCGCTGGCGGCGCGGACGCGGGCGCGGCCGCGCCGGTCAAAGTCACGCTCGCCCTGGATTGGGTGCCGGAGCCAGAGTTCGGTGGCTTCTACGCCGCGCGCGAGAGTGGCGCATACCGCAGGCACGGCATCGGAATCGAGATTCAAGGCGGCGGTGCTGGGGTGCCCGTGCTGCAAATGGTGGCCACGGGTCGAGCTGATTTCGGCACCGTGGGCGCCGACGAGCTGCTGACGGCTCGCGCGCGTGGTGCAGATCTGGTGGCGCTGTTCGTCGTGTTCCAGACCTCGCCGCAAGGCATCATGGTGCACGCCTCGCGCAAGCTGCAAAAGCTCGAGGACGCGTTCCACTCGGGCACGCTCGCGCTCGAGACCGGTAAGGCCTACGCCGCCTACCTGAAGAAGAAGTTCGCTTGGGAAGGCGTCAAGGTCGTCCCTTACGATGGCGGCGTCGCGCATTTTCTGGCTGATCCGAACTTCGGACAGCAGTGCTACGTGACCTCCGAACCGATTGCTGCCCGGCAAAAGGGCGCGGATCCTGCCGTGTTTCTGATCGCCGACTCGGGCTTCAATCCGTACGCCACGGTGGTCGTCACGCGCCGTGAGCTCTTGCAAAAGAACCCGAGTTTGGCCAAGGAATTCGTGCTCGCCACACGCGAAGGGTGGCGTGATTACCTCGACCACCCGGAGGCCACCAACGCCTTGCTCGGCAAGCTGAACGCTGCGCTCGACGCAGCCACCCTGAGCGCCGCTGCCGAGGCGCAGAAGCCACTGATCGAGAATGACGACAGCAAGCAGCATGGGCTCGGTAGCATGCAACTCGCTCGCTGGCAGACGCTCTCGGATCAGTTATTGGACCTGAAGTTTTTGGACAAGCCTGCGAGTGTCGCAGACTCGTTCCAGCAGCTCTGAATCGCGCCCTATCACTGACACAATCAGGAGAGACGCTGGCATGTCATGGCGTAAGATGGTTTCGGGGATCTGTTCGGCACTCACGCTCCTCGGCTGCGCTGGGCAGCACCCTCCCGCGCAGGCGGGCGGACCGGCAACGCCGGCAGGCTCGCTCGAAAGTCGCACACAAGAGGCGGCACGCGCGCGGCTTCGGGCGGTGATTCGCGACCAGTCGTTCCTCGAGCGGCTGCCCGAATCGGAGCGTGCCAGCACGATTTCCGAGCCGTTTTCGGCGCGCATGGTGATCTTGTACATGGTCGACGATCGGGGCGCCGCGCGCGGCGCGCAGGCTTCGGATCTGGTGGAAAGCGGGGTGACGCGCGACGCGCTGCGCGCCGTCGTCGAATGGAACCTGAGCAGTCTGCTCGGCGATCCAGTGAGCTGCACGAGTCACGCCCTGACCGAGCCCGCACACGGCCGCTATTATGAATCGAGTCGTCTATTGCTGGACAAGCAGTGGGCAGAGCTCGCGGCGAAGGCGGGTACGGTCGTGGTGGCAGTTCCGAGTAACGACACGCTCTTCGTGGCTTGCAACCCGACCCCAGAAATTCTGCAAAAGCTCGCGGTCGTCGTGCAAAACACCCTGCCGCAGGCGCCGCGCCCAGTGTCCCCTTCGCTCCTTTCCTGGAGCAAGGACGGCTGGAAAGAAATGCCAGCGCCCTGAACGGTGCACTAGGTGGTAGGCGACGCGGCTGGCGGTCTAGTCGATGAGCCCTTGGTCAAACTGTGCACGAGCTGCTGAAGGTCAGCTGGCGGATCGTGGAAGGAGACGGCGACCCGGTAGTCCCAGACCACACCCTCGACGGGCGGAATGCGCTCGCTACGCACCACGGAAGCCTTGAGCAAGCGCGCGTCGGCTTCGGGCGGAACGTACAATCTGAGCGCGATCTCGCTGCCCAGGGTGAGGTTCAGGTGCGTCAGCAAGAGCAGCCCCGCTCCGCTCGCGTCGCGAGAAACTCCGCAGCCAATCTGCTGACCGTCGAGCTCGATCTCCGTCACGAGGTGTACTGGGTCGCGTGGGACGAGCCGCTTGTCTTTGACCTCGGGCATCCTTCCAATGTAGCTCGATTCAAGTCGACTTTCAGCTGGCGCTCGCAACACCGCTATCCCACATTTACGCCTAGTGTCGCCTTTCACTCCGACAGCTCGAACGAGCTCAAGCCAACGCTTGCACCGAGCGTCGCGCGCTGACCCCTTCATGCAGCAGCAAGCCCGCGATCAGGCCGCCCAGCAAACCCAGGGCGTGCGCCAGCCCCGCCACTTGCGGCGTGTTGTAGTCGAACGTCACCTGCAGGGCGACGACCACCAACAGGCGGAGCAAGATCTGTTTGGCCATCGGCGCACGATGCTTCAACCATGCGCGCAGCATCACCGCGCCGGTTGCGCCGAGCAGGCCCATGATGCAGCCCGACGCACCGACCAACGCGTGCGGTTCTCCGACCTGGTACCAGGCCAGGCACAAATAGACCACGCTGCCGGTGAAGCCGGAGAATAAGTAAATCAAGCTGAAACGCAGGCGTCCGAAGGCCCGCTCCACGAATGGGCCGAGCGCCCAAAGCCCGAGCAAGTTCATCACCAAATGCAGCCAATTGGCGTGCACGAACATGTAGCTGAACATGCGCCACCAATCGCCCGAGAGGATGTCCTCCGCTACGAACGCCCAGCGACCGCCGAAGGCCTCACTGGTCTCGACCAGCATCAGCGGGTAGCTGCCCCACGCGTAGATCAGCGCGTTGACCAGCACGAGTGCGAAGGTTACCTGCCGCTCGCTGCGCTGCGCCGGGCGGTTCAGGATCAGATTTTGGCGATCCGCGAAGACACGCGCAAAGTGCGTGACGATGTGCGCGGTGCGGGCGGTAGGGGGCTGGTAAGTGGGCCCCTGCGCCAAGATCGCCAAGTAGCGCTCGGCGCGCTCACGAATCGCAAGGCTTTTGCTTTGACGCAAGCGAGAGAAAGCGTGCCGGGCTTGTTCGAAATTGCCAGCGTGCAAGCTGGCCAGAGCCAACCAAGCTTCGCGTGTTTCTTCGTCGTAGTCGGAGCGCGCCGAAGCCAGCACTTGGCGGGAAAGCTCGACATGGCCGGTATACACGAACAAATACAGAAAGGCGGGCTCGAGAACCCCACCGCTGAACAAGCTGGCCTCCTGCGTGAGCATGAATTCCGCTAGCTGGTGGCTCTCCTGGAGCTCACCCAGGGCGCGCAGGTAGAGGATGAGCAGGCTCGGATCCGCGCGCAGCTCCGCTAGCCCTGCGCTCTCGGCCAAGGCCTTGAGCTCGTCCCATCGCTCCAAGACCCTGAGCCGATGCGCGCGGGCGGTTGCGGCGACGCTGCCGTCGCCGCGGGCTAGCGCGGACAGCCGCGCCTCCGCCTCGGCGATCTTGCCCGTGTGCGCGAGCTCGAAGGCGCGGAACAGACTCGGCAATTCGCGCCAGCCATCACAAGGGTGGAGCACTGCGGCGATGCTCGCAAAACGGTAGGCGCGCCGATGCTGCGAGCGTTTGAGCGCGCGCGCCGCCATCGCCTGGGTCCAGCGCGGCAGCATGATCAGCAGCGCGGTCAGCGCGAACGTCACGTAGCCCACGACTTCGCGGAAACGAAGCCAGCCGATCGCTCCGGTGAGCAGCACCAAAGCGCTGACCACCGTCCAGCCCATGCCCTGCCGCGCAGCACGCGCGCTGCGCGAGAACACGCGCAGCGCCTGAAACCCGGCGAACCAAAGAGCAATGATGTTTGGATCCATGCCGAGCAGGGCACGCTGGAAGGCCACCGTGCCGAGGTCAGAGTAGACCGGGCGCGCTAGGCACGCCCCAGTTACCAAGAATCACCCCGCAAAATGCCGGATCGGACTCACTCGGCCGGCAACTCAGTCAGCGCTCGCCGCCGAAACCACTGCTGCGCGAGCGTGGCCAAGTAGAAGGTGACGGGCAGCACGACGAGCGCCAGGATGGCCGCTGTGATCGTGCCGCCGACGACCACCACGGCGATCGGTCGTTGAGTTTCGCTGCCGATGGCATGCGACATCGCCGCGGGCAAAAGGCCGAGTGACGCCAAGAGCGCCGTCATCAGCACCGCACGGAGTCGGTCGCGGGTGCCCTGGACGACGGCTTCCGAGAGCGGCTCGCCGTTGCCCAGTCGACTGCGAATCGCGGCCACGACCAACACGCCGTTTAGCACCGCTTGCCCGAGCAAGGCGATGAAACCGACCGCGGCCGATACGCTGAGCGGCATGTTGGCTGCGCCCAGCGCAAAGATCCCTCCGACCAGCGCGAAAGGCACGTTGAGCAGGATCAGCGTCGCGTCGAAGATCGAGTTGAACGCCGAGAACAACAGCAAGAACGTGATCGCGAGCGCCAACGGGATGACGATCCGCAGGCGCGCCATGGCGCGCTGCTGGTTTTCGAACTCGCCGCCCCAGGTGACCTCGTAGCCTGGCGGCACGGGGACCTCGGAGCTGACCTTCTGTTGTGCTTCGGCAACGAACGAGCCGAGATCGCGCCCGCGCACGTTCATCCGTACACCGATGTAGCGCTGGCCGTTTTCACGTGTGATGGCTGCGCGCCCGGTGGCCATCGATACGTCGGCAATCGCCGACAGCGGCAGTAATGTGCCGTCTTTCAGCGGCAACATGATCTTGCGAATGGCGCCGATGTCCTCGCGGGTGGCCGTTGGTAAGCGCACGGTGACGTCGAAGCGTTTCTCGCCGTCCCAGAATTCGCTTGCGGTGTGCCCGCCCATGGCGGTCTCGATGTAGTCCTGCACGTCACCCAGATCGAGGTCGAAGCGCGCGAGCGCCGGGCGATCGAGGTGCACGGCGATTTGAGGCGTGCTGCCCGACTTGGTGATGCCGACGTCTACCGCGCCGGGGATCTTGGCGATCGCGTCGCGCGCCTTTTCCGCGGCGGTGGTCAGCTTGTCCAGATCCTCTCCGTAGATTTTGAGCGCCACCTGGCCTTTTTGTCCGGATACGTTCTCCTCCACGTTATCGCGGATCGGTTGCGAGAAATTGTAGTCGATGCCCGGGACCTGCTGCAGGGCGTAGCTCATCTCCTCGATCAGATCGCTCATCGTGTGCTTGTCGTGGCGCCATTCGGCCATCGGTTTGAGCTTGATGAACAATTCCAGGTTGTTCGGCAGCTTGGTGTCGGTGCCGTCTTCCGGGCGCCCCAGTTGTGACAGCACGGACACCACCTCCGGCGTACGACGTAGGATCCCCGCTAGCCTCGGCGTCAGCGCGCGGCCGTCGCTGAGCGAGATATTGCCGGGCAGCGCCACGGTCACGTACAAGGCGCCCTCGTTCAGCGCGGGCAAGAACTCACTGCCCAGGCGCGGCATGAGCGCGATCGCGCCGCCCAGCACGCCCGCGGCCAAGATCAGCACGATCACCACGTTCTTCATGGCGAAGCGAATCGTCGGGTCGAACACGCGTTGGGCCAAGGTGAGCAGCGGCGAGTCGCGCATCACCTTCGGCTTCTTCAGCGCCATTGCGCACAACACTGGAACCAGCGTGAAGCTGACCAACAACGCGCCGACCAATGCGCTGACGACGGTATAGGCGAGCGGCGAGAAGATTCGGCCCTCGACGCGCTGCAGCGAAAAGATCGGGATGTAGGCGGCGATGATGATCAAAAGTGAAAAGAGCGTGGGACGTGCCACTTCTTTGGACGCCTCGGCGACTCGTTCGAGCAATGGGCGAGAGGGGTCGCTCGAGGCCGGGCCGTGCGCGCTGGGCGAAAGCTTGTGGAACAAGTGTTCGATCAGGATCACACCACCATCGACGATGATGCCGAAGTCGACGGCGCCCATCGACAGCAGGTTTGCCGACATACCGCGCGAATACAGAAAGGCGAACGATGCGGCCAATGACAGCGGGATCACCGCGGCGGCGATCAACGACGCGCGCAGCGAGAGCATGAACGCAAACAGCACCAGCATGACCAGCGCGGCGCCCTCGGCCAGATTCTCGAACACGGTCTTGAGCGTGGTGTTGACGAGCTCGGTGCGATCGTAAAATGGCTTGATTGTTACGTCTGCTGGCAAGCTGCGGCTGACCTTGGCAACGCGCGCGCGCAGCGCATCGAGCACGACGGTCGGGTTCTCGCCGCGCCGCATCAGCACGATGCCCTCTACCGCATCGGGATTCGAGTCACGGGTCACTACGCCTTGGCGCGGTGCATAGCCTTCGTTGATCTTGGCGACGTCGCGCAGCTCCACCGGGCGGGTCTTGTTGTAGCCGACGCGTACGTGTTGCAAATCGTCGATGCTGCTGAAGATCCCCAGGCTGCGGATGACGAACATCTCCGAGCCGCGTTCCACGTAGCCGCCCGTGGCGTTGGCGCTGGCCTTCTTGAGCGCGGCGAAGACGTCATTCAGGTTCACGCCCAGGTCGACCATCTTGCTCACGTCCGGTTCGACGTGTACCTCGCGCACGAGACCGCCGTAGGACACTACGTCGGCGACTCCGGGCACTTGCAGGAGCCGCGGCGAGATCACCCAGTCTTGCAGGGTGCGCAGGGTCATCGGGTCGCTCTTGGTACTCTCCAACGTGTAGCGATAGATTTCGCCGATCGGTGTCGCGTAGGGGCCTAGAGTCGGGTGCGCTTCTTCCGGCAAGGCCGCGTCCGCCATGCGCTCGGTGACCTGTTGCCGGGCGCGCATCGGATCGGTTGCGTCGTCGAAGGTCATGGTCAGGAACGACAACCCGAACAACGAGATGCTGCGCAGGCGGGTCAGGCCCGGTGTGCCGTTCAAGGCGCGCTCCAAGGGCAGCGAGACGCGCCGCTCGACCTCTTCAGTCGGCTGTCCGGAGAACAGCGTGATGATTTGGACTTGCGTGTCGGTCGGATCGGGAAACGCCTCGATGGTCAGGTTCTTGAACGCGAACAGGCCTGCAGCGAGGAGTACGACAGTCAGAACGAACGTGGCGATGCGATGGGAGAGGGAGTAATCCAGTAAGCGCTCGAGCATGTGACTCAAAGTTACGCACGCGGCGTGCCACCCTTGATTGTTGCAGGGCGCCCGCAGATTCGAGCCTTCTTTGCGCTAGGATTTCGCGGGAGGTGAAAAAAGGTCGGGGCACAAGTCTACGCGGGGCGAAATAACCCGCAGTCGGGGCTTGTGTTCAAGCCGATCGTTTGCCTGCCGAGCTCCGACGTCGTGCGCTTCCACACAGCAGCGTGAGCAGCGCGAGCAGCGTGAGCGGCCACGCCGAACGCGCCGCTTTCGGTGGGCTCAGCGAACACCCCCCAGCTGCTTGCCGTTCGGCCTTTGCGCTGGCGCCGCCGTCACTCACGCCGGAAGTCGCGCCGTCACTCACGCCGGAAGTCGCGCCGTCACTCACGCCGGAAGTCGCGCCGTCACTCACG
>Ga0247783_1000473_pt1 | contig 12538 bp, 8 predicted proteins | sample UWRJL064202C5_FD_179911 | JGI IMG/M metagenome (GOLD analysis project Ga0247783, IMG submission 179911) | Plant litter microbial communities from Arlington Agricultural Research Station in Wisconsin, United States - UWRJ-L064-202C-5 | ecosystem: Environmental > Terrestrial > Plant litter >...
CAGATCGGCGTCTGCTTGCGCCTGATTCAAGAGCAGACGCGCGCGGTCGCCGTCATTGTCGTCGATGGCTTTCTGCGCCGAAGCTAGCTCGTCGTTGGCCATTTTCAGGTGCAGCTGGGCCTGCGGAGTGCCTTGGGCGCCCGCCTCTTGAGCTGCGCGAACCGTGGACTTCGCGTCCGTCAATTTATCCAGCGGCAGGGCGGAGCCGCCGCAAGCTGCGACGAACAGCGCGCCGATGCTCGTCAAGGACACGATTATCTTCGAATAGGTCATGGTGGTTTTCTCGATCCAGGGAGTGAGGGAAGCCGACGGGCCCGGGTTTTGTGGGCTGAGCCGAAGCACGCCCGGCCGTGGCCAAGCCACGGATGAGAGCAACGACTGGCATCACGAACGAAAGCAGGACTCCAAACTTACGCAGTGCGGCGTTCGCCGGAGGTCTTCGTTCTGACGTCAAGCCACGGTGCACCAGTCGTGCCAGTTGTGATCAGGCCAAAATTTGGCCGAATCACCGCAGCCCCGCAGGGGAGCGTGGGTTCCGCCGGGTGACTAAGCGCCTCGTGTGAGGCGCTCGCGTGGGTTTCCAACGGACCGAGAATTGTAGCTGTCAGGTTTCGGCCGCTCTCGGTTCGAATCGCCGGCTCGCAAGCCCTCCCGTCGGCCGAAAAGTTATGCTACCAGGGGCGCATACCCACATGGCAACCATGAAACTAAAGCCCGGAGTCGTCACTGGAACTGCCCTGCAGGAGCTGTTCGCTTACTGTAAGGAGAGCAAATGCGCGTTGCCCGCGGTCAACGTCATCGGCTCCCACACGGCGAACGCGGCGCTGCAGGCCGCGCGTGAGGCAAAGGCCCCCATCATCGTCCAGCTCTCGCAGAGCGGCGCGCAATTCTACGCCGGCAAGTTCTTGGACAACTCGGCGCAACAGGCGTCGATTGCCGGTTCGATTGCAGGTGCGTTGCACGTGCGTACCCTCGCCGCCGTGTACGGCGTGCCGGTCGTGCTGCACACCGACCACTGTGCCAAGAAGTTGCTGCCCTGGGTCGATGGCGTGTTGACCGCCGGCGAAGAGTACTTCGCCAAGAACGGCGAGCCGCTGTTCAGCTCGCACATGTTGGATTTGTCGGAAGAGCCGCTCGACCACAACCTCGAGATCTGCCGCAAGTACCTGACCCGCATGGCCAAGCTCAAAATGACGCTCGAAATCGAGCTGGGTGTCACCGGCGGCGAGGAAGATGGCGTGGACAACTCCGACGTCGATCACTCCAAGCTGTACACCAGTCCTTCGGACGTGCTCCGCGCCTACGACGTGCTCAGTCCCGTCGGTGCGTTCACGGTGGCGGCATCGTTCGGCAACACCCACGGCGTGTACGCGCCGGGCAACGTCAAGTTGAAGCCCTCGATCTTGGACGAGTCGCAAAAGTTCGTCGAAAAGGAGCGCAAGCTCGGCACGAAGCCGCTCGATTTCGTGTTTCATGGCGGCTCCGGCTCGACTCCGGAAGAGATCACCGAGGCCGTGTCCTACGGTGTGATCAAGATGAACATCGACACCGATACGCAGTGGGCGTTCACGCAGCCGATCAAGAAGTTCATGGACGAGAAGAGTGCCTACCTGCAAGCGCAGCTCGGCAATCCCGAAGGTGCGGACAAGCCGAACAAGAAGGTCATCGACCCCCGCGGCTGGCTCCACTTGGGCGAAAAGGGCCAGGCCGCGCGCTTGGTTCAGGCGTTCAAGGATCTCGGCGCGTTCGGTAAGTTCGAGTTCTGAGTTCTGAGTTCCTCGCACGCAGACGCGGGCTTGGCTCCGGCCAGGCCCGCAGCGTGCCCATCACCCTCCAACGCCGCCTGCCGTGCGCAGGCGCTCCTGGCATGCATGCGACCGCGGGTCTCACCGTTCGTTGCGTTTATGTGCGAAAGTGCACGTTGGCCCCGCTAGCCGCGAGCGTGGCGAAAATGCCGCTTGAGAGCGGTGGGTCATTAGCGGACAAATGGCGTGTGTCGGCACGCGAGTCAGTGGCCGTGTTGGTTGCGCACCCCGATGATGAAACGCTGTGGGCGGGTGGCACGCTGCTCATGCAGCGGACTTGGGCGCTGTTCGTGCTCGGCGCGTGTCGCGGAAGCGATCTCGATCGCGCGCCCAAGTTCCTGCGCGTGCTTTCGCAACTCGGCGCGTTGGGGAGGCTCGCGGATCTCGACGACGGACCCTTGCAATCCCCGCTGGCAGACTCGACCGTCGAACGCGCCTTGCTCGAATCGTTACCGAGCACGTGCTTCGATCGCATCTTGACGCATTCACCACTCGGTGAGTACACGCGCCATCGAAGGCACGAAGAGGTCGCGCGTGCGGTGCTCCGCCTGTGGTCGCGGGGGCAGTTGCAGGCGGAGGAGCTGTGGCTGTTCGCGTACGAAGATGGCAATCGCGCCTACCTGCCGCGTGCCAGCGCCGACGCCGACCTCGTGAACGAGCTGCCGTTCGCGGTTTGGCAGCAGAAATTGGCGCTCCTCACCGCGAGCTATGGCTTTGACCCAGCGAGCTGGGAGGCGCGCGTCACTCCACGACGCGAGGCGTTCTTTGTCCTGAAATCTGCGAGCGAAGCCCTGACCTGGCTGGAAAAGAAACGCGACCCATGAAGATCCTCTTGCTCTTCGATTATCCGCCACCGCCCGGAGGTCTCGCTACCCAAGGTGATTTGCTGCTGCGCGGTCTGCGCGAGATTGGCGTGGACGCGCGCGCCGCACACCTCGAGTCCGCGATCGAGAAGGAGTGGAATTATGGCTGGTTCAAGCCCGACGCGGTGGTCGGCATCGGCTATTGGGGCATGACGCCGCAGCTCGTGCTGCACGCGCAGCAGCACGGCATTTTGGCCATTCCGTGGCTGGTGGCCAACGGCTATGTGGTGAATTATCGCGAGACATTGAGCAACTTGCCGCTGATGCTGGTGACCTCAAACTGGGTGAAGCAGGTCTACGAGCGAGATGGCATCTCGAGCAAAAACATCGAGGTGCTACCAGTCGGTTGCGATACCGATAGCTTCGTGCCGTACCCGCGCAGCGATCCGCGCGTGCAGGCGGCGCGCAGCGCGCTCGGCGTCACGGAAGAGCAGCTCTTGATCCTCACGGTCGGCGGCGATGCTGCGTCCAAGGGGGGGCGCGAGGTGATGGAGGCCCTCGCCTCGCTGGGAAACCAAATTCCACCCTGGCGCTACGTGTGCAAAGTTTGGATGCAAGCGCGCACCGAACGGCAAAACGCGCTCGATCTGCAGCTGGCAGAATCGCTCGGCATCGCCCAGCAAGTGACCTTCTGCGGCGGGCGTGTCTCGCGGGAATTCATGCCGTTTTTGTTGTCGGCCTGCGATGTGTACGCTGCCCCTTCACGCCTGGAGGGCTTTGGCATGGGGCAGACCGAGGCGGGCGCGTGCGGTAAGCCGGTGATCGGTATTCGCGCGATGGCCATGCTCGAAACCTTGGTCCACGGCGAGACCGCGCTGCTGGCCGGCGTCGCGACCGAGAACCTGGCGACCGACGCCGTGGTGGGGCCAGAAGCGGGCTTCGAGCCCGGGCACCGCGTGCAATTTCCCCATCCGCGTGTGGTCGACTACCGGGCAAGCGTTGCGGATTTGGCGGCGCACTTGCGCACGCTCCTCAACGACCCCGCGTTGAGGCGGTCCATGGGCGAGGCCGGGCGGCGGCGGGTGACCGAACTCTACGACTATCGCAGTGTCGCGCGGCGGTTCGTCGAAATCGTACAGTCCAAACTCAACCTGAAGTGAGGCCTCCATGACCGAAGAGTTCTCCGTTGCCATCGAGGATGCCAAGCGCGAAGCGCTAGAAGTCCTGTTGTACAACGCTCGAGATGGGCGGGGCGGCCTGCCGAGGACCGCTGCCTGGGGTTATCCGGAGCCGTACACGCGCGATTTGATGATCGGAGCGCTCGGCATCTTGGTCAGCGGCAACCAAGAGCTGATCGATTCCTTACGGCGCACGTTGCAGGTATTGGCGCAGAACCAAAGCCCGCTCGGCCACATCCCCTCCTTGGTCGACGTGGCCGCGGATCGCGGCGCGAGCGACACCACGCCGCTGTTCCTGGTCGCGCTCGCCATGTATCGGGAGTTCAGCGGCGAGCCGACGTTCTTGGCCGAGGCCGCGCACAAGGCGCAGGTGTGGATGCGCTACCAAAGTCCCGAAGACGACGTGATGGTCACGCAAGAGCCGACCAGTGATTGGCGTGACGAACAGTGGGTCGAAGGCTCGGGCTTGTTCGTCAACGCGTTGCTCTACTGCCACCTGAAGCTCGCGCGAGACGACGAACGCCTCCGCACGCTGACTCACTATCTTCCCCGGCTCGACGTCCGACGACTGGACCAAAGCTACGTTCACGATCGCTTGGTCAGCGAGGACAGGCCGTACTACGCGCTGTGGTCGTACAAAGTCGCCAATAGCGAACGCTTCGACCTGCTCGGCAACAGCTTGGCAATTTTGTCTGGCATGGCGTCAGCCGAAAGAGCGGGCCGGATCGTCGATTGGGTGGAGCGCGAGTGTGACGCGCTTCGGGGTCAGGGGCTATTGGCGGTCGGCTTGCCGCCTTGCTTGTTCCCTTACATCCGACCCGAGGATCCCGATTGGCGACCGCGCTACGCCCGCTATAACCCGCCAGGGTGTTACCACAACGGCGGCGTCTGGCCGTTCGTATGCGGCTTTTGGGTCTCGGCGCTGGTGGCCGCCGGCAGACACGACCTGGCCCGAGAAAAGCTCGTGGCACTAGCAGAACTCGTACGCCCGACGCGGGTCGTCGACAGACCGTTCGGCTTCAACGAGTGGCTGAACGCAGAAAATGGAGAGCCTCGTGGTCAGGATTGGCAGTCTTGGTCGGCCTCAATGTTTCTGTACGCCGCAGATTGCGTGGCAAAAAGGTCAACACCCTATTTCGACCGGATGAGAATGCGCTGAGGCGGATTTGTATTCGCCTCGAGTCCGACGGCGACTTGAACGCTGGGCGAGTGTGGGCAACAGTAGGTATCGTCAACGCCCACGCTGCACTAATGAACCGAATCCCGATCACTTCCAAGCAGCGCTTCGCCGCTTTCCGGGAATCGAGTCGGAAGGCGGCGGAGTCCGACTCTCAGGAGCGCTCGCTGCTCGAAGCCGATGAGCGAGGTCGACGCCGCTGGAGCGTGTGGCGAGACTGGCTACGCCCGCATCGGCGAGCGCTGTCCTTGCTGGTGACGCTCGGACTTTCCAGCATCGCCATCGACATGACCTGGCCGCTGGCGTCGCGCTACCTGATCGATCGCGTGATCTTGCAGCCGGCCATGCCACTGCCCGTGAAGTTGAGGGAGCTCGTGCTGATCTCCGCGGGAATCGCCGGCTTGTTCGTGGTGAACTCCCTGTTCGATCTGTGGCGTAGTTTTCGCTCTCAGCTGCTCGATTCGCGCTTCTCGTCCGCGTTGCGCGCTCGGCTATTTCGCCGCGTCCTGCGCTTGCCGATGGCGGACATCCACGAGCTGAAGACCGGCGGCTTGGTTTCGCGGCTCTCGACGGACGTCGACCACACCACGAGCTTGTTGCAGACCGCGCTGTTCAATCCGCTTTTGTCGGGCGTGCGCCTAATTGCAACACTCTCCGTTATCTTCACGCTCGATTGGCGCATCGCCGCCGCGGTCTTGCTCGCAGTGCCACCGATCGTGATTGCCCAGAACGTGTGGCTCAGGCGCAGTCGAGTGATCTGGGGGGCGATCGCTCAGGACCGCTCGGAGATCGACGCCCGAGTGAGCGAAGGCCTGAATGGTCTGCGCGTCGTGCGTGGCTTCGCTCGCGAGCGTAGCGAGGAGAGCTCCTTTTTGCTGGGCCAGCACACCGTGGTCCGAAAACACAGCCTGGCCACCAACACTCAGCGCGGCGTGGCCTTGGTTTGGGATCTGGTGATGCCGCTGACCCAGATCACCATCCTCGGTTTCGGTGGCTACCTGGTGCTGCAAGGCCAAACCACGGTCGGCACGTTGATGGCTTTCCAAGGCTATTTGTGGCGCTTGATCGATCCCATCACGGAGCTCGTGAAGTCGAACAGCGAGACCCAGCGAGGCCTGGCAGCTCTCGAGCGCGTCTGCGATTTGCTCGCCAAACCCGCAGAAAAGCCGGATCGGCCGCGCGCGGTCGATGCGCCGGCGCACGTGCGCGAAATTCACTTCAGCCACGTCCACTTTGGCTACCACAAGGACGCGCCGGTAATTCGTGATTTCGAGCTGCGCGTGCGCGGTGGCTCGGTGGTGGCCGTGGTCGGCGCAAGTGGCGCGGGCAAGACCACGCTCACTGACCTGGTGGCGCGCTTCCAAGATCCCACGCGCGGGGCGATTCGCCTGAACGGCCTCGATTTGCGCGACATTCGTCTGCAGAGTTACCGAAAGCTGCTGGGCATCGTGCAGCAAGAGACGTTTCTGTTCGATGGCACCGTGCGCGACAATATCGCGTACGGGAGGTGCGAGGCGACTCCAGCCGAGATCGAAGAGGCTGCGCGGTCGGCGAATGCTCACGAGTTCATCTCCCGCTTACCGGAGGGCTACGATACCGTGGTGGGTGAACGCGGCGTCAAACTCTCCGGGGGCCAGCGGCAGCGGCTGTCGATTGCGCGCGCCCTGTTGGCTGCACCCCAGATCCTGATCCTGGACGAAGCAACCAGTAACCTCGACACGGAGAGCGAGCAGCTGATCCAAGCCGCCATGCAACGGCTGCTAGCCGATCGAACCACGTTCATCATCGCCCATCGCCTGAGCACGGTCCGCCGCGCCGACATCATCGTGGTGTTGGACCAGGGGCGGATCGCCGAAGTCGGCGATCACGACTCGCTCATGCGCCGCGGCGGCGCCTACGCCGACATGGTCGAGCGCCAATTCCAGGACAGCGAGCGTCAGCCCGAATCGCACCGCGGGGTGCGCCGGGAGCACCGAAGCCAAGCTGACGCGGAGTGATTGACTCCGCGTCGAGTGCATGGGCTGAGCTCGAACCGCTTACTCGCCCGGGGCGACCAGCGCCTCCGTCGCGATCTGGGGCTGCTCGTTCTTGCCGAGCTTGCGCAAGGTCGTGAAGAACACCGGCGTGAGCAGCAGCCCGAAGCCGGTCACGCCGATCATGCCGGCGAACACCGCTACGCCCATGGCATGACGCATCTCTGCGCCGGCGCCGTGCGAGGACACGAGCGGCCAGACGCCCATGATGAATGCGATTGACGTCATCAAGATCGGGCGCAGCCGCAGGCGGCAGGCTTGCAGCACGGCCGCAACCGGATCGAGCTTGGACTCTTCTTGTTTGTCCTTGGCGAATTCGACGATCAAAATGGCATTCTTGCAGGAAAGACCGACCAACACGAACAGGCCGATCTGGGTGAAGATGTTGTTGTCGCTACCGTCGAGCCACACGCCCACGATCGCGGCCAACAGGCACATGGGCACGATCAAAATCACGCTCAGGGGCAGGGACCAGCTCTCGTACTGCGCGGCGAGCACCAAGAACACCAGCAGCACACACAGCGGGAACACGAATAGGGCGGTGTTACCAGCCAAAATCTGTTGATAGGTGAGGTCCGTCCACTCGTACTTCATGCCCGGTGGCAGCTCGCGCGCGGCGATGGTGTCGATCGCGGCCAGGGCTTGGTTCGAGCTCGTTCCGGGCGAGGGGCCGCCGTTCACTTCGGCGGCGGGGTAGCCGTTGTAGCGAGTCACGCGATCGGGGCCGTTGGTAGCCTTCACGCTGAGCACACTGCCGAGCGGAACCATCGCCCCTTGGGCGTTGCGGGTTTGCAAAGTACCGACGTCTTGTGCGGTCAGCCGGTGCTTCGCGTCCGCCTGCACGGTGACCTGAAAGGTGCGGCCGAAGCGATTGAAGTCGTTCACGTACAATGAGCCGAGGTAGGCCTGCATGGTCTCGAACACGTCCGTGACCGCGATGCCTCGCGACTTGGCTTTGGTGCGATCCAGATCGGCGAACAGCTGCGGTACGTTCACTTGGTAGCCGGAAAACAGACCTGCGAGCTCGGGCGTCTGATGGCCGGCGGACAGTAATTTCTGCGTGGTTTCGTAGAGAGCGTCCAGGCCGAGGTCGCCGCGGTCTTCGACGTACAGCTTGAAGCCGCCGATCGTGCCCAAGCCTTGCACCGGTGGGGGAGGGAAGACCGCCACGAATGCGTCTTGGATCTGCGAAAACTTCTGATTGAGCGTTGCGGCGATCGCCGGGCCGTACAAGTTTTTGGCTTTGCGCTCTTCGAATGATTTCAGGCCGACGAACACGATGCCGGCGTTGGGCGTATTGTTCAAGCCAGCGATCGATAGCCCCGGAAATGCGATGGCGTGTTCCACGCCTTCGGTCTCCAGCGCCAGCTTCGACATGCGACGGATCACGTCGTCGGAGCGATCGAGCGAGGCGGCGTCCGGTAGCTGCGCGAACGACACCAAGTACTGCTTGTCTTGCGTGGGTACGAAGCCGGTCGGCACCTTGGCGAAACCGAAATAGGTGAGCGCCAACAGGCCAGCGTAGGCCACCAGGGCCAGCCCGGAACGGCGCAGCAGCTTGCGCACGACCCCGACGTAGCCGCTGGCCGCGGCATCGAAGAAGCGATTGAACGGACGAAACAGCCAGCCCAAGCTGCGGTCGAGGAAGCGCGTGGGTAAATCCTTGGGCGCGTCGTGAGCGCGCAGCAGCACCGCCGCCAGTGCCGGGCTCAAGGTGAGCGAATTGAACGCGGAAATGACGGTCGAGATCGCGATCGTGAGCGCAAACTGGCGATAGAACTGGCCGGTCAGACCAGGGATGAAGCCAATCGGCACGAACACCGCGCACAACACCAGCGCGATGGCGATGATCGGCCCGCTCACTTCCTCCATCGCTCGTCGCGTGGCATCGCGCGGTGAGAGGCCGAGCTCGATGTTGCGCTCCACATTTTCGACCACGACGATCGCATCGTCGACCACGATGCCGATTGCGAGCACCAAGCCGAACAGGGAGAGCGCGTTGATCGAGAAGCCGAGCAGCTTCATCACCGCAAAGGTGCCGACCAACGAAACCGGCACCGCCACGATCGGGATGATGGAGGCGCGCCAGGTCTGAAGGAAGAGAATCACCACCAACACGACCAGCAGCAGGGCCTCGAACAGCGTGCGCACCACTTCCTCGATCGAGGAGCGTACGAAGCGCGTCGGATCGTACACGATGTCGTACGTGATGCCCTCCGGGAAGTTCTTGGACAGCTCGGACATGTTTTCGCGCACGGCATCGGACAGCGCGAGCGCGTTGGACCCGGGCGCTTGAAAGACCGGGATGGCGACGGCCGGTTTGTTGTCGAGCAAGCTGCGCAGGGCATATTGATTCGCGCCGAGCTCGATGCGCGCCACGTCCGAAAGCCGCACATTGGCGCCATCGGCCGAGGTTTTCACGATCACTTGGCCGAAGTCCGCTTCATCGACCAAGCGGCCACGGGCGTTGATGCTGAGCTGAAAACTCGCCTCGCGCGGCGACGGCTGCTGGCCGAGCGTGCCTGCTGCGACCTGCACGTTTTGCTCACGCAAGGCGCGCACGACATCGCTCGCCGTGAGGTTACGCGCCGCCACCTTGTCCGGATCGAGCCACACGCGCATGCTGTAGTCGCCCGAGCCGAACAGCTGTACGTCGCCCATGCCCGGGATGCGGGCCAGCGAATCTTTGACCTGCAGCACGGCAAAGTTCCTAATATACGTCTCGTCGTAGCGATTGTCGGGTGAAAACAGATGCACGACCATGGTCAGGTCGGGTGAGCTCTTGCGCGTGACCACGCCGAAGCGGCGCACGTCTTCCGGCAAGCGCGGCAGCGCTTGTGCCACGCGATTTTGTACCTGCACCTGTGCCAAGTCGAGGTTCGCGCCGATGCGGAAGGTCGCGGTCAGCGTCATCGTGCCGTCCGCGTTGGACGACGAGTTCATGTACAGCATGCCCTCGACGCCGTTGATCTCTTGCTCCAGCGGCGCGGCCACGGTCTCGGCGATCGTCTTCGGGCTGGCGCCGGGGTACTGCGCGCGCACCACCACCGTGGGCGGCACGACCTCCGGATACTCGGAAATCGGTAGAAAAAAGGCCGAAATCAGTCCGAGCACGAAGATCACCATCGACAGCACGCCCGCGAAGATCGGGCGGTCGACGAAGAAACGCGCGAAATTCACGGCTTCACCTCAGCCAGCTTCTCGAGCTGCGCTGCGTCGCGCATCGAGATTTCCCGAGCTGCCACCGCCACGCCCGGCCGTACTCGCTGTAGCCCGCGCACGACGATGCGATCGGCCGTGGTCAAACCCTCACGCACGACGCGCAGCCCACCGTTGAGCGGCCCGAGCTTGAGCGTGCGATGCTCGACCTTGCCGTCCGCACCGACGACCCACACGAAGCGCCGATCTTGATCGGTGGCTACCGCCAGATCGGCGATCAAGAGCGCCTCGTGCGAGCTGTCCTCGGGGAGTTGCACGCGGGCGAACAAGCCGTGCACCCAGCGCCCGTCCGGGTTTTTGAGCACGGCACGCACCTTCAGCGTGCCGGTCTGCGGGTCGACGCGGTTGTCCACGAAGTCGAGCGTCGCTTCGTGCGGAAAGCCGTCCTCGCCCGAGAAGCCCACGCGCGCGACGGCGCCCGGAGTGCGCCCGAGCCGTAGCGCGCGCGTTTCGTCGACGTCGACATAGACGTAGAGCGGGTCGACCGAGACGACCGTGGTCAGTGGCGTGGGCAAGGTCGGCCCGACCAGATTGCCCGGTGTGACCAAAAAGCGCCCGATACGGCCGGCGATCGGCGAGCGCACGTAGGCGTATTCCAGATCCAGCTCGGCCGAATCGACTGCTGCGCTGGCGACCTGCGTGCGGGCCTCGAGCTGATGGAAAGTCGCGCTGCGCGTGTCCCACTCTTGCTCGGAAATCACGTTGGCCTGAAACAGTTGCTCGCCGCGCGCGGCGTTTTTGCGCGCGAGCTCCACGTCGACCCGGGCGCTGACGAGTTCGGCCCGCGCCCGATTGAGCGACGCGCGATAGGGCTTGGGATCGACCTCGAAGAGCAGCTCGCCCTTCTTTACCAGATCGCCTTCGTGAAACGCGGCGCGCGTCAAATAGCCGCTGGCGCGGGCGCGGACATCGACCGTACTGGGCGACTCGGTATGCCCCGTGTGCTCACTGAACTCGGTGACCGTGGCCTGCGTCACCTGCGCGACGGTCACTTGCGCGCGCGCGTCAGCCGGACCCGCGTGGGCTTCGTTTTCGAGCCGCTTTCCGCAGCCCGTGCTGAGCGACACGCCCCAGGCGAGGAGCACGACCGACGCTGCGGCGCGCGCGTATTGCGCGACCTGACTGTGAAGCATTGTGTCCATGGTCGGGTACCTGGAGCCGGGTACTTCGATAGTCAATCAACTATTTGAGTATACAAACAGTAACGAAGAAGCCGTGTTATCCTGTGACGTGATGGTTTCGAAACCCATGAGCCCCGAAGAACGCGCCAAGGTATTCAAGGCACTCGCCGACCCGCGTCGCGTGGAAATCGTCGAGCTGCTCGCGCGAGGCTCGCAGTGTGGGACCGCCATCGCCGACTCCCTGGGCATCAGCGTGGCGTTACTCTGTCATCACTGGGAAGTGCTGGTCGATGCGGGAATATTGAGAAAAGAGCGCCACGGCCAGCTTCGCGTTTGCACCCTCGATGCCGGGCGCCTGCGCGAGGCGCTGAACATGGGTGAGATCGCGCAAGTGCCGCCGCGCGCGAAAGCGGGCAGCGCCAGACAAGCCCGCGCCAAGCGCGCGCCGAAATCGGCGACCGCTACGCAGGTCCCGCGCCCACCGGCCAAAAAATCCAAGCAGCCCGCGCGGCCGCGAACGCGAACTGCGGAGTAACCGCGAGGCCGAGCGAGCTCCCTAATCAACTCTCTCCGGGGCGCGATTGGGCTGACCGGTTCGACTTTTTCGGGCGCCCGGTGCGCACTTTGAGCTCGGTGAACCTCGCTGAGCTCCGTCTATACTGGACGCGGGCTATCCACAGGGAGCGTGACGGCAGTGGCGTTCTGCTCTAGCTAGGTCATCTCGAAGGCGATGAGAAATTCAAAGGCTCTGCTATTCGCTTGCGCGCTCGGACTCGTGGCCTGCGACGGGGCTTCGAACTCAGCGCTGACCGGCGGCGCTGGAGCCGGCACTGCGGGCAGTGCTGCGGGCAACCATGCCCTGGGCGGCGGCGGTTCCGCCGGCCTGGCGAGTTCGAGCGGCACGGCTAATGTCGGCGGCTCACCAATCGGCGGAACTTCGAGCGCTGGGAGCGCCGGGATCGTTGGAAGCGCTGGCAGCGTCGCTGGCGCGGCAGGCGGCGAAGCGGCAAGTGGAGCCGCGGGACTCGCAGGCAGGGGTGGTTCAGGGGGTGCGAGTGGCGTCGCTGCTGGGACCTCGGCCGGTGCGGGTGGCGCTCCCGCAGCTTTGCCCCCGCTCGAGATCACGAGCGACACCGCCTCGATCGAGTTTACGCCGTTGCTGGTCGCCGCCGAAAACTTCTACTCGGGCACGGTCAGCGTCG
>Ga0247783_1000475_pt1 | contig 12533 bp, 8 predicted proteins | sample UWRJL064202C5_FD_179911 | JGI IMG/M metagenome (GOLD analysis project Ga0247783, IMG submission 179911) | Plant litter microbial communities from Arlington Agricultural Research Station in Wisconsin, United States - UWRJ-L064-202C-5 | ecosystem: Environmental > Terrestrial > Plant litter >...
TGTCGGTGACGGTCGCGGGCACGATCAGTGTGTCGATGCTCTCTCGAGCCGAGCCCACCTGATCGTAGAACTCGGGGATTCGTTGACCGAGATTGTATGCGGTCTGCAACAAGGAGCTGGTGAGTGCCGTGATCATCACGAAATCGCCCGCTCCAATCGCGCCGTGCACCCAGGCGCGAAGCGCGCCACCGACGAACACCACCCACATCGCGATGTCCATCGCGTACTGGCAGCAGCGCAGTCGGACCACCGCGCGGTAGGAGGCGCGGCGCCGGTCGCGCTCCTCCCCCGTATAAGACTCGAGCTGCTCGTCCTCCAGCGCCTGATTGGCGAAAAAGAACACGTTGCGGATGTTGGTCAGCACGTCGACCATGCGACCCGTGACGGCCGCCTTCGCCTCGTTGCTGGCGATGGCGCGCCGGGTGCACTCTCGACCGACCAAGAGACTGACCGAGAAGTACGTGACGATGGCTACGACCGCCGCGGCGAAAAACGACGGGCTGGCGAGATAGAAAAACGCCGCGACGAACGCGAAGAAGGCGGCGCCGGGGATGAAGTCGAACACGACCATGTCGAACAGCAGGAGCACTTGGTCGGGCAGCATGATCGCCCGGTGCGCAATCTTGCCCGACAGCGTGTTCTCGAAATAGGAGCTCGAGAGCCGCTGGGTGTATGCGAAGACCTCCTCCTTGATGCACAGCAGCATGGGCGAGCGAGTGTTGTACGAGCTGAACCACGCCCCCGCGTCCACCAAGAAGCGGGACACCACCAAGGCAACGAAGCAAGCGAAAGGCAGCGTCAGCTTGCCAGCCTCGGCGGCTGGGTCGTGCATGCCCAACACCGTGTCAGTTAGGCGCTTGGTAGCGTAGGCAATGGACGCGAATGCCCCGCGGCTGAGCACCGGGAAAATGACCAGACCAAGGCAGCCCCAGAAGAACTGGCGGTAGAAATGCAGAGCGAACGGCCAGAGGCGGTTGGGCAACGTCGGAGGATTCATGGTGCAGCTCGGCACGACCACGCGCGGCCGTTGCCGAAGCAGGGTCGAGATCCGCCAAAACGCCGCATCGTCTATCATACAGGACGCACACCAGCAAGCCGCCAAGGCCCGCGTTTGGCGGTAGCGGCGCAGGTGACCCCTGCTGGCCGACGTGGAGCGCCTGAGCCCGACCCGCGCGGGCTCGCGCGCTGCGCGGAGACGACCAGGGCGCCCCTTCCTAGAAGAGGCGCCCGGGAGAGCGAGCTCAGCCCGCTTGCGCGACCAGCTCGTTCTCTGGAGCCAGCGACTGGCGCTCGACCAGCGCTTGCTCGTACAGCGACTGTTCCTTGGCCTTGTGGCTGGCGCTGAAACGAACCGCGATGGCGCAGGCCGACGCGCCGAGCACGCAGAAGCCGAGCGTGGCAAAGCAGCTTTGCACGCTGCCTACGGATTTCAGCAAGAAGCCTGCAGCGACGGCGCCCACGTTGCCACCCGCGCCGATGATCCCGGCGACCCCACCCAAGGACTTGCGGTCGATGAACGGCACGAGCGCATAGGTCGCACCGCACGCCATGTGCGTGAACAAGCCGAAGGTGATCATGGCCACGATGGCCATCGTCGCCGTACTGGTGGTCGAGAACCAGAGCAGCCCAGCACCTTCACCGACCATTAGCGCAAACAGCAGAGAGGTGCGCGCATCGAGGCCGCGTGCACGAGCCACGCGGTCCGAGAACAGACCACCCAGGGCGCGCGCGAACAGTGCCAGTAGACCGAACGAGCCGGCAGCCAGGCCAGCGGACTGCAGGTCGAGCTTGTAGCGATCGACGTAGTAGCTGGCGGCGACGTTGTGCACGAACAGCTCGATACCGAAGCACGCCCCGTAGGTCACGAACAACATCCACACGCGGTAGTTGGCAGCCGCGGCCTTGAACACCTGCCAGCCGCCCTTCTTGCCGCTTTCGATTTCGACGCCCGCCTCGCGCAGCTGCTTGTAGTTCCCTTGCGGGCAGTCCTGGGTGAACTTGTAGTACATGACGGCCACGATCAGCATCAGCGCCGCAGGTACGATCATGGACACGCGCCAACCCATGCCTCGCTCGATGCCGAGGCTGAGCAAGGCGGCGAGCACCCAGGGCATCACCGACTGCGTGACGCCGCCGCCGGAGTTGCCCCAGCCCGCGCTGGCCGCATTGGCCGTGCCGACCACGTTCGGCGCGAACATGACGGACGTGTGATACTGCGTGATCACGAAGCTTGCACCGATCGCGCCGATCAGCAGCCGAAAGAACAGAAACACGGCGTAGCTCTTGGCGAACGCAATGCCCAGCACCGGCAGCGCGCCCAGCGCGAGCAGCGCGGTATACGTCTTGCGCGGACCGTATTTGTCGCACAGCGGACCAATTGCTAGCCGCACCAAGATGGTGATGCCCACGGCGGCAATATTGATGTTCGCGATCTGATCCTTGGTCAGCTTGAACTCGGTTTTGATCACCGGCATCAACGGCGCCAGCGAAAACCAGGCAAAGAAGCAGACGAAGAATGCCAGCCAGCTCATGTGGAATGCGCGCATGGCTGGCGTCGAGAAGGAAAAGATCCGTAGGCGTGTCGCCTTGGTAGCTCCGGGGGTCATTGCTTCAGCTTTCGGTGATTGGTGTTTCGTGATGGTGTCAGCTCGGTAGCGAGCCGTGACTCGCTGCCCCGCGTTGCGCGGCAGCGCGTGTATCCAGAAAATGCAATAGGGCCATGACCAGCATCTGGGGCTGAGCAGGCATGGGATGCGGTCGTACCCCGTGAGCCTCGAGCACATCGCGAGGTGACGTGCCGACTACCGCGACCGTGACGTGCTTGCGCAGCGCATAGACCAGCTCGCGGGCGAGCTCGAGGCGCCTCGCGACTTGATACAGATGCAGGAATTGGAATTCACAGCTGACCACCAACGCCTGCACCGCGCCGCCCACGATCATGCGCAAGAGCGCCTCGGCCGCCGCGGTATTGTCGGGTGAGCGTCGCTGCGCGAGCGAAATTTCGCGCACTTTGGCGTGCTGCTTGCCGAGACTCTTGGCCAGCGCGTCGGAAGGCTCGCCGTTCAAGCGCAGCACACCCCTGCCGTGCAAGTCGAGCTGCTGCAGCGAACGCAGCAAATTGCTCGTGGTGAGCGGCCCACCCGCTTGGGGCTTGGGATGCAAACCAAAGCGTCGCAGGCCCGCCGTGGCTTTCGGACCGCGGCAGGCGATGGTCAGCCCTCGCAGCGCGCTCACCAGCTCGGCACGTCGACCCAGCTCTTCTGCGCACTCGAAGAGCGACGACACGGCGCCGCCCGACATGAACAGCGCAAGCTCGTACCGTCCCGCCGCGAGCTCGTCGATCAGAAGCCGAACTTCTTCGAGCTCCAGGTACAGCGCCTGCGAGATCGCGGGCACGGCGATGGGAACGACCTCGTGCGTCTGCAACAGCGCGCTGAGCTCGCTTGGACCCGCTTCGAGCAACGCGACGACCGTGCGCCCGTTGAAGTTGGGTCTCGACTGCGTGAGTGGCTGCGGCATCGAGCCAGCCCTTCAGCAACCTCTATGCCAGTAGACGCCAAGACCGCGAAAACCAGCTCTTTCAAGTGCCCGAAACCACGCCGAAATCCTGGCGGAAATGTGAGTCCGACAAAATTGTCAGATGTCCGGGTTCGCTCCGACAAAGCTGTCGGCGTCCGGCATTTGCTCGGGCTTTTCGAGCTTTCTTGATGCCCATGTAGCATGCCGAAACCCGCCGATCGCCGGCGGATCCTCGCCTGGCGACAAATTTGTCGGGGCGCTGTGCGCTACTTCCGCGCAGGCGCTGCTCACTCCAGAACGTACGCGCTGCCGTCCCAGTGATAGCGGCGCTTGGCGGCGCCACCCCAGGGCAGCAGCAAGGGCTCGAGACCGCCCGCGGTGGTGGTGTCAGCCGGAAAGGGATAGCTCTTCTCGGTCCAGCCCAGAGCGCGCGCGGGGCGTAGCTCGATGTCCATTCCGCGCTTACCGGGCTCGAAGGCCACCGCGCCCAGCACCTCGTTGTCGCCCACGGCGCGGCTGGTCTCGGCCGCGAACACGCGCGCAAGCGCATCGTCCTTGATGCCGTAAATCATCAACGCGCGGCGCTCGACCATGTCACCACCGAGGGCCTTACTGGCTTTGGCGTGCAGCACCGCGCGCACGACGATCTCTGCCTTGCCGTCACCGGTCAGATCGCGGGCGGTGACATCGACGATGTCCTTCGGGTCGGTCACGCCGAGGGTGATGAACGCGTAGCTCAGGCCTTGGCGAAAGCCCTTGCCGAACACCACCAGATCTTTGCCGTGCACCAGCACGCGCTCGGGGCCGAGATCCCCCGCCACGTCGGTCACGAAGTCGAAGCTCGGCTTGCCGCCACCCACGCCGCGGTCTTTCCGATACAGCGCGTATACGCGATCCAGCAGCTCATCGGAGCTCGGTGCGCGGGGCGGCGGAGGCGGCGCAGGGCCGTCTGCCTTGGCCGCGCTGCTTTTGTGGCCTTTTTTGGACGATTTTGCCGATTTCGGTGCGCTCCCGCCCTTGGGCGTGAAGGGCGTTTGCTCAGCCTGCTCGAAGCCCTTACCGACCCACTTGAAGCTGCGACTGCCCACGCTCTCCCAAGGCAAGAGCGCAGAGCCCATGTTGCTGGGTGTGACCTCGGCGTAGGTTGCGGGCTCGAAGCCCTCGGACTCTCCTTGCGCGATTTCGAGCGTGTCGTTCTTGATCGAGACGCGGTTTTCGATCTTGCCGTCTGCGGTCTTGATGCCCACTTCCTGAGCGAAGGCTTGGAAGGGCGTGTCGTCGCTGGAGACCTTGGTCACGGTCACGATCTCGCGGTATTTGTCGGGTGCACCGATGCGCTTCTGAATCACGATCTCGTCGCGACCGTCGCCGTCGAAATCGACCAGCGAAAGGCGTGTGACCATGCTCGCGTCTTTCACGCCCAGATCCGCGAAATAGAACTCTTTACCGCCGCGATAGTGCGGACCGACGATGGCCAAGCTGTCCCCGAACACCGCGACACGCTCGTACATGCCATCACCCGAAACGTTGCCGAACGCTTCACGCGCGGGATTGCTCAGGCCTTTGGGTTTCAGCAGTTGGCTCTCCAGCCCCTCCTCCGCTTCCAGCAGAAGCGGCGGCAACGCCCTGCCCGAACGCCCGCTGGCCGTGCTGATCACGCCTGAAATCGAGCCCGAGCTGTCTGCGTCCGTGTACGTGACGGAAGCCCGCAGGCCCACCCGCACCTTGGCCGCGTCCGGAAACGCTGACCAGGGGATCTGCGCCTCGACGTGCAAACCGCCCTCGCTCGGAGCCTCCACGATCTTGGCGCCGCCGAGCGCGGCTCCCTTCAGCTTGATGACACCGGCGACCTTGCCTGGATTGCCCGGATACAGCTCGAGCTCGTAAGTGTTGAAGTCACGACCGCGGGGGAACGCGAGGCTGAGCGTGGCATGGTCCTCGTTCGCGCCAGCCGCCGCGCTGCGAACGATGCGTTTGTCGAAGATCTTGAGCACGACGTACAGGTTCTGATCGTCGTAGCCGATGGTCACCGCGGCGCGCGGATCGCCACCCCCCGTGCCGGCGAGGGTATCCCCCAGCTCGGTCATCTTGTTCGGCCATTCGCGCAGGTCGCCGTCGATGCGCACCTTCTCGCCCTGCATTGGCTCAGCGACGATCAGACGACCACCGGCCAGCGCCGGCAGCGTAAATCCGAGAACGGCGAGCCCGATGGCCAAGCGGTGCAGTGTGCGCATTTGAGCGCGCAGATCTAGCAGAGATCACCGCACCCGAGAATCAGTCGTCGACGAACGCCCAGTCGAGCGGGCCCTCGTTGCTGGCAACTGCCAGCGTGACGAAGCTTCCGCTGCGCCCGACCTGCGCGGTTGGCTCGACGGATTTCAACTCTTCCTCCAAGGCCGCGGCTGAAGCTTCGTCCAGCATCTCGAGCTGCCAGACAAGCGCCGTTTCGGTTTCGTTGGACTCGGCTCCTTTGTACACGAAGAGCTGCTCACCGCTCCAGTCGAGCGCGAGCGACCAAGCCGCGTCCGGTTCCAACTTTCTGCTGAGCGACAGGAAAAGTCCCCAGGCACCGACAGCGGTGACGATGGGGTCCTGATCCCACTCCTCCGGCGCGCGCGGCCTACCGTGATATTTCAGGGGGGGCGCCGGGCCCTCCTTGGTTTCACTGGCCATCAGCTGCTGCGTGAGGAGCTTGTCGTCGTACAGCGCGTTCACGCCATCGACACCGTCCCTCTGCCAGGCGAGATACGCAGCGCGCGCGCCAAAATTGTGGGGAAAGCGAGTGTTGGTTGCCACGTAGCTGGATGGCTGCGCGCGGATCCAGTCGATGTCCGCGCGAATGCCACTATTGATGTACGCGAACTCGTCGAAGCTGGCTAAATCGACGCCGTCTACGGCAGCCTTGTAGCGATTCGAATAAAATCGAGCTTCCCCGAAGTACATCGCGTCGCCTCCCCAATTGGAGTCGACGTCGAAAATCGCCACGATGGTGGACCACATGGCGATGTTGGTATCGCGGTCACGCAGCGCTCGGATCAGCGCGGCCACCAGCTCGACGTTCGAGGCTTCGTCATCGGTGGGCCTGCCGTGATCGATGACCAACAGCTCCTTTTGGCGCCAGCGATAGGAGCCGAACCAATCAGCGACGTTCTCGGTTCCGAGCGGGACGAAGTCGAAAGAACCGGCCTGAGCCAAGCCCAGCCAGGTCATCGCGATCTCGAAGTGATTCGTCGTGAGCTCTCTGCCCTCGAAACTGGCGTTGATGTAGTCGACGTACGCCTGCTCGGTCATGCGCGTGACCGTCGGCAACGTACCTGCGGCTGTCCCTCGCAAGCAGGCCGCGAGCTCGAGACGGGACAGCTGGCACTCGCGAAGTTGCGTATCGCAGGGGGCCACGTCGAGCATCTCGCAGCCGGGGATCGGCGTCGTGTGTGGCTTGTGCACGTCCAGCGGCTCGCTGCCGCAAGCACTGGCCAGCGCCGCGAGGCAGATGAGCGCCGTGGGGAGGTATGCCGGCTGAGCCGTGGAAATCCCGCTGTCGCTCATCGAGGCGCTCCGATTGAGAAAAAAGCCAGGATACCAGCTGTGCGCTCGCAGCTCACCTCATTTGACTACGACTTTCGCGGTCGTGAAATCAATGGTCCCGCTACTATCCTGCGCCTCGAGTAAAAGCTTGGCCTCGACCAGATTGCCGAGCTGCAGGCCTAGCCCGAGCCACTTGGAAAAGTGCTCGGAAATTGAAATGTGACCGCACTGCCGCGGCGTCTGCCGGATGCTGAAATACTGATCGAACGTCTTGTTGTCGCCGGTGATCGCCGGCTTATTCGTGCGCGTCTTCTTCCAGACGTCGTAAACCGCGCCGTCCACGGTGATCGTCCCCATGCTGTCACGAGGAGTACCGTCGGAGGCGACGCCCGCCGGCTTCGTGCTCCCCCAGTCGTCGAGGATGTAGTATTCGCGCAGTGGGTCGACGGTCCAACCGTAGATCCCGATGTAGACCAAGCCTGTGTTGCCCGTCTTGGTCTCCGCGAAGTCGGCCGAAATAGTTCCGATTTTGGCAGGGGTTTTGGTCCGGTCGAAGGTCAGGCCGATGCGCGCCAAGAAGTCCTCGACGTTGCTCCAGTTCGCGCTGAAATTGGCGTCGACTCCAAACACGTTCATGCAGCCCGAACCGTTTCCTTCGGCCCAAAGCTCATAGCTATAGTTCCCGCCGGCGTTGCCGGTGGAGTTCGAGCAGTACTTCTTGCCACCGGTCAACGGTGTGGCCGCTGGGCACGTGCTCGCGGCGCCCGCTGCGCTGCCAGCGCCAGCCGAGGAGCCGCCCGTGCTGGTCATGCCAGCGCTGCTGCCGCCGGTCCCGGGTGCGCCAGCGCTTGCAAAGGCACCACCCGAGCCGGCAACGCTGCTCGAGCCGGCAACGCTGCTCGAGCCGGCAACGCTGCTCGAGCCGGCAACACTGCTCGAGCCGGCAACACTGCTCGAGCCGGCAACACTGCTCGAGCCGGCAACGCTGCTCGAGCCCGATGCGCTACTGCCGCTTCCGGTCGAGCCAGCAGTCGCTGTCCCTGCGCCACCATCGCCGCCCCGAGTGACATCGGAGCCGGCGCAGCCTGTCAGCGCTAGCGCTGTGGCAAGGCAAGCTGTGGTGGCAGCAAACGACCTGGGAGATGGGCGTGGGCTACGCATGGATCAAGCATGCATGGTTCGGAGCTCCAGGATCAAGCGAGTCGGCTCGTTTTCAAGTGCAATCCGTGGCCGAAAGCCGGCCACTTTCGAGCTTCAGTGTAGATATGTCTTGATGGCGTTATACCAGACGACCGCCATCTTCTCGTAGCCGCCCTCGTTCGGATGGATTTGGTCGCTCCCCAAATCGGAAGTGGTGAGGGCTGCGAACATATCGACGTAGATCACGTGCTTGCCCGCGCTGGCACGCGCCTGGACCACGCCGGGGACGGCCTTGTTGAACGTCGTGACTGCGCTGGCACCCGACGGGAACGGAATGATACTGGACACCACCACCAGGGCATTCGGAGCATCGGTCACGACGTGGTCGATCAGCGTGCCCAAGCGGTCGGGTGCTCCAGCCGGCGTTTGGTACATGTCGTTCGTTCCGAGATGGATCAAGACGATGTGCGGGGTGAAGTCGGCAACCACCTTCTTGCCCGTATAGTTCACGCCGTCATTGTTGGCAGTCGACTTGCCGGTCACGAGGTCGTCGTCCTGCTGGATGGTCCATCCGCTGTGGCCTTCGTGCTTGGCCACCCACATCGAGCTTGCGCTTCCGAGCGCCGACAGCGCAGCGGCTGTCGGCGGATTGCCCGCGTCGTAGCCGACGAAGGTGATTTTCTTGTTGTCGGCGGACGTATGGGTAAAGAGCTTGATGCGATAGCCACCGCCGTAATTGATGCCCCAGGTGATGGAGTCGCCGAGCGGCAGAATCTTGCACGGATCAGTGGCCGGACAGGGCGCGAAGCTGCCCGCGCCAGCCGCGCCAGCCGCGCCAGCCGCGCCGGTGGCGGCGCCAGCGGCGCCCGTGGCGCCGCCGCCCGTGCCTGCGGCGCCAGCTGCAGAGCCCAAAGCGCCAGCCGAACCGCCGCTACCGCCCTGCCCCGGTGCGCCTGCGCGAGCGAAAGCCGAGCCTGCGGCTGCTCCCCCCGCCCCCGTTGCCGCGCCGGCTGTGTTGCTCGAGCCGCCTTGCGACTGCGGAGCGCCGCTCGAGCCGGCACTAACGACGGGCGCGCCGCCTGCCCCCGCGCTGTGCGCCGCGCCGGCGCTGGGAGCGCCTCCAAAGCCGTCGTTCGATCCGTCACTCGAGCAACCAAAAACGAGAGCGAGCGCGCTGAGTGCGCAAACGCCGCGCACTGCCTTCATCGAGACAATCGATCGTGTCATGGGGGAATTCAACTCGGGCGAAGGAAACGTGGTTCGGTGTGCCAGGCAAATGACTCAGATCCGCCGAGCATCAAGAGCGACCAAATTGTCACCCCCCCGATGCGCTCGCCAGCATCGCGCTCGGACCCCGACTAGCCAACAGCAGTGCTGAAGGTTTTTCCCCACAACCGATCGGCCGATTCAACCACGCGCTGGCCGCACGTCAGTCGGCGACGAATGCCCAGTCGAGCGAAGCCTCGTTGCTCGACATGGCCAGCGTCACGAAGCTTCCGGTTCGCTGAACGTGGGCGTTCGGGATCTCGGCGGTCAGCGCGGCTTCCAAGGACGAGGCCGAAGGTTCGTCCGCCGTCTCGAGCTGCCAGACGAGCGCGGTCTCGCTTTCGTTGGCCTCATTTCCCTTGTAAATGAAGAGTTGCTCGCCGCTCCAGGCGAGCGCAAGCGACCAGGCCGCTTCCGATTCCAAATTTCGGACGAGCGACAAGTAGAGCCCCCATGCGCCGAGAGCCGTGACGACGGGCTCCTGGTCCCACTCCTCCGGTGCGCGTGGCCGCCCATGGTACTTCAGTGCGGGCGCGGCCAGCTCTTCGGTTTCACTGGCCATCAGCTGGTGCGTGATGAGCTTGTCGGCGTACAGCGTATTCACCGCCTCCACGCCGCCGCTCTTCCACACCAGGTACATGGCGCGCGCGCCAAAGTTCTGCGCAAAGCGAGCGTTGGTCGCCAAGTAAGGCGATGGTTGCGCGCGGATCCACGCAATGTCCTCGCCAATGCCCGTGTTGAACTGCGCCAGCTCGTCGACACTCGCCTGGTCGCGACCATCGAGCGCGGCCTGATAGCGATTAGAAAAGAACCGGGCTTCTCCGAACCACATGGCGTCGGCGCCCCAGCTGGAGTCCACATCATTCACCGCTACCACCGTCGTCCAAGTGCCGACCTGGATGTCACGGTCGCGTAGTGCGCGGATCAGCGCCGCTACGAGTGCGACGTTCGAGGCCGCGTCGTCGGCGGGCTTTCCGTGATCGATGACCAACAGGTCTCTTTGCCGCCAGCGGTAGGTGCCGAACAAACCGGCCACACTCTCCTTCGTAATCGGGGCGACGTCGAACGAGCCGGGCTGGGCCAAGCCAAGCCAGGTCATCGCAGTTTCGAAGTGATTCGTGGGCGAATCACGAACCTCATGGATGGCGTTGACAGAGGCCAGGTAGTTCTCTTCGGTCATCAAGGTGAGCGGTGGCGGCGCGCCGCCGACTGCACCGCGCAGACACGCCGCGAATTCGAAGCGCGACTTCTGACAATCGACAGCCCTCGCATCGCACGGCGCAAGGTCGTGCTTCTCGCAACCCGGGATCGGATGCGCGTACGCAACCTGCGAGTCGCTGCTGCACGCGTTCATCAGCGCCGCCAAGCACAGCAATGCCGTGGCTAGCAAAGTTGGTTGAACCCTGCACGTCCCGCAATCGTTCATCGAGTCCCGGTCCCCCAAGCAGAGTCTCAGCCCCGCGCTCCCAGCTCAACTCATTTCACGACAGCAGTAGCGATTGTAAAATCTATAGTCTCACTACCATCTTGCGCTTTGAGCAGCGGACTCGATTGGCTGGTGTGCGTTGACCGACTATCGAGTGGCTGCGACGGAATATTCCGAGCGCAAGCGGGGGGCAATTTTGACCACCCACATTCGTTGCTGCACTCTTGCACTGTGCGCCCCGCTGCGGCGATCGTCGCGAAGCACGAGCTCACTCCCGCAATGCCGCGGAGAATCGCGGTTTGACGGGCGGCGAGCCTGGATCATGTCAGGCTGTGGGCGTGGGCGGATCCGTCATGGCAAGAGTTTTCGGATTGGCGCTGCTCCTGGCACTGGGCGCTTGCGACATCGGCGGCTCGTCTGCAGAGGCAGCGCCGACGACCAGCGAGCTGCGCGGACTGCCCGCGGACGCGCAGCTCGTCGGCGTCGCGATCACGCCCAACGGCACGCGCTACGTGCTCGATCAGCGTTCCGGGCTCTACCGCATCGACCCTGCTGGCGCGGTGCTCGTTTTCAACACCACCGGCCTCGCCGGCCTGGAGCTCACCGACATCGTCGCGCTGGACGACGCTCGCTTCGCCATCACCGCAGAGAACGACGGATTCTTGTTCGATATCCGCACGGGCAAGCTGTCGAGCTACTTTTGTTATCTTCCGCCTCTGCCCGACTCAGGAGCAGACGGAGACGGCTCTTCGCAGCCCGTCGTGCCCATCAGCGTCAGTCAGACGTTGCAGCTCGCTGGGGTCGCGGTATCGCAGCGCACCGAAGCGGTGGCTTTCAACCCGAACACGGGGCGGCTGTTCGCTCAACCCCGCACTACGCGGCTGGACACCGGTGGCATCGCCGGTTCCGAGCTGTTCGTCTTCGAGCAAGCCGGCGGTGAGCCGGTTTCGGTGTTTCCGCTCGACAGCGGATTCGTGGCAAAAGGCATGGTCGTGGTAGACGATCGCTTGTTCCTCGGCTCCGGCAGCTCACTGTGGGAGGCAGCGCTGGATGGTGCCTTGACCCGAGTCGGAGAATTGGACTCCTCGATCGACCTGGGCGGCATGGCGCGTGCGCCCGACGGCACGCTCTGGCTACTCGATGGCAAAGGCCAACGCCTGGTGAAGTTCGATCCCGAAATCCCGCTCTGGTAAGCGGGGCGCAACTACGCCTCCCCAAAGAGGATGTGCGTCGCCTCCCTTGCGAATGAGCGATCGCGTCACCAGATTGGGAGCTCGCGACAAAGCCGATGACTCCGCATTCGATTTGGGACTTCTGGCGTTGGGCGTTTGCCCGCACTTACTTGCGCGACAAGCGGCGCTGGGGTGAGTCGCAGGCCTCGCTCTGGTCTGCGATCACGGGCCTCAGCTCGAGGTCCATGGAGACCCGCGCAAACAGTACATGCTTTGGCAGCTGCGGACCGGGCTGAGCGGACTCGGCTGCGCGCAGCGGCAAGCGAGCCGGCGCAAAGACTTCAGCGTCGAGCGTAATAACGGTCCGACCCGCGGGTGCTCCATGAGGCACGAACTCCACGTGCACGACGCCCGCGCCGGGATTGGCTCCTTCACCGACGAGAAGCGCGTAAACGGACATCGCGCTGAGGGACATAAGAAGGGCC
>Ga0247783_1000477_pt1 | contig 12527 bp, 6 predicted proteins | sample UWRJL064202C5_FD_179911 | JGI IMG/M metagenome (GOLD analysis project Ga0247783, IMG submission 179911) | Plant litter microbial communities from Arlington Agricultural Research Station in Wisconsin, United States - UWRJ-L064-202C-5 | ecosystem: Environmental > Terrestrial > Plant litter >...
CGGTTGCATTTACAAACTTCATCAACGTAGTCGCACAGACTTCAAATGTTCCTTCATGCAGAATCGATGGCAACCCTATCACAACTTTTCAGCCTGTCGGAGCTACGGGGTATCAGGGAGCGAAAATTCCTGTCGCAATTGGCACACACAACTTATCCTGTCCGAACAATTTCGGCGTATATACCTATGGCTTCGCGTCTTATGACTCTTATGGGTATCCAGGCGGCCTGGGCATCCGATTCATTTCAACGCCGCGCTGCGACATTAACGGAGACAACAGGATTGATAGTCGCGACGTCAATCTAATCTTCGCCGCGAGAAACACTCCAGCTGCTTCTGCTGAAGATCCGAAAGATGCTGACGGAGATCTCACAATTACCGTTGCCGATGCCCGTGTCTGTCAGCAGCGGTGCACATCCGCTTCTTGCGCAGTGCAATAGGTCCAGAACAGGAACGAATCCCGGAGGAAGATATGATCAAGCGACTTCTATTTATCTTGCTGGCCAGCAGCGCACTTGCCGCAAACGCCTCAACCATCACCTTTCAGCCCACGTCTCAGACAATCAATCTGGGTGAAAGTACAACCGTCGATGTAAGCCTCGGAGGACTCTCCGCGAGAGATGCACTTGGTGCTTTCGATCTTTTTGTGTCGAACAATGCCTCAATCATCACACCTACAGGTGTGTTTTTCTACAACAACCTTGGTGACTCCAGCCTCCAGTTGACCGATGCGATCCTCTCGGGCGGTCTGGCCAATGCCGCCGAAACGTCGTTCGAGTCGACCGCAACTCTTCTTGCACTTCAGTCCAGTCAGCCGTTCTCGCTCTTTCGACTGACCTACACCGGCGTGGGCGTGGGAACGTCGGCGTTGACTCTAGCTGCCGGCTCAATTCTCTCTGACGGCGCCGGCAACATCCTATCCGACCCAAATGTAACTCCTGGCAGCATCACCGTGTTAGACGGAGGGTTATCTCCGGTTCCTGAACCCTCCACCCTAGCTCTACTGGGAAGCGGCGTCTCCCTTTTGATGGCAACAGTAAGGCGACGGCGGCTGGCCTGAGGGTTCTTGCTCTCGCGGTCTCGTTTTCCCGGCATCCGCGGGTCGATTGATCTACCCGCGGATGCTGGAAAGAACGCTCGCGAATCTAAGAGCTCACCTGACAGTATCGAAAGTTGGACGCACCGTATGTTGGGCTACACAGTGTGGGTGTTAAGTGGTCGATTACGGTAGACGAGATAGAATCCGGCGGGCACAAGAAATACCGTAAGTAACACTGAAAGTGTTAGCCCGCCGATCAGGGCCTGGGCCAACGGTGCATAGGATTCGCTGCCTTCACCCAGCTTGAGAGCCATCGGTAGAAGACCGATCAGAGTCGCCAGAGAAGTCATTAGGATGGGGCGCAGACGCACGCGACAAGAAGTGATGATCGCCTCACGAACACTCAGACCTTCCTTGAGCAGGTGATGAGCGAACTCGACGATCAAGATACTGTTTGAGAGTGAGATGCCCGCCAGCATGACTACACCCATCAACGACATCACGTTGAGTGTTGTTCCCCAGGCCAGAAGCGTCAGGATTACGCCAGTAATTCCGGGCGGAAGAGCCAGCAGGATGATGAAGGGATCCAAAAAGGAACGGAATTGCGCCACCAGGATCAGATACAGCAGAAGGACCGAAAGAGTAAGCCCAACTGCAAAGCTATGGAACGAGGCGTTCATTGAATTGACGCTTCCTGTGAGTGTCACATCCATGCCATGCTGCGCATGAGCCGAATCGACTATGGCCTGAATCTGCTTGGTAATTTTCCCAAGATCTTCGTTCTGTGGGCGCACATAGATATCGACGAAGCGGCGGATCTGCGTGTGGTCTAGCTCTGTCGGTGCATTGAATTGCTCGATATCGGCGACCATATCCAGGCGCGTCGGCAGTGTAACGTTCGTTCCGTGCAGTGGAATTGCTTTCAGATCCTCGATCGATTTGATCTGACCTTCCTTATACATCACAGTTAGAAAGTAGTTATTTCCACTCTTAGGATCGATCCAGATGCTGGGAGCGATCATCTGATTTGAAGTGAGAGCTGTAATAAGATTTGATACGACTTCTTTCTCCGTAAGTCCAAGCTGGCTCGCGCGCGTGCGGTCAACCGAAATACGCAAAGACGGATAATCGATATCTTGCGGTATATAAACGTCTGCCACACCTTGAACCTTGCGTATTTTTGTTGCAATAGACTGCGCCATCGCATAATCGGCATTGATTTCGTTTCCAGCCACTCGCACATCGATGGGTGCGGAGCCACCCATATTCAGAACGCCGTCTACCAGGCTGCCGCTCGAGAAGAACGTTTGCAACTCCGGCATCTCTTTTGCGAGCGCGCTCTTCACCTCGTCAATGTAGGTAAAGCTGCTTATTTTATGTGCGGGATTCAAAGCGACCTGTGTGAAGCCCGTATGCATTGCGGCGTTCGGCGAATACAGGGCGGAGAATCCCGGATCCACACCAAGATTAGAAACGATCATGCCCATATCTCCTTTGGAGACGACACGACGCACAATTCCTTCCAGCTTGGCTGCTTCGATCTCCGTATCATTCAGGCGGGTACCCGAAGGCGCCTTGAAGTTGATGACGAACTGGGCGGCATCTGTACGCGGAAAGAAAGAAAGTCCAAGCAGGGGAAAGAGCAGCAGGCTGAGAAGAAAAGCAATGCCGGACACGATCAGTACCTTCTTTGGCGCGTTCAGGACACGCTGCACCATTCGGTCATAACGATGTAAGAGGCTGTCGAAAGCAGCGGTAAACCTGGCGTTGAAGCGCATCCACATGCCCACTTTATCTACAGTGGGGTCGGCATCAATAGCATGCTCTGTCTCCGCGGATTCATGTACGACATCTCCGTGCGCACTCTTGATGAACCTGGAGCAGAAGAGTGGAACAACGGTCAGGGCAACGAAGTACGAAGCAAAGAGCGAGATGACGACAGCGAGTGCGAGAGCCGAAAACAGGAAGCGGCTTACGCCGTAGAGCATCGTGACGGGAAAGAACACAACCACGGTCGTCAGCGTTCCGGCGAGCACTGGCAGGGCGACTTCTCTCCCACCCTTTTCCGCCGCAGCGGCAGGCGTCTCACCGTTCTCCAAGTGACGGAAGATATTCTCCAGCACCACCACAGAGTTATCGATCAGTCGCGACAGCGCCAACGCAAGGCCGCCGAGCACCATGCTGTTTACCGAACTGCCTGTCATGCGGAGGACGATGAAGGTGGCCAGGAGAGAGAGGGGAATCGAAAAGAATACAACGATCGTTGCACGAAGGCTTCCCAGAAATACAAGAATCATCAGGCAGGTGAGGAAGAGTCCTACGCCGCCTTCGTGGATCAACGTTTCGATTGCGGTCCTTACGAAGCGAGCCTGATCGAAAACGACCTCGCTCTTCAAAGAGGAGGGAACGTCATAAAGCTTTTTCAACGCCTCGCGCACACCGTTCACGATCGCGATCGTGTTGGAGTCGCCACCCTGTTTGAAGATCGGTACATACACCGCACGTTGGCCATCGACACGAACGATGCTGTACTGGCGCGCAAAAGAGTCCTTCGGTGCGGCTACATCTCCGATGCGAACCGGTGATTGTCCCACCGTCTTGATGGGAACCTTGGCGATATCGTCCGGCCCCTTCAGCATTGAATTTGTGTAGATGCTGTAGTCGTAGCGCCCAATCTCTGCGTCTCCAGCGGGCAGGATGACGTTCGATTCGTTGACAGCGCGAACAACATCCATCGGGCTGAGTTGGTTCGCTTCTAACTTGTACGGATCAGCGTACAGCTGGATCTGACGCCATGTGCCACCGAAGGGCTGAGGGACCGAAGCACCTTGCACGCTCGCAAGCTGGTTGCGCACATAGTTCTGTCCAATGTCTTTCAGCTTGCTTTCACTCAATCCAGCGCCGGTAAGCGGAACCAACGCTACAGGGATGCTGGAGGCGTCCTGCTTCAAGATGATCGGAGGATAAGTTCCCGGAGGCATATCTCGCAGATCGCTCATCGCAAGGGAAGAGATGGATGCCGCGGCTGCATCGGCGTCTGTACCCGCCCGAAAGAAGACCTTGATGAGACTCACGCCAGGAAGCGATCGCGACTCCATGTGATCGATTCCGCTTGCCAGTGTGAACTGACGTTCGAGGTGATATGTAATATTCGTCTCGATCTGCTGGGGTGGCATGCCGGAGTAGAACGTCGCTACGGCCACCACGGGCAGATTGATGGTTGGAAACATATCAACCGGCATGTCTCCCGCGCTCACGGTGCCAAGAATCATCACCACAAGGCACAGCACCAGAATCAGATAAGGGTTTCGGATGGAAAATCCCGACATGGTTTTGCTCTTTTCTTTGTTCTGGTTTAGCTGTGATTCGTTGCGTTTTCGTAGGTTGCGGGGCGGGCATCGACTTTTTCGCCGTCGGATAATCCAGTGTGCCTGCCAACGATGACCTGGTCTCCACTCTGCAATCCGGAAAGTATCTCCACTCGCGTTGCGGTCTGTAGACCCGCGACAACGGGAATCAGGTGAACGATCCCGCCGCGCACGACATAGGCCTGCTGGGTACTGGTTCCAAGACCTTCGACCGCGTCGAGTGGCACGCTCAAAACATTGGGACGCGCGGCCAAGTGAAGATGCACTTCGGCGTACATTCCTGGTACCAGGCTGCCATCGCGGTTGGGAACATCGACCTCTGTCTCCATGGTGCGCGTCGCCATCTGCACAGAGTTGCTCGATCGCGTGATCGCTCCCTTCAATGTGCGCCTGGGGTTTGCCAGGTTCACATCGACCAACTGACCGTTTCTTACTTCAGAGACAGCAGTGACCGGAATGGGTAACGTAAGGCGAAGCAGATCGTTTTGTGCAAGACGAACAATAGGCATGGCCTGTGTCTGAGAAGACGTACCAGCCTGGATCATTGATCCAGTATTCGCATAGCGCTTTGTGATTACGCCATTGAAAGGCGCGCGAATAGTGGCGTACTGCATCATCGCTTCGGCCCTGGCATATTCAGAGTCGGCCGCAAGCTTTGCTTGCTCGGCCGCCTTCACTGCCGAGTTCGCGCTCGCGAGTCGCGCCGCCGCTTCCATATCGCGCGACTGTGCCACGTCCACTTCCTGTCTCGGAACAAGGCCCTTGTCTCTCGCTGCAACATCGCGTATCCGTTGAAACGAAAGGTGAGCCAGATTGGTGGCGGCAGAGGCCTGCTGAACGGCCGCCTGCGCGGTGACCACGTTGGCCTCAGCAACGGCAACGCCTGCTCTCGCCTTGGCTTTGTCATCCTGAATCTCAGGAACTTCGAGCATGGCTAGAACATCGCCCTGACGAACACGATCCCCGATATCTACGCGAATGTCCTTCACGTAGCCAGAGATCTTCGCCATGACGTCGACCTCCTGGTAGGGTCGGAACTCTGCGGAAACCGTCAGATCGTTTTCAAGAGTCGCCGGACTGACTGTGGCGACGGGAACAGTCGGAACTTCAGCCACAGGAGGCGCAGCGGACTTGCAGGCCGTAAGGCTGGAGGCAGTGAGCGCAGCCATAACGCCGAGCAGCGCTTTACGTTTCGTGAACGCCATCGTCTTCTTTCCTTTCAATTCAGCAGGCCAGCGGCAAAGTCCAACTCCGCATGACGAGAGAGGTAGGTGTAGGTGGCGTCCGCCGAATTGATCTCTGCCGAAGTTTCATTCAGTTGCGCTTCGTTCAACTCCACAATGCTGCCCAGGCCAGCCTCGTATCGGTCCTGTGCCAGTCGCAGCGCTTCTTTGCTCTGCGCGACCAGCCGTGCGGAGACATCGAGACTGCGGTAGGCTTCGTCTGTTTGGTACCACGCGTTGCGAATCTGCTCCGTCACTTGCAACTTGACCTCCTGCACATCCCATGAACGGGCGGTTGCCTCCAGTTCGGCTTCTGCACGGCGCGCCGAAAAAAGACCGCCATTGAAGATCGGGATGTTCAGGTTGAAACCCGCAGCTGCATAGCTGTCGCGCAATGTATGGTCGCGATACGGAATCTGACCGGCCGTTCCTAGAACATTCAGCGAGGGGTAGCTCAATCGCTTCTCTGAAAGTGCAAACTCTGCAGCGGCATGCTGTTGGGCTTCTGCGGCTGCAAGATCAGCACGTTGTGTCTGTGCACCTGCGAGCAGTTCCTCTGGTGCAGCCGGTGGCATGTGCATTTCATTCACTTCTACGAGCTTCGCGGAGATGAGATGTTCCGATCCCATAGCGGTCGAAAGGCGCCCTCTCTGTTGTGCCACCACACTCTGCGCTTGTACTACGGCAAGTTCGGCCTGGCTTTCCAACACCCCGGCAAAATTGACATCAAGCGTGGAGCGCAACTCGCTCTGGGCAAGCGCGGAAAGTTGCCGGGAGATGAGCCGTCGGCTGGCATGAGCTGCCTCCGCCGCGCGCAGCACCGCTTCCGCTCCAAGCACCTGGTAGTACGCCACGCGAACATTCAGGCGGATCTGCGCCCGCGTCAGTGTCATCATGCTATGCTGCGCATCCGCAACCGCTTGGGCGCTCCCTACAAGGGCGCTCGTCCGACCAAAGTCGGTCACAAGCTGCGCGAGATTACCGCCGTAGGCAAAGCGGTTCGAGATGGCGGAGGTTGTGATGTTTCCAGCAGCCGTGGAACTTCCAGAATCTGCCACGATCGCACCTGTGGCGTTGAAGCCCACCATGGGCAGGTAGGCCGAACGCGCCTGCCTGATTCGCTGAGAAGAGGCGCGCGATCTCAGTTGCGCAGCGAGCAGTCGAGGCTGATTTGCGATCGCAGATGCCTCTGCATCCGCCAAAGTCAGCGTGGGTGTTGCAGGGGACGCAGCCACTTCCTGCCCCAGCAGGGAACTGTGCGGTGTGGTGAGACAGACCAGGACGCTGGCTACAAGAGCCGCGCAGAATCTCATCAGGAAATTACCCCGATCCTAAAATTGGCCTCGCACGCTGCGATGCGATCACCATTGAAACCAGGCCAGGACTCGGAACCGAAAAGAGTATCTTCGGTACAAATCAATTCCTAGATTGGCCTGTCTAGAGTGAACCACCTTCGTTCCTTACAAAACTCTGACAGTTCCCTTACATTTATTAGGGAGCCCTTGTCCTCAGCGGTTACGTACTGAATCATCGTGAAGGAGCGGGAGTGAGTGACCTATCTGCGGGCAAAGATTCTCATCATCGAAGACGACAGGAAGATGTCTGCGGCTCTTGTTGCGGGCCTGGAGCCCGCGGGCTACGAAGTAGTCACCGCATCCAGTGCAGAAGAGGGCTTCTTCCTTGTGCACACACTCCAGCCGGATCTTCTGCTTCTCGACCTCACTCTGCCACATCGCAACGGCCTGGATATTTTGAAACAGATTCGCAGAGAGGGGATCGACCTGCGCGTCCTTATCCTCACGTCGCATAATACGGTTGAGGATCGTGTTGCTGGCCTTTCTTCCGGTGCGGATGACTATCTGGGAAAGCCGTTCTCGTTTCCTGAACTTCTTGCGCGCGTACAGGCCCTTCTCCGCCGCACGCTCCCGGCGTCTGTCCTTTCGGCGATTCGGATCGGCGATCTGGAAATCGATACAAAATCGAAGGTCGCGCACCGTGCCGGTGTGCGTCTTGAACTCACTCCACGAGAGTTCGATCTCCTGCTCTATCTTGCGGAGAACCAGGGGCGTACCGTATCCCGGGAGATGCTTGCGAAAGACGTGTGGCACGAGTCTTCCCGCTTCACTCCCATCGACAATGTGATCGACGTTCAGGTGGCCCGCTTGCGCAAAAAGCTGGACGATCCCTATTCGACAAAGCTGCTTCAGACGATTCGTGGTGTGGGATTCAGTCTCAGGGGACCGCAAGGATGAGACCCAGGAAACTCCGCACAAAACTAACGCTTTGGTACGTCGCGGTCCTTGCTGTGCTCCTCGCACTCTACATCGGTCTCGTCTTTATCTTTCAATACACCGTTCTCACGCGGCAGATCTATCACGACGAAGTGCAGGACGTGGAAACTGTAGAAGGCCTGCTCTACTTCGATCAACAAAACGTTCTCCACCTCAGGGAGGACTACCACTCTCATCCGCGCTCGCATCTACTGATCGATCGATTGATGGAGGTGCGTGATCTGTCAGGCAATGTTTTGTATCGTAGCGATACGCTGCATGGTGTCAGCCTGGGAGGGCCGTCCATGCCGGAGGAGGGTAACGGCGCGTTCAACGAACGTGTCGTCAGAATGGCCGATGGAGAGCATGTCTTTCTTATCAGCCATCTGCATGGGATGCAGGGAAGAACGGTGTTGATACGGCTTGGCTACAGTCTGAGCCTCTTCCGCGATCGCATGGAACAGTTCATTGGTTTGCTCCTTGTGGCTCTTCCTGCCGGTCTCTTGCTGGCCGGCTTCGCTGGATATGCCATTGCAAAGCGCGCACTGCAGCCGATGGAGGAGATGGCCGCGCGTGCTGAGCAGATCACCGCCAGCAATCTTCATGATCGTCTGGAAGTTGAAAATGAAGAGGACGAGCTTGGACATATGGCGCGTGTCTTCAATCATCTTCTGGAGCGATTGGAGCAGGCGTTTGAACAACTAAGACGCTTCACCGCTAATGCTGCCCACGAACTTCGCACGCCCTTAGCCTCTCTGCGCGCTGTGGGTGAAGTAGCATTGCAGGAAGCGTCGACTCCGGAAGAGTATCGAGAAGCGATCGGCAGCATCCTCGAAGAGACGGGGCGCTTGAATCAGACGATCGAAGATCTTCTCTTACTCGCCAAAGCGGAATCGACTCAGCCCGGAGAGGCGCAGACCTCCTTCGCTGTTCCGGACTTAGTCCATGAAGTGTTGAATCTACTGGGCGTGCTGATTGAAGAGAGAAATGTAACCGTCTTCGAAGAGTATGAGGAAGACGTCAGTCTACTCGTTCACGCCGATAGGAGCCTCGTCCGAATTGCACTGATCAATGTAATTCATAACGCCATAAAGTTTTCCCCACAGCGCTCTCCGCTCAAAATAACGTACTCCTCAGATACCTCTCATGCACAAGTGAGCATTCATGACAGCGGACCAGGAATCACTCCAGAGAACGACCAACTAGTCTTTGAACGCTTCTTCACAGATACTTCGCCTGCGACTTCCACAGGTCATGGCTCCGGTCTGGGGCTTTCCATTGCCAAATTGGTACTCGAAAGAGACCGTGGCAGTATCACCTTCGACGGCGCTGTTCTTCACGGAGCGAAGTGCGTCATACGCTTACCGCTCGCGGTCGCTTAGCACTTGTAGCTGCTATCGGCGACCGGCAGAATGGTCGAGGTGCACAGGTATATCTCCAATATCTGTGTCGACAAAGTGCCTTCTAAATTTATTTATTGACAGTATGAGGGCCCAACCCTATATAGTTTCGCGCGCGCAGCAAACGAGGCGCGAGCAGAACCGAACCTAAGGCCAGCCATAGATTTTGCAGTCAGACCAACCATTTGAGAAGTTCAGGGGGTCGTAATGAAGTTTGTATTATTCGTTGTTCTTGTCTTATTCGTGATGTCTCAAGAAGTGTCTTTTAGCCAGGCCGTCGATAGCCAGCAGATCTCAGGTGTCGTTACCGATCCTTCGGGTGCGGCCATCCCTCAAGCTGAAGTGACCGTGACCAATGAGGCAACGCGTGTAACCCGTACCGTGCGTTCTAACGATGACGGCAACTACAACGTTCTGAACTTGCCGGTCGGTGTCTACACCATTACGACGGTGATGCAAGGGTTCAAGAAATCAATCCTCACTGGTGTGAATGTCGATGTGGGTGGTAAACCCGCTGTTCCGGTGCAGCTTGAGGTCGGTCAGGTCACCGAATCGGTTGCGGTCAAAGCAGGTGAGGTTTTGATTCAGACGACAACCGCGGAGATCGGTGGCGTCGTCACCAGTACCGAAGCCACTCAAATCCAATTAAACGGTCGCAATTACATTCAGCTGTTGACGCTACAGCCCGGTGTCTCGCAAACGGTCGCCAGCGGCTTCGCCATCTTCGGCACATATGGCGTTAATGGTAACTCGCAGTCGGTAAACGGTATTCGTACCGACTCTGCAAACTTTTTCATCGACGGAGTCGACAACAAAGATAACGGCGGCGGCGGAAATAACTTCGTAAACATCTCGCCGGATTCACTGCAGCAGTTTCGTAACGTGGCGTCCAGTTACGATGCAAGCTATGGTGGTACCTCTGGAGCGACCGTCTCCGTTGCCATCAAAAGTGGAGGGCATGACTTCCACGGCAATGCGTATGAGTACATCCGTAACGATGCTATCCAGGCCTATCCCTTTCGCGCTCTGAGTTCATTCAGCCAGACTCCTATCAAGGCCCCGCTACGCTACAACGATTTCGGCTATACCATCGGTGGTCCGGTGTGGATACCAGGATTGTTCAATCGAAATCGGGACAAACTCTTCTTCTTCGCAGCGCAGGAGTACAAACGTCTGCGCACTTCCACTGTGACGAACGCCTCTGTCCCGACCCCTGCAGCGATTGTGAATGCCATCGCCACCGGGCCGTCCACTGCTACAGGCCGCGCCTTGGCGGCGACCGTCTTAACGGATCCGAGTGGTAACTATCGCTATCTAAGTTTGGGAAATAACAACCAGTCCGAGTATCTGGTCAAGGTGGATTATAACCTGAATGAGAAGAACCAGATCAGCGGGCATTTTGTTCACGATAACGTGTTGGTCGTTGGCAATCCGACCAACTACATCGTCTATGACCGTAAAATTCCGGGCCTCACAGCCTCCCTCTCCTGGACACACACATTCAACTCCAGAACGGTAAACACGGCAACGGGCTCCTTCTCGGGGAACATTATCGACGAGGGTGGAAACATCCGAACGAACTCCCAGTTTGGAAACAAGCCGATTAATCGCTCCGACTATGGCCTCACATATCCAACGCTGTATAGCGCTTCAGATCGCATCCCGCAGATTACTGTCACCGGATTCGGCATCCCTGGCGTGACCCCAAGGCAGTTTGATAACTATCAGCGAATCCTGGCGATGAAGGATGATTTCTCTCGTGTAATAGGAAATCACTCTTTGAGGGCCGGTGCTTACTTCTGGCGTGCGCGCAAGAATCAAACGGCCCCACCGCAGCTCAATGGAGCATTTACTTTTGGCAGTCTGGGAGATCTTGTAGCGGGTAACTTTGCAAGTTACACCGAAGGCAGCAACATACCGCAGGTGCAAGCCCGCTTTTTGCAGTTCGAAACTTACGTGCAGGACGATTGGACGGTGAGCCGCAGGCTGACGGCGAACGTGGGCCTTCGCTGGCAGTACATGCCGCCCATCTCCAGCTGGCCTAACAATGCCGCGTTCTTCGACCCGAACTTTTACGACGCGACGAAAGCTGCAACCATCAACCCCACCACCGGACTGATCACTGCTGCTCCAGCTCCGTACAACGGTCTCGTTCTGCCTGGATCCGGTTTCTCAGAGAAAGCGAAACAAGTAGTTGCTCCGGCCGTCTACAACAATCCACAGGTGCAGGCATTGTTCCGGAACCTGCCGGGTGGCGTCGTCAACACCGTCTACAACACCTTCGCTCCGCGGGTTGGGTTTGCATATGATCTTACGGGCAAGCAGGAGACTGTATTGCATGGCGGCTACGGAATGTCGTACGAGCGCGTCCAGGGAAACTACTACTATGGAGCGGTCTCCCAGTTACCGTTCACCGCTGTAGCTTCATTAGCCAGCGCAGGCAATGCAGACACCCTCGGCAGCGTCGGCATCAATACCTCGGCACCAACCAATATTTCCAACTCGGCAGATCGGAACCTGGCGCCGCCGCGCATTCATAATTACAGCTTCGGCTTGCAACGCAAGTTGTTTAGCAATACATCGTTTGAGCTGAACTACGTGGGATCAAGCTCCAGAAATCTTACATATCGCAAGAATCTCAACCAGGGAGCAGCAGGTATTGAAGGAGCGAATCCCGGCGTTGCAAGAAATGCTCTGCGTCCCTACAAGGGCTATGGAGAGATCTACCAATACACTAACGGCGCAATCTCCAATTACAACTCATTACAGACACGCATGCAGACCCGCTTCAGCAAGGGTGGTCTCGTTACTCTCGCCTACACCTGGTCTAAGTCGCTAACGGATGGCTCCGCCTTCGATTACCAGCCACAAGATAGCAACAACATCCATGGAGACTACGGTCCCGCAAGCTATAACCAGCCGAAGATCTTTGTCGCCAGCTATGTTTATCCTCTTCCGTTCTGGCAGCATGAGCACACGTGGTACAAACAAGTTCTCGGCGGTTGGCAGATTTCGGGAATTACCCGTATAGCGAGCGGCCTCCCGATCAACGTGACTCAACCATCTGGTCTGTCGGTCGCGGGCAACCTTGTCACAACAGCCAATGTGGCCCAGCGCCCGAACATCGTCGGAAATCCCTATGCTCGTAATGGACAGCAGTATTTGAACTACGCTGCCTTTCGCGCACCGGCACCTGGCACCTACGGCAACCTGCGCTACGACGACAT
>Ga0247783_1000478_pt1 | contig 12521 bp, 12 predicted proteins | sample UWRJL064202C5_FD_179911 | JGI IMG/M metagenome (GOLD analysis project Ga0247783, IMG submission 179911) | Plant litter microbial communities from Arlington Agricultural Research Station in Wisconsin, United States - UWRJ-L064-202C-5 | ecosystem: Environmental > Terrestrial > Plant litter >...
AGCGAGCGAGCTTCGCGCGCAGCATCTGGATGTCCACGCCGCAGCGCTGGATGTCACCGATGCTGCGACGGTTGGCACCTTTGCCCGGCGCATGGCCAGCGAGCCGCCGATCGCGGCCTTGGTCAATAATGCGGGCACCACCTTCGGCGGCTTCGATGCCGAGGTGGCGGCCCGCACGCTCGACTGCAACTATCGCGGGGCCGTCCGAGTCACCGACGCGCTCTGGCCCTACCTGGCCCCGACCGCCAAGATCGTGATGGTGTCGAGCGGCATGGGAGCCCTCGATAATTTCTCTCCTGCCTTGCAGCAGCGCTTCCTTCAACCCGAGTTGAACCGCGCGGGAGTGGAAGAGCTGGCCACGGAGTTCGTCAGCGCTGTGGCTCGAGGCAAACACACCGCAGCCGGCTTTCCGAGCAATGCGTATGGCGTATCGAAAGCGTTGCTCAACGCCTTCACACGCGTGCTTGCGCGCGAGCTCGCGGGCAGCTCACGGCGGGTGAATGCGGTATGTCCCGGCTGGGTGAAGACCCGTATGGGCGGGAGCGCCGCGCCACGTAGTTTGGAGCAAGGAGCGAGCGGCATCGTCTGGGCAGCGAGGCTAGGAGACGAAGCCGACGAAAGCCAAGCAGGCAATGCCGCGCCGAACGGCGGCTTCTTTCGCGACGCAAGGGCGATCGCCTGGTAGCATCTGTGTTACGTTCCCCTCGCGAAGGAGTCTCGCATTCCGCTCGCGCGAAGGAGGAGTCACATGACCTACTGCGTTGGTATTCTGCTTAAAAAGGGGCTCGTGCTGGCGTCGGACTCGCGAACCCACGCAGGCGTCGACAATTTCGCCCAGTTTTGCAAAATGAGCGTGTTCGAGCGCGAGGGGGATCGCGCGATCGTCTTGCTCAGCTCCGGCAACCTGGCCGGCACCCAAGCCGTGATCTCGATTTTGAATCAACGAGGCGCTGAGAAAGACGGAAAGACGAACGTATGGACCGCGCGTACGATGTTCGATTTCGTGACCGTCGTCTCCGACGCGGTGCGCGACGTCGGCACTCGCGACCGCCCGCACCTGGAACGAAACGACCTCAAATTCGACGCTTCTTTCATTATCGGTGGACAAATCAAGGGCGAAGCACCGAGGCTGTTTCGCACGTACGCCGAAGGCAACTTCGTCGAGGCAGGCACGGGGACGCAGTTCTTTCAGACCGGTGAAGCCAAATATGGCAAGCCGATCATCGACCGCGTGATCAATGCGGACACCAGTTTGGCAGATGCGAGCAAGTGCGTTCTCGTCTCTTTCGATTCGACCATGCGCAGCAACTTGAGTGTGGCGATGCCGATCGACCTGGTTCAATACGAAAATGACCAGCTAAAATTGAGTCATCGTCGCCGCTTCGAGCCGGGTGACGCGGATTTTGCCGCGCTCAGCCGTCAATGGAGTGAAGGCGTGCGCGGCGTGTTCCGGCAGCTGCCGGACGTGCGCTGGTGACCCTCGCGCTTTAGTGCCTCAGTTCGAAGCTCGTTCGCTGCGCCAAAGCGGCGAATGCTGGGATTAAGTGAGACGACGACTCGACCCCGAAACATCGACGTCGTTGCTCGATGCTAGAACCCTGGATATGAAAATCCGAGTTGGCTACGAGCTGGTCTTCGAGTGTCCTCAGCCAACCCCCATGCTGCTGATGTTGAGCATTCACTACACGCGGGTGTCCGACATCCTGATTCCAGATCACCTCAAGCTCAGCCCATCGATCCCGGTCGACATGTACCGTGATTTCTTCGGCAATTGGTGTACCCGCATCGTCGCCCCCACCGGCATCACGCGGATCACCGCGGACGGGCTGGTCAACGACAGCGGCCAGCCCGACCGCATTTCGCCGCAGGCGCGCCAAACGCCGGTCGACGACCTCCCGCACGATTCCTTGATTTTCCTGCTGGGCAGCCGCTATTGCGAGACCGATCGGCTGTCGCCCATAGCCTGGGAACTATTCAAGAACGCGCCGACGGGCTGGGGCCGCGTGAAGGCCATCTGCGACTTCGTGCACAACCACCTGACCTTCGGTTACGGCTTCGCGCGAAACACCAAGACCGCTTGGGAGGCCTATCAGGAGCGCACCGGTGTGTGTCGCGACTTCGCACACCTGGCCGTCGCCTTGTGCCGCTGTATGAACATCCCTGCCCGCTATTGTGCCGGCTACCTGGGTGACATCGGCGTCCCGCGTTCGGACGCCCCGATGGATTTCTCGGGCTGGTTCGAAGCCTACTTGGACGGCAAGTGGCATACGTTCGATGCGCGCCACAATGTTCCGCGCATCGGCAGAATCGTGATCGGCCGCGGGCGCGACGCGGCGGACGTAGCGCTCAGCACCTCATTCGGTGAGAACAAGCTCACGACGTTCAAAGTTTGGACCGATGAAGTCAGCCACTGAGTTTGGAGCCATCCCGTCCGCCCAGCGGCCGCGAAGTCAACCAGCGCCGAACGCTGCTAGGCGAGGATCCGCTTCAGGCGCGAGACGGCCTTGGCGAATTCGTCTTGCTCCGGTGCTTTGCTCGAGAAGCGCACGCTTCGGCCCGACACGGTGACCGTCGCGACACCGCGCGATTCGATCATCTGACCCTGGTTCGAGTCGAACCATGCCTTGGCCTCTTCGTACGTCATTGCAACCCATATAGCACGGGGTGGAGGCAAGCCCCAGCCCATGACGGGCGTCGTGGCTTTGACGTGCAGCAGCGCGTAACGGGCAAATTTAGAGCGCCGCCCGCAGCGCGGCCCCTAGCTCGTCTACGCCTCCGTCGAAGCGCGTGCCGTTGATGAAGAAACTGGGCGTGCCGTTCACGCCACTGCGCACGCCACCGTTGAAGTCATCGCGGATGCGTTCGAGGTAAAGGTGATTTTCGATGTCCGCTTCCAACCGCGCGCCGTCGAGCTGCAGTGACTTTGCGATCGCGGCAAATGCTTCGGCCCCCAGCGACGCTGGTCCATGGCGCCGCGACCAAGCAAAGATCGCGTGGTGAGCTTCCCAGAATTTTCCCTGCACCGCTGCCCCTTCGGCGAACTCCGCCGCGGGCTCGGCGGCGGGGTGCATTTCAGTCAGCGGGAAATTTCGAAAGACGAAGCGGAGCTCTTTGCCGAGTTCGTTTTGCACCGCCCGCACCAGGGGATCCGCTGCCGCGCAATGCGGGCATTGGTAGTCACCATACTCAATCAGCGTGAGCGGCGCGTCCGCGCTACCAGCGGTATGATCGTGTTCCGAAACTGGTCGACGTAGCGACATTATCGTGAACCTTCGGTGGCCAGCGCATCGAGCGCATCGAGGATGCCATCGGCGCCGGGATTGACGCCGATGGCTGACAAGAAGCTCCAACGAACGACGCCCAACGCATCAATCACCAACAACGCGCGCTCGGCCACGCCGTCCGCTTCGCGATACACGCCATACTGAGTCGCGACTCTGCCCTTGGGCTCGAAATCCGCAAGCAGCGGAAAGTGCAATTTGCGATCGGCCGCAAAAGCCGCATGACACCAGGCGCCGTCGACCGAAATTCCCAAGAGCTGCGCTTTTTGGCGACGAAACTCAGCGAGCAACTCGTTGTAGAGGGCCATTTGGTCGCCACAGACCGGGCTCCAATCCGCGGGGTAAAACGCGAGCACCACGGGCTGACCGCGAAAATCGGCCAGCGACACGCGCTGGTCGGGGGTGCTCTGAAGCGTGAAGTTGGGTGCAGGGCTGCCCGCGGCGAGGATCGGCATGGTACCTGCGCTCCATCTAAGGCACGTCTCGAGCGATCGCCACGCCCATTTCGCCCAAAGCGCGAGCTGGTTGTCTCGGAGTTCAAGTGTCCCCGTAAGCGTGCCCGTGCCCGTGCCCGATCAAAGCAGCCGGGAAGTGGGCGCTCACAATCCAGCATCGCACCTCCCGTTCGCACGCTGTTCCAGCTTATCTCGGCTCCCAGATTGAACCGCCAAAACGCCAAAACGCCAGAAGAGGGAAGGGACTGGGGGTTCGTCGCTGGGCGTCGCTGGGCGTCGTTGAAAGTTCGCGGGTCGACGCGCGTCGACTCAACAGCAACTAGGCCGCGCGCGCCGCGCGCGCCGCGCCCCGCAGCAACGGAAAAGGGAGTTCAAATTCGAACTCGCCTTTTCGTTTGGAGTGGGGCAATCGCGCTCCCGCAACCCACCTCGCGCCGCGCCGAGTTTCGCGGTTCGACGCCGGACGGCTCTGAGGAGTCGCCGGCCGTCGGATGCACCTGCATCACGCCGACGTCCGGCGATCCCATGCGTTGATTGGCTGCGGAGCGAACCCCAATCCCCTCTTCTGGCGTTTTGGCGTTTTGGCGGTTAATCCCCCTCTGGCGCCGGGCGCCGCGATGAGACGCCGAAGGCTGTGACGGTCAGCGAACGGAAGCGTGACCATCAAAAAACACTCGCGGCACTAGCGGCCGCGGGGTGAGTCCGGACGGGCGAGGGCGGCTGTGGCGTCTTCGCTCACCGGCGGGCAAACGCGATAAACGCCGCTCGATTTGTGGCGGGAGGCGCCGTCAGCGTTGACGTATTGCATCGGTGTCACGCCCGTGTGGCGCTTGAAGTGCCGATTCAAATGGCTCTGATCGACGAAGCCGCATTGGACGGCGACGTCAGCTGGCGGGGCACCCGCGAGCAACATGTGGCGGGCTCGAGAGATGCGCAGGCACAACTGGTAGGCGTGCGGGGGCAGTCCGTAGCGGCGTTTGAACGCGCGCAGCGCTTGGAATCGACTCAGGCCCACCTTGCTGGCCAAGGTTTCGAGATCGATGTCCAAACCCTCTTCGTGCAAACATTCACGCATGCGCGCGGTACCGCGAATCGCTGGGCCTTCGCCCAGCTTGGCGTCACTCGCGCCGGCGATCAGCTCCTCGGTTAGAGACTGCGATAGCTCGAGCGCGTCCGACTGGAGCTCCATGTCCGAACTGCCAGGATCGAGCGCAGCGAACAGCCGCCGAAACTTGGCGATCAGCCCTTTGGACATCGGCTTGGTGGCGGCGGAGAACTGCGCTCGAACCGGGCGCGCTTGCTGCTCGGACAACCATTCCTGGAGCAACCCGGGGCTGACCACGAGCACGTTGAACGAGCCTGGTTGGCTCCCGTGCGGCTTGGCCACCAAGGACTCTTCCGGATGGTTGCAGAAGGCGACCCCGGGTTCGACAGCGTGACTGAGCCCACGATAGAGCACCTCACCGCGCCAAGTCTGCGGAACGACTACGGCGTACCCTTCCGAGATCACACGCCAGTCACGGGGCGTGTGGTAAGCGTCGATCACCTCCAGCCCGCTGAGCGCGGCCGAGCGACGGTAACCGATGTATTCTTCGGGCGAGCGCGCCGGGGTGGTCATCGAAGTGCCTCTCGAGGGTCGCACGGCGGACGCGACGAGGCAAATGACAATGCTCGGAGCACGCTCTCGTGAGCGCGGGCGCTTTCACGCCTGGCCTCGAGCTCAGGCAGGTGATGCTACATTCACCCGACCACCCGCCATGCGCTTCGATCCCGGCAGCCGAGCCAAGCTCACACACCACGATTTGGGGCGATTCGCCGATGACACGCTGTTTCACCGCATTGCGCGCCAGGTGTGTGCCAGTGAATGCCTAGCGCGCAAGGAACTGTTCGAGGCCTGGGAAGTGGCGCGCCGCACGCGCCGTCGTTTCCGTGGCGGCCGAGTGATCGACCTCGGCTGCGGGCATGGCCTGCTCGCCCAAATCCTACTTTTGCTCGATGACTCGTCGCCCTCGGCCTTGGCCGTCGATGTGCGGCTGCCGAACAGCGCACAGCAGTTGCGGGACCGCTTCGCGCAGGCTTGGCCGCGGCTTGCCGGACGCGTCACGCTCGTGCAAGCCGAGCTCTCGAGCGTTGCCGCGGGACCGGCCGATCTACTCGTTTCCTGCCACGCCTGCGGCTCGCTGACAGACGCCGTGTTGAGCCAAGCGGTGGCGGCAGGCGCGCGCGTCGCGGTGCTGCCGTGTTGCCACGAAAAATCTGCCAATGACCAAGGCGGGCTCGGCGGCTGGCTCGACCCAGCCTTGGCCATCGACGTGACACGCGCGGCTCAGCTACGCGGGCACGGCTACAGCGTGCACACCCAACTCATTCCTGCGGCGATCACGCCCAAGAATCGGCTGCTCTTGGCCGAGCCGGTCCACGAACGCTCAGCGCCCTCGATTCGCTGAGCCTAACCCCGCTGGCGCTGCTTGAGGTCTGCGCGCATCGAGCGCGACCGAGCTCGACGCAGGGCGACTGTTTCGCGCATGCGAAGCGGGTCGTGCCGCTCGCGTTGCCAGGTGAGCTCGCGTTCGAACTTGTGTGCTTGTTCGAGGCGCTCGGCCGCGACGTTGCCCCGCTCGACCGCCGCCAAAACGGCACAACCGGGCTCGCTTTGGTGACGACAATCGCGAAAGCGACAGGCAGGCGCGAGCGCGTCGATCTCGGCAAAGCCGCTTTCGCCCAGCTCCGTGTCCGCGTCTGCAAACAACGAAAACTCGCGCATGCCCGGCGTGTCGAGCAGGAGTCCTCCGCCGGGCAAGACGAATAGCTCTCGCCCCGTGGTGGTGTGCCGCCCGCGCGTGTCCGACTCGCGGACTGCACTCACCGTTTGCACGGGAGCCTCCATCAGGCGATTGGTCAAGCTGGACTTACCCACGCCCGACGACCCGACGAGCACTGCGGTCGTGCCCGAGCCAAGCTCGCTCAGCAGCTCGGCCAGGCCCGCGCCGTCTTCGGCGCTGGCTAGCAGCACGGGCACTCCGCGGAGCTCGGCGCGCAAACGCTCCGCGTGCAACCCCGCACAGGGCGATAGATCCGCCTTGTTCAGCAACACCAAGGCACGCGCAGGCGCGTCGCGGATGGCCCGCAAATAGCGCTCGATTCGACGCAGATTCAGGCCATGAGCGTGGGCGTGGGGATCGGCGTCCTCGGCTGCCAACGCGCACACCACGATCGCCAGGTCGACGTTGGCCGCCATCAGCTGCGCCTCCGACGTGCCGCCCGGAAGCCTGCGCTGGAACAAGCTACTCCTCTCGAATGCGTGCACGACGCGAGCGAGCCCGTCTTGCGCAGCGCTCTCGAGCAACACGAAGTCACCCACGCACACCCGAACGTCGGCGTGCTTCAAGCGCCCGGCTAGAACCGCGCGCTGCGTCTGCTCGCCGTCGGAGACCAAATATTGACCGCGCGTCTCCGACAGTACCCGCGCTACTCGGGCGCCTGCTGGAGCGTCACCCATGGCTAGGAGAGCCTGAAACTGAGTCTCGAAAAATGCACTGAATCCGAGCCGCCGCAGCGACTCCTGTGGTTGGAAATTCATGCTGAAATCCCGGGGCAATCGGCAAAAATGGATCGGCCGACCCACGCGGGCGCGCGAAAACACGCCCGACGAAAGTCGAGAGCTCTGCGCATTCGAACGACGAATGCGCAGACGTCATCGGCCCGGGCGCCGCCAGTTCGACGAATCGAAGCTATCTAGCTAGAAAGCCAAACCCTAGGGCCGTGAGTAGCAGCCAAACCTCGCGCGCGAGGACGCAGTCAGTGACTGCGAACTGTTTCACGCGAGTGAACACGAACATCGGCGATGTTTTTACGATCGTTCATGGCTTACTCCTCGCGTGAGCCCACCCGGGCAACTCGGGAGAGTATGCCAAAGGACCAGGGGAGCTGCAACAGCACGTTGGCGCAGATCACCAGGCCGCCGCCGATCAGTAGCCGCTTGCCGAGCGCCTCATTGGCGTAGTCGATGTCGGCTAAGGTGCTGAAAATACCCGGCAAAAATAGGGAGAGCAGGCTAGCGAACAGCGGCTCGGCACCGTACACGATGCCCGCTTCGCTGGCGCTCAGGTCGGGTTGATAGCGATTCATCCAGCTGAACGCCAGCACCGTGCACGGCACACACAGCACGAATAGCAGGCCGAGTGAGAGCGGCGTCGAGAACAACAGCGCCACCTCGGCAGGGCTCTGCATCGTATAGAACGCGACCGGCGCGAGCACGACCGCGACGCACACGAACATCACTTGGGTCACTACGCGCGAGCGGTTGCCGCGATAGCCCCGATGGTCGAGAAACAGGATCTGAACGGCGAAGGAACACGCCGCCAGCAGCGTTTCGGCTTCGCCACGGCCGAGCCGCAGACCCGCCCAATCGAAGCCGGACAAAAGCCCGAGCCCGACCGTGCTTACGCACACGCACACGATCGTCTTGCCTGGCGGCCAAACGCGCCCGCTGAGCGCCGCCACGAGCGGCAAGATCACGATGTAGCCTTGCGTCAAGAACGCGCTCGTCGAGGCCGGGCTGAAGTTCAGCGCGTCCATCTGGAGCAGCATGCCGATCGCGGAAAACACAGCGATCCAAAAGCCCTGCTCGAGCTCGCCTCGGGTGGGCCGCGAGTAGCTCGAGAGCCCGAGCAGAATGGCGCCAAGCCCAAAACGGATCACGACCGTCGTGGCGGCCACGAACCAAGTGCTGATGCCGGGCATTTGCGCGGACAGCAAAAGCGCGAGCGCTTTCATGACCGGGAAACTCACGCCCCACAGCGCGCAGGTCGCAATCAAGCCGAACAGCGCCCGCACGCGCAGCGCAGGATTTGGCAACACGACGTCGTTCACTTGCGCCTCAGCCCGCCGGAATCGCGCGGAACAAGCCTGCTGGCCCGCCGAACCAAAGTTCGTTTTCAGTGCGTCCTCGCACGACCCAGAGCGGTCCGGCGATGGCGACCGGGTGAAAGCTCTGGCCATCGAAGTGCGCCGCGCCGGCGCTGCCCACGATCCACAGAGAATCCGCGCGATCCCCCCAGAACGACGCGACCCGCCCAACGGGCGAAGTCACCGTCAGCCACTTGCCTTCGCGGTAGTGAAACAGCTCCTGCTCGGTGCTCACCCAAGCTTCGCCGTGCGTGGCCCAGAACGCCTGCGGCTCGGACCATGCGGGTGCCGGGATGGAAAGCTTCCAACCGTGGGCATCGATCCCAGAAATGCCGCTGGCTTCGAGGCCCCACAGCACTCCATCCTGAAGGGTGACGATTCTGCGCACCGCACCCGCCGGAGCGGTCGTCCAGCCTGAATTGCGCTTGATGATGCAGCTGGCGTTGACCCGGCAAACGAGCTCCGGATCTGCCGAACCGAGCACCCCCCACAGGCCACCGGCTGCGGCGCCACCGAGCTTTCCGATCTCTTCTCGACCGTCACGCCAGCCGCTGCTCAGGTGCCGCAGATACACCGCCCGCTCGCCTGGCTGCCCTTTTCGGCTGCCCATGATGCGAGGCTCGTTGTCCCGACCGAAGAAGATGCCCAATTGGTCGACCTCGGTGGCCTTCGGTCGAAGCGCCGCCGGCAAGGGCAGCGCGCGCAGGCCGCGCGCATCGCCGACGTACGGGATGTCCGCGAGCACCGCTATCCGCGTGCCCTCACCCAGAGCGATCGCGCTGACTGGAACCGAAAGCAGCTGAGTGAGCGTCAGCGCCTCTGGCGCTTTCGCTGCGGCGGGCGTGGCGCTCGCTGTGGCCGCGCTGCGCGGCGCGGTCCGAGCGGGCGGGGGCGTGCCCGAAGCGCTCGCACTGGCCACGGGCGCGGCGCTCGCACCGGCTGGCGCTTGCTCGATGGCGGGCGCCTGGTGCGCTGCGGCGCAGCCAGCGACGCACAGGCAGCAAGTAGTCAGAGCTAGGTTCATCGGTACGCCTGAACTTAGCCCAGATTGGACACGCTTAGCTGCTGGCCGCGCGTCGGATCTCGGACTATTTGCGGCGAGCGCGCAGCCGATCCAGGCCGGCAACGTCGTCGGTTGCGAATACCCTGACATTACCTTCCCGAAACAACGCGGGTAGTCGAAGGTCGAGAACCTGCCGCGCATAGCTCGGGTGCCGATCGGGGAGATGCCGGGGGTCGATGAACAAGAGCGCCTTGTCTGCTCGCGCGAGCAGCTCCGCGTCCAGCTCACCCGCATAAGCGAGCGTGACGTTCGCCGGCGGCGAAAAGCCGAGGCACGCAAGCGTGTATTGCATCGTGCGATACTCGGCCGAGATCAGCAAATAGCGCGTATTCGGGTGACTTCGAAGCTCACTCTTCACCAGCTCCATCGCTGCCAAGTCGGGGAAGGTCCGCCAAGTGGCTTGCTGTTCCCTCACCTTTGGCAGAGTCACCAAGACTGCCAGTGCGCTCGTCGACACGATCAGCAGCGGGCCCAAGGGAGCCCACAGCCAATTGCCGATCCGCGAACACAGCCAATAAATGAAGTAGCCCCCTGTGATGAAAAATCCCGGGGCGCAGGGCAAGCTCATGCGCCAGATGGTGGGCAGAGGCTGATAGCTGTGGAGGGTGGTCGAGCCGAACCAGTAGGTGAGCACCGCGACCACCGTGTAGAAGCTCCAGATCCGGAGCTTGGACGGCAGCACGAATAGGCCAGGTAGCGCCGCTAGCAAGAGCGGCCCGTACTCGCGCCAGAAAAAGTTCAGTGCGCCCGAGGTGAGCCGGGTCTCGAGCTCGCCCGGCTTGCGAAAGGACCAAAAATGCCGCCCGGCAAGGGCATCGATGCCATGCAGGCGCGCGAACGGGTCACCAAAAAAATGCGCGCATGCCCACAGGTAGCCCAGCGTCAGCAGCAAGCCAAAGAGCACAGCCGGAGCATGAAACCACTTGAGTACGGCGCCGCGACGACGGAACACGTCGAGCAAGGCTGCTCCCGCCCAGATCAGTAACAGCGAATAGGCGGTCTCTTTGGCCAGCATGGCCGCGAACCAGCTCGACACTCCGACCCCCGCTCGCAGGAGCTGCGTCGAACGTTTTGCAGGAGCTTCCAGTCGCTGCGAAAGCATGAGCACCGAAATCACCATGAACGCCGTGGCGATCGGATCCGGCCAGAGCTCGATCATTCCACGCAACAAGGGGACGCACGTCACGGCGCAAATCACGCCGGGCAATGCGGCGCCCTTGGGCAGCACCCACCAAGTCACGAATAGAATCGCGAGTCCCGTCGATAGCGGCACCAGCATCGTGGTCAGCGGGGTCACACCGAACAGCGCGTAAACTAGCGCCACCGGCACGAATACGCCGAAGCGGTGACCGAAGACGGTCGGTGCAGCGGAATGCTCGAGGAAGCTGCCCGCCTTGACCCAGTAGGCGTGGCGAGCGTACTGCCACGGATCCGAGATCGTGAAGTTATGCTGAAAGCTCAGCCAAAACTGGACCAACCAGGCAGCGCCTAGGATCAGCGGTAAGAAGTGTAGCCAGCGGACGATCGCCCCTTTCGTTCGCAGCCACGCCACCATCAGCACGTCGCTCCCATAAGCCGCGGCAGGTCTGCTGTCACGCGCGGATTGCACTCTCTGCCGGGCCGCTCCTATTGTGCTAAAAGCCCCGGAAGTTGCACTTGCTCAAGGACCTCGGACTTGCCTACGAACGCCCCTTTTCGGTTGTCACTCTTCTGCTATCCCTATCGAGCCTCGAAGGACACCGGGCGGGGGCACGACCGCTATGTCGCTGAATTGGTCGACAACACGCAGAGCGAGACCAAGCACGTCACCGTCTCGGTCGTCGACACCGGCTTCGCCAAGAACACCTTGCACGGTCTGAGCAAGTTACCCGCGCAAGCGCTGGGGCTGATGCGCGCGAAGGCGGACGTCTTCCATGCCATTACCCCCATGGGCGGAGCGCTGGCAGCAGTCATGCTGAAACAGCCGCTAGTGGTAACGATCCACGATTTGATCCCCTTCCACGTGGTCGATTTCGACAATGCCCTGAAGACTCGGGCAATTCGCCAGAGCGTGCGCACTTGCGTCAAGCTGGCGCGGGCCATCATCGTGCCGTACCAGGTGACCAAGGACGAGCTCGTCACGCGGCTGCACGCCAATCCTTCGAAGGTACACGTGGTCAACTATGGCGTCGATCACCAGAACTATTTCGTACAGCCCAACGTAGCACGCGCCGAAAAGACCATCCTGTTCGTGGGCTCGGTGAGTCGCGCCAAAGGGGTGGAGGTGTTGATTCAAGCGTTCGCGCTGGTCAAGGCTCAGGTCCCGGACGCAAAATTGGTCATCGGCGGCAAGGCCAGTGTCGATCAGCCGCTGCTCGATGAACTGATTCGCAGCTTGGGGCTGCGCGACGTCAGCTTTCCGGGTTTCATCGCCGAAGCAGATCTCGCCGAGCACTATGCACAGGCGACCGTGATGGTGTTCCCTTCGTTGTACGGCTTTGGCCTTTCTACCTTGGAGGCAATGGCCTGCGCGACTCCGGTCGTCGGCGTGGCAACTTTGGACGCGACCGAGTTCTTCGCTGACGCCGGCATCCTCGCCAAGCCGGACAACGTGCAAGATTTGGCCGCGTGCTTGGTGCGCGTCCTCGAGAGCCCGGATCTACAGCGCGAAATGGCCGCAAAATCCGTCGCCCACGCCGCCCACTTCTCTTGGGCGAACACGGCCAAGGGCAACGTGAGGGTCTACGAGCAAGTACTGGGTCGCTAAGTCCGTCTCGTGCCCGTGCCCGTGCCCGTGCCCGTGCCCGTGCCCGTGCCCCTGCCCCTGCCCCCGCC
>Ga0247783_1000482_pt1 | contig 12491 bp, 6 predicted proteins | sample UWRJL064202C5_FD_179911 | JGI IMG/M metagenome (GOLD analysis project Ga0247783, IMG submission 179911) | Plant litter microbial communities from Arlington Agricultural Research Station in Wisconsin, United States - UWRJ-L064-202C-5 | ecosystem: Environmental > Terrestrial > Plant litter >...
CGAACATCTCGCTCCGCGACAGGGTGAGCATCTCGTTGCGCGAGACGAGGCTTTGCGGCTCGGAGCGAGGCAGGGACCGGGCGTCGCGCTGGCAGCGGCGCCACACGACGCCGCCGTCACGCTCGACAAGCGGGCCTCGGCCTTGGTTCGACCGCCGTTCCTCACTCTCGGCGGAGGCTACCGAGCCGGAGCGCTCACGCCCGGCGTCGAGCTCAGCGTCTCGTTGGCGCAAGAGGTGCCGCTCGTGGGCGTGGGAGGCGCTCGCTCGGAGTTTGCAAAGTCCTTCGCACGGAGCGTGGACACGGACACCAAGCGAGCTCAGCTGGAAGCTGCAGCACGCGCGGCGACCGCCTGGGTCGATGCACTCTTCGCCCAAGAATTGCTCCGCCTCCGCCACGAGGGCTTGACCCAGGCCGAGGCGATCTTGAAGATCACGGTCAGTCGCGTCGAGGCCGGTGTTGCTCCGCCGCACGAACTGGCCTTGGCCCGCGGCGAAGCGGCCGCCGCGCTGGCGAGTGTCCTCGACGCAGAGGGCATGCAGGTCGAAGCCTTGGCGGAGCTGAGGTTCTCCATCGGCGCGCCAGCAACCGAAGACCTGACCGCGACGGGGGAGCTGTACCGCTCCGACGAACGGGTCGTCGATGAAAACAATGCGCTCCTGGCTGCGCAAACGAAAAACCCGACCCTTCAGCTGGCAATCGCCCGCGCCGAGCAGGCGGAACGCGAGGCACAGCTCACCTCGGCGATGTGGGGGCCAAACCTGAGCTTGGGCGCGACCTACGTTCGCGAAGGGACGGGCGACAAGGTCTTGCTTGGATTCGTCGGCTTCCCGATCCCGCTGTTCGAGGCCGGCGGCTTCGAGACGACCCGGCAGCGCGCGACGCACAAGACCGCCGAGTCACAAGCGCAGCTGACGCGTGCGGAGGCGGATCGAGACATTCGCCTCGCGCTGCACGATCGACACCACTTCCGCGAAGTGCGCGACGCCCTCCAGAATGGCGCGCTCACGGCCTTCAGTGACGCATTTCGCTCGGCTCAAACCCAGTATGAGGTGGGTACCGCTGAAATCGCGATCGTGATTTTCGCCCGACAACGCCTGCTCGGGGTTCAAGAGCGGCTGGCTGAAGTAGCCGCACGCGTTCAGCGCGCCGACATCGCGGTGGCCCGCGCCACCGGAGCCCTGCTAGACGAGGCCACACGATGAAGTACTGGCTCTTCGGCCTGGCCCTGCTCGGCTGTGCCTGTCAGAAGTCGCCACCGTCCACATCGAGCGCGTCTCGCCCCGCGGACCGCGCGGACGGAGGCGATGACCGAGTCACCGTGGATCGACAGCTGATCACGGCCGGCCGCATCAAGCTTTCGACCATCGCAGCGCGCGCGCTTGCGGGCGAACTTCGCGTCACGGGCGAGGTGCGTTCGAGCGAATCCGGGAGCGCCGAGGCAGGCACGCTGGTCGCGGGTCGCATCGCGTCTCTCGAAGTCGCGGAAGGCGCGCGGGTGAAACGCGGGCAAGTGCTGGCGTGGGTCGACGCACCCGAAGTAGCACGCGCAGCAGCGAATTTGCTTTTGGCGCGCGCGCACGCCGACGTCGCCAAGCGCAAGCGAACTCGCCAAGAGACGCTCGATACGGCATCTGCCACCAGTAAGAACGCGCTCGACGACGCGCGCGCGGAAGACGACGCGGCGCGAGCCGAGCTGCTTGCAGCGCGCACACTTCTGACGAGCCTGGGCGGCGCGGAACCGCCTTCAGATCCGGACGTCACCGCACTGATCGTGCGCGTCCCGGTACGCGCGCCCATCGCCGGCGTCGTCGCAGAGCGGAACGCGGCGCTCGGGGGGGCGGTCTCCGCCGACAAGACCTTGTTTCGCATCGTGGCTGACACGCAGGCGTCGTTCTCGATCTTGGCGCGAGTGCCAGAAACCGTGACCGCAAAGCCAGAAGTAGGCGCGAGCGCGACCATCGCTCCGCGCGGCAACGCCCCAAGGACGTGTCAGGCGTCCGTCGCCGGGAGCCTCGGCGGGATCGATATGCAGACCCGGACGCTCGCGCTTCGACTCACGCCAGAGAAGGGCTGCATCTGGCTGATTCCCGGTTCGTTCGTGGACGTGATCTTCGCATCCGCGAACGCCCTGCCCGCCGGGTTGGTCGTGCCACGCAACGCGATCGTCGACGTCCGCGGAAAACCCACCGTCTTCGTGGCGAGCTCCTCGGCCGGACAATTCACTGCGCAGTCCGTGCAAGTCGGCTCGGGCGACGCCAATGAGGTCACCATCGACTCGGGTTTGTCTGCCGGCGAGCAAGTCGTCATCGAAGGAGCCGTGCTGCTCAAAGGCGAGCTCCTGCGCGCCGATCTCGAGGGGACCTGAATGATAGGCCAGCTCGTCGCCTGGGTGCTCAAGAGTCGACTGATCGTCGCGCTCGGGGTGCTGGCCTTGATCGCAGTGGGTGTGCGCTCGTACTCGACGTTGCCAGTCGATGCCGTTCCAGACATCACCAATGTTCAAGTCCAGGTCCTCACCAACGCCCCGGGGCTTTCGCCGCTCGAGGTCGAATCACTGGTGACCAGACCCGTGGAACTGTCGCTGACGGGCCTGCCGGGCGCGCAGACTTTGCGCTCGATCTCGCGCGCAGGGGTCTCGCAAATTACCGTCGTTTTCCGGGACGACGTGCTGCTTGCGTCGGCGCGCGCCCTCGTTGCTCAGCGTCTTCCGGCCGCCCGTGAGTCGATTCCCGCTGCGGCAAGCCGGCCAGACATGGGTCCCCTCACCTCGGGCCTGGGCGAGGTGTATCACTTCACGATGCGTTGGCCGGGGCACAGCGCTCGCGATCTGCGGACCCTGCTCGAATGGGACATCGGGCGAGATCTGCGCAGCGTGCCCGGCGTCGTCGAGGTCAATCCCTGGGGCGGAGCAGCCCGACAGATCGAGGTACGCTTGCGCACGTCGGATCTGCAGGCCCACCGCGTCACTCAGCTGCAAGTGGAACAGGCACTGCTCGCCGGTGGCGAGAACGCCGGCGGGGGGTCGCTCGAACGCGGCGAAGAGCAGGTCTTGGTCCGCCTCGATGGCCAGTATCGAACGCTCGACGCGGTCGCCAACCAGGTGGTTGCGACGGGCCAATACGGCGTGCCAATCCTGGTCAAGGACGTCGCGAACGTGATCGACGGCGAGGGCTATCGGACCTCGGCTGCCTCGACCGATGGCAACGAGACCGTATACGCGATGATTCAGATGGTCGCTGGCGGCAACGCCAGCGAGCTCATGGGCCGCGTGGAGACACGCCTCGCCGAAATAGAGAAGCGCCTGCCCCGAGGCGCGACGATCGAGCCATTCTACAATCGAGCGGCACTCGTCGAGCGCGTGCTTGGCACCGTGCGGCGCTCGCTGATCGAAGGCGGCGTGATCGTGGTGGTCGTGCTCTTGGTGTTCCTGGGCGACCTGGGAGCCGGGCTGGTCGTCGCGACCACGATTCCGCTCGCCATGCTGGGTGCCTTCGCGCTGATGAAAACGTTCGGGATGACAGGCAACCTGATGAGCCTCGGGGCCATCGACTTCGGCTTGGTCGTCGACGGCGCGGTCGTGGTCGTGGAAGGTGCCCTGGCCACGATGGCTGCTCGCCGCGTCAAAGCCAGCACCGCGCTCGGTATCGAGGCCGCCGCCGTCGGGCGGCCCATCGCATTCGGCGTGTTCATCATCGGCATCGTCTACGTGCCCATCCTGTTGCTCGAGGGAGTCGAAGCAAAGATGTTCGCGCCGATGGCCTGGACGGTGCTCTTTGCGCTCGGTACGGCTTTGGTTCTTTCGTTCACTTGGGTTCCCGCACTCGCCTCGATCGTCCTGCGCAAGGCTCACTCCGGGGACGTTTGGCTCGTGCGCCACGTGCGGCGTGTTTACGAGCCAACGCTGGAGTGGCTGCTCGGGCGCGCCCGTCTGGCGGCGCTCTTGGCCGTCGCCTTGGGCCTCGTCGGAGTCGCGCTGGGCGCGTTCCTCGGTACCGAGTTCGTGCCACGCCTCGAGGAAGGCGACCTGGTCGTCCAAGTCACCCGACCGCCGAGCGTTTCGGTAGCTGAATCACTGCGCGGGACGACCGAGATCGAACGCACCCTGCGGCGCTTCCCCGAGGTGCGTCGTGTCGTCTCGCGCAGCGGCAGTCCGGATGTGGCCACGGACGTGATGGGCATCGAGCAGAGCGACGTGTTCGTCATTCTGGCGCCACGAAGCCAGTGGCGGAGCGCGCCCGATCGCGAAGGCTTGATCGCGCTTTTCGACCACCAGCTACGAAAAGCACTGCCGGGAACAGGCTTCAGCTGGACACAACCGATCGAAATGCGCTCGCAAGAGCTGCTCGGCGGGCTGAAAAGCGATGTCGGCGTCAAGGTGTATGGCGACGACCTCCCGACACTGACTCGGCTGGCCGGTGAAGTAACGCAAGTGCTTGCCAGCATCCCAGGCGCAGCCGACATTCGAGTCGAGCCAAGCTCCGGGCTGCCGCTGCTGACCATTCGTCCGGCGCCCGAAAAAATGGGCCGGTTAGGCGTCAAAACCGACGAGGTACGGGCCGCGGTGCAGGCGATGAAGACAGGACGCATCGTGGGCTTGCTCGCGGAAGGGGATCGCCGGTTCCCAGTCGCCGTACGCACGGACACGCCACCTAGCTCCAACGTCGTCGCGCTGGCTCGTACTCCCATTACGTTCTCCACGGGGCGCACGCTGCCGCTCGGAGACGTGTGCGATATTACTTTCGAAGAGGGGCCAGCACAAATCAGCCGCGAACGAGGCCGGCGTCGCATTCTGATCGAAGCAAACGTGCGACAGCGCGACTTGGGCTCCTTCGTTCAAGAGCTGCAAAAGCGCATCGGCGGGCTCGAGCTTCCTCCGGGCTACTACTTCGACTTCGCGGGCCAATACGAGAACCTGGTGCACGCGGCCATCCGACTAGCCGTCATCGTGCCGGTCACTTTGGGTGTGATCTTCGTGCTGCTCTTCCTCACCTTTGGCGAGGCAGTCCCCGCTTTGCTCATCTTCATGAACATTCCGATCGCTGCCAGCGGCGGACTGATCGCGCTGGCGCTTCGTGCATTGCCTTTGTCCATCTCCGCCGCGGTCGGCTTCATCGCCCTGTTCGGTGTCGCCACGTTGAACGGCGTCGTACTGCTCTCGGCGGCCAGGAAATTGGAGGACGAGGGCTTGTCATCGCTGGATGCGGCCCGCAGAGCCGCCCACGAGCGACTCAGGCCCGTGCTGACGACCGCGACGGTCGCGTCATTGGGTTTCCTGCCCATGGCACTCGCGAGCGGTACGGGTGCAGAGGTGCAGCGCCCCTTGGCCACGGTCGTGATCGGCGGCCTGGTCACGGCGACCGCCTTGACGCTGCTACTATTGCCCTCCTTATTCGCCAGAGCTCGTCGCTTTCGCCAGTCGAATCCGGCGGCCTCGACGACTGTGCCCGACGGTCGACCGTAAACGGCAGGCCGCTCGGCATTTGACAACGGCCCTGGTAAGTACTCATTGCGTGTACGTCCCAGCAATGGCCGACCGAGCGCACGACCTGAACAGCGAGTTTTACGGGCTCACTCCCGCCGAGGTCAGCCAACGGCGCGAGCAACACGGCGCCAACGAGCTTCCGACGTCCCAGAGTCGCGGACTGCTGGTCGACGTCCTCGGGCTGCTGCGCGAGCCGATGTCTTTGTTGCTGCTCGCCTGCGGAGCAATTTATGCAGCAGTCGGAGATCTCCAGGAAGCGCTGATGCTCCTGGGCTTCGTGATCTTCATCATGGGCCTGACCTTATTTCAGGAGCGAAAGAGCGGGCGTTCGCTGGCCGCACTGCGAGACTTGGCGAGCCCGCGCGCGCTCGTGATCCGCGCTGGTGAGCGAATTCGCATCGCCGGCCGAGAGCTGGTCGAAGGCGATCTGATCGTACTGGCAGAAGGCGACCGCGTGCCGGCCGACGCCGTGATCCTGCAGGCGCGCCACGTCTCGGTCGACGAGTCGCTCGTCACGGGCGAATCGGTACCGGTGCGAAAGAGCGTCTGGGACGGCGCGCTCGCCTTCGCTCGACCGGGCGGTGAGGATCTTCCGTTCCTGTATGCGGGCACTCTGATTGTCGGCGGCGCGGGCATTGCGCGCGTCGCCGCGACCGGGCCTCGCACGGAGATCGGGCGCATCGGCGCAGCCCTCCAAACGCAAGAAACAGCGGGCGAAACGCCGCTGCAAAGCGAGGCCCGCAAGCTCGTCGTCAAGCTCGCCTGGGTCTCTGCTGGGCTCTCGCTGATCGCCGCGTTGGGCACGGGCATCGCCAAGCACGACGCGCTCGGCGGGCTACTCGCCGGCCTGACCTTGGCCATGGCCATTCTCCCGAACGAGTTCCCGGTGGTAGTGGCGATGTTTCTGGCGCTGGGCGCGTGGCGCTTGTCGAAGCGCCAGGTGCTCGCGCGCCGCATCCCGGCCGTGGAGTCGCTCGGCGCCGTTACGGTGTTGTGCGTCGACAAGACAGGCACGCTGACCGAAAACCGGATGACCGTGAGCCGCATGACCGCCAACGGAGAGAGCTTCGACCTCGAAGCGCTCGCTTCGGCGGGGCTCCCCGAGTCGATGCACGAGACGGTCGAGTACAGCATCCTGGCTAGCCGCCGCGACCCGTTCGATCCGATGGAGCGCGCGTTCAAGGCTCTCGGCGAAGGTCAGCTGGCGGGCACCGAACATCTGCACGACGACTGGCTCATGCTGCGAGAATACCCGCTCACCCGCGAACGGCTGGCCGTGATTCGAATCTGGCGCGACCCGAGCCGCAGCGAGCTGGTCGTTGCCGGCAAAGGCGCGCCAGAAACCATGGCAAAGCTGTGCGCTTTCGAGGCGGTTGCGCGCGCCCAACTGGAGCGAGACGTCCGTGCGCTCGCCTGCGATGGCTTGCGGGTTCTTGCGGTTGCGCGCGCGCACATTGCCGAGACTGCGATCCCGGACGACCCGAGTACGCTGCGTTTCGATTTCGTGGGACTCGTGGGGCTCGAAGATCCGCTGCGCGCGGGGGTTCCTGCCGCGGTCGCCGAGTGCCAGAGCGCGGGGATTCGTGTAGTCATGATCACGGGCGACGACCCATCGACGGCACAGGCCATCGCGCGCCAAGCGGGGCTCTCGGCTTCCCGCGTCATCAGCGGGCCCGAGCTGCGCGCGCTGAGCGACGCCGAACTCCAGCGCCGTGTCGCGGACACCAGTGTTTTCGCGCGCATGCTCCCGGAGCAGAAGCTCAGCCTGGTGCGGTCGCTCGCGGCCAATGGCGAGTTCGTGGCCATGACGGGCGACGGCGTGAACGACGCGCCGGCATTGAAGGCTGCGCACGTTGGCATCGCCATGGGCGCCCGCGGCACGGACGTCGCTCGCGAGGCAGCGGTCGTCGTATTGCTCGACGACGATTTTGCAGCCCTCGTGCACGGCATCCGCACCGGTCGCCGAATCGTCGACAACTTGACCAAGGCGCTCGCGTATATCCTGGCCGTGCATCTCCCGATCGTCGGGCTCACGCTCGTGCCGATCGCGATGGGCTGGCCGCTCGTGCTGATGCCGATCCACATCGCATTCCTGCATCTGGTGATCGATCCCGCCTGCTCCGTGGTGTTCGAGGCCCAGCCGGAAGAGGCGAACGTGATGCAGCGGCCGCCCCGAGCGCCGCAGGCGCCGATGTTCGGTCGCCGAGTGATTGGCATCAGCGTCGCCCAGGGCGTCGCCGTCCTAGTGGTCGTGCTCGCGGTATACGCCCTCGCACTCGAGCTCGAGCGACCGGAGTCCGAGGCCCGCGCGCTCACCTTTGGGACCTTCCTGATTGCGAATCTCGGGCTCATTTTCACCAATCGTTCCTGGACACGACGGGTCAGCGATTCGTCATTGAAAGACAAGACGCTGTGGGCGGTGACCTTGGGCGCGCTGCTGTTCCTGGGGATCATTCTGTACGTTCCAGCGCTGGCTCATCTGTTTCGTTTCGCGTCTCTCGGACCCCTCGACGTGGCCCTCGCGGTCGGCGCCGGCGCCCTCAGCGTGGGCTGGTTCGAGCTCGTCAAGCGCAAGACGAAGCAGCCGCCGGTCAGCGCCAGCGGTGGCTAGAGCTCTGTCCCGGGCGAGACCGTGGCGTTATCCACTGGAGAAAATTCGCGAGGGACGAGAAGAGCAAGACGGCAACAGGGACACGTGCGTGGCCCGGAAGCGCGACGGCCAGGATTTTGCAACTGGTCAGCGCAGATGCTTCCAAGCGCAGCACGAGTCTTGGTCGTCGACGATAGCGAAGAGGCCACAGATCTGCTCGCGCTGTTGATCGGGCGCCGCGGACACCAGGTGCGCGTCGCTCACGACGTCGACGGCGCCCTGCGCGTGGCCCAGGAGTTCAACCCAGACGTGGCCTTGCTCGACATCATGATTCGCCACGAATCCGGCTTCTTCTTGGCGCGAGCGCTGCGCGAGCTCCCGGGGCTGACGAGCTGCCACCTGATCGCCATGAGCGGCTTCGACCTAGAACGCCATCGCAAAGTCAGTGAAGCGGTCGGCTTCTACCGGCAGCTCACGAAGCCAATCGATCCCACGATACTCTTCGAAGCAATCGAAGCGCGCGGCTCCTGATTCCCACCAAGCAGCTACGGGCGTGGCGCGATGTCACACGGCGATAGCCGAGACGACGATCGCTGCGGCGCAGAGCAGGGCGAACGACGCCAGCAATTTGGCCTCGTTCACGCGGCCGCGCGGGGCGGCACCCGGGAGAGCGGCTCGAATCCGGGTGCCCAGTCACACGCCCGCCTCAGGCGCCGTGTGCGGGATAGTCGGTGTAGCCTTGAGGTCCAGGCGTGTACAACTTCGACATGTCGGCGGCAGCGAGCTCCAAGCCCTGTGCCAGGCGTGTCACCAGATCTGGGTTTGCCAGAAATGGGCGACCGAACGCGACCAGATCCGCGGCCTTGCTTTCGAGCGTGCGTTCAGCAGAGGCGCGATCGAAGCCACCGGCCGCGATGTAAGTGCCCTGGAACTGGTCGCGGATCGTCTGCTTGATGGACGCCGGAACCGGCGGGGCGCCCATCGCGGAATGGTCGACGACGTGCAGGTAAGCGATGCCGAGCTTGCTGAATTCGCGAGCCAAAAGCAGATACGTGGCATCGACTTCGGGATACGGACTCATGCCGCTGGCCGCGCCGTATGGAGATAGGCGAATCCCGACCCGCTCCTTGCCGATGGCATCGGCCATGCCGCGCACGGCTTCGAGGGCGAAGCGCGTGCGACCGGCCACACTGCCCCCGTAACCGTCCGTGCGCTGATTGGTGTGGGGATTGAGGAATTGCTCGCTGAGGTAGCCGTTTGCGCCATGCAGTTCGACGCCATCGAAGCCAGCCTTGATCGCGTTGCGCGCCGCGCTGACGTGCTCCTCGAGAGCCGTGCGAATTTCGGCTTCGGTCATGGCGCGCGGCGTCGGATAGTCCTGAGCCTGCTTTTGATCGGTCCACATCTGGCCTTCGAGACGGACCGCCGAAGGAGCGAGCACCGTCGCGCCCTCGGGCATGTTCAGTGGGTGGGACACACGTCCGGTATGCATCAGCTGAGCGAATATTTTTGCGCCTTTGGCGTGCACCCGCTGGGTGATTTCCGCCCAGCCCGCGATTTGCGCCTCATTCCAAAGGCCAGGAATGCGCGCATAGCCTTGACCGTTCGGCGAAGGCGACGTGCCTTCGGTGATGATCAATCCGGCACTCGCTCGCTGTTCGTAGTAGGTCGCGGCAAGTTCCGTCGGTGCGTGCTGCGCGCCTGCGCGTGAGCGCGTCATCGGCGACATCACGATATGGTTTTGCAGAGCGAGCGAACCGAGCTTCGTTGGCTGAAAAAGAATCGATGTCATGGCGGCATCAAACGTCGGCCTTGCCGGCCTTGTCGAGTGACTTGCCCGTGCCCGCGACTTTGGCTGCACGAATTGGCCGTTCGGACGCAGTGCGTGCGCAACCGGTCCGAGCTTCGGCTTGCGATGCTGGGCTGCGAGCGCCCCCATTTCAGCAGCTGGCACGAGCCTTGCGACTCGGGGACAACAGCGCGCAGGGCTTGGCTTTCCAGCAACGAGGAAATGCTTGGCTTTCCCGCGCGCAAGTGCACAGGATCTCACTTTGACTGTACTCGTCGCCTACGCCAACACGCACGCCTCGACGGCTGAAATTGCGCAGCAAATCGCGGACCGCTTGCGGAAGTCCGGGTTCCGCGGCGCGCTTCGCCCTGTCGATCGGATCGACAGTTTGCAACCGTACCGGGCGGTGGTGATCGGCAGCGCCCTGCACAACCAAGACTGGCTGCCCGATGCGGCTGAGTTCTTGAGCAAGTTTGCCGGCGAGCTTTCAACGCGACCCGTGTGGTTATTCAGCTCCTGCCCGAGCGACGATACGAGTAGTTCTTTGGGCACGACGGAGGCGGCGCCGATTGCTAGCGAGCGGCCCGAGAGCGCGGCCGTCGTTCACGCACGCAAAGCCATTCGGATTCGAGATCACCGCCAGTTCGTGGGCGATTTCGAGCGAGGCGGGTGGGAGTCGTTGGGCGATTTGTTCTCGAAGGTATGTGGAGGATTGCCAGCCGATCCGCGCGATTTTCGCGACATCAACGAGTGGGCAAGCGGAATCGCTCGAGAATTACAAGCCATCGACGGCAAAAGAGAGCGCCGTCGGCTGCACATGTCGGTGCGCGGTCGACGCTAACCACAGCGCATTTTGCAACGATCTTTGGCTGGCGCTGGCGAGCGCCCTCGGCCCGCTTGCGCAAGACTTGCGTCCGTCTGCAAGTCTTGCGCTGCCGACGCGCGCGCGAGCGGCTTCGCACCCCCTTCGAGTACCGGCACGCTTGTTGCGTAGGGCAACCTCCATGGCGGAATCTCATCCACGGGCCTCGAACCCTTTGGCGACCACCGACATCAAAAGACGCCGGCGACTCGATCAGCTCACGCTGGATGAGCTGAGGCCGCTGGCAGCGATGCGCAGCGGTGCGGACAACGGCGCGCGCGAGCGCTGGACTCCGGGCCGCACTGCACGTCTTGCGCGCGATGCTCGAGCAGCGCGGCTTTCGAGCGATCTTCCGCCGAGTTCGTCACGCGCCCGTCGCCAGAGATGAGCGATTGCGCGCGCTCGGGCGCCGAGCCTAAAGTGCGGCGCGTGGGCACCTGGCAGCAGCGGTATTCAGCCAAGATCAGCACACCGGCCGCCGCGATCCGCACGATCCGCGCGGGCAGGCGGATCTTGATCGGCTCCGGCGCCGCAGAACCCATCAGCTTGGTCGCTGCCTTGGTGGAACACGGCGACCACTTGGCGGACAACGAGCTCGTGCACCTGCTCACGCTCGGGCCAGCACCCTATGTGCGTCCCGAGTTCGCTGCGCGCTTTCGGCACCTCGCATTCTTCATTGGTGCCAACGTGCGCGAGGCCGTGCAAGAGGGTCGCGCGGACTTCATGCCCGTTTTCCCGTCGGAGCTGCCCAGGCTGATCCGCACGCGGCGCGTGCCGATCGACGTCGCGTTGATTCAGGTCTCTCCTCCGGATGCTCACGGCTATGTGAGCTTGGGTGTTTCCGTCGACATCGTTCGTGCGGCGGTCGCTTCGGCGAGTCTGGTGATCGCGGAGGTGAACCCGCGCATGCCGCGCACGCACGGGGATTCCTTCTTGTCCGTGAACGATATCGGCTTGCTCGTCCCGGTCGACTCGCCGGTGCTCGAGTTGCCACTGAACGCGCCGAATCCGGTGGCCACCGCGATTGGTCGCCACGTCGCTTCGTTGGTCCCCAATGGCGCCACGCTGCAAACCGGGATCGGGCAGATCCCGCACGCGGTGTTGGCTGCGCTCGCCGATCATCACGATCTCGGGATCCATACCGAAATGCTGTCCGACGCGGTGATCGATCTAGTCGAGAGCGGCGTGATCAATGGCAAGAAGAAGACGCTCCTGCCTGGCAAGATCGTCACCTCCTTCGTCATGGGCACGCGCAATCTGTACGATTGGGTGGACGATAACCCGGTGCTCGAACTCAGACCGAGTGACTTCACCAACGATCCGCTGATCATCGCCCGTAACGAACGAATGATCGCCATCAACTCGGCCCTGGCCGTGGACCTGACCGGGCAAGTGGCAGCCGACTCGATCGATGGCCAATTCTTCTCCGGCATCGGTGGCCAGGTCGACTTCGTCCGGGGCGCCGCTCGCAGTGTCGGAGGCAAGCCGGTGATCGCCTTTCCTTCGACCGCGCGCGACGGTCAAGTGAGCCGCATCCAAACCACCCTCGATAGCGGCGCCGGAGTCGTCACCAGTCGCGGCGACGTCCACTACGTGGTCACCGAATACGGCGTGGCCGATCTGTGGGGCAAAAGCGTCCGTCAACGGGCCATGTCCTTGATCGACATTGCCCACCCCGATCATCGCGGGGAGCTCTTGAGCCAAGCCAAGGGCAGGAAATACGTCTTTCAGGATCAACGCGAGCCGAAGTTTTTTTCGCGCGTGGG
>Ga0247783_1000483_pt1 | contig 12469 bp, 9 predicted proteins | sample UWRJL064202C5_FD_179911 | JGI IMG/M metagenome (GOLD analysis project Ga0247783, IMG submission 179911) | Plant litter microbial communities from Arlington Agricultural Research Station in Wisconsin, United States - UWRJ-L064-202C-5 | ecosystem: Environmental > Terrestrial > Plant litter >...
GTTGTGCAGATCGGGATGGTGGTGGCCCATCAGCTCGTTGGCCAGTTTTGTGAATTGCTTTTTCCCTTCGGGGCTGTTGATCTCGGTTTCAATGCCAAAGATGCGGGCCAATACCCTGAAGACGTTTCCGTCGACTACGGCCACGGGTTCGCCAAAGGCTATGGAAGCTATGGCGGCGGCGGTATAGTCGCCGATACCGGGTAATTTTTTCAGGCCTTCGAAAGTATCCGGGAACGAGCCGTTAAAATCGGTTACTACGGTTTTGGCGCATTTGTGAAGATTACGGGCGCGGGTGTAGTAGCCCAAACCCTGCCAAAGCCGGAGCACTTCCTGCTCAGAGGCAGCGGCGAGGGCGCTTACCGTAGGAAATTTTTCAATAAAGCGATTGTAATAGGGTAATCCCTGAATTACGCGGGTTTGTTGAAGAATTATTTCGGAAAGCCAGATCTTATATGGATCTTTTGTTGTTCTCCAGGGTAGTTTGCGACTGTTGGAGGTGTACCATTCAACGACTTTTTCAGAGAAATATCGTTTGTCCATCATCCTGATTATCAGTTTTTTTCAATATTCATTTTTAATTCTGACAGCGCGGTATAAATTTGCGATCCCAAAAAATTTTTCGACCAAAAATATAACACTGTGACCAAAGCAGACATCATCAACGAAATCGCGGAAAAAACCGGAGTAGACAAGGCAGATGTAACGGCGTCGGTTGAAGCATTCTTCAGCGTAGTAAAAACATCGATGTCCAGCGGAAACAACATCTACATCCGCGGATTCGGCAGTTTTATCAATAAAAAGAGAAAAAAGAAGATTGCCCGTAATATTTCGCGAAATACCGCCTTGGTTATTGACGAGCACTATGTTCCCAGCTTCAAGCCCGCCAAGATCTTTGTAAACAAGATCAAGAACAGCGAGAAAGTGAAACAGCTGGCAGAAAAATAGTTATTTTTTAATGTACCTGATGGTGCATAACTACTCTGCCTGCAGAGCAAATCCATGCTAAAAACACGTATTTTCTTAATAGTTATCAGCGCCGTGCTGATTGTAGTCCTTTTCCTGCTCCCCAAGATTGTAGTGGAGAATGATGCTCCGTTAGCCGAAGGGGCCGGTGACTCTACCTCTACCGCGCAGCCGGCCATGGCGTCGGATATGCATGCACAGGCACCGGCGGAAGTGGTGGCGGCGATACATAAACTGAGATCGGAATACGCAATCGGTACAGAGAAAGAAAAAAATGCTATCTTTGCCGACTCTTTGGCAAACCTATACGAAACTGCTGGCAAATTTGACAGCTCGGCGTGGTTTGCAGAAGAGGCATCAAAGGTATTTAACACGGAAAAGAGCTGGATCAGGGCCGGTGATAAGTATTATCAGGCGTATGGTTTTGCGATAGACCGTAACAGGCAGCAGCAGCTTGCGGGGAAAGCGCGGGAGTTTTACCAGAAAGTTCTGGACAACGACCCGACGAACCTGGAAGCGAAAACGAAGATGGGTATGACCTATCTGAGTGATGCAAACCCGATGCAGGGTATAGCGCTGCTGCGAGAGGTATTAGCGGCTGATCCGAAGAACGAACTGGCACTCTTTAACATGGGTATGCTGTCGTTACAATCGGGTCAGAATGAGAAGGCGGTGGAACGGTTACAGGAACTTGTAAAGCTCTATCCCGATCATGTACAGGGAAACTTGCTTTTGGGCGTAGCTCTGATGAAAACCGGTGATAACGAAGGTGCAAGGGCGCATCTTGAAAAGGTAAAACAACTGGATAAGGATCCGTCAGTACAAGCTACTGTGGACTCTTACCTGAAGGATTTAGAATAATTGTTTAACTCGTCTCCCTGAGGGGAGATAAAAATCAAAACATCACTATGCCTAGCGGAAAGAAAAGAAAGAAGCACAAAATGGCAACGCACAAGCGCAAAAAACGCCTTAGAAAAAACAGACATAAGAAGAAGTAATCTACTTCACACAAGCTGTCCCTTTCCGTTTCGCGGATAAGGGACAGCTTTGCTTATACAACATCATTTTTTCTACTTAACCATTTTGCGTTTTGAGTAACGAACTAATTATTAGTGCAACTCAAGACGGATGTCGTATAGCCCTTCTCAAAGACAAGACGCTTGTTGAATTTCATCAGGAAGAAGAGGGTAGTAAATTTACCGTAGGAGATATTTACCTGGGCACAGTAAAGAAGGTTGTTCAGGGTTTGAATGCTGCATTTATAGATGTAGGCTACGATAAAGACGCTTTTCTTCATTACCTCGATCTTGGGCCTCAATTCAGTTCTTTGCAAAAGTTTACCAAACTGGTGCGTGCAAAGAAGATTAACGGAGGCAAATTAGACAAGTTTACGATCGAACCAGACATCGACAAGCACGGGAAAATCACCCAGCAGGTGTCGAAGAATCAATTGATTCCGGTGCAGATCGTAAAAGAACCGATTTCAACAAAAGGGCCACGATTATCCTGCGAGTTGTCGCTAGCGGGACGCTACCTGGTATTGGTACCGTTCTCGAAAGCAGTCAGCGTATCTAAAAAAATAACCAGCGGTGAAGAGCGAAAGCGGCTCCTCCGTTTAATCCAATCCATCAAGCCTGAAAACTTTGGCGTCATTATCCGCACCGTAGCGGAGGGCAAAGAGGTAGCCGAGCTGGACCGCGACCTGCGGAACATGGTGAAGACATGGGAAGACGGCATGGCCCGCCTGGTTACAGCAAATCCGCGCGACAAAGTCATTGGCGAGCTTGACAAGACCTCGTCTCTGCTGCGCGATATGCTCAACGAATCGTTCGACAACGTTCATGTAGACGACAAAAAGATCTACGAGGATGTTAAGAACTACATTCACACTATTGCTCCCGACAAGGAAAAGATTGTAAAGCTCTACACTGGCAAAGCCAAGATCTTTGAGCACTATGGCATCGAAAAGCAGATCAAGTCAGCTTTTGGCCAGACAGTGAGTCTCAAGGGCGGCGGTTATCTCATTATAGAGCACACCGAAGCTCTTCACGTTATAGACGTGAACAGCGGTAACAAATCGAACCGGGAAGAAAACCAGGAAACGACCGCTCTCTCTGTGAATATGGAGGCGGCCAAAGAAATTGCGCGACAGCTGAGGCTTCGCGACATGGGCGGCATTATCGTGATCGACTTCATCGATATGAAGAATCCCGATAACAAGAAGCTCATCTATAAGATCATGCGTGATGAGATGGACGAAGACAAGGCCAAGTCTACTATTTTGCCGCTGTCTAAGTTCGGTCTGATGCAGATCACGCGCGAGCGCGTACGGCCGCAGATGAATATTGCCACCAAAGAGGTATGTCCTACCTGCAATGGCACAGGCAAGATCACAGCGTCGATCCTGGTATCGGATCTTATCGAGAAGAACATCGAGCACCTGCTGGTGAAGCAAAACGAGAAGCACCTGGTGCTTGCTTTGCATCCTTACCTGCATGCTTACTTTACGAGTGGTATTATTTCGCAGCGTATGCGCTGGTATTTCAAATACAAGCGCTGGGTAAACCTGGTGGTGGACTCATCGATGGCGATAACCGAGTTCAAGTTTTTGAACAAAGAAGGCGAGGAGATTCAACTGTCCGCCTAGTCTTTTAAAGAAGTATATTATAAAAGGTCATCCTGTATTCGGGATGACCTTTTATATTTTCAGCTGTGTGATATCATTACTTCTCTATAGCCTGCAGCACGCGGCTTATAAAATCATTCATTGCGCCATTTTCTATCCAACGAGCTACCACCACGAGGTCGTTCTCGGGGTCTACATAGATCATGTTGGTGCCGTTACCGATATGCGCAAAGGCTGTGGCAGGAGCCGCGGGTAAGTACTTGCGGTCTGTATTCAGAAACCAATTCATGAAGCCATAGGTGGGTTGCGCCGGTGTGGGTGTGAGCGCCCAGCTTACCCATTGGTCTGACAGTATCTGTTTGTCTTTCCAGCGGCCACGGCGCAGCGTAAGGTAGCCAAAGCGGCCCATGTCGCGGGCGTTGATAAACATGCCTCCGCCCCAATGACCGCCACCACCAACGGCCTGTACGATCTGTCCATCCAACACTACCCAAGAGTTCTCATAACCGAACCACCGCCATGTGGAGGAAGCGCCTATAGGGTCCATTATGTACTCACGCAGCACTTGTGGCAGCGGTCTGCGCCAGATATTGAGCGCGGCAAGGGCGAGTGCGTTTACGCGTACGTCGTTGTACTCATATACAGTGCCTGGTGCATTGCGCGGGCGTGTTCTCCATTCAGCGGGCTTGTCGCCGGGGCGGTCAGCCCATTCGGGTTTGCCCCAGAGAGTTCCTTCCCAGTCGCTTGTTTGGCGCAGCATGTGGTTCCAGGTTATCGTGCGGTTGTGTGGTGTATCGAAGAGCCTTATAAGGGATGGCTCGTTTATGTGATCGGCCTTGTTGGTTACCGGTGGCGCATATACCTGTATGGGGGCGATGGCGTTTGCTACGGTATCGTTTATGCTTTTGATGAGACCTCTGTCGTAAGCGAGGCCTATGGTTGAGGAGAGGAAGCTCTTGGTTACGCTGAATGTCATGTCTACCCGCAGCGGCTCGCCCCACTCGGCCACGATGTAGCCGTTGCGGATGATGATGCCGGTAGCGGGGCCGCGCTCTGCAAACGGCCCTACGGCCTCACCGAAGGGCTCACGGCCGAAAGATTGGTAGTGGGCCTGTACGAGGTCACGCGGTGTTTTTGATTCGTGCTCTTTGACAAAGGTTATTGCCTCGGCGAGTTTGGCTGCGTTGAGGCCGGCCTGGGCGGGAGTGCGGGTGAGCCAGGTGTTGGGTTCGGGGTAATATATATCCTGCGCTTTCTTTTTTTGGGCTGTTGCCAGGAATGGGAGGAGTATGAGGAGTATTATTTTGATCTTCATGGGAGTGATGCAATTACTGTTTCATGTACAATATACCAGTACTGTTTGTGTGATAAAAATCCGGGAGGCGACCGGCATGAATATTGTCGTCGGGCCCTTTATATGATACGATCTTCAGGACTATGGCTAAACAATTTTTTTATTCCGCCGTTTCATGTGGCCAATCGCGGAATGCTAATTATAGAATTGCCCGGTGGCTGCTATTTTGAGGAGTTGCGTTTTAAATTGGTCAGCATACTAACCGGGGAGGAAACAAATGAGAATGTTGTTTTTGATGAGAGTTTCAGGTTCGTAGAGCGGATTGATTCGGGAGGGTGGTTTAATATTTATCCGATGACTATCAGGCGTTACATAACGAAGTATAGTAAACCTGGACAGGATGACAAAATCTATGAGTTATTCATGGCGAATATGCTTCAGGAATTCGGAGAGGTACGCCCGGGCACGAACGTAGAAACACTGTCATGGACTTCACGAAAACTCTTATCATTATGGGTTACGTTTTCGTGGACAGACAAAATTGTATTTGACCTTTTGGCTATTGATCCGGTTGGAGGGAATCATATATATAACCTGGTGAAACGTCGTGTAGCAGAATCGGGTGCAGCAGTGTTGATCGATTATGTTGAGGATGATTTTAAGGACAATCCTTCGCAGAGGGTGAGGTATAGAGAATTAGTGTGAGCGCAAGGGAATTTGCTTCACGGTTGAATATAAGGGAGTGGTGCTTTTTAACGGGTGATGCGTGGGGAGCTGGGCAGTGTGAGTGCCAGTGTGAGACGCGCAGAAAAAAACAGCGCGAATGTGTTTCGCTCTCGCTCCTCACACTCGCGCTGTTTTTTGTACCCCGGGCGGGACTTGAACCCGCACGACTATTACTAGCCACAGGATTTTAAGTCCTGCGTGTCTACCAATTCCACCACCAGGGCAGAAACAAAAAAGTGTGAGGGAGACTCACACTTTTTTTGTTTTTGAGCGGGAAACGAGACTCGAACTCGCGACCCTCACCTTGGCAAGGTGATGCTCTACCAACTGAGCTACTCCCGCTTATTTTCGCCCCTTTCTTTCGTAAAGGGAGTGCAAATGTATAGTGGATTTGGGAAATTCCAAAAACTGAGCGCAAGCTTTTTGAATATTTTTTCAAAAAAAATGCCCTCCGGTTTGGAAGGCATTTTATTACAAGGAGTTAGCTTTTCAAGCAGATTTCTTCAATTCTTCCTGGTGCTGGAGCTCTTTTCGCAGCTCGTTAGCGTGCTGCTTGTTTTTGGAATATTTGATGTGCTTCGGCACTCCTTTCAGATCCCAGATGAGACCGACGGCCTGGAAGCTACGGAGGATGTAATAGGTTATGTCAATCTCCCACCAGAAGAAGCCCTGGCGTGCAGCCGTTTCGTAATAGTGGTGGTTATTATGCCAGCCTTCGCCCAGGGTAACGAGAGCAAGCCAGAGGCTGTTTCTCGATTCATCGTTCGATTCATAACGCTGGGTTCCGACTTTGTGCATGATGGAGTTGATCGAGAATGTAGCGTGGTACAGTATCACGGTGCTGAGGAAGAAGCCCACGAACAAGGTCGATAATCCGGCTGTAGTAAACATGGTTAATATACTGCCGCCATTTACGATACCACCTAACGCCGCTACCACAACGGCCAGTATAACGGGCGGCACGAGGTAATGTTTGTTAAGCCATACCAGCTCTGGGTACTTGGCATAGTCGCCAATAGTTTTGTAATCAGTTTCTTTAAAGTCGGGGCCGACGATCCAGCCGACGTGCGAATACCAGAAGCCATAGATCTTCATTGAGTGAGGATCGGCCGGTGTATCACTGTGACGGTGGTGATGGCGATGGTGAGCGGCCCACCAGAGCGCGCCCTTTTGCGCTGTGGTCTGTGACATAAAGGCGATTACAAACTGAAACCAGCGTGAGGTTTTGTATGACTTGTGAGCGAAGTAGCGGTGGTAGCCTCCCGTTACCCAGAACATGCGGGTAAAGTAGAGTATGGCACAGACGATCCAGTCGAATGTCGTTGCGCCGGTCCAAAGTGCGCCGAGGGGAAGCAAGTGTACCAGTACAAACGCGATCTCCTGTTTGATCGCCGGTTTTCTGCGTACCTCGGGCGTTAAGGTTGTGTTCATCATGGGTTGTTTTTACTTAACAAAGTTAGTTTGTGATATGCGGATACAGGGTTCTCCTTCAGCAATTTCAACACAAAGGTAAGGCTTTCCGTTCAAAACCTGGATTTGCCAGACCCCTGTAGCATGCATGAAAAGGGGATGATTTTTGTCATTTCGGTAAGTGGTCTTATCAGAGGTTTAAGGTAGGCTTGTCATAGGCTTCCCATAGGTTATGTATAGGGAATGTATAGGAAAGACATAGGGTAGCCCATAGGGAATCCCCACGGTTCGATGCTGGATTTATGCTGCATGCAGAGTAAATTGATTTAGGTTGGGGAATAAGTTCGTCATGGAGTCGCAAACGACTGTACGCTTGTAAGATCTTTGTTTTTATATAGGGCAGACGTGGTAAGGTAGTGTGGGTTTTTGGACCTATCTTTGTAGACTTGACTACTCATGAATCAGGCACAGACCATAGCACTTTATCAGCCGCTGCTTCATACCATAGCCTATAACCTGGTGCGGTGTAAAGAGGACGCGGAGGATATCGTTCAGGAGACTTTTGTGAAATGGCTCAGCCTCGATCACCAGAAGATCGAGAACACCAAGGCATATCTTATTCGCTCTGTTACGAATAATTGTCTGAACCACCTCAACTCGCTTAAGCGGAAGAAGGTGGAGTATTTGGATAATGTTTCGGAGGCACTGCATCGCATTAAGGAGACGAGCTTTGCACACCTGGATCTGGACATCAATCTGTCGGCGGCACTCAACGTGGTTTATTCGAAGCTGGAGCCTTTAGAGCGCGCTGTTTATCTGTTGAAAGAGGTTTTCGATTTCGACTACGAGGACCTGCAGGAGACGCTGGATAAGAAGAAGGAGCATTGCCGTCAGCTTTTTTGCCGGGCCAAAAAGAAGCTTAGCGAAGAGACCTCGAAGATCAACCTTCCGGACAAATCGAAACTTTTGGAGAGTTTCAGGAAGGCCTGTGATTTTGGAACGGCGTCTGAGCTCATTGGCGAGCTCAAAAAGGACATTACTGGCGCCATCAGCAAAAACTTTTAAATTTTTTTAATAATTCTGTCACAAAATGAATGCGGGCTTGTCTTGCAGGTAAGCGGCTTTCATCCGGCATGTGTTGTGCCATTCCGGCAGAGGGGCTGAATTATTACAGAATCTAACTTTTATCTTTCATGACAGTCATTTTGCTATTTTTTGTGGCGCACTGGTACACATCGCTGTTTTTCCAGACCTTCTTTCTGCACCGCTACGCGGCACATAAGGCTTTTACCATGAGTAAATTCTGGGAAAAGGTTACTTATGTACTTACCTGGGTTTTCCAGGGCTCCAACTATCTGAGCGCTTACGGTTATGGTGTTATGCACCGCATGCACCATGCTTTTGCCGATACTGAGGAGGATCCACATTCACCCAAATACGATGAGACGATTTGGAACATGATGTGGAAAACAAAAACGATTTATTCAGACCTGGCGAATAAGCGCATAACTGTAGACAAGCGTTTTACAGAGGGTGTTCCGGATTGGCAGGCGTTTGACAAATTTGCCCGTTCATGGCCGTCGCGTGTTTTTTGGGCGGCGATATATGTTGCTATTTACGTTCAATTTGCAACTGCCTGGTGGTTATGGCTGCTGCTGCCGATCCACTTCCTGATGAGCCCGATCCACGGTGCGATCATCAACTGGTTTGCCCACAAATACGGCTATCGCAACTTTGAAGTTGGCGATACCTCAAGAAACTTTTTACCTGTGGATTTCCTGATGATGGGCGAGAGCTATCACAACAATCACCACAAGAACGGTAACCGTGCTAACTTTGGTGGCATTCGCTGGCACGAGATCGATCCGACATACCTGGTTATCCGTGTTTTGGACAAGATCGGTGTGATTCGTCTTGCGCAGCGGAAGCAGGCTGCTATTGAAAATGTAAAGAAAGCCGCCTGATTCGGGTGTGCTATCAAAATAAATGATCGAAAAGCCCTGAAACCAGGGCTTTTCGCTTTTTTGACGTTTTAGTTTCTTTTCTTAATGCTTATTTTTCCTGGCTTATTTTTCGGGATGCCTGGTGCATCGCGGCGAGTGGGCAAATTCTACCGTAAATTTTTATTTCTAATTGACTTTCAAAGAACTTAATCTCGATCCTAAGCTGCTGGAAGGCCTGGATTCGATGAATTTTACCAAGCCTACCCCGATACAGGAGCAGGCTATCCCGATGATTTTGAGCAATCGAGACCTGATAGCCGTCGCGCAGACTGGTACGGGTAAAACGGCCGCTTATATTTTGCCGATTCTCAATAAGATCATCCACGCTGAAACGCGGCATCTCAATACGCTGGTTCTGGCGCCTACCCGTGAGCTGGCGCAGCAGATAGACCAACAGATCGAGGGGTTTGGCTACTTCCTTGGCGTTAGCTCGATACCGGTATATGGTGGCGGCGACGGCGCGGTTTGGGATCAGCAGCGTAAGGCGTTGGAGGAAGGTGCCGATATCATCATTGCCACACCAGGCCGTTTGATCGCGTTACTGGCTACGGGCAAGATCGTTCTCGATCACCTGGAGCACCTGGTGCTGGACGAGGCCGACCGTATGCTGGACATGGGTTTCTTCGAGGACCTTATCAAGATCATAAACTACCTGCCTAAAGACCGGCAAACGCTGTTGTTTTCGGCCACGATGCCGCCGAAGATCAAGCAGCTTTCCAGCCGTATTCTTCGCGACCCGCAGGAGATTGCCATTGCCATTGCAAAGCCAGCCGCAGGTATTACGCAACAGGCGTACGTGGTGCACGATACGCAGAAGGGCGTTGTGTTGAAGCATGTGCTGAAGACTGTGCCCTGGAACAGCGTTATCATTTTCGCATCGACCAAGGAAGGGGTGAAAAAGCTGGACGTGGCTTTTCAGCGGGCCAATCTGCCTGCGCGTGCTTTTCACTCGGACCTGGAGCAGCAGGAGCGTGAAGAGATTCTCCGCGCATTCAAGAACAAGCAGATCAATATATTGATCGGTACGGACGTGCTTTCGCGGGGTATCGATGTAGAAGGGATAAGCCTTGTTATTAACTACGATGTGCCGCCGGATCCGGAAGACTATGTGCACCGCATCGGCCGTACGGCGCGGGCGGAAACCACGGGTACTGCCGTAACACTTATCAATGAAAGAGACCAGCGTAAGTTTTATAACATCGAGAACCTGATCGGCAATGTTATTCCGAAGCTTCCGTTGCCGGAGTCTGCAGGCCCGGGGCCGCAATACGATCCTGGTGCCAAGCGCAGTGACAGTAATGGTAAAGGCGGGCCGAATAAGCGCCGGAACTTCAAGCGCAAGAGCAACGGTCCGGGTAAGCCCCGTCAGCCACAATAGATCTCGGAAGCCGGCGGTTCATCACCACCGGCTTATTTTTTTATTTCTTCATTATACCGATTACTTCGTTCAGTTTGAGCAGCGCTTCGACAGGGCTCATGGTGTTTATGTCTATACCTGCGAGTTTGTCTTCTATTTCCTTGAAGCGCGGATCTGCCTGGAACAGGCTCATCTGCGGTGTGGCCTTAGGAAGCTCTGCCATCTTCTTGTGGTCTTCGTTCTTATGTTTTTCCTTTTCGAGGAAGTGGAGGATCTCATTAGCACGAAGTACTACGCGGTTAGGCATGCCGGCGATCTGCGCTACGTGAATACCGAAGCTGTGCTCGCTTCCACCTTCTTTGAGCTTGCGCATAAAGATGATCTTATCGCCGACTTCTTTTACCGATACGTTGAAGTTCTTTACGCGTGGGTGGTCTTCGGCCAGTTGGTTCAGCTCGTGATAGTGCGTGGCGAAGAGCGTTTTGGGTTTGAAGTCTTTGTGGTTATGCAGATACTCTACGATAGCCCAGGCGATAGACACGCCGTCGTATGTGCTGGTGCCGCGGCCGATCTCGTCCATGAGGATGAGGCTACGGTTACTGAGGTTATTGAGGATGCTGGCTGTTTCGGTCATCTCCACCATGAAGGTCGACTCTCCACGCGACAGGTTATCTGAGGCTCCTACACGGGTGAACACTTTATCGACAATACCGATTGCTGCGTTTTCGGCGGGTACGAAGCTTCCCATCTGGGCCATCAATACAATGAGGGCCGTTTGGCGCAGCAAGGCAGACTTACCGGCCATGTTAGGACCGGTGATAACGAGTATCTGTTGTTTTTCGCTGTCGAGGTAGATGTCGTTAGGTACATACGGTTCGCCTACTGGTAATTGCTTTTCGATTACCGGGTGGCGGCCGTTTTTAATGTCGACTATGACTGTGTCGTTTATTGCAGGGCGTGTGTAACGATTGAGCCTGGCGATAATGGCGAACGACAACAGGCAGTCCAGCTGGGCGATTACGCGTGCGTTCTGCTGGATCTGTGGTATGTACGTTGCGGCCATACGGATCATATCGTTAAAGATGCGCTGCTCTATTACCACCAGTTTTTCTTCGGCGTGCAGGATCTTTTCTTCGTATATCTTGAGCTCTTCGGTTATGTATCGCTCGGCGTTTACCAGGGTTTGCTTGCGGATCCAGTCTGTGGGAACTTTGTCTTTATTAGCGTTGCTGACTTCGAGGTAGTAGCCGAAGACTTTGTTATATGAGATCTTCAGTGAGTTGATGCCGGTTCGTTCCACCTCGCGTTTCTGGATCTGGAGCAGGTAGTCTTTACCGGAGAATGCTATTTTCTGTAGCTCATCGAGCTCGGCGTCGATGCCTTCTTTTATGAGGCCGCCCTGGTTGCTGTTTATCGAGACGTCATCGCGCAGCTCGGCTTCGATCTTGTTTACGAGGTCATCGCATAGATAGAGCTGGTCGGCTATTTTACGGAGCGGGGCAAAGCTTTGTTTGGTAAGCTCCAGTAGTATAGGCTGCAGGCATTTGAGCGAGCGCTTCAGCTGGAGCATCTCGCGTGGGTTGATGCGGTTTACCGCTACCTTGGAGATGAGGCGCTCGAGGTCGGTTATCTGTCGTAACGGCTCGCCTATTTTTTCGGCGAGGTTATCGTCGTTGAAGAGAGTGTCTACGGTAGTGAGTCGTTCTTCGATCTCGTGGCGGTCTTTGAGGGGCAGGATCATCCACTTGCGCAGAAGGCGTGAGCCCATAGGTGTTACGGTACGATCGAGCACCTGTATGAGCGGCACGCCGCCGTCGTTTTGTGAGCTTACGATCTCGAGGTTGCGTATGGTGAACTTGTCGAGCCATACGTACCGGTCTTCGTCGATGCGTGAGAGCGCGGATATGTGTGAGGTGTCTTTGTGCTCGGTGTCTTCGAGGTAATGGAGTATGGCGCCGGCGGCTATGATGGCTTCGCCGAGGTCTTCCACGCCAAAGCCTTTCAGCGTTGTGGTCTTGAAATTCTTTACGAGTTTTTCGTAGCAGTAGTCATAGCCATAGACCCATTCGTCCAGGGCGAATATGCTGTAT
>Ga0247783_1000486_pt1 | contig 12461 bp, 20 predicted proteins | sample UWRJL064202C5_FD_179911 | JGI IMG/M metagenome (GOLD analysis project Ga0247783, IMG submission 179911) | Plant litter microbial communities from Arlington Agricultural Research Station in Wisconsin, United States - UWRJ-L064-202C-5 | ecosystem: Environmental > Terrestrial > Plant litter >...
TGTTCCGTTCCGGACACCTTTGCACGAACACGCTTGTGGACGCGCTGACGAACTGTATTCCGTTTGACCTTGGTAAGCATTGTGTCTCTCTTTTCCTAGTAGCGGGGCCAGCCTCTGGCCCCGTTCGGTTTCAAATTCTTTCCGTCGACGACTTACTTGGAACCCGTCTTGCCGACCTTCTTCTTCAACTTCTCGCCCGTGTACCGTACACCCTTGTTCTTGTACGGATCCGGCTTACGCAGCGAACGCATATCGGCAGCAACCTGGCCAACCTTCTGGCGATCGATCCCGGAGATGGTGAGATGCGTCTGCTTCGGATCGATCGTGACTTCAATGCCCGTGGGCAGAGGAAATTCAATCGGATGCGAGTAGCCGAGCGTGAACACTACCAGGTCCTTGCCCTTCATCTCCGCACGATATCCAATACCGACGATATCCAGATCCTTCGTCCATCCCGCAGTCACGCCGGCGACGGCGTTGAAGACGAGCGAACGAGCCAGGCCGTGAATCGCTGCCTGAGAGTCGTTGTCGCGCTCCGCGTGCAGGAAGCCATCCTTCTCCACCAGGCGGATGCCCGTCGGAAGAAGTGCGTTCGTCTTGCCCTTGGGGCCGGTGACTTCAACGATGTTGCCGTTGACCGTGTACTTTACGCCGCCCGCAAGCGAGATCGGCTTCTTTCCAATACGTGACATCGTTTCAATCCTTGTCGGCTTGCGAGTCCCGGCGTGATCGCTCACCCGTTCCACTGCAGCCAGAAACAGTTTGTAGTTGTTAGTTTCGAGTTGTTCGATCTACAAACTAAGAACTACAAACTAAAAACTCAGTTACCAGACGTGAGCCAGAACTTCGCCGCCAACGTTTTCCTTGCGAGCGGTACGTCCGGTCATCACACCCTTGGGGGTGGTCATGATCGAGATGCCGAGTCCACCCTGCACGCGACGGATCTCGTCCTTGCCGATGTACACACGGCAGCCGGGACGCGAGATGCGCTTCAGATCGCGGATGGCCGCTTCGTTGTTCGCGCCGTACTTCAGGTACACGCGGAGGACCTTCTTGCCGTCTTCCTCGGTAGCCTTGTAGTTCGAGATGTAACCCTCTTCCTTCAGAATGCGGGCAATCTCGGCCTTCAGGTTCGAGGCGGGAACGTCCATCTTCTGGTGGCGGGCACGCATCGCATTGCGAATACGCGTCAGGAAATCTCCTACTGGGTCGGTCAGATTCATTCTCTCTCCTTCATTCCTCGTTCGCTCGCGGTGTCTCCGCAAGAACCAGCAGGAATGTTGTGGTTGCCACTCACTACGAGTGGCAACCGAAATCGTTTTGCGCCGAAGCGCAGAAGGCAGTGCTTACCAGGACGACTTGACTACGCCTGGAATCTCGCCCTTGAGCGCGAGACCACGGAAGCAGAGACGGCATACGCCGAACTTGCGGAGGTAGGCGCGAGGACGTCCGCACAGCTGGCAGCGGTTGTGCTGGCGGCACTTGAACTTCGGCTTCTTTGCGTCTTTTACAGCTTTTGCAGTCGTTGACATAGTCTCTTCAGATCCTCTGCGCGCAGAGCGCGCTCTTACGAAAGTTTATGCAGCCCGGAACGGCATGCCGAAGTGCTTCAACATCACGCGGGCCGAATTGTCATCGGTCGCAGAGGTCACGATCGTCACGTTCATACCCTTCAACTTCTCTACCTTCGAGTAATCGATCTCGGGGAAGATAAGCTGATCGCGCAGGCCGAGCGTGTAGTTGCCACGGCCGTCAAAGCTCTTGGCAGATACGCCCTTGAAGTCGCGAACGCGGGGCAGAGCCACCGCAATCAGGCGATCCAGGAACTCGTACATCGCGTCGCCGCGGAGAGTCACCATGGCGCCGATCGACTGACCTTCACGGACCTTGAACTGAGCGATGGATTTCTTCGCCCTGGTCAGAACCGGCTTCTGTCCGGTGATCTGGGCGAGATCGCTGACGAGCGGATCAATGATCTTATTGTTCTGGGTGGCTTCGCCAAGACCCATGTTGATCACGATCTTCTCGAGACGGGGAACCGCCATCGTGTTCTTCAGGTCGAGATCCTTCTGGATCGCTGCCTTCAGTTCGCTGTTATATCGTTCCTTCAAACGTGCTGCCATGATCTTGATCTCTTTCTCCACGGTCGTCGGAGTTGAACTTAGCCGTTAGCTTCTAGCTCTTAGCAAAGCTCGTACCGTTACGTGGGGTGCTCCAGCTAATAGCTTTTAGCTACTAGCTCTCAGATAAATTCTTTCTGCCGCCACCCCTGAGCTAAAAGCTAAGAGCTAACGGCTTAAAGCTGCCTCTTATTTCTTCTTCGGTGCGAGGGTCTCGCCAGTGGTCTTGGCGTAGCGCTCACGCTTGCCATCTGCGAGAACGCGGAAGCCAACACGGGTCGCCTTGCCGTTCGAATCGATCAACATCACGTTCGACATGTGCACGGCGGTCTCCTGCTCGGCGATGCCGCCCTTGATGTTCTTCTGCGGATTCGGCTTGATGTGCTTCTTTACGATGCCGACCTGCTCGACCAGAACACGGCCCTTATCGTTGAGCACGCGCAGAACGCGGCCCTTCTTGCCTTTGTCTTTGCCGGCGGTCACGATGACCGTGTCGTTGCGCTGAATGTACATAACTCTTCCTTCTTCCTGATCGCGCGGGATTGCTCACACACACGAACCTCGGCGTAAACCTGCGCCGGTTCAGGTAAATTCTTTCGATTGCCCTGCAGATCACATCCTCATGTACTCACCGTCCGAAGCCGGGGTCTACGCAAGGACCAAACCTGATAAGTGTACATCAAAGCCGCCGATGGTTCCACCGGCAGCCCTAAAACCAAGCCAAAACTAGATAACTTCCGGTGCCAGCGACACGATCTTGAGGAACTTCTTGTCGCGCAGCTCGCGTGCCACGGGTCCGAATACACGCGTTCCAACCGGCTCGCCCGAGTCGTTGATCACGACAGCGGCGTTCTGGTCGAAGCGGATGTACGTGCCATCGCGACGGCGGTATTCCTTGCGGGTACGCACGATCACGGCCTTCACGACCTTGCCCTTCTTGACCGTGCCATCGGGGGAAGCTTCCTTCACGGCAGCCGTGACTACATCGCCCAGGCCAGCCTTTTTACCCAGACCGCCACCAAGCGGCAGGATCACCTGCAGACGACGTGCGCCGGAGTTGTCGGCTACGTCGAGGATCGTTCTCATCTGAACGGACATTGTCGTATCTCCAAAAATCTCTTACATCAAGTGCGGCTCTCGCGAGCCGGCCATTAAGCCTTGGTCGCAGCCTTTGCGTCCGGCAGCGTGTTCAACGAGGAGCGACGGACGATCTCGTCCAGCGTCCAGCGCTTCAGCTTGCTCAGTGGGCGGCTTTCGCGGATGCGAACCTGGTCGCCTACGCGAGCCGAGTTCTGTTCGTCATGCGCGTAGAACTTCTTATTGCTCTTCACAACGCGCTTGTACTTGGGATGGGCCTTGCGCATCTCTACCGAGACGACAATGGTCTTGTCCATTTTGGTGGAAACAACTTCGCCCACCTTCTCGTTGCGGCGCGCCGGAGCTTCACCCTGGGGGGTGGCCACTGTTGCTGTCTTTGTCTCTACAGTTGTCTCTGCCATGGGTTAGCCCTTCTTCGCTTTCTTCTTGGTGGTAGGTGCATCGGTCTCCGTGGGAGCCGTTGCAATGCCCAACCGGCGCTGGCTTTCAAGCGTCTTAATGCGCGCTACGTCCTTGCGCAGACCACGAATGTTCTTCACGCCTTCGGTGTTTCCGAGGCCCTGCTGAAAGCGCAGGCGGAAGAGCTGCTCTGCAGCCTTCGCCTCTTCGGCCTTCAACTCACCGTCGCTCAAGTTCTGGATCTTATCGAGTGCCATCTCTAGTCTCTTCCTTCAAACCGTCATCTAGCGCATGCCGTTTCCGGCGGCGCGGGCTGCTTACTTCGCAGCCACAACCTTCACATCATGCCGCTGCACGAAAATCGTACGCAACGGGAGCTTGTTCGACGCCAAACGCATCGCTTCGCGCGCGATCTCGGGCGTCACGCCTTCCATCTCGAAGAGCAGCTTGCCGGGGCGAACCACCGCAACCCAATGATCGAGAGCACCCTTACCGGATCCCATTCGAACTTCGGCTGGCTTCTTCGTGATCGGCTTGTCCGGGAAGATCCGCAGCCAGACCTTGCCACCGCGCTTAATGAATCGTGTCATCGCAATACGGCTCGCTTCGATCTGACGATCGGTGATATAGCCGCACTCCAGAACCTTAAGACCGTAGTCTCCAAAAGCCAGCTCAGAGCCGCGCCAGGCCTTGCCGCGCATCTTGCCCTTCTGCTGCTTCCGGTACTTTACCTTCTTTGGCATCAACATCGTTTTGCTCTCCCGCGCCGGGCCTGGATCTCACCTTCGAAAAGTGAGATCCGTCTCCCGCGCTCAATCAATTCTTGATCTCACTCTCAGCCGATCTCTCAACTGAAAACTAAAAACTAAGCACTAAAGCTACTTAGAACGCACCTGTAGTCGTTACCACATCGCGGCGCTTCTTCTGCTCGTAGATCTCGCCCTTGTACACCCAGGTCTTCACACCGATGATGCCGAAGGTGGTGTGTGCCTCGGAGAATCCGTAATCGATGTCGGCGCGCAGCGTGTGCAGCGGCAGACGTCCCTGCAGATACCACTCCGAACGTGCAATCTCGTTACCGTTCAAACGGCCCGAAACGCGCACCTTGATGCCTTTGCAACCGAAGCGCAGAGCGGAGTCCACAGACTTACGCATCGCGCGACGGAACGAAACACGCTTCTCGAGCTGCAGAGCGATGTTTTCGCTCACCAGCTGAGCATCGAGCTCCGGCTTGTTCACTTCGAGGATGTCAATGAAGACTTCGCGCGAAGTGCGCTTCTGAATGTCGGCCTTGAGCTTGTCGATCTCTGCGCCCTTGCGGCCGATGATGATACCGGGACGCGCGGTCTTGATGATCAGACGAAGCTTGTTGCCTGGACGCTCGATCTCGACGGACGAAACACCGGCAGCCTTCAGCTTCTCGCGAAGCTCAGCCTTCAGCTTGACGTCCTCGACAAGGAGCTTGTCAAATCCGCGCTCTACGAACCAGCGCGACTTCCACGGCTTGTTGACGCCGAGGCGAAACCCATACGGATGGACTTTCTGTCCCATAAATTTCCTCTCACTCCAAACCCACCAGCCCTCGTCCGCGGACGAGGCACTCATCGGGTCATTAAACCTCGCCGCTCTATCCGAGCCCGAGGGTGTGTGCTTCCGGTACCGCCAAACTTACTTTGCCGCCACTGCCTTCTTTGCTGGAGCCTTCTTCGCAGGGGCCTTCTTTGCTGCAGCTGCCTTCTTGGCAGCAGGCTTCGTGCCTGCCGTCGCCGAAGCGGTTGCATCCGTGCCGTCCACCTTCGGAGCCGTGTGCTTTTCAGCAACGGTCACAATGATGTGCGCGAGTCTGCGCTGGTAGCGGAACGCACGGCCCATCGGGGCAGGGCGGATACGCTTCAGGCGCGGGCCTTCGTTGGCTACGGCCATCTTGACGTAGAGATTGTCGACGTCAAGGTCAAAACCCTGCTCTTCGCTCAGGTAGCTTGCGTTGTGAACCGCCGAACGCAAGGCCTTCTCCACAATGGGTGCAATGCGCTTCTTGGAGAACATCATCGTGGTCAGCGCGGTTTCCACGCGAAGACCCTTGATCATATCCAGAACCAGCTTTGCCTTCTGCGGGCTGACGCGCTGGAAGCGCGCCTCGGCACGGAACTCCCGCGCCTGCCCTGCTATCGTCTTTTCGGCCTTCTTTGCCATAATGTCTTCCTTCACGCCTCGGTCATAGCCGAGATGAACTCAATGCCCAGCCGTTTGCCGGGTAAACCGTTTACTTCGACTTCGCCGAGCTCTCGGCTTTCGCCGCGTGGCCCTTGAAGGTACGCGTCGCAGAGAACTCGCCCAGCTTGTGGCCGACCATGTTCTCCGTCACATACACGGGAACAAACTTGCGGCCGTTGTGAACAGCGATCGTGTGACCAACGAACTCGGGGAAAATCGTCGAGCGGCGCGACCACGTGCTGATCACCTTCTTGGTATTCGCCTCATTCATCGCAGCCACCTTGGAAAGCAGATGCTCGTCGATGAATGGGCCCTTCTTCGTAGAACGTGCCATGTCTTAGCTCCAGATCCTGTCGATTACTTGCTGCGGCGGTTGACGATGAATACGTCGGTCCGCTTATTGTTACGGGTCTTGTATCCACGCGTTGGCTGGCCCCACGGGGTCACTGGGTGACGTCCGCCGGAGGTCTTACCTTCACCACCACCATGTGGGTGATCCACAGGGTTCATCGACACACCACGGTTGGCGGGACGGATACCGCGCCAGCGGCTTGCGCCTGCCTTGCCCAGCGTAATGTTCTCGTGCTCCGTATTGCCGACCTGGCCAATCGTCGCCATGCACTCCACGAGCACCTTGCGGGTTTCGCCGGAGGGCAGCTTCAGAAGAGCGTAATCGCCTTCCTTCGCCACCAGCTGAGCGCTCGATCCAGCCGAACGCACCATCTGTGCGCCCTTGCCGGGACGAAGCTCAACGTTGTGCACGGTCGTACCGGCGGGGATGTTCTTGAGCGGCAACGCATTGCCTACAAGAATGTCCGCTTCCGGTCCGCTCATGATCTCCTGGCCCACCTTCAACCCAACGGGCTGAATGATGTAGCGCTTCTCACCATCGGCATAGTGCACGAGGGCGATACGCGAGCTACGGTTCGGGTCATACTCAACGGTTGCAACGGTCGCCGGAATGCCGTACTTCTCACGCTTGAAGTCGATGATGCGCAGCTTCTGCTTATGGCCACCACCGTGGTGGCGCATCGTCATCGCTCCGGTCGAGTTACGTCCGCCCGTACGCGGCTTGCTTGTGAGCAAGGGCTTGTAGGGCTTGTCCGTTGTGATGTCGTCGTTCACCAGACGCGCCTGGAAGCGCAGCGTCGGTGTTATCGGTCTGAATGTTCTAATCGGCATCGCTTTATTTCCTTGCCTCTCCGCATAGCTTTGACAGCGCGCGGCTCTCTCAAATCTTCACTTCAATCGATTCAGCTTGCTGGTACTGAAATCTTCCGATCTCTGTACCCTGCTGGCTCGCTGCGACTACAGGTTCGTCGCATACTCCGGCATCTTCTCGCCGGCCTTCAGGCGCACATACGCCTTCTTCCAGTCGGGGCGATAGCCGGTAAACTTGCCGCGGCGGCGTTCTTTGCCTACGACGTTCGTTGTGCGAACGTTCGAAACCTTCGTCTTGAAGAGGGTCTCGACCGCCTGCTTGACTTCGGTCTTGGTCGCATCGTGCGCGACTTCAAACACCAGTGTGTTCTGCGCATCCTTGATGCCAATTCCCTTTTCAGTGATCAGGGGGCGGCGGATTACGTTATAAAGAGTCGGCATTACGCAACCTCCTTCTCAGCAGCCAGCACATGCTTGCGCTTGCTGACGTTCTTCTTCAACATCTCCTGGATCGCTTCAAAAGCGTCCTTCGAGAAGATGGCGTGCTCATAACGGAGCAGATCATAGGGGTGAACTTCCGAGCTGAGAACCAGTTCCACGCCGTCCAGATTGCGCGATCCAAAGAAAGCGTTTTCCGTCAGCTTGTGGCCACTCTCGACCAGCAGAGCCGTCTTCTTGGCATCCAGCTTGTCCAGCGCCTGGCGGTAGAGCTTGGTCTTCGGCTCTGCAGCGGCGAGGGTCTCAACAACGGTCAGCTTGCCGTCGGCCAGCTTCGAAGCGAGCGCAGAGCGCAGAGCGCCCATGAGCTTCTTCTTCGGGAACTGGTAGTCGTAGCTGCGGGGCTGAGGTCCGTGGACCGTACCACCACCACGCCAGATAGGCGAGCGGATCGAGCCAACGCGCGCGCGGCCGGTACCCTTCTGCTTCCACAGCTTCTTGCCCGCACCGGACACAAGCTTCTTGTTCTTCGTTGCAGCCGTTCCCTGGCGCAGCGATGCACGATAGTGCTTCACTGCCTCCCAAAGGAGAGCCTCATTGACTTCAACTCCAAAGACCTCATCGGCAAGTTCAACTTCGCCGACGCGCTCTCCGTTGAAGTTCACTACATTGATCTTTGCCATCTCATATCCTTCGGCCCCGTACCATTGCGGCGGCCATTCTTTGAAATCGATATTCACCTTGCAGACAAGCCTGAATTCAGGCTCCGCAACCGGTGTTGCTACTTATGAGCAACTACTTCTTTTTGGAAGGAGCTGCCTTCTTGGAAGCCTTCAGCGGATCGACCGTTCCCGAACCACCAAATCCACGACGCTCACGCGGCGGAGCCTTGGCACGAGAGACGAGAACCACACCATCACGCGGTCCCGGGACTGCGCCTTCGACCATGATGAGGTTGTCCTCAAGGTCGATGCCGCGGATCCGCAGGTTGCGAACGGTAATCTGCGCTGCGCCCATGTGACCCGGCATACGCTGGCCAGGAAACACGCGGCTGGGAAAGCTGGATGCGCCGATCGAGCCCTGCACCTGGAACATATGTCCATGCGACTTGGGTCCGCCGCCGAAACCGTGACGACGAATAACGCCAGCGAAACCGCGGCCCTTCGAAGTTCCGATCACGTCAACAAACTTTGCGTTTTCGAAGATGTCGATCAGAACGCGATCGCCCGACTTCACAGCCTCTTCGCCTTCGGCGGAAGCCTCGAACGGAACTTCGCGAATGATCTTGACCGGAGGCACGCTGCTCTTTGCAAAGTGGCCCGTCATCGCCTTGTTGATCTTGCTTGCTTTGACGAACTCAACGAGACCGATCTGGGCGGCTTCGTAGCCATCCTTCTGCATCGTTTTGAGCTGTGTGATCACGCAAGGTCCAGCCTTGATGACCGTGATCGGGTGAACGTCACCGCGCTCGTCAAATACCTGTGTCATGCCGATCTTGCGACCGAGAATTCCTGTGACTGCCATTTCTTCCTCTCCTCATCATGCTCAACGCGTGAGCACTGCCGGTCTTACCCGAATATCTAAGTACTAGAAACTCACAACTAAAACTTGAAACTACTTAGTGACCGTCTTGATCTCTACGTCCACGCCAGCGGGAAGATCGAGCTTCATGAGCGCGTCTACCGTCTGCTGCGTGGGCTCGAGGATGTCGATCAGGCGCTTGTGTGTGCGGATCTCGAAGGCCTCGCGGCTCTTCTTGTCCACGTGCGGGGAGCGAAGAACACAGTACTTGTTCTTCATCGTCGGAAGCGGGATGGGTCCTGCAACCTGTGCGCCCGTGCGCTTTGCCGTCTCAACGATCTCGCCCGTGGACGTATCCAGAACGCGATAGTCGTATGCCTTCAGGCGAATCCGGATTCTCTGCTGTCCAGCCATAATCTCTCTCTTCTTTCGTGTTGCTAAAGATCTTGGTTTCTGTGCTGCGGTTCGTAAAGAACCGCAGCCTCACACTAAACTTGCGATTTACAAACTAGAAACGGACTACTTGATGATCTCGGAGATGGTTCCAGCTCCGACAGTACGTCCACCCTCACGGATAGCAAACCGCAGACCCTTTTCCATCGCGACCGGCGTGTGCAGCGTGATCTCCAGCGAGATGTTATCGCCAGGCATCACCATCTCTGTACCCGCTGGCAGCTTCGCCGATCCCGTCACGTCCGTAGTACGGAAGTAGAACTGGGGACGGTAGCCGTCGAAGAACGGGGTATGACGTCCGCCCTCTTCCTTCGAAAGAACATAGATCTCGCCCTTGAACGTCGTGTGCGGCGTGATCGATCCCGGCTTGGCCAACACCATGCCGCGTTCCACATCGTCCTTCGCCGTTCCGCGCAGAAGAAGACCTGCGTTGTCGCCGGCAAGACCTTCGTCCAGCTGCTTCTTGAACATCTCAACGCCCGTGACCGTCGTGTTCTGCGTATCGCGGAAGCCAACGATCTGAGCCGGCTCGCCGACCTTGATCTTGCCACGCTCGATACGGCCCGTCACTACAGTTCCACGGCCGGAGATCGAGAAGATATCTTCGATCGGCATCAGGAACGGCAGATCCACAAGGCGGTCGGGCTGGGGAACGTTCTTATCCACTGCATCCATCAGAGCGTCGATCTGCGCTTCCCACTGCGCTTCGCCGTTCAGAGCGCCCAGGGCAGAGCCACGGATCACAGGAACGTCGTCGCCAGGGAAGTCATACTTGCTCAGAAGCTCGCGCACTTCCATCTCGACCAGGTCGATCAGCTCAGCGTCTTCGACAGCATCGCACTTGTTCAGGAAGACAACGATGTACGGTACGCCTACCTGGCGGGCGAGCAGAACGTGCTCCTTGGTCTGGGGCATCGGACCGTCGGTTGCCGCAACCACCAGGATCGCGCCGTCCATCTGCGCTGCGCCCGTGATCATGTTCTTGATGTAATCGGCGTGGCCAGGGCAGTCGACGTGAGCATAGTGACGGTTCGCCGTCTCATACTCGACGTGCGAAGTCGCAATCGTAATGCCGCGCTCGCGCTCTTCCGGTGCGTTATCGATCGTGTCGAACGAACGGAAGCTGTTCTTCGGGTTGTGCTTCGACAGTACCTTCGTAATCGCTGCCGTCAACGTCGTCTTGCCATGATCAATATGACCAATCGTTCCTACGTTTACGTGCGGCTTAGACCGGTCAAACTTTTCCTTCGCCATGTTGCTCTCGTCTCCTGGTTATCTGAGCTATGCCGTACAGGCGAAGCCCTTGGGTGAACTAATGTCGAAGCAACGATCGCTCCGAAAATTTGGGTGATCCGCGTCTCAGTAGTACGCGTAGACCTTCAGGTACTTGCGCCGAAGCTCCGGATCCACCTTCTCCAACAAGCTCAGGTAGAGCTCACGGATCATGCCCTGATCGCCGTTGCCGAGACGGGCATAGTCGCTTCCCGTCGTGGAGCCCAGCTTGCCAGCCTTCAACACCTCTTCAAAGTCGCGTATGCGCAGCTTGGCACTCTTCAGCGCGCGCAAAAAATCATCGACCTTCGCCGACGAAAATGCCGCGTCGACCGCCTGCTTTACTGCGCTGAACTGCTGCGCATTCTCTACCGGGATGACTGCCTGCTCATACATGCGACGCTTGCAAACCTCACTTCAAAATCTGGAGCGGGAGACGGGGATCGAACCCGCGACCAACAGCTTGGAAGGCTGTGACTCTACCACTGAGTTACTCCCGCACCTTATGAGCTTTTAGCTTCTAGCCATTAGCTCTTAGCTTCAATGACAAGCTAGGAGCTAATGGCTAGAGGCTAAAAGCTGAATTTCTGGAGCTGATGATGGGGCTTGAACCCATGACCTCTCCCTTACCAAGGGAGTGCTCTACCACTGAGCTACATCAGCCTGCCTGCTGCCGGAGCGGTAACCGGTTGGCGATGCCAACCGGTTACCGCTCTACCAGCCTATCGCGTTTCGCCTCTGTTTGCCTTAACTCGGGCAATCAGAACACGAAATGCGAAGAACCCTAACAATACCCAGACCAGAGACCTGTACTTCCCGGGCTCCATTGTGCGCCAGACTCCCAGCGCCGCAAAGGCGATCACCGCAAGCGCAACGAACATTCGCTGCTGTGATCCCGGTCCATCCATGGTGCTACCGCCTGGCCGTACAAAAAATGGTGCACAGGGGAGGATTCGAACCTCCGTAACGCTTAGCGTGGCAGATTTACAGTCTGCTGCCATTAACCACTCGGCCACCTGTGCACATCCTCCGCTCTTGCCCGGCAAAGTTCCTGTCCAGCTCTTCTCCACGCGCGCGGATACCGCGACGGGGAAAGTACCTCATGCTGGGAAGGAGACCCTGCAGAAACGCAAACGCAGTCCTACCAAATCCAAGCGCCTGTGTGGGTAGAACTGGAGCTGGCGAAGGGACTTGAACCCCCGACCCTCTGATTACAAATCAGATGCTCTACCAGCTGAGCTACGCCAGCCCAAACAGACGTTTGCGCTGCCCGTTTGGCGCAGCGCTTACCTAGAAGATTACCACAAGATCTTCGCCCGCCTGTCCACTGCAAATCCCGATTTCCCTTCCCCCTTCTTCCCTCTAAGATGGCAGTGATTTTGAATCCCGCACGGACCTGCACCGCTCTGATTACAGGAAAGAGGGAAAACAATGGCAGAGACCCACAAAGGCAAGATCGCCCTGATTACGGGCGCGAATAAGGGAATCGGTTACGAGGTCGCCCGTCAGCTCGCCAAAGAGGGCATTACCGTACTCGTCGCCGCCCGCAATCCCGAACTCGGCGAAGCCGCCGCGGCTAAGCTGAAAGCCGACGGCGCGGACGCCCATTTCATCGAACTAGACGTCTCGAAGCCTGAAACCGTCGCGAAAGCGGCCGAGCAGGTCAAGGCGAAGTTCGGACACCTCGACATCCTCGTCAACAACGCAGGCGTTTACGACTTCAAGGATGGCGCACCCAGCACCACCGACATAGAAATCGTCCGTCGCACCCTGGAGGTCAACTTC
>Ga0247783_1000488_pt1 | contig 12440 bp, 12 predicted proteins | sample UWRJL064202C5_FD_179911 | JGI IMG/M metagenome (GOLD analysis project Ga0247783, IMG submission 179911) | Plant litter microbial communities from Arlington Agricultural Research Station in Wisconsin, United States - UWRJ-L064-202C-5 | ecosystem: Environmental > Terrestrial > Plant litter >...
ACACAGTTCGACACTCTTAGCCAACTTGCTGCCCCGGTGTTTCACCCAATAACTGTGCGAGCCGCTGCGCGAGTGCCTGCGCTGCCAATACGCGCGGCTGCACCAACCAGACTTGTTGACCCGCAGGCGCTTGTGCCAATACCCAGAGTGGCGCGAGGGTCGATTTACCTGCACCGGGCTCGGCTTCTAGCAATAGCGGTGTATTCGCCAGTGCCGCGATAAATTCGTCGTGAAGCGCGCTTAGCGGCAAATCAGGTAGCTGCATTATTAATCCACACCAATAATCAAAAAATAAAAATAAAAAAATATTAGAAAGCGTGTGTAAGTTTAATGCCCGCAGAAAAATTGCGCCCCAAGGCTGGTTCAAATGCGCGGCCATTGGCTTGGTTGACGATAACCGAACCTACATAATTCTCATCGGCCAGATTGGCGAGTTTTAACCACCAATCAAAATGCAGCGAATTAAGGGGATAAGTGCCCTGCGCGCTGATATCAACCGTGTGAAAATCCGGTGCGTAGACTTGGTTGTTATCGGCAGTATAAATACGCGCGCGCTGCTGCGCGCCCAATCCCAGTTGCATAATATCGGTGGCAAACGGTCGCCATTGTACACCCAGTTGATATTGCTCGCCCGCTACACCGGGCAATTGGTTGCCACTCCATTGGCCAGCAGAATAGATGGCATCGAGCGATTGCAAACTCAATTGCATGCGCAGCTTGGGATTAATATCATAGCGGCCAAAAAATTCGATACCTTTGCGTTCGGTGGCGGCGGCGTTGCGGTAACTGGTGCGCCCGTTAAACGATTGATCCACTACAATTTCGTTGTCGGTATCAATCATAAATTGGGTCAGACTAAATTCACGCGTTTCATCCGGGTGATAATTAATACCCCATTGCTGCTGGCGATTAATCGCGGCTTCCAGTTCGGTATTTAATCCGGTCGCACCGGATTTGTAGGCCATTTCGGTGAGCGTTGGCGTTTCATAACCGCGCCCGCTACCAATAAATAATTCCCATGCCGAGTCGAGCAAATAATTTGCCCCAAATGCATAAGACGTTTCGCGATAATCGCGCGCGCCGGAATCATCCGGATTGCCGCCAGAGTTATTTTCGGGAGGGATAATAAAATCGTCCACCACATCGATATCCAACTCTGTGCGGCGCGCGCCGGTATAGAGGGTTAATTTTTCGGTGGGATTGAGGTGGATTAATGAATAAATATCACTGCTCTGCACATCGCCAGTTTCGTCGCGGCGCAATTCAGCCGCTGTGCCAAAATTATTGACGTAGCCGCGGCGGTGATCTTGCATTTGCGCCAACTCTGCACCGAGGCTAATGTCCGCCGGCAAATTAAAAAACTCCAGACTGTGGGTGATAGTGCCGCTGACACCGGAAAAATCCCGCGCTAAATCTACCACGCCGCCGCTACTGGCAATCGCATCGCCGGTAAAACCCAAATACTGTTCAATCTCGCGCTCACCTTGCCAGAGTCCGGTTTGCCAGCGCGTTGCACCTGCGTTATCGCGCAGGCTGATTGAGGTTTGTTGGTGCCCCACAATTTTGCGTGTGTCGTAAAGCTCTGCCGCTGCATTTAATTGCCAGGGCTCTTCGCGCCACTGCTCCGGCGTTAAACCCAGCGGATCTTGCAGCAGTGGGTCATCGCTGTAATCGTGTTTGATAATCAGATCGAGATTATTGGCCGTCGTGTAAAAAAATTGCGCACCGGCTTGCTGCCGCTCCGCACTCGAATGCGGACGCTCACCATCTATAGTGCTATTGGCAATTTGCCCGCGCAGAGCCAGATTTTCTTTGCGCCATTCGCCGTTGAGCGTTTGCCGCGCAAGGCCGGGATCACCTGCCGCAAATCCAATACCCAGCTGACTCAATTCCGGCACCGCTGTTTGCAGTGCAATCACGCCACCCGCACCATTGCCATAGAGCACGGCGATGGGCCCGCGCAATACTTGCGCACTGCCAATATTGTCGAGCATCACGCTACCTAGCTGCCCCTGGCCATCGGGGGTGGACATGGGAATCGCATCGACTTGCAAATCAATGCCGCGCATGCCAAACGCCGAGCGGGCGCCAAAGCCACGCAGACTGATACGCGTGTCCTGTGCGTAGTTAGTACGTGAATCCACTTGTACACCGGGAATTATTTGCAATAGTTCAGCGGGATCAATGCGTGCACCCACAGCAAAATCCGCCTTGGTGTTTATCACCAATTGGCGATTCAAGTCAGATACTGAAGTACGCTCACCCGATACGATCAAGGTTTCCAGCACTTCCGGCGCTGCTTGTGCGTACAAGGTATTTAGTGATGCGGTAAGCATTGTCACCGCTAATATCGGCATGCGTTTTAACGAGCTTGTGTTTGCTAAAACCCGACTGAACCAAACCATATTTGTAGACAAGTAATTCATAAGTATCCGACATCAACGGCCGCGCAATTTGCAGCAGCACCCAAAGCCCGGCCATTCTGCAAAAAATGCGCCCAAGTCTCACTAACTAAAACGTATTTTTGGCTTGACCAGCACACAAACGGCGCCGGAGCGAGTAGCGCCTCTATTTAAGAGGTAAACATCGGGATGATGTTATGCCACAGGAATTTCGCAATCAGCTCGAACGCGGGGTCGCATGGAGGAAACCTGAAGCGATTTGCGCCAGCGCAACTGGAGTACCTTGGGCAAGGGCTTCGATTCGTCGCAATGGGCATCATAATGGCCGAAAAAGCGGCCCAAATTTGCCAATAATCGCAATAACTTATATATTTGCAGCCTGTTTTTGCCGCGTACAAGTTGGTTTCCAGCTGTGCCTCATCAGCAAGAAGTGCTGATGTAGCGAAAAAGCTCTGCTAGAGCGTCCCCCTGATCAATCTTTCGCTGGCCCGTCACTGACTGGCTTGGCGGATTGTTTTTTTCACGCAATGCAAATTTATTATCGACGCCACGGCGTTGTTTTTTTTGGAGAAGACCATGTCCACGCTCATGAATACTTACGGCACCAGAACCCTGACCCTCACCAAGGGCGAGGGCAGCCGAGTATGGGATGACAGTGGCAAATCCTATTTGGATGCAATCAGCGGTATCGCTGTGTGCGGCCTCGGCTACTCACATCCGGCACTAACCAAAGCCCTCTCCGAACAAGCGGCGACCCTGTTGCACGTCTCCAATTTATACAATATTCCCCAGCAGCAACGTCTGGCTGACCTGCTGATCCAGGTTTCGGGTATGGATAAGGTGTTCTTTTCCAACTCCGGCGCCGAAGCCAACGAAGCGGCGATCAAAATCGCACGTAAATACGGCAACGATAAAGGCGTGAAGAATCCAACCGTTATCGTGATGGCCAACAGCTTCCACGGCCGGACTCTGGCGACCCTGAGCGCCACTGGCAATACCAAGGTGCAAATCGGCTTTGAACCGCTAGTGGAAGGTTTTATCCGTGTGCCTTATGACGATGTTGCAGCAGTAAAGTCCGCCATCGCCGAACACAAAAATATCGTCGCCATTCTGGTTGAGCCAGTTCAAGGTGAAGGCGGCGTGCGGGTGCCTGCGGCTGATTATCTGAACCAACTGCGCGCTATCGCCGATCAACACGACCTGCTGTTAATGCTGGATGAAATCCAGACCGGCAATGGCCGTACCGGCACCTACTTCGCCTATCAACACAATGGCGTGCTGCCCGATGTCGTCACCACCGCCAAAGGGCTGGGCAACGGTATGCCTATGGGCGCCTGCCTCGCACGCGGTAAAGCGGCCGACGTTCTGCAACCGGGCAACCATGGCACTACTTTTGGTGGCAACCCACTTGCGTGCAGCGCGGGTATTGCAGTGATCGAAACCCTGCAATCATCCAACCTGATCGCGCGGGCAAAAGTGCTGGGCGATAAGTTGTTGGCCGATTTCAAAACCGCGCTAGCGGGCAACCCTAAAGTGGTTGATATCCGTGGCAAGGGCTTGATGATCGGTATCGAACTCAACGCACCCGCACCTGACCTGGTCCAGAAAGGCCGCGATCTGGGCATACTGATTAACGTCACTGCCGTAAACACCATTCGTCTGCTGCCGACCTTTATTCTCACCGACGCCGAAGCCGATGAGTTGGTCAGCAAAGTGGTGCAACTGGTTAACGAGTTTTAACCAATCAGTTAATGAGTTTTAAATAGGCGCGCGCATAAGGCGCGCGCTGCAATAAAAGAGCAATGATTATGGTTCCCCCAAAGGCACCGAGACATTTCCTAACCCTCGCCGATATTAACCGCGCCGAACTGCAACAGATTATTGCGCGCGCCATCGAACTCAAAGCCATGTTGCGCCAGGGCACCGCCCCTGAGCCTTTTAATAACAAAGTATTGGCGATGATTTTTGAAAAGAACTCCACCCGCACCCGTGTCTCTTTTGAATCCGGTGTTGCCAAGCTGGGTGGCCATGCGATTTTCCTGTCCACCAAAGATTCCCAACTGGGGCGCGGTGAGCCAATCGAAGATGCAGCACGCTGTATCGCCAGCATGGTTGATATGGTGATGATCCGCACCTTTGGCCACGATACCGTCGAGCGTTTTGCCGAGTACTCGCGCGTGCCGGTAATCAACGGCTTGACCGACGAATATCACCCCTGCCAACTGCTTGCAGATATCCAAACCTACACTGAAAAACGCGGTTCACTCGCGGGCAAAACTGTGGCCTGGGTGGGTGATGGCAACAACATGTGCAATACCTATATTCAAGCCGCCGAGCTGTGCGACTTTGAATTGCGTATTGCCACCCCTAAAGGTTTTGAGCCGGAAGATGAATTCATCACGCCGTATCAGCATCGCGTCACACTGAGCAATGACCCACGCGCGGCCGTCGCCGGTGCCGATTTAGTCGTCACTGATACCTGGGCTTCTATGGGTCAGGAAGATGAAAAGAAACAGCGCGAAAAAATCTTCAGCGGCTACCAAGTCAATAAAGAGCTGATGAGCCTCGCCAAAGCCGACGCGCTCTTTATGCACTGCTTGCCCGCCTATCGCGGCAAAGAAGTGTCGGCAGAAATCCTCGACGCACCCGATGCAGTGGTGTGGGAAGAAGCTGAAAACCGAATGCATGCACAAAATGCGCTGATGGAATTTCTGTTTAATCAGTAATTCCCGGCTCTGCGTGAACAAGCCAGAGTAAAAAAACAAAACCCGCTAACTCTTCCGAATTAGCGGGTTTTTTATTGGGCATCCAGCGCCGCCCAAAAAAACCAAGCGCCGCTTTAACAAATCAGACGGTTAAATTAATTTCCTGCACCACACCCACACCACCATCTTCCTTTAGATAAATCCCGGAATTAACCACCTCACCGAGCGATTGGTTATTCGTATCTTTTAATTGGAAAGGTGATGACACATGCCCCAGAAAAATGGCGCCGACATTTTTATCGCCCAAGGCGGCTAATTGAGTGCTGCCGTCTTCATTGGTGGTCCAGATGCGCAGTTGTTTGTAAATGCTGTCACCTTCATCGATAAAATTGTTGCCGTCTTCATCGTAAGCAGCGAGTTCGGCAAAACCGCGCCCGCTGCTGGGGCCAAATAATTCGCTGCCGTTATTGATGCTGCCATCGCCATTGCGATCCAGCGCCAGATAACCGCTACCCGGGCGCAAACTGGCTATTTGTTCAGTGGTGCCATTATTGTCCAGATCAAACTCAAAGCGGGTTTGGCTGAGCTCTGCACTCTTCCCATCAAAGTTGATGACCAGCGGATCGACTTTTTTAGTGCCCGCCTGCAAATCAAGATTGGATTCCTGCACAAATTCACGGCTCATATTCATGGCCACGGAAAATTCGATTTCCCGTCCATCCTCTGTGCGCACCACACCTACGGCCTGGAAGCGCATGGTTTCCTGCTCCTGATAGCGCTCCTGCCGCTGGTAGACCACACCTGTGCTTGTGCGGCGACTCGCGGCGGCTGCCTGTGCGGGCGGCGTTGTATCAACAATCAGGGTTTTGCCTTTGGTATTGGTAATGGTACTGATATTCGTATTGCTATTGCTATTGCTATTGGTATCGGCATCCGACTTGAGGTCGGCGGGTGCCGACAAATTGATTGCATTGCCAGTAACGGCGTTAAACATCGCCTCCAGAATCATCTTGTTTAGGCGCGAGCGGGAATCCAGCGGCTCACTTAAATCCAGGGTTTGTTCCTGGCGATGCATCGCCAACACCGAACCGGCGCGTGAGAGATCCACAGTTACACTCGGAGTCTGTGGCGGCTCGGTTGCCGCTGGCGCTGCAAGCGGTGCCTGCTGACCCGTCCAAAACTCCAGACGCTCGGTAACGCTGGTTTCTTCGCGGTACTCGCGCTGGCTTGCCATACCGATCAATGCGTTGGAAACAATCATAGTGATTTCCGCTTTCTCAGAGACTTTTCATAAAAACATGGGGGAAGTCCCGCACAATCGGTGGCGGGTTAATCTCTATAGCGGCAAAAGAGTCGATTTTTTGAGCGGTATTTGGCGCGTAAATTAGACTTAATGGTTATGAGCAGGCGCCAAAATCAAATTGTGCGAATAGTAGAAGGGGAGCAATGCAGAGTGATATTAGTTGTGAGCGAGCGCCAACTGATTTTTGTAGCGCTGGTGGAGGATATTTACGCGGAAAACGTAGGTCTTGGTTTCTTCGTAGGGCGGCACACCCCGGTACTTTTCCACCGCGCCCGGCCCGGCGTTATAGGCAGCGGTCGCCATGGTGATACTGCCCTCAAAGCGCTCCAACAGGTGCGCCAAGTATTTCACTCCACCATCGATATTCTGTGCGGCATCGGAAGCGTCGGCTACGCCCATATCTTTGGCAGTGCCCGGCATAAGCTGCATCAAACCCATAGCACCTTTGCGCGAGCGCGCCAGCGGGTTGAAATTGGACTCGGCGTGAATAACCGCCCGTACCAGCGATGGATCAACACCGTACCGGCTCGCGGCTTGGGCAATCAAATAGGTAAATTCGGTCATGTACAGCTTGGTACCACGCCAATCCACGCGCGATAAGGGGTTACAGGCATAGCAGGAGGTGTACACGATGACTTCGTAGGCGGCTTTGTTGGGTTGGCGATCTGAATAGGAAACAGTGCCGCCTTTGTGATATTTAAAAAACGTGAAGGGTTGTTTACTTCCGGCAGCTTCTGCCTCTAAACGCTCCTGCTTCTTGCGCTCTTTTTCTTCGGCGGCGGTCTTTTCCGCTATGCGCCGCACGTGGGCCTCAAAGTCCTCAATACTGGATTCTTGCGCCGATGCTTTAGTGACGGGCGGCACCTCTGCCTCAGCCAATAGCTCCGCGCTGGTGAATACCAGCAGAGGGAAGACTAATGGCCAAAGGGATTTACGCACAAACACTACTCTTAATTAGGTGCGGCACAAATTGCCGACTGGAAGATTGAGTGTAGACCAGGCTGGAGCAAAATTGTCACCAAAATCCATTTTCGTGATCGGCTCCAGCTTCTCTGCGCCGACTGAATCAGGATTCGAGCCAGACATCGCGCACCCAATGCCATACCGAAGGCCAGGTCTCATCGGTTAGTTCGCCATCGCGCCAAAACACCACCTCACCATCCTGTTCGACACAGTAGTAGGAGCCATTCACTTCGCACAGCGGCATTAAGTAGCGCGGCACACCCTGCTCCCAGGCAACGGCGGTCACCTCGGGTAAATAGGTATGCGAATAGGGGTCAGCGGCGGTAACCGGCTCGATAGAACCGTAGACCACATCACTGACCTCCAGTAAGAAAGTACGCATCTCGCGTGGGATGGGCAGCAACAGCTCCTCTTCAATCTCGACCAGCCGGTCTTCCTCAGGCAATTCCAGCGGCACAGGGACGGGCTCATTGTGATCGCGCAGCAGCTCAAGGACTTCATCGATATCGGAATTGGAACCGGACATAGCACTACCTGAAAATGACAACGGGAGGCGGAATATAGCCCGAGCTATGGCTGATAACAAGGAGCCAATAGCCATAAATCTCCCTGCTAGCGGGGCTTTCAGGTGGGTCGCAGTGGATGCTCTGTGCTTCAGCGTACAGTGATGCTGGCGGCTTGCCGGTAAACTGAATCTAACCTACCTTTATTCTACGTGCGTTTGCCATTGCGCGATTAAAGCTCCTGCCGAACTTCCTCATCGAGTAGCGCATGACAGACCAAACACTGACTCAGAGTGAGAATTTAATCGCCGTAAAGCAGCTCTGTTTTCAGCGCGGCGAGCGATGGATTTTCAATAATGTCGATATCAATATCGCGCGCGGAAAAGTGACCGCCATCATGGGGCCAAGTGGTTCCGGCAAAACTACCTTGCTGCGTTTTATGGGTGGGCAGTTAATCCCCGACAGCGGCGCCATTGAACTCGACGGCCAGAATATTCCCCGCCTGAATCGCACTGAATTATTCGCGGTGCGGCGCAAGATCGGCATGTTGTTTCAGAGCGGCGCGCTGTTTACCGATCTCAGTGTTTACGAAAATGTCGCCTTCCCTTTGCGTGTGCACACGCGTCTCCCTGAAACGATGATTCGCGATCTGGTGTTAATGAAATTACACGCGGTAGGTTTACGTGGTGCGCGCGATTTAATGCCCGCTGAATTGTCGGGTGGTATGGCGCGGCGCGCAGCTTTAGCGCGTGCGATTGTGTTAGATCCGCAACTGATTATGTACGACGAACCTTTCACCGGGCAGGACCCGATTGCAAAAGGCATGCTCGTGCAGTTAATTCGTTTGTTAAATAAATCACTGGGTTTAACCAGCATTATTGTCTCCCACGATGTGCACGAAACCGCGAGTATCGCCGATTATATTTATGTGATTGCCGATGGCCGTGTGATTGGCAGCGGGACACCTGAAGCGGTATTGCAGAGCGATGATCCACATCTGCGCCAATTTATTTGCGGCCTCGCGGATGGCCCTGTGCCATTTCATTACCCGGCAACAGACTATCGGCAAGATCTACACCTCGCAGCTGTGCAGGAGCGTGAATCTTGCTGAATTTTTTACAGCGGTTCGGGGCTGCAGGGCTCAATTCGCTCAGCGTGCTCGGGCGTGCAAGTCTATTGTGGTGGAATGCCATTATCAGCCTGCCGGATTGGCGCAATGGCCCCGGTTTACTGCTGCGGCAATTGTATTTTGTCGGCGTTTATTCGCTGGTGATTATTGTAGTGTCCGGTCTTTTTATCGGCATGGTGCTGGCGTTACAGGGCTACACGGTGCTGACTCGTTTCGGTGCTGATCAAGCGCTCGGCCAGCTCGTTTCCCTTTCTTTACTGCGCGAACTGGGGCCAGTGGTTGCTGCACTTTTATTTGCCGGGCGCGCATGTTCTGCATTAACTGCCGAAATCGGATTGATGAAAATTACCGAGCAGCTTGCCTCAATGGAAATGATTGGTGTCGATCCACTGAAGCGTATTCTGCGCCCGCGCTTATGGGCAGGCATGATTGCCATGCCGATACTCGCGTTGATTTTTAATATGGTCGCGATCCTCGGCGCCGCCATGGTTGGCGTCCTCTGGCTGCATGTCGATGCAGGATCTTTCTGGGCCAATATGCAACAAGCCGTCGACTTTCAAGAAGATGTGCTGAATGGTGTGATCAAGTCAATCGTGTTTGGCGTGGTAGTGACCTGGATTGCTGTCTTCCAGGGCTACGATGTTATTCCAACGTCCGAAGGCATTAGCGCGGCTACCACACGCACAGTGGTGTATTCGTCGCTCGCTATTTTGGCAATGGATTTTTTGCTTACCGCCATTATGTTTGGAGTAAATTGACAATGAAAATTCGTACCATGGAGATGAGTGTCGGGGCATTTATGCTCGCGGGTATTCTCGCACTGGTTTTTCTCGCCGTTAAAGTCAGTGGCTTAAATCTGCACGACAGTGCCGGTGAGACCTACACAGTCTATGCCCACTTCAATAATGCCGCCGGTTTAACACCGGGAGCCCGAGTAACTGTTGCCGGTGTGATGATTGGGCGGGTTTCCACTATTGCGCTTGACCCAAAAGATAATCGCGCAAAAATTGCAATGACCATTAACAGCGATGTGAATTTTCTGCCGCAGGACAGCATCGCGGCGATTCAGACAGCAGGCATTCTCGGCGAGAAATACATATCAATTGTAGTGGGCGGCGATCCCGAGCTACTGGCGGATGGCGACAATATTGTTGATACACAATCGGCACTGGTGCTGGAAGATTTAATCAGCACAGTGCTTACCAGTCTGGGTGGCAAAGAGGCTAAAGAAAATGAATAACATAATAACGCGGTTTTTATCGGCACCCATTTTCTGGGTAATTGCCTCTAGTGTATTTGAGTCTAGTGTTGCAGTAGCTGCTCCGGTGCAAGACGATCCTTACCAGGTCGTACAGCAGACCACGGAGCAAGTATTGGATATTATAAAAGGCGCTAAAGCAGACTATAAAAAAGATCCCCAAAAATACAACAAACAAGTCACGACACTACTGGAAAAAGTGATTGATTTTGATAAATTCGCCCGCAGTGTGATGGGGCGTTATGGCAGTGATCAGCACTATAAATCACTCACAACCGAAACTGAAAAAGCCACTTTTAATCAGCAGCGAAATGACTTTAGCACTACCTTCAAGCGCGGCATCGTTGACACCTACGCGAAGGGCCTGTTCGATTTTAATGGCCAAAATATTAAAACCTTGCCCGCGCGCAAAGGCGACGACTTAGCGAGTGGCGCAGTGACCGTGATGCAATATATTTACAACGCCTCAGGCAAGCCCTACGTGATTCAATACAGTATGCGCCGCAATAAAAGTGACGAGTGGAAATTAAATAATTTAATTATTGAAGGTATCAATCTTGGCCTTACCTATCGCAATCAATTTGCGGTATCGGCGGATCGCTATAAAGGCGATATTGATAAAGTGATTGCGAACTGGCAAGTGGCTCCCGAAATTGCCGCGTTAAAAAGTAGTGCACCTGCAAAGGCGCCAGCAAATTAATGGTCACTTCGGCGAGCATCAGTATCCATGGCGACACACTCATTCTGGCAGGTGTGCTCAACCATGAAACCGTGCTGGAAGTGGATAAGCACGGGCAGCAGTGGTTATTGGAAACCGCGCCAGTTGATTGCAAACTGGATCTCGGTGCCATCACCTATAGCAGCAGCGCAGGAATTGCGTTACTGCTCGGCTGGTTGCGCATTGCCCAACAAAATCAAAAAAACCTGCGCTTTTTACAGGCTCCGGCAAGCATGATTGCGCTGGCGAAAGTGGGCGGGTTAGAGGATTTGTTGGTTTAAACCAGACTGATGTTGGCCGTTGTTATTGTCAATTCCCAAACAGCGACAACTGGCTCTCCACCAATTGGTTTAGCGACTCATCCATAAAATGCAAAATACTGTCGGCGACGGGCGTGAGTTGTTTATCCACATAGTGTTGGTAATCGATGGGACTTTGGCGCAGATTCATATTGATATCATCAGAACCGACCGGCTCAGGGCCATTGACGGTAATCACGTAACTGATCCAGTTGCCGCGGCGCAAGCGCGTGCCAGTCAACTGCTCATATTTGCGCGCGGCCTGCACATGGGGCGGAACATTTTTCAGGTACTCATGCAGATGGCGACGCAGGCGTTTGCGATAAATTAATTCCAGGTCCCGCTCACCTGCCAATACCTGTGCAGTCGTGTTGCGCACAAAATCAAAATAATCCTCACCGTCAAATACTTTGCGGTAAAGCGTCATTTGAAATTCTTTGGCCAATTGCGTCCAATCGGTGCGCACATTCTCCAAGCCTTTAAACACCATGTCGCGCTGGCCGTTGACTTCAATCAAACCGGCATAACGTTTTTTAGTGCCTAACTCAGAGCCGCGAATTGTCGGCATTAAAAAGCGTAGGTAATTAGTTTCGTACTGAATTTCCAATGCGCTTTTGATGTTGAATTCATCGCGCAACGTCTGCTGCCACCAGCTATTTAATTCTTTTGCTAAACGCGCTCCGATTTTATTGCACTGCTCCGGCGTCTTGGCCGTTTTATCCACACAATTATTTTCCAGCCACACAAACAAAGAATCCGTATCGCCGTAAATAACCGCATAACCCTGTTGCTCAATCCAGTCGCGGCTGCGCTGGATAATCTCATGGCCGCGCAAGGTAATAGAACTGCATACACGCGGATCAAAAAAACGGCAGCCCGTCGAACCCAACACACCGTAAAACGAATTCATAATAATTTTGATGGCGTGCGAGAGGGGTGCATTCTTATGTTGTTTGGCGCGGTCGCGCGCCGCAGAAAGCTGCTCAATCACAGTGGGCAAGATGTGCCCTTCACGCGCAAAATAAGCCTCGTTAAATCCGGCGACCGTTTCGTCTTCACCCAGTTGGTTGTGTTGCGCCAACCAGAACGCACAAGGGTCGATTAAAAAGGTGCGGATAATACTCGGGTACAGACTTTTAAAATCCAGTACCAATACATTG
>Ga0247783_1000489_pt1 | contig 12438 bp, 8 predicted proteins | sample UWRJL064202C5_FD_179911 | JGI IMG/M metagenome (GOLD analysis project Ga0247783, IMG submission 179911) | Plant litter microbial communities from Arlington Agricultural Research Station in Wisconsin, United States - UWRJ-L064-202C-5 | ecosystem: Environmental > Terrestrial > Plant litter >...
GGGAGCCATGAGCCGCTGGCGTTGTCAGGGCCTCGCGAGCGGCCTCGCGCTGAGCGTTTGGCTGGCCAGCGTGCAAGCGTCGGCGCAGGTCGATCTGCGCGCATTCGCGCAGCGCTCGCTGCCGGCGGTGTTTGCGCGTGGCCGCGGCGGCGGCGTGCCGCTGATCGTGCAGGCGCCCGGGGGCGTGAACGCCCCGGAGCTGGTCTCGGTCGGCGAGTTCGGGTTCGGTGAGCTGTCAGCTGCTCGCCTGCGCGAGCTGTCCGCGGCACATCCGAGTTGGAAGTTCGATTGGGCGCCCCCGCGCCACGTGCTGCTCGATCGCATCGAGGGCTGGGTGCACGCACAGAGCGTGCGTGAACAGACTCAAACCTCGGGCAAGGGCGTGGTGATCGGGATCGTGGACACCGGGGTCGAGCTCAGTCACCGCGATCTGCGCAGCGCCGAGAACAAGACACGCGTGGCCTGGTTGCTCGACGTCTCGCGTGGCCCGCAGCACCTGCACGACGAGCTGGAGGCGGCCTACGGCTGCAACCAGAGCCCGGGCTGCGCGGTGTACGCCGCGGCCGATCTCGACCGGCTGAGCGCGAACGGCATCTCCGGCGACGAGCCGACGGATCCTTTCGGGCACGGCACGCACGTGGCGTCGCTCGCCGCCGGCAATGGTCTCGCGAGCCCCGAGCCGCGCTACATCGGTGTGGCGCCGGAGGCCACGTACGTGATCGCGCGCGTGGCTCACGACAACGGCAGTATCCAAGACGCGGACGTACTGCGAGCCGTAAAGTTCGTGTTCGATCGCGCGGAAGATCTGGGCATGCCCGCGGTCGTGAACCTCAGTTTGGGCAGTGACTTCGGCGCGCACGACGGCAGCTCGGCCTTGGAGCTGGCTTTGAGCAGCCAGGTGGGCCCGGCGCTTCCGGGGCGCGCGATCGTGGTCGCGGCGGGCAACAGCGCAGGGCTGTACGGTGGCATCGGCAGCTCCTACCCTGGGCCGTTCGGCATCCACACCGAGGTGCACGTGCCGCGCGCTTCGGTCTCGCGTGTGCCGTTGCTCACGCCCGCGCTGACGGGCAAGATCGTGAACGGCACGGCCTACGTGTGGATCGCTTTCCGCGAAGGCGATGAAGTCAGCATTGGGCTCGATCGCCACGGCAGCGAGTTTATCCCGCCGCTCAGCGTCGACAACGGCCTCGCCTACCTGTTCGACGATTGTCGAGTGACGATCACGAGCGGCACCGCGCGTGCTGACGACGAGACGCTCAATCCGGGCAAACGGAATGCGGTGGTCGTGATCGATGGCAGCTGGCCCGAGGATAGCGATTTTGCGCTTGTCTTCGAGGGTCACGGCAGCGCCCAGCTTTGGGTGCAAGGCCAAGGCGACTTGGATCCGAGCTTTGGCCTGGGGGCCTTGTTTCCGCGCGCCGAGAAGGAAGGCACGATCAACGTCCCGGCCAGCGCCTCCGGCTTGATCGCCGTCGGCGCCACGCTCAATCGCACGACTTGGACCGACGCCGCCGGCAATGCCATCGACATGCCGAACCTGGGCGTACTCGACGACGCGCCGCTCGATAGCATCGCCTATTTCAGCGCTGCGGGGCCCAATGCGCTGGGCGCCGTGAAGCCAGACATCGTGGCACCCGGTGTCAACCTCGCGGGCGCGATGGCGCGCTCCGCCGATCCGCGCCGCACGGACGGGGAAATGTTCGCCAGCCTCGGCCGCTGCCCGAGCGACGACGAGTGCTTCGTAGTCGACGAAACGCACGCCATCAGCAGCGGCACTTCCATGTCCGCGCCCATCGTATCGGGCGCCATCGCGCTGCTTTTCGAGCGCGATCCGACGCTCACGCAAGACGCCGCCCGTGCGATTTTGCAAGCCGGTGCACGGCCGCTCCAGGGCATCGTGCTCGATCCGCGCCAGATCGGCCCGGGTGCGCTCGATCTGGATGGCGCACTGCGCGTCGCGAGCGCGGGTGAGTCGCCCGCGCTGCGCACACCCGGCGCGCACAGTTGGCTCACCCTGTCGGGCTCGTTCGCGCACCCGGATCCGGACTGGCTCTTGACCGGCTACGTCGATTTGCGTGACGACGCCGACCAGATCGCGGACGGCTTCGATCCGCAGCGCTTGCGGCTGACGGCCGAGCCCGCGCTGATTCACGAGGGACTGACGCGCGTCGCGCCCGGGTTTTACCGGTTCGTGTTGAGCGCGCCGCCCAAGAGCGGCGGGCAAGAGCTGCGCATTGCGGTCAGCTTCGATCAGCGCGTGATTGCGTCGAAAGAGCTGCGGATCGCGGTCGACCGTTGGGTGGCGAGCGATGGCACGTCTGCCCGCGGTGGGTGCAGCGTCTCAGCGAGAGCGGGCACGGGCACGGGGCCGGGTACGGGGTGGGTCAGTGTTTTCGTGCTGCTGGCGCTTTTTGCACACCGTCACATGCGTGCGAAATACGCCGTGCAAGATTGGGCTTCGAACGGGTCCTGATCGGGGTCGAAGGGATGAGCCAGATCCACGCCGCCCAGGTTGATGCCGATCGCGAGCACTGCGCGCACGCCAGTCAGATTCACGACGCGCCCTTCGGCTGAGCGTCCCCGTTCTTGGAACGGCACATCCACGCGCGCCATTTCGCGCCCTTGATCATCGACGCTGATCAAGCGCCACTTGAAGCTGACGGGCGCTTCCCATTCGCTTTCGAAGCCGAGCGAGACGCCAATCGGCACTTCGTCCAAATCGACCCAGATCAGCTCGATTCCGCTGGGTTCGATGGGTCGCGAGGCGCGCACGCGCCGCGGTAGGGAAGAGAATTTGAGCGTCCAGTCGTAGCGTGGCCGCGCAAAAGCGCCCGCCCATTCCAGAAACGGTGGGTGCGTGCCGTCGTCGCGATCGCCCAAAAATGCCCGAGAAACTGCGTAGTCACCGAGCAAGGTCGCCACCTTTCCCGTGTCTTCGTCCAAGCTGTGGCGGAGCACGTCGAACACGTCGGGCTCGTTGTTCCACTCGAACGAACCGCCGCTCGTGCTGCTCGCCGCCGCGGACAGCAGCGATGTGACGAGTCCGCTCGCAGCTTGCGCGGAGCGCGCGCTCTCCAAAAACTCGAACAGCAGCGTGGCGGCCGCGTTGGGCTCGGCCGAGCGAGCCGCCAGCGCCCGCTCGGGGCGCGCCTGCGCGTCGTCGACGGCTTGCACGTCGAGTGAGCCGATGCTGCCCGTCAGCCACCACAGCTCGCTCGCGAACGCGCGCTGAATGGCCGGAATTTCACCCGGATCCAAGCGTTTTGCGATGGCTTCCCCCAGGCACAGCGTGGCGCTGCGCTCGAGCCCCAGCTGGTCGTCGTGCGCGCCCGAGACGCAAAACGCCGCCGCGCGGTCCAGCGCGCCCAAGTCGAGGGCGTCGCGTTCGGTCGCGAGCTCGCGGCTCTCGCCGGTCAGGTACCAATCGAGCGCGTCGCTGCCGCCGTGTGCGTCGTCCGGCAGGGGCGCCGGTAGCCTCAGGGCAATGACCAGGCGCTCGTAGGCAAGCTCGAGCGCTTGCAGCGCGCGCAGCGCTTGGGCTGCGGAGCTGTCCGAGCCGGGTTGAACACACACGGGCAGGCGGGCCGAACACGCGGCGCCGACGCTGCGCGGACGTTCACGCTGTGCGGCAAAGGCCGAACCCTTCGGCAGCCTGGGGTCGATCTCGACCGGCGGCCGGATCAGGTGCGAACCTGCGCCGAATAAAAGCGGCGGATCGCGGCGAATTCGGTTGTCGCCATGCGCGTTCCCCACGATCAGCAATGCACCCGCCACCCAGCCGAGCGCGACGGCGACGCTGACGGCGACGCGAAAAGGAGGGGGAGTCCTGGACCTGCAGCGCATTGCCCCGCCGACTCTAGCCCGGAACTGCGCTCCGAGAGCGGCTCGGCGCGCCGTCCGGAGAGCCGCGGAATGGCAGGAGAATTGACAGGATTTACCCAAGCGACCCTATACTTACGGAATGCCCCTGGCTCTGCGCCCGCGGCAAGCCCCCATGAGCCTCAACTTCGATCCGTCGTACGCTCTGGAGTTCGATTTCGGCCGCGGCCAGATCCGCATGGCCAAGGCGGGTGAGCGCGTGGTCATCCCCTGTGACGCACTGCTCGCGTTGTGCCAGGGCGCGAGTGAACACGCCGTGCGCGACTTCGGTCGTCGTTTGGGCACCGAAGCGGGGCGAGTGATGAACGATCGTTTGGGCGAAGCCTGGCAGGCTTCCCTCGAAACCGTGCTCGAGCATTTGGGCGGGGAGCTGGCACTGATGGGCCTCGGTTCACTCGGCCTCGAGCGCTGGGGTCAGGCTCTGGTGCTCTCGTTCAGCCACTCGCCGCTCGGCGGGGCGGGCGATCTGCTGCTCGGTTCGGTGCTGGAAGGCGCCATGCAACGCAGCTTCGGTCGCGACACCGTGGCCATCAAGTTGATGCGTGACGATCAGAAAGTGCGTTTCCTGATGGCGGGCCACGCTGGCGCCAGCAAGGCGGGCGATTGGCTTTCGCAAGGCGTAGCGTGGGGTGACGTGCTGAGCCGCTTGGCCACGCGAGGTGCTTCGTGAATCAAAACGTCGAACGGCTGCAAGAGCTCCTTGCGCGCGTGCGTCGGAACGCAGCCCTGCCACGCACGCTCGTCTCGGCGTCCGTGCCGGAGCCCACAGCGGACGTTTACGACAGAGATTCAGCGCCGGCCTACAACGTTCCGGACGCGGAATTCACCGTGGAAGAGGTGTTTTTCGAGTCCCAGCCGCCGGCCGAGCCCGAATTCACGTCGCAGCCCGCCGCGCAAGCGAGCGCGACCCTGGATGCGTCGGTCGATGAGCTGCTGCTCGAGGATCCGTTTCCCTCGGTCCCACCCGGGCCGTCGTACAGCGAGGTGCTCGAGGAAGAGCCGATCCCGCTGGTCTCCGTGGCCTCGCCGCATGCGCTCGACCAAGAAGAGGACGTCTCGGGCGTCATGGCGATTCCGGAGTTCAGCGATGAGCAACCCGAGGAGCTACTGGAGGACGACATCGTCGAGATGACGGCGGCCGAAGCCGAGCTGCCGAACGTGACCCACGCGCTCGACGAGCTGAACTTCGACGATGACGACCTGGGCGACAAGCGCTCCGCGCCGCCGAGCAGCGAAGAGCCGCCTGCTTCTTCCTCGCGCAGCAAGATCGCCGGCACGATGGACGAGGCGCTCGCGCGCGCTGCCGAGCAGATCCAGTTGGAAGAGGGGCGCGAGATCCCACTCAAGACTCCGCCCCCGGAGTCCGGCCCGCAAGCAGCGGTGGCGCTGCCCGCGGGCCTGCACGCGCTGCACGCCCCCGACATCGAAGAGTTGCTGGAAGCCGACATTCTGTCGAGTGGCGGAGTGCAGGCCGCGCTGCCCACTGCCGAACAACTCGGCCAAACCATCGATTTGGAAGACGCGCGCGGCCCCTCGCTCGAACTCGACCAGCCCGCAGCCTTCCATGCAGAGCCCCTGCATGAGGACCCGTCGAACGAAGAGCTCGAGGTCACCTTGCCGGGACGCGAGTTTGCCGGTGGCTACCACGACGATCTGATGCTGCCGCCGGAAGCGCGGCAGGAGCTCGACGCACATCAGCAGCGAGTGAACGCGGATTCCGTACCTCCGCCGCCCGAATCGCTGGCGCAATATCCGGGGTCGCCGCCCGAAGTCGCGCTGGGCGGTTTCGCACCGGCGATCGCGCCCTCGAGCGTGACTACGGACTCGTACAGCGAGGGCGTCTCGACGGTCACCGTCGACGCTCCTTCGCATGCCGAGTTCGCCCCGGAGCTCCTGGCGCGCCCCGACATCGGCCCCGGCCCCGTCGCGAAATTCATCCGTACCGAAGCGCCGCGCCCGAAGACGTTCATGGAGCTGCTCGACAGTTCCCTGGCGCTCGGGAGCGATTGATCCGAAACTGGCTGGTTTGGATAGCGGGCGCACAGCGCCGAGTTCGTCATGAAGCTCGCAAGTCGGCGACACGGACGCGATGGCTCGCTGATGGTGGTCAGTCGCGACGGCTCACGCGTGGCCCCTGCCAACCACATTGCGCCGCATTTACAGGCCGCTTTGGACGATTGGCCACGCTTCGAACCGGAGTTGACGCGTCGCTTCGAAGCGCTCGAGAGCGGCTTGCTTCCGGGAGAACCCATCGGCCAGGTGGAGCTGACCGCTCCCTTGCCGCGTGCCTACGAATGGATCGATGGCTCCGCGTTCATCAATCACATCCTGCTCGTGCGCCGCGCGCGCGGCGTCGAGCCCCCGCAGACGCTACGTACCGACCCGCTCGTGTACCAGGGCGCCTCCGGCTGTCTCTTGGGCCCGAGCGACGACTTTAGCCTGGGTGACCCGCGCTTCGGTTTGGATTTCGAGGCGGAGCTTTGCGTCGTGCTGGGAGACACGCCCCGCGGCACGCGGGCGGCGGACGCGGCGCAGTACGTGCGCCTGTTGATGCTGGCCAACGACTGGACTTTTCGCAACCTGGTCTCGCCGGAGCTGGCCAAAGGCTTCGGATTCTTCGTGGCCAAGCCGGCGACCGCGTTCTCGCCGTTCGCCGTCACGCCCGATGAATTGGGTCCGGCGTATCGCGAAGGACGGCTGCATTTGCAGCTGCAAACGCGGCTGAATGGCGCGCTAATCGGCGATCCGGACGCGGGCGAGATGCATTTTTCGTTCTTCGATTTGCTGGCGCACGTCACCCAAACGCGCGCCCTCACCGCGGGCACGATTTTGGGTAGCGGTACGGTCTCCAACAGCGATCCCGCGCGTGGCGCGTCCTGCCTAGCGGAGCTCCGTGCCCGCGAGTTGATCGCGAGCGGCAACGCGACGACGCCTTTCCTGCGCGCGGGCGATCGCGTCGAGATCGCCATGTACGATCACTCGGGCAAGAACGTGTTCGGATCGATCGCCGAGCGCGTGACGGATTGAACGCGGTTCGAGCCATTGACGCGCGAGGGCTGATAAAGTGCCAGGTATGAAGCTGTTCACGTATTGGCGGAGTTCGTCGGCGTATCGCGTGCGCATTGCCCTGGCGCTGAAGGGGCTTGCCTACGAACCCGCGTTCGTGCACTTGGCGCGTTCCGGCGGAGAGCAAAACGGCCCTGATTTTCGGACCAAGAACCCGCTCGGCCAAATTCCGGTCCTGGAAGTTGCGGCAGAACCCGGAGCGCCACCCGCATTTTTGACGCAATCTCTAGCGATCATCGAGTATCTCGAGGAGCGCTTCCCCGAGCCTGCTCTGCTGCCCAAGGATCTTCTGGCTCGCGCCCGAGTGCGGGAATTGGCCGAGCTGATCAACTCGGGCATTCAACCGTTCCAAAACCTGACCACCACCCAATTCCTGACCGAGGTTGCGCCGGAGCTCGACAAGCAACGTTGGTTCTCGAAATTCATCGCCGGCGGACTTTCGGTCTTGGAGGCTCGCGCGCGGGAGCTCTCCGGGCGCTTCTTGGTGGCCGACGAAGTCTCGATCGCCGACGTCTTGCTCGTGCCACAACTTTACGCAGCGCGTCGCTTGGGCCTGCCATTCGACGGCTATCCGAGCTTGCTGCGGGTGGAGGCCGAGTGCCTGAAGCTCTCCGGCTTTGCCGCCGCGCACCCAGACCGACAGCCAGATCGCGAGTGAGGCCTAGCGAGCTAGCGTCTCCCGGTGGAGCAGGCTGGCGCGGCTCGCAAATCGGCGTATTTTGAAAGCATGGCGGAGCTGGACTCGCTCGGGATCCTCGGCCTGGAAGGTGTGCACTACTACGTGCGGGACTTGGAGCGCAGCACACGCTTCTACGTCGACCGGATGGACTTCGCGGAGATCGCCGAGAGCGGCCAGGCGCTCAGTGAAGGCGGGCATCAGCGCTCGCGCGCGTTTCGCGCGGGTGACTACCTGGTCGTGTGCTCGACGCCGGTCGGCGAGGGCGGTCGCGCGGATCGCTTTCTGAAGAAGCACCCGGACGGCGTGGGCACGCTCGCCTTTCGCGTCAGTGACGCACAGCGCGCGTTCACTCTGCTCGACGGCCGCGGCGCCACTCCCATCAGTGACGTCGAGACGCACCGGGACGAAGGCGGCACGCTGAAGACATTTTCGATCACCACGCCCTTTGGCGACACCACCTTTCGCTTCGTGGAGCGCCGCGGTTATCGCGGATTTTTCCCTGGTTTTAGCGAGGTGTCGCCGGCGCGCGTCAGCCAGAACGTATGCACGATCACGGGCGTCGATCACATCACGTCCAACTTCCAGACCATGTCACCTGCGCTGCTCTGGATGGAGCACGTGCTCGGCTTCGAGCGCTACTGGGACGTGGAATTTCATACGCGCGACGTGGGTCGCGTGAAAATGCGGGACGGCTCCGGCTTGCGCTCGGTGGTGATGTGGGACCGTCACTCGGGCTTGAAGTTCGCCAACAACGAACCGTATCGCCCGAACTTCAAGGCTTCGCAAATCAATCTGTTCAACGAAGACCACCGCGGCGACGGCGTGCAGCACATTGCGCTCGCCGTGCGCGACGTGATCGGCGCGGTGCGCGCGCTGCGCGCTCGCGGGGTGGCATTCATGCGCACGCCAGCCACGTATTACGACGCACTGCCCGAGCGGCTGCGCGCGCTTTCGGTCGATACCATCGAAGAAGACATCGGCACCCTGCGTGAGCTCGAAGTTTTGGTCGACGGGCACGGTTTGAAGTCCTACCTGTTACAGATCTTCCTCAAGGATTCGGCCGGCATGTACGGTACGCGCGAGGCCGGCCCGTTCTTCTACGAGTTGATTCAGAGGAAGGGCGACAGCGGCTTCGGTGCGGGCAACTTTCGCGCCTTGTTCGAGAGCATCGAGCGCGAGCAGAACAGCGAAGGTCGCGCCTAGTGCTGGAGCGCCGGAGCTTCGGCGATTTGCCGGCCAAGCCGCACACGGCCCTGCGCAGCGCGAGCAGCGGCGCCCTGCGCTACGAAGAGTGCATCACGCGTGCCGGCTTCGACGGCCCCTACAGCATCGTGTACCACGAGCAACGCCCGCACCAGGCCGAGCCGGTCACGCTGACGCGAGGTTGGAAGCTCCTCGCCGGGCAACAGCGTCCGCTCGCGCGTCATCACTTTCGCAGCTTCGAGCAAGCAAAGCGCGGCGGCCCGCCGCTCGATGCGCGCGTCCCGCTACTCGAAAATGACGACTTGGTGATCTCGGTGCTCTCGCCAGACAGCGAAGATCCCGTGTACTTCGTCGATGCCGACGGCGATCAGTTGCTGTTCATCCGCGAAGGCGGTGGCCTGCTCAAGACTCAGTTCGGCGATTTGCGCTTTCGGCAGAACGACTACGTTTGTTTGCCGCGCGGGCTGTTGCATCGCTTCGTGCCCGACGCCCTCAAGCAAGAGTGGCTTTCGATCGAGAGCGTCGGGCCAATCGCGATTCCGCGTCAATATCGCAACGAGATTGGCCAACTGCGCATGGACGCGCCCTACTCTCACCGCGATTTTCGCGCACCTGTGTTCAACGGTCCGAGCGACGAGGGTATTCGCCAAGTGCTGGTCAAGCGTGGCGGCGCATTCTTCGGCTTTCGTTACGCGCATTCACCGTTGGACGTCGTGGGCTGGGACGGCACGTACTACCCCGTGGCGTTCTCGATTTTGGATTTTCAGGCCAAAGTCGCCATGGTGCACCTGCCGCCCAGCGCGCACGCGACGTTCGCGTTCCCGGGCGCCCTGGTGTGCAGCTTCGTACCGCGCCCGCTCGACTTTCATCCACAAGCAATCGCGTGTCCGTATCCGCATTCGTCGGTCGATATCGAGGAAGTGATCTACTACGTCCGCTCCAACTTCACTTCTCGCAAGGGCATCGGCCCGGGCAGCATTTCGCTGCACCCTGCGGGTATTCCGCATGGGCCGCATCCAGGTGCGTACGAAGCCAGCCTGGGCGGCGGGCACACGGAAGAGCTAGCGGTGATGCTCGATTGCGCGCGCCCGTTGCGAGTCACGAGCGCCGCACTTTCGCTCGACGATCCGAGCTACCATCACAGCTTCGTCGACCCCGGCGGCAGCCACTCGATCGGCTGATCACGCAGCCAGGTGCGCTGCCTGCGCGCGAAAATCCGCGTCGCGCGGAAGATCGACAGCTCGAGCTCGGCTAGCTCGACCGGTCCGCCATTTTGCAGGGCCAGCGCGACTTGCTTGTAGCCGACAGAGGCGAACGGGCGACTCTCCTGGTAGCCGCGCGCCAAGAGTTCGCGCGCCTCCTCGAGCCAGCCCGCGGCCAGCATCGCTTGGCAGCGCGCGCGAATGCGCAGGTCGAGCTCGTCCTTTTCGCGCCGCACACCGAGCAGGCGCGCCGCGTGGCGCGCGGTTTTGAAGCCGTGCGCCGCTTGCCACTCGCTCATGCGCACGCCCGTGAGTTCGTACACCTCGAGCGCGCGACTGACGCGCACGAAGTCGTTGGGCGCGAGCCGCTGCGCGGCTTCGCGATCGACGCGTGCTAGATCGCCATGCAGACCCAAACGCCCTACCTCGCTCACCCGTGCCTGATGGCGCGCGCGCAGCTCCGGATCCGCGGGTGGCGCAGGCACGAGGCCGTGAATCAAGGCGCGCACCCACAAAAACGTGCCCCCGCACACGATCGGTCGTTTTCCTCGCGCGCGGATGTCGGTGATCGCGAGCTCCGCCAGTTCCGCGAAGCGTGCCGCGTCCATCGGCTCGCTCGGTTCAATCACGTCGATCAGATGATGGCGGGCGCGCGCTCGTTCCTCGAGGCTAGGCTTGCCCGTGCCGACCTCGAAATGGCGATACACCTGCACGCTGTCCGCGCTCACGATCTCGCCAGCGTGCCGTTCACACAGTTCGATCGCGAGCGAAGTCTTGCCCGACGCGGTCGGCCCAACCACGACCCACAAGCGGTCGTCAGCTTCGAGATCCTCGAGCATGCCGCGCCTAACGCCGTCCGACTTTGCGTTCGAGCTCGGCCCAGCTCAGAAACGTGACCACCGGTCGCCCATGCGGACAATGCCCGGCGAAATCGGCCTCGTCCAAGGCCTCGAGCAGCGCTTTGACTTCGCCCGCAGCGAGCGGATCGCCCGCGCGGATCGAGCCGTGGCAGGCCATGGTGGCGAGCGCGAGATCCACGGCGTCGGAGAAGCCGCGGCCACCTTTGCGCGACACTTCGGCCAGCAGATCGCGCAGCAGGCGCTCGGCGCTGGCGCGCTGCAAGAGCTTCGGCACGGCGTGGATGCTGATGCTTTCGGGGCCGCGCACGCGCACATCGAGCCCGACTTCGGCCATTTCCTTGCCGCGTTGTTCGACCAGCTCGGCTTCCGCGGGCAGCACCTCGAGCGTGACCGGGAAAAGCAACGATTGTGAGGGCACGGCGCGGCCTTGGTATTGCTTGCGCAGGCGCGTGAAGGTGACGCGCTCGGCAGCCGCGTGTTGATCGAGCAAGTACAGCCCTTCGCGGCTCTCACACAACAGGTAAGTTTGGCGCAACTGCGCGACGAACGTCAGGCTCGACCAAGCAATCTCTGGCTGGGGTCGGCTGGGCAGCGCGGAGGAATCGCGCAGCGCGAGCGGCTCGGGATCGAGCGCCAGCAGCAACTCGGCACTCGAGCTGCTGCTCGCGGCGAGTGAGGCCAGCGTGGGCATGTCGAAGGCTGCCGGTTCCGAGCGTGGTTCAGCCGATTTGGCCGGGCTGGCCGCAGACCAAGAACGTTCTCCGAGCGCGGTGCTGGGCGCCGCCAACTTCGTGCCCACGACCGGCTCGGGGCGCGGCTTGGTCCAAGCGCTCCGGTTCGGCGTGGGCAGGGAAAAAGCGCCAGCCAAGGCGCGCGACAGGCTGCCGTACAGCGCGTCGGCCGTCGCGCGCGGATCGGCGAAGCGCACCTCGGCCTTTTGCGGGTGCACGTTCACGTCCAAAAACTCGGGCGGTAAATCCAAGTACACCACGCCGCGCGGGTAGCGCCCGCGCTCGAGCACACTGCCGTAGGCCTGCGCGATCGTCACCGCGAGCGCGCGGTCGCGTACCGAGCGCCCATTGACGAACAAGCGCAGTCCACCGGCGCCGCTGCGCGCGTGCTCGGGGCGCGACAAGAATGCTTCGATGCGAAGGGGGCCGCGCGTGCCCTCGCAGTGGGTCAAATCTTCACCGTGACAGACCTGCGCCACGCGCTCGGCTCGGCCGCTCGCGCGCAAGAACTCACGTACCTGGCGGCCATCACGCATCAGCGTGAAGGTCACGTCCGGTCGCGTGAGCGCCGCCGCTTCCACGACCTCCGTGACGTGCCCGGACTCGGTGCCGGTCGAGCGTAGGAATTTGCGACGCGCGGGGATGTTGAAGAACAACTCGCGCACCTCCACGCGCGTGCCGACGGCCATGCCGGCCTCGCGCAGCATGGGCTCGGCCACGCCTTCGATCGACACCTCGACGCCCGCATCGCAATTGGCCGGTCGCGAGCGGAGCGCGAAACGACTCACCGAAGCGATGCTCGGCAAGGCCTCGCCGCG
>Ga0247783_1000491_pt1 | contig 12426 bp, 9 predicted proteins | sample UWRJL064202C5_FD_179911 | JGI IMG/M metagenome (GOLD analysis project Ga0247783, IMG submission 179911) | Plant litter microbial communities from Arlington Agricultural Research Station in Wisconsin, United States - UWRJ-L064-202C-5 | ecosystem: Environmental > Terrestrial > Plant litter >...
CTGCGCAGCGGGCGCTGGGCAGACGTGGATCGCTTCAAGACGCCGTCGCTGCGCGGCCTGGCAGCGCGTCCTCCTTACTTTCACAACGGCATCGCTGCGACGCTGAAGGACGTCGTGGTCCATTACGAGGTGGCGCTCGGCTTCGTATTCACGGCGAACGAAGAGGCGGACCTGGTGGCATTCCTCGAGGCTCTGTAAGCGGGCCGCGCGGCCCCGCGCTTCAAGCGCGGGGCGGTCGCTGACCGTGTTGGATCTGGGATACCTTGGTGCCCGAGTCCCGGTGGGGATCGAGGCTGGTCGCGACCGGCATTGGCTCACCGGTGGCCAAGCAAAACTGAAATTGAAGGTGCTGGAACGACCAGGGCCGGGCGGCGAACTCGTCGAGATGAACGTCTCCGCCGTCGACAACGAGGCCCTCGATGCCCCTGGTTTGCCATTGCCCTTCACACCTCCGTTGAAGTTTCCGCTTCGCCGACGGTCGTCGCGGCACCAGAGTCGGGTACGGGCCGCAACAAAATTCGTCCCCCTGCGAGTGCGAGTACGGCTGACCCGCCGCTGGCCACCAGCACCCCCAATTTGGCCGCCGCACGAAAGGCCTCATCCGAAAATGCCAACTGGGAAACAAAGAGCGCCATCGTGAACCCGACGCCCGCCACCAATCCAAGAACAATCAGATGGGACGCGCCGACACCAGCTGGAAGAATGCCGATCCGTAACCTCAACATTAGCCAACTCGCGAGCAGCACGCCAACGGGTTTACCGATCATGAGACCGACGGCAACGCCTGTAGAAATCGTCCAAGACGCGGCTTGCTTCGCCCCGCCCGAGACCGACACGCCCGCGTTCGCAAGCGCGAACAGGGGCATGATACCAAACGCAACCAACGGGCGGAGAGTCTCGACTAGACTCTCCGCTGGTGACATCACCTCGCGACTTGCGGTGTATACGTTTCGCGTTGCATGAGCGAGCTCATGCGCAGAAATGCCGCGCGATGCAATTTCCGCCAAATGCTCGAGTTCGTCTTGCACCTTCAGCGCGAAGGCATCCGGCCCTAGCCAGGCACGAACTGGCGTGATCAGACCGACGATGACACCGGCGATCGTAGGATGAATTCCCGTGCTGTAGATCCCTGCCCAGACCAGGATGCCCGCAGCGATGTAGGCGAGTTTGGCGCGGAATCCGAAGCGCTGCATCAAGAACACCGCGCCAAGTCCCAGCGCCGCGATGAGGCAGCCGGAGAAGGCCACCCCCGACGAATAGAAAAGAGCAATTACAACGATTGCTCCTAGGTCATCAATGACAGCAAGCGCAAGCAGGAGCACGCGCAACGCGGGCGGCACCCGCTTACCGAGCAACGCGAGAATACCGACCGCGAAGGCAATATCAGTGGCCATCGGAACGCCCCACCCAGACCTGGTCGCAACGCCCCCAGCAACGAGCAGGTACAGCGCAGCTGGGGCGAGCATTCCGCCCAGCGCGGCCGCTGCGGGGAGCGCTGCCCGCCGCCATTCGGACAACTCACCCATGTGGACCTCGCGGCGGATCTCCAAGCCAACCACGAAGAAAAAGATGACCATCAATACGTCGTTGACGAACCATGCGAGCGAGCGCTCGAATGCAAATGAACCGACCCGGACTCCAAGCGGAGTTTGCCAAAAGCTGACGTACGCCCCGGCCCACCGCGAGTTTGCCCAGACCAGGGCGATCGTCGCGGCGACCAACAACAAGGTGCTGCTCGCCACTTCGACGCTTGGGAAGCGTTCCAGCAGGCGGCGAGCAAAGCGGGCCGTCCGAAGCAGAGGATCCCAAGCCTCTGGGGCACGTCCCGACAAGATGTCTCGGTTGGGAGTAGTGATGATGGACACTCGACCTCCACCAGCGTTTGCGCCGGGTGAGATGGCGGCCCGACCATCCTGATCCTGCAGCGGAAATCGCTGCACCCTTTGGTAACTCGGTTACGGTTGCACGCGGCCGGACCCTTGTCGAGACGTCCTGTCCAAGCCCGTTGCTACTCGGCCAAAGATCCGAAAGCGGCGAAGGGTGATAGAGGAGCGCACCGCGCTGCATGAGCAACGCGGCGGCGCAACCCTCCACGCGGACTGTGGCTATGACGTGAGTTTCTCGTCCACGAGCGCGGTGAGGCGTTCGAGGGCCGCTGTCAAAACCTGGAGGTCACTCGCGGGCGTTGTAGCGAGCAGTTCCGCCACGGCCGCTTCGACCGTGCCGACCGCTGGCGTGTCGAGCGCTCGGCCCAGCTGTGTGAGCCCAAGCGTAACTCGGCGGCTATCGACGGGATCGCGTCTGCGCTCTATCAGTTGCTTTTGCTCCAAGCGGCGAAGCGCAGCCGACACAGTGCCGGGATCTACGTTGAGCACGATGGCAAGCTGTCCCGCGGTCATTCCGGGATACGCTCCTACACAGCGAATGAGCAAACGCTGCTGAGCGGTGACGCCAAACCTTTTCTCCATACGGGCGGAGAGTCGCTCGAGGGCGTGATTGAGGCGCCACAGGCGCTGAAGGAAATCGAGCGGGGGGCCTAGCGGAAATTGGTCGGTGTAACGCGAGCGAGTCACGGCTTTTGTTTCTTGGCTCTCAACTCGACGAGCTTGGCGAGCAGTGCGTCCATCTCCCGTTGATCGCGCAGGAAATATTTCGCTGCGGAGGCCTTGGAGCGCCCCACGCGTACCGTAAATAGTCGACCGGGCTGGTCGAGCGTAAAGACGTCTTCGTCGGTCATATCGTCGCCGATGTAGAAGGCTGTATTCGCTGCTTCCTGCTCGCGCAGTTCGAGCAATGCATCGCCCTTGTTCGCCGCCCGCTCTGGTACCAAATTGACCACCAATTTGCCGGTCACGGTGCGCATTGCCAAGGGGAGCGCCAGCACCGCGTCGCGAATCGCCGAGCGGGCTTGCCGTTTCTGGCGCGACTTACGGTAATGGACCGCGAGCGAGTAGATTTTGTCTTCGAGCTCGACTCCCTGACAGCGGGAGAGAGCGAGCTCGAGCTGTGGACGCACCAATGCGACCTCGCTTGCGAATTCGCTCAAATCACGCCCCGGCTCGAGGCCGTGATTGCCGATCAAGTACTTGATTCTGGCGTTGCCGAGCCGGGGCGCGACGTCCGCCTTGCTGCGACCGGAGATCACCGCGCACGGATACAATTGACAGACCTTGCCCAGCAGCTGCGCCGTATTGGCGCGCATTTTCGCGAGCTCCCGATCGGCGACGATCGGCGCCAGCGTGCCATCATAGTCGAAGGCGAGCAGAACGTTCGACCAGGCCAGCTGGGCGAGCAACTCCAGGTTCTGTTTCGCAAACAGGCGCCTCACGCTTGAGCGCCCCGCCGCGCCGCTCGCGTGTTCTGAAAACGTCCTGACAGCCGCTCTTTGCGCCGCAGCTCGGCGGCATCCACCAGCATGCGACCTGCCCAGCGATAGACGTTGAACTCCGATACGAGTCGCCGCATCGACCGCATACGCTCGCCTTGCTCGAACGCGGGCATGCGCAAGGCTGCGGCCAGAGCATCGCTCGCCTCGCGTAGATCATAAGGATTGACGATCAGCGCTTCGGTGAGATCGCGCGCTGCACCAGTAAATTCGCTGAGCACGAGCACGCCGCGCTCGTCATCGCGCGCGGCCACGAATTCTTTGGCGACCAGGTTCATGCCGTCGTGCAGGCTGCTCACATAGCAAAGGTCGGCCGCGCGGTAATAGCGAAATACGGTGGTCGGTTCATGATGTTCGCGAAGCAGCACGATCGGACGGTAGCGCCCCATTGACCATTTGGCATTGATCTGAATGCTCAGGGCCTCGACTCGATCGTTGAGCTCCTGATAGCGAGCGATCTTGGTCCGGCTGGGCGCCGCCAGCTGAACGAAGGTGAATTGACCACGAAACTCGGGGTGCCGAGTCAGAAGCTCATCGACAGCCGAGAGGCGCTCCTCGATCCCCTTCGTGTAATCGAGACGGTCGATGCCCACGCCGAGCAAGGCGTCTGGGGCGAGGCCGAGCTCGCGCCGAACGAGCATTCGGGACTCGTTGGCGGGCGGGACGAGGGTCAGCCAATGCACCGGCCACTCGATCGAAATCGGGTACGGTCGCACCAGAGTTCGTCGCGGGCCCTGAATGATGGCATTCGATTCTCGGTCGATACGACTTTCCATGAAAGCGTCGACAGAATCGATGAAGTTGTTGCAATGCTGCTGAGTGTGAAAACCGATCACGCTCGACCCCAGCAGCCCGCTGATCAGCTCTTCACGCCAGGGACAGATGCCGATGCGCTCGGCGTTGGGCCACGGCGTATGCCAAAACGCGATGATGGTCGCTCGCGGTAGACGGTCGCGAATGAGCTTCGGCGCCAGAGCGAAGTGGTAATCTTGGACCAGAATGATGGGGTCATCGGTATCGACCTCATCACAGACCGCGTCGGCAAACTTCTGATTCACGTGCACGTAGTGTCGCCAGTCTTGGGCCCGAAAAACAGGCCGCGTATGCGCAACGTGGCACAGCGGCCAAAGTCCTTCGTTCGAGAAGCCATAGTAGTAGCCTTGCTCCTCTTCGTCGGACAGCCAGACGCGGCGGATGGAGTACGATTCTTCCCCCGGCGGGACGAGAATCCGATCCTTGGCATCGACGGTTTCACGATCTGCCGAACCGCTGCCATGCCCTACCCAGACTCCCGAGCACGCGCGCAGAACTGGCTCGAGTGCGGTGACCAGGCCGCTCGCCGGATGCAACACGCGAACGTCGCCGCCGACCTTTTGATGGACGTACGGCTCCCGATTTGCGAGGATGACAATCCGTTCACCGTGTAGGTGCTGCGTCAGCGTGGCTCGGAGTCGTGCAGCGCTCCAAAGCCCGGTGCGCACCTCCTGACCCCTCTCGTTCGCGAGTCGTCCCGCTAGCTCGCGTACGTCGCGTAGGAGCGGCTGAAATTCGCGGCTCGCTTGACCGGTCAGCGCACGCCGCAGATCGAGCGTCCAGCCACGCCAGGCAAGCCGCGCAGCGAGCAATGTCACCAAAGAAGCAACTAGCGCGAGCACGAAGAACGCGATGAGCAGTAGGTCCCTCGCGGTGGCTTCACGGTGCACGAGGAAGCTCAGATCATGAACCAACACGACCGCCCCCAGCCGCAGCATCTCGTTGTTCAGAGGCACGACGCTGACGTGCACCGGCCCAGAAGGCAACGCCGCTTGGGTGTCCCACGCTTCCCCGACATGCTGCTCGTGGCCTTTAGGGCTAAGCAACGCAGAGCAGGAGAAGGTCGCCGGAAACGCCTGCGTGGCCGCCAGCAGCCTCCCGTCTGAAAAGCAGGCGGCCGCTGCCATGATTCGCTCGTCCCGAGTGATATCCTCGAGAGTCTGGCCCAGCCGAATCGGATCCGTGCGCCAGTGGTTCGTCAGGCTCTCGCGAGCGGCCGCCACCGCCAACCGGGATCGGAGGGAGAGATCTGCCTCAAACCAATTCTGCGTGGTTCGCGCGAGCGCCCAATAGCCGAGCCCAGCCAGCACGCCGAGGGCAAGCAACAACAGCACGATGAATTTGAGCAAGCGCGGCATTCGTGCACCGTACCACGGTATGATTGGATATCCAATCATACCGTGGTACGGTGCGCCGATGACGATTTCCGAGCTGGGTTTGAGCGGAAACTGCCAGATTCGGGCTGATCGGTTAGCGTCGATACCAACATGAGCTTCTGACGCTCACGTTTGAACTGCATGTACCCCGAAGCGCCCCCTGGTAGCGTCATTCAGTCGGACATCCCGGCTCGGCTGGACGCGCTCGCGTGGTCCAGCTGGCATCGACGCGTCATCATCGCGCTGGGCATTACTTGGATTCTCGATGGTCTCGAAGCAAGCTTGATCGCAAACCTCGCTCCCACGCTCGGGGATCCGCGGGCGCTCGGCCTGCGTGCTGCGCAGCTGGGCCTTGCGAACTCCGTCTACCTCCTGGGGCAGGTCGGCGGAGCGATTCTGTTCGGGCGCCTCACCGACCGCTTCGGCCGAAAGAGGTTATTTCTGGTCACGCTAGGCCTGTACCTCGGAGCCACCGCCGCGACCGGACTTGCCTCGAGCTTTGGCGTTTTTGCGCTGTTTCGGTTGCTTGCAGGCGCCGGCATCGGCGGTGAGTACGCGGCCATCAATTCGGCGATCGACGAGCTCATCCCGGCACGCATTCGCGGGCAAATCGACCTGGCAATCAACGGCAGCTATTGGGTGGGCGTAGCTGCGGGCGCAGGGCTCTCCGTGCTGTTTCTCAATCCGCGTTTTTTACCGATCGAGATCGGCTGGCGGCTCGTATTCGGCCTCGGGGCGTTGCTTGGACTGGTAATCCTGCTCGTTCGTCGGGACGTGCCTGAGAGCCCACGCTGGCTCTTGATGCACGGATACCTACGCGAAGCGCATACCACGATGACCGCAATCGAAGCTCGGGTTCGCGGAGCGAGCATTCCCACGCCGGACGCCATTGCTCCAAAAATCCTCGACGTGACGGTAAGCGGCGCCGCAAGCTGGTCTCACGTCGTGCGTACGCTCTTCTATCGCTATCCCCAGCGCACGGCGCTCGGGATCGCTTTGATGGTTGCGCAGGCATTTTTCTACAACGCCATTTTCTTCAGCTACGGCTTGATATTGCAGAGGTTTCACGGCGTCCGCGCCGATCACGTCGGCTACTACGTTCTGCCGTTTGCGCTCGGAAACTTCCTAGGCCCCCTACTGCTTGGGCCACTCTTCGATCGCTGGGGACGCCGAGCAATGATTCCGGCCACGTACGCGGTCTCCGGGGTCCTGTTGCTTGCAAGTGGCGCGTTGTTTTACGGGGGGCTGCTCAATGCCTCGACGCAGACGCTGTGCTGGTGCTGCGTGTTCTTTTTCGCCTCGAGCGCGGCGAGCTCGGCCTATTTGACCGTGAGCGAGCTCTTTCCAGTGGAGATGCGCGGCATCGCGATTGCGCTCTTCTACGCGCTCGGGACTGGAGCAGGCGCCCTGGCGCCGTCGCTCTTCGGCCAGATCGTCGACGACGGCTCACCGGGTCGCCTTTTCGCCGGCTACGCCCTCGCCTCGTTGTTGATGCTAGGCGCTGCCGCGGTCGCTCGCCGCTGGTGTGTGGCGAGCGAGGGCAAGTCCCTCGAGGCGATCACGAGTCACGACTCGAGACCTGCCGAACGTAAATGCCAATGAAGCGGATTCGCGCGCAGGCAACGCACTGCAGTTGGCTCGTAGGGTGGGACTCATGGGGCAGCGCCGTCAACAGGCCAACCGCGGAGTCGCAAGCGCAGAGCGAAAAAGCGCAAAAACGACGCGCACTCTTGCGCCGTCGCAGACCAATCGTTTGAGCTGCAACTAGTGCCGCTGGACCAATGATCCGCTTGCGGCCCTGGCCATATCAGCCTACGACTCGACCTTCGCCGCAGATGCCAACCTCTACCGGGTCCGGAACCCTGCTTCGCCGCTTCGCGGCGATTCGCCATCGAGCGATCCCTCGCCTGCTACTCAAGCAAGCTGAGCGTCTGGACCTCGGTGTGGTGGGCCGCAGCTTGTTCGACGGCGTGTTGCTCGGCTTGGCCGCTGGCATGGCAGGCGCCGCGATGTTCGCTGGCTTCGAGTACTCTCAGAGAGGCGTTCTCGAGGAGCTCGCGGGCTACGTTCCGCTTCGCGCGGACGGCGAAACATTTGCCGCCGGCGAGGGGGCTCACACCTTCAGGCCGTGGCTGCTGCTCGTGCTGCCGGCACTGGGCGGGCTTGCTTGCGGCCTCATCTCACGGCTGGCGCCAGAGGTACGCGGAGGCGGAGGAGACGCCATGATTGAGGCGTTCCACCACCGAGGAGGCCTCATCCGTCGACGGGTGATCTGGGTCAAGGCGCTGGCGTCGATGTTCACGCTCGGCACTGGTGGGGCTGGCGGTCGCGAGGGCCCGACCATGCAGATAGGAGGCGCACTCGGAGGCCTGGTGGGTCGCTGGCTTCGTGCCTCGGCGCGGGAACGACGCACGTTGATGGTGGCCGGCGTGGCCGCAGGCATGTCGGCGGTGTTTCGTTGCCCGCTCGGCTCTGCGCTGTTGGCGGTCGAAGTGCTGTACAAGGACGGCTTCGAATCCGAAGCACTGATTCCGTCGGTGCTGGCGAGCGTGGTCGCGTATTCCGTGATCATCTCGCTCTTCGGTGAGAGCACGCTTTTCGCGCGTGTGCCGCGCTTCCCGTTCGTGCCTGCACATCTGCCCTTGTTTGCACTGCTGGCGATCTTGGTTGCCGCACTCGCAGCCGGATTCGTGCGTGTCTACCGCAATGTGCATCAGTTCTTCGATCGCTTGCCTTTGCCGGATTGGGCGCGGCCTGCGGCCGGCGGGCTCGCACTAGGTGCGTTCTGCACGCCTCTAGTGGTGGTCGTTGGCAACTATCTGCACGCCCCGGGTGAGGGTCTGGGCCTCCTAGGCGGCGGGTATGGTGCCGTTCAAATGGCGATCTCTGGCTCGCCCTGGTTGCCCGGCGGTTGGATTGCCGTGGGACTCTTGTTGGCACTCTCGCTGGCAAAGGTGTTGGCAGCATCGCTGACTATTGGCTCGGGGGGCAGCGCCGGTGACTTTGCCCCATCACTTGCCATCGGGGGCCTATTCGGGGGCGCTTTCGGACGTGCGGCGCAGCTCTTGACGGACGATCCCCGCCTGCAGCCGGGTGCGTTTGCGCTGGTGGGCATGGGTACCTTCTACGGGGGCATTGCCCATGTCCCCCTCAGCGCCTTAGTACTGGTCTGCGAGCTCGCCGGAAACTACGATCTGCTCGTGCCGTTGATGCTGGCACAAGGCATTGCATTCGTTGCGTTGCGCAATCGCGCGCTCTATTCGTCGCAGTTGCCGACCCAGCGAGATTCTCCGGCGCATCGTGATGCGCTCCTGCTCGACGTGCTGCGTACCATCCACGTCCGCGATCTGATGTCACAGGCGCTTTCGTCGGTGCCCGTTTGCGTCTTCAAGAACACGCCCACATCCGAACTGATTCGGTTGGCAAGCCGTGCCAGCGAGCAAGAAGTCTTTCCGGTTTTGGATCAGGACGATTGCCTGATTGGTTTGATCAAGGTGAGCTCCCTGCGTGTCTTGGCAGCGGATGGTTCTCACGCGCACTGGACCTTGGCCGCTGATTTGCTGGAGTCTCCGACCTCGGTCACGGCCGACGACGATCTGCGATCTGCCACCGAGGTGATGTTGGCCCACGAGCTGCGCGAAGTTCCGATCGTGTCGGACGACAACCACGTGCTCGGCATGCTCGATGAATCCAAGATCGCCGAGGTCTATCTGCGCGCCGCCCAGCGCGCTGAGCGCGCTGAATAGTTCTTCGCGAGTCACTACCTGCGAAGCGTCCGTTGCAACGATCCCAACCGCGTATCGTCAGTGGCTTCCGAGGAATGCTGCCGGGACAGAGACACTCCTAACGACCGCTTCGTCATGGCGTACGCACCGCCCACTCTCGACGACGCAGGCTCCCGATATCGTCTTGAGCTGCACGCCAAAGTTACGTTGAGGCTCCACTCGGAACGTCAGTTGCTGGTCCAGCCAAGAAAGGCTCCAAGCCCCGCTCTCAACACGGACTTCCTGCGCGCTTTTGCCTTCCCGATTTGGCAGCGAGATCGTCGTCGGCACGCGTTCGTGGTGCGGCTGCGAAACCAGACGGCGTTCCACGGGCGACAAAGATAGCGTCACGCCGGCTGCGGCTGGCCCCCAGCGCTCGGCACAATTCTCTGTTGCCGGCTGGTATGTGCAGCCCAGCACGCGTTCGTGCGAGTGACTGAACTGAAGCACCGCCCCGGGAGTCTGCAGTGAAGAGGGAGGAGCTTTTGCTGCTGCCAGAAGTGAGCTCGCGCCGAGCGTGAGCGCGAACCCGACGATGACCGACGCGCGGGACATGTGATGCTCCTGCCGCGTTTTCGCGGTCCAAGCGAGGGTCTAGTCTTGAGCCACCGGAACTCGTCAGCGCGCGGCGCCTCCGCGAATGACGCGCCAACCCTGCAGGCGTTGAGGCTCTACGATCAGCTGGCGATGCGTTCCGACCCGCAGCTGATCCCCCTTACCGCTGGAGGCGGCGAAGGCCGTTAGTTCGTGGAGCGGCCGAGCCAAGTAGCATCCGAGGGTCTGCTCAGCATCCGAGCTTTGGCTCGACGCGCTGAGCGAGCTTCTCATGGCGTTGGCCCTATGGGACCCTAAGCTCAAATCCTCTGCGCGTACGGTCCACAGCTCGCCCCAAGCGTCGTGTATTTCTGCAATCAGCCGAGCGGGCTCGAGGAACACCGGTTGATCCAGCCACGGGAGCATTGCAAGCGCTATCAGCGATTGGCAGTTTTCCGTTACGCGCGGTGAGCCCCTACGTAAAATGAGGCTGTCGCAAATGATCGCGAACAATTCGCGGTCATAGGTCTGATTGCCGCGCGTGTTGGACATCCAAATTGGCATGGCCATCGTCGTCGCGGATGCAGACCTCATGCCAACTGTGCGAGCCAGCTCTCTCGCACCGGCGATGGCTTTGAACAGCCGCCCTCGAGTCATATCGACACGGCGTGTCCAAATGATACGTGTCGCGCATCGCTCGGGCGAAGAGCGGCACGCTCGCGCTTACCCCGGGCCTGTTCTAAGCTGCTGCTGGGCGCCGAAAAGCCGATGAAACTAGTCTCGAAGTTGACGCTGCTGTTCATCCTCAGTACCTCCGCGGTGCTGGCGGTCAACGGCTATCTGCGCGTCCGGCGCGAGGTCGGGCTATTTGAATCGGACCGCGTGCGCAACCATCAATTACTGAATCACGTCATAGCGCGCGCAGCGTTGGCAGTTTGGAAAGCCGATGGTTCCGAGCGAGCGGTGGCGATGGTGAACGAGCTCGACTCCCATTCGTCCAAGTTCGAGATTCGTTGGCTGTCATTGACGAACGATACCAACCTCGAGCTGAATGGCGCGCTCCGCAAGCTTCCGCCAGGACAGACACTGACCGTCACCCATCGAACGCGCCCTGACGGGAGGGAACGTTGTCTGTACACCAAACTCGCCAGCGAGGGGATGCCCTCCCCTGGCGCGATTTCGATGTGTGAATCATTCGCTGCGCAGGACGCCTACGTGAGAAAGACGGTGACCGAAACCGTGCTCACTACAGCCACCTTGGCAGCAGTGTGTGCGTTGCTCTCGGGCATCCTGGGAGTGTGGTTGGTCGGCACTCCGGTAGCGGCGCTGTCCGAAAAGGCGCGGCGCATCGGTGCCGGAGACTTCTCCACACCGCTACGCCTGCGTCGCAAGGACGAACTGTCGGAGTTGGCGCGAGACATGAACGCGATGTGCGAACAATTGGAGTCGGCGGCCAGCCGGGTCGCGCAGGAGACAGCGCGGCGGATTGCTGCGGTCGATCAGCTGAGACACGCCGATCGACTGACGACCGTCGGTAAGCTTGCCTCCGGACTGGCACATGAGCTCGGAACTCCGTTGAACGTCATCGAGGCACGGGCCGACATGATTGCTTCCGGCGAGACTTCGCCTGCGGAATCTAGGGATTACGCGCGTGTGATTCGCGAGGCCAGCGAACGGATGACGGGACTGATTCGTCAGTTGCTCGACTTCGCCCGGCCGCGGCGAGCGACACCGGCACCGCACCGCGTGTTCGAGCTCGTGGCGAAGACGGTCGAGATGCTCTCCCCCCTTGCGGGGAGAAAGCAGGTCACCTTGATCGCGCGCGAAGTCGATCCAGGCATCTGCGCTTTCGTCGATCCAGACCAACTTCAACAGGTCCTCACCAACCTACTCGTCAACGGCATTCAAGCACTGCAGCGGCCTGGAACCGTCGAGTCCAGTGTGACGCTGCTACGTGCGGAGCCGCCGGCCGACATCGGTGGGCCCGAGGCGGAATTCGTATGCATCGAGGTACGTGACGATGGACCCGGGATTCAGCCGGAGCATCTGCCTCACGTGTTCGAACCCTTCTTCACCACCAAGGACGTTGGCAGCGGCACGGGCCTGGGCTTGGCCGTCGCGTACGGCATCGTTCGAGACCATGGTGGCTGGATCGAGGTTCGGTCCGCGCCTCCAAAAGGAGCTACGTTTCGCGTGTTTTTTCGAAAGGGAACCGAGTAGTGCCAAGCCTCCTGCTGGTCGACGACGATATCTCTTTGACCGAGACATTGCGACTCGGGCTCGTCCGTCGCGGATACACTACGACCTGTTGCAGCAATCTGTCCGAGGCGCTCGCGTGGCTCGAGCTCAACGACGTGGACGTCGTGATCACGGATCTCAATATGAAAGGTGGTAGCGGGATCGAGCTGTGCAGCAGCGTGGCAGCACAACACCGAGACATCCCAACCATCGTGCTGACGGCGTTCGGTAGCTACGACACCGCAGTCGCGGCAATCCGCGCCGGAGCATACGATTTCATCAGCAAGCCTGTTCAGCTGGACGTGCTCGGGATCGC
>Ga0247783_1000492_pt1 | contig 12425 bp, 11 predicted proteins | sample UWRJL064202C5_FD_179911 | JGI IMG/M metagenome (GOLD analysis project Ga0247783, IMG submission 179911) | Plant litter microbial communities from Arlington Agricultural Research Station in Wisconsin, United States - UWRJ-L064-202C-5 | ecosystem: Environmental > Terrestrial > Plant litter >...
AAGGCTCGAAAGTGTCCTTCGCCATTATTATCCCAGTTACTACAATTTATACTTTTAGGAAGGTACCCATAATCGCCAAGAAACTTTACATCTTCGAACCAGTTTGACTTTGATTGACTACATACTCGAGCTTGCAACGTTTTGAGGTTAGAGTGAAGATTTTGCTCATATTCTGTGAATGCAAGCGCATGAAAATGAGTATTTTCATAGAATGCTTCAGCTTTTGCTTTTTTATAAGCCACATAAAGATTGCTTACGCTATAGATATCTTTGTTATCGAGAAGCATACCTTTCCTTTATTATTAATTTTGTTGATAACTACATAAATAAACGGTATGGATAACTGCGCCCTGGCAACGTTGGCACATTTGCGATTGTTCTTGCCAATTTCTGAGAGTATCGAATTGTTACTGGCACAGGGTCGTAGAGAGCGTCATTGTTCCAATCCATTTTTGTTAATGCTAAAACTTCGAGAGCAGTTAATTCCAAAGGGCCTTTACCCGAATGCCGAATTATACTGAGTGGACGAGGAATACTTTTCTTGCCTTGATAATAATCACCCTTTAAGGCGGCTTTAGGGGCATTACCAGCAGCCCATAAAAGGGTCGAGTTGCCAGTTCGAAATAATAATGTTCCGCGAGGTACTGGATATCCATCGGCTTCACTTTTTTTCCCTGGCGCATGACTTTCTTTGAGCCATATACCTCGCCAGCTTGCACTAGTTCCAATTTCTACACACTTCACTTCAGGTATTGCTGACAATGCATCCTGCACTCCCGCCAACTCCTCAGGTTTGAAGGATGTGGTCTTATGAATTACAAGTCTTCTAGGTATCGATCCGCCATTACGACTCTGGTATAGACTCAGACTTCTTGCGAGAACAGCACGCATATCACTGCGGCTGAGAAATGGGTTACGGCGAGCCTCGTCAATATCGGCAATCGGATCTTTAGCTTCAAATGCAACAAATTGCATTCCACCGCCGTCTGCATCAAAAACTTGTGAACAACAAGTTACATAACGTGCATCCGTTGGATCTCCACGTAATGCATATGCAAGCCCAATATATGCAGTTCCCTCAGGAACGCCTGGTAGAGGAGCAAGCTTCCAAGGAATACCACCAGCTTTCACATGAAGCGCAATTGATAATCTCCACGCTAACGATGCTTTGTAGGTAAAGGAAAATGCCCGATCATTAATTACTTGAGTCGGAATACTATGTTGAGCACCTATAGCTTTAAGTGCGTCATGGGCATCAAAGCCTGGCGCTCTAAATCCATGAGACCATGCTTCTGGGAGATGAACGAGAACAACATCAAATTGATCACGAACAAGAGATAGGCGATCCATGCACTCCTGAAGAATACTAATTAATTTTATGTGCGGACTTTCGCCTGATAAGTTAGAAAAAATGTCATTCGGTAATTGTATATGGCATGACGCTGGCGCAGCGCTTAGCGGCACTCCAAAAACATTATTGAATCCCCTAAATGTAGGGAGATATTCTTTTCTGTCCGTCGGGTTCTGAACAGATCTTAGAGTATTTACAAGCTCCCTCATTAGTGCTCGGCCATTAGCAGGGCCAATGGTAGCCAACCGAATATGCTGGGAATATTTTGAGAAACTTAAATTGTTATAGGTTCCATACTGATCCAATCCTCTTAGTGGATTAGTATCAAGATTGGTATCTTCGGCATTGAAGGTTAACAATGGCTCATCAAGCAGAAAAAATGGAGGAAGTTTTGATGAGTTATAATCTGGCTTCATTTTCCACTCCTTTGAAAATAATCATGATCATGCCCTGGACGACTCCAAGCGGTTATAGGTGAGATTTGAAATATTCCATCTACTCCCGCCTGCCCATTTAAATCTATTGCTTTAATAATGCCTTCAGAATTACCTGAAATAATGTCAGCCCATGCACTTATGATGGATGCCCATGCGCGGTTATATCTAGTAGCCCACCTTTCTCGACGCCAATCCAATAGCATTGCATTAGGCGCCAACGAAGCAGTATTCTGATCCATTATTTCTTCATCTTGTAGTTGTTCACTTTCACCTACAAATGGCACATCTACAAATGTTGTTGGCTCAAAAACACACCACCAACGATCAGCCGCGTATTCTAGTTTTAATTGAATACCTTCACGAAATGGAAAACGTAAATTTGGCACTTCACCGACTAGACTGTTTGAGTATGCGCCGTTAAGTTTTTGTAGTTTTTGATTTCTAGATGCCAAGTGCTCGCGACTTAAATCGTCAGGAGTTTTTGATACAACTATAGAGTGACCTGATCTTTTAAGATGAGCAGATAGAGGTTTATATCGGCATATCGCACGAACAATTGCGTCATACAATAAACCCCGGGCCCAACTTTCCGCATTGGGGTTTAATTCAATGGTTCCTTCAAGTTTTGCACCAAAGGGGCCAAAAACTTTCAGTATGTCCTCATCTTTTCCAAAAGCAGCTATTTCTTTGCCATTACAAGCAACAATTACCCATACTTTCGCTTCTTTAATCAGTGCTCTTGCTTTTGCCGTTGTGATTGGTTCATTTACTATAATCTTCCGGGCTTCTTTTGGCATTGATAAGATAGGAACAGCGGAGCACTGAAGAACTGGAAATTTTCTTTTTTCTTGTTGTGGTAATGGAACATTATGCAGCGTAGATTCTGGTTGTAATTGAATCACATATTTTTGAAGTGAGTCATCCAATTCAGTTCTGTCAATTATTTCTGCAGCCAGTTCATCAAAAGTTTGAGACTCAACAATTTTTGTAGAAATTCCAGCCTGCATTGCTTGTTCGAGAAATTGAGTAACTGCAGGTAATAAAGATTTTTCTGATCTTGTAACCCAATAAATCCCACCAGGAAATGCATTATGCAAAGAAATCGCAGCCGTTAGTGCTTCCATTACGGAAGCGTCGCGACCACTATAACCAACAACGATTAAACCAAATGTAGTGCAAGCAGCCGTCAATGCTGAGCGCATTGTTTTATCTTGATTTTTTAATTCATCCGTAGTGTTTTTAAGTTCTACAGATTGAAAGTCACCGTGTATCTTAGCCAGCAAAGGCCATCGAGATTCACGAATAGATAACTGCGCCCTGTTGGCATTATCTATAGCCGCAACCGTCAAATAAGCGCGCTCTTCAGGTGATACAAGCTGATCTGTATGAGTAACTGCTGTTTCTACTAGCTGATCGAAATTTGTAGTAAAAATACAGGGTATTTTTTTCGATGTAATTAATGCAGCTAATGCCCTATGTGCAAATGATGGAGTTCCCTTTCTAATTGCAAGCTCAATATAATTACGACGTGCTTCTGGAGTGGGATAAACAGCTTCAAATGCAGCTGCATATTCGGTCGGGGCATTTGCGGGGGGCAATATGGACTTCGTATTAAAGAATAGATTTATGCGGCTTTCCCAAATAGGATCATTAGCATCAACCTCTTGTAACTTTAAGCCTGCCATTTGGCAAAATAATCGTTTTTTAAAATCTGTTATCATCGCGTAACCGGTAGGTATCCCTGCTGAGGCTGATGCTCCAGCCCCAAGAAACCAAGCGAGTGCATTTGGTCGCAATGCATAAATGTTAGCAAATTGCTGCTCTGAAATGATCTCAATTGTCAAATGCTATTCCCTCTTCGTTAGCTGATTATCAGATGATAATGTATTCTACTTCCTAACCTTTTGATATTTCAGATGATTACACCCAGCTGATTTAACTATTCATATTTCTAATGGCCTTATTTATACCAAGCTGTGCAGCTAAAAGATTCTTGTGAATTATTCCGAAATCACTTGGAGAATCAAAAAACATCCCTCCATCCACAGCATCCTTATGATCTTTTGTAATAGCTGCCAGCCGACCTTCGGTTGGAACTAAAACTAATTTGCCCTCAATGATTTGGTTGTAATCAACACCTAGGGTCACCCATCGATTGGATTTCATGTCAATAACATCCAGCATGGCTTGCCTATTTTGAATAGGATCGGAAAAATTTTGCTGTAGCAAACAATCAACATCGTACCAATGGCGAGACAACCTGGTTGGGTTAGGATCATTGGTTTGAGTGCAAAATTGATGTAGTGCGGTTAGTTTTTCCCAAAGGATGTAGGCAGGATCATATGCCTGAACACTTGCAGTTGGTAATGTTAATGCTGCCAGTTCAGATACCTCACTGAGATATGTATTTACTTGTTTGCTGATGGTAGGCCGTCCACGATTCCTTCCACCAAATTCAAGAAGGATATAATCCAATTGGTAATTGTTTATATCCTTTGCAAGTCTTGGATAGCGAATGTTAATTTTCTCGCCTTTGGATTCAGCATCCAGTTCTGCGACTAATCCGTCTATACCATACGCAGCAAATCGATTATTTAAACGGTTAACTAGAGCTTCCGACCACCGCGTTAATAATTTGCTTTGTTTATCTCGAAACTTTTTTTGCTGGCTTGGCGTGCTATTGGATTTATCCCACGCTTCCGCTTCATCTTCGGCCTCTGCCAGATCAGCCCAATGAATGGATAAATCGATATCTTCAGAGAAACGTTGAATAGCTCCCCAGCATTTACTCAGTGCTGTGCCACCCTTGAACGCCGTGCTGTAATTACCAATTAAGCCTTCATCAAATAACAAGCGTAAGATTTCAGTTACCCAAATATCTTTTTCCAGAAAATTGCTCGCAAGCCCATATGGGTGTCGTTGTGCACCCAAGGTTAAAATTTCACCCAATTCATTGTGTTTGGCGGGATCTTTATAAAAATCAAAAATATTCACTGAGGCAGAGTCCGCTCAAAAGATTCCAGCTTCATTTGCCAAGGCTTCGGCAACGGAGATTCAAGTAGCTTATGAATCACCGATTTTGCTTTTGAGCCAGTAAGTGACAAACGTTTAAATGCTGTTGTTAGGGTATTCATTTCAACAGCTTCTGCCGGTGTAACTGAAAGCCCACGCAGCAAAGCGCCTTCTGGCTTACCCTCCCAGCGCAACTGAACGGGAGAGCGGTGTTTCACTTCAACAGTTTCATTGCCGACTTTAAAGCGGCGGCTGGGCCCATTACTCCAATAAACTGCTTTCATTGGTGCCTGAGTTTGAAATCCCAAGCGATAGGCCGACTCCAACCCCTGGCTCACTAGCTTGTAGCCATGTTTTTTGGCCCAAGCACGGGCAACCTCATTGGCGCTGGCAGTAGTTTTAATGCTTGGCAGACTGGGTAATGGTTTAGGGCGAGCATAGAAGCCTTTGGACACCCGCGCGACCACCCCCTCTTTAACCAAGCGGCTGAAGGCCTTTTGTACGGACGTTTCACTACCCAGCTCATAAAAACTGTCGATGGGGAAAGGGACGCCGCGCTGTATACGATTTAGCCGGGTTAGTACCTTTTGGGCAGCTGACATGGCAATGATCCTGACAATAGGTTGATATAGTGATCTTATTGTAGTCCAGTATTTATAAGGCTTACAAGGATTCCAATGTCAGGATTTATGGGATAACTAATGAAGTTTTACCTTGATGGGATCATCACGACTGCGCAACAGGGCGCTGACAGCCAATTCCGGGCTTAGCTCACACCCTTATCATCAAATGATGCGAAGAGCTTTCTGGCTCTAACACCACCATAACGCCGAACCTCTTTCTTTAAGGCGGAGGCATCCATACTGGCAGCCACCTGACTAATGCGCTCCAACACAACATCCTGGTCTTCTGCCAATTTGTTTACATTATTCACCAAATCGACCAATAGGAATTCTTTTGAAACCTCTTTGGGAAAGTACGGTTTCATCTGAAAGTTGAAGGTACGGTTACCCAGTTTGAATTTCCCATGACGTTTCCGGTTGTAGACGAGCTGCTCGTTATACAGCTGTGTTGTACCAACCCCTAATGCATTGTAGGTATTCGGGGAAAACAATAAAAAATCGTTCGTTTTTAAGAAGGCTTCGACCAGTTTGCAATCCTCTGGTGCAGCTTTGCCAAATGACGTCGTCCTGGGGTAGGCATATACACCCTGATAAACCTTCTGCAAGGCCCCATCCTTTACCAACTGCCTCAAATGGCGATCAACGGTATTGCTCCACCGTGCCAGATCAGCCCTGCGATATATTTGGCCCGGCTTTAATTGCCGCTTCAACTCATTAAATGCGGACACGCTTGTACCTCACAAGATGCAATCAAAAATGCCGATATTTAGTTTCTGGCCGCAGGATGCGTATCGTTATACACCCTGGTCAGATCCATAACAGTCACCCGGGTATAGATCTGAGTACTGGTGATATCCAAATGACCCAGCATCTCCTGCACATAGCGAATATCAGCTCCGTTCCTCAACATCGCGGTAGCTGCCGCGTGGCGAAACAGGTGGCAAGAGCCGGACTTACCCACACCTGACCGTTGCACACACGCGCTAACCATATCCGAGAGCTTACTTGGCCGAATTCGCTTACCAGTCGCCCCCAGAAACAAGGCCTCTCCAGAATCCAGGTTCTGAAGGTTTGGACGGACTTCTTTAAGATATTGCCGAACCCAGTTAAGGGCTCGGGCAGCAATAGGCACCCTCCGATCGAGACTACCTTTACCTTTGCGAACGGTAACTAGCTGATATTTGAAATCAATGTCTTTGATATCCAGATTGGCCAACTCTGTTCGCCGAACGCCGGTAGCGTAGTACACCTCTAAAATCGCACGATCACGCACCGCCATTTTTCCTTTTGTCATTGCTTGTCGGAGCACTTGCTCCATTTCAATTTCATCAGGAACATCGGCTGGCAATCGCCGGTTCACTCTGGGTAATTTGAAATAAACAAAGAAATCCGATTTGATAATGTTGAAGTAGTAAAGCCGCTCTAAAAAACCGGTGACAGCCATGAGGCGCATGCGTTGTGTAGCCAGATCCAACGGCTCACCATTACGTGCTTTGCGGTAACAGCTTAAAAACCGTCGATAATCCTCTAGAGAATTTAAATCCAACTGTGTAACCAATCGAATATTCTCACCTAAACACCATCTCGCAAAAGCAGCGAGTAATCTTCGTTTGGTGTAAACAGTCGAGTTACTTTGCCCTCTAGCCAGACAATCCTCCGCATAGAACTCAATGCAGATAACTATTTTACCGCTCCGCCTGCTCATGGCTATCACCTCGGTTAATGCAAAGTTGTCATGCTGGTTGCTGAACCAAGGTATTGCATAAAAGTATCTTTGGGATTCGATACCTCCATACAGAATCGATTCACGTCCATTTCTTTAGGCAAGCCGACTTTGTAACTTTGAATACCTAGTGGGGTGAGTCGATCAGCAATACAGATGGCGATTTTCTGGTGCGCAATATCGTTGTCAAAAACAACACCGATACACTCCGTATTGAATATGCGTAAAACGCGAAGATGCGCGTCAGAAAAACCCTTCGCGCCCATGATGCTGACCACATTCTCGATCCCCAACTGAAGTAGTGACATTGCTTCCAGTGGCGACTTACATAGCAAGACATGTTTGTATTTTTTCAAGGCATCAATATTGAAAAAGCTCATACCATCCGAAGTCCAATGAACGTGATAAACCGAATAGGCTTTAAGCTTTTGGGTAATGCGACGACCGTAAGCTCCAACAATTTGCCCCTGCTCATCAAAGAATGGAAAAACCAATGCACCACGAAAAAACTCATGGCCCGATGGCTTTAGAATTCCTACCCGCTGTAATGCTCCCCGACTGGATGCGCTTTGCCATGATGGCAACTTATCAAATTGCCATCCCAGCGTGCGATCAGAGAATCCCAACTGAAAACGTTGGATAAGTTTTTCATCCAGAATATTACGATCAGCGAGAAATCTTCTGGCTCGCGCTGAAGCCTTAAGCGTTTGGTGATAATAGCGAATGACATAATTCATTAGATTTTCTTCGATATCCGCAGCAACTATATCCGAATCACTAAATAGTAAATCTTGCGGTATGCGAGGAATGCGTTGAATAAGGCTGATGTTGCCTAACTTTTCGTAGAAATACATTTTAAACATCCTCCTTGTTGGTTTTCCTACGCATGGAGTCACCGTGAATTTCAATGAAATGTGAGCGGTGAAGAATGCGGTCTAGAATTGCGTCAGCGATTGATTGGCCGCCTAAGTATTTATGCCATTCCGTTACTGGCAATTGAGATGTAATTAATAAAGAACCACTACCTGTGCGATCATCAATCAATTCAAGCAAATCGCTCTGTGCCCTGGCTTTCATAGGGACCAATCCCCAATCATCCAGAATCAGTAGACTTGGCTTCGCAAGTTGCGAACGCAACCTTGGCAAACTCCCATCTGCATGGGCGATTTCCAATTCCTCCACCAACCTCGTGGATCGTCGATAGATAACCGGCAGATCTTTACGAATCGCTTGCTGCCCGAAGGCACAAGCCAACCAGGTTTTGCCAGCCCCGGTGGGCCCCGTTAATATCAAGTGCCGATGTTGTTTAATCCATTCACAATTTGCCAGGGACAATATCAATTGCCGATCAAGAGAGCGGCCGGATGAATATTTAATGTCTTCAACGCAAGCTGATGATACTTTTAGCCGGGAACTTTTTAGCAACCGCTGTTGACGGCGTTGCATCCGATCATGCCCCTCGGCCTCCACTAACATTGCCAGGCGCTCATCGAAAGATAGTGACAATGCACTCGCATTTGTTTGTTGCACCTCATAGCTGTTAACCATGCCGTACAACTTCAAGTCACGCATCTGGGATAGAGTTTGTTGAGTGCTCATTATTGAATCCTCCCTTCAAGATAATACTGCGCACCACGAACGTGATAATGCAGTGGCAATTCAGGTTGAACAGGATGATCATCGTCTCCCGTAGATTCCAAATGGTGCTGCAAGATAGAGCGCATACTTTTTACTGTAAGGGAACCAATTTCAATTGCACGTAAACAAGCGGATTCAAATCGTTCTTCCCCATGAGCACGGCATAATTTATCGAGTTGCATACAGGCTTTACGCCCTAACAATGAGTGTTCGGGTTTACCTTCAAACTGAGCGGCAATCATGCGCGTAGCTGATGGGCCAATACGCTGCGCCCATGCATAAAAGCTATCCATGGTTTGCGAAGCGTAGGCTTGATGTTGTAGCGGGCGATGATCAGGATTGGTTGTGAAGCCACCTTGATCATCACTACGAGGGTGTATCGCGACCCGTTTACTAAGATGAAAAATTTCCACTGCCCTTAGGGTGATGCGAGCTTCTACTTTTTCACTTACAAGTTGATAAGGAACCGAATACGCATGCTGCCTCACGTAAATGTGATAATCCGGCGGAACCTTTTGCTCACCTATCCATTCGGCATATTCAAAGGCTGTTGGTGGTAAAGGCTTCAACATTGGTTTATCCAATTCTTGGAAGCGTGAGCGACGACAACCTGGTAAGCGCTTGAATTTTCTTTCGTTAAACTGATCGAGCAATGGCCGAATGGCCGCGTTGATCTCTTCAATACTGAAAAACTTCTGACGGGATAAGAGTGTAATAATCCAGCGCGAAATAAATAGAACACCTGACTCGGCTTTTGCTTTATCTCGCGGCTTTCTGACGCGCGCAGGATCAACGGCAGTATCGTAGTGACGCATGCACTCAAGGTAAATGCGATTAAAAACTGGGAACGCACCTGCTTTTGTAACTGCAGACTTTAAGTTATCGGGCACAATAACTTGTGGAACGCCGCCAAAATGCTCCAGCATTTTTATATGAGCTTCGATCCAATCCTCTTGCTTTTGGCTAGCAGACGCCCAAACAAACGAATAATTTGAACATCCCATTACACCAACAAAAATCTGTGCTCTACACTCCTGATTTTTATTAGCGTCATACCAGGTAACTGTTCTTCCTGCATAGTCAACAAAGACGATTTCACCCGCGTAGTAAACTTGCCTCATGGACAAATCTATCCGATCAATATGGGTTCGATAATGGTGAGTAAATTGTGAATAGGAATAAGCATCATCGGGACTAATCAAACAATACTCTTCCCAAAGCTGTAGCAATGTTTGATGCCGTGCTTGCATCTGGGTGTGAATAAAATTCCAGTCCGGCATTCGTTTTTCCGCAGTGAAACCACGGGAACCAGAAAATATTGTTGCGAGCTGTAGATCATTGCGCTCAAGCAGATTATCCAAGGACTGCTCGCCATTACGCAGCCGCTCGCGATACTTGCTCACTGTATTGTGTGAAATTCCTGTAATGCGCCCTATGGCACGGTTGGAAAAATTGGTATTGCCGATCAATCGCAACACCTCACGAAGATTGGACATATCAGTATCCTCATTTTTATTACTACTTTTCATTAGCAGTAAATTTTTAGAAAAATGAGGCACTAAGCCGCCGTAAGCAAAACCGCAAATTTCGCTTGACACCAGCGGCTTTGAAAAGCAAGATTAAAAGTGTCGAGAAGCCTAAATTTCGATACTTTTACTGAAAGCCCTGAGAGTTACAGCTCTTGGGGCTTTTGCTTTTCTGGCCTCTAACTGAAAAACCAGAATTATTTGTTTCTACGCATACACCTCCTCGTAATTAACTTATTGAAGAAAAACGTCTTTTTGCTAAGTAGCGGGCAATATCTTTCGCTAGCGCATATTTGCCACGGCGATTATCGAGTTCAAACACGGGAACGGGTACAGTCTTTCGCACCAACGATTGACGAAAAGCAGCTTTGGATGCATAGCCCAACTCTCTAATGAGGGCATCACCAGTAAGCAAGAGTCCATATCGATCTAATAAATCCTTTTCTAATGCGAGTGCGGTAGCTATTTCCGTTTCGCTTTCTTTATTCATACCCAGATCCACAAAAAACAGAGTGTGACAAAAAGGCTACTCTAAAAAGGTAGATATAGGTTATTGTCCTTTTTGGTGGTTAGTAGGACACACTTTTTTAGCAAAGACCGATAAAAATCATGAAGTTACAACTTTCGTCGAAATTTCAACGAAAGTTTTGTGCGAGAAGGTGCATATAAAAATGATGATTTTAGACGCCAAACTTTCTCAATTGCCCAGTATGCTATGGGCTCGCTCCATTAAAAAAAGGATGGGAATGTCTTATGGGAAAATTCAAAAGGAGTTTTCATTAGACTCCGAAAAAGCTAACCCCAATTTTTGGCCTCAATGTTCCAGATGTATTTACAAAAATCATCGAGGCGCAAAAGTTAGAGATAAAAATTTTATCGAAAGAATTGAAGAAAGTTTGCCTGGGACAAGACGATTATTAACCCACCCTCTATGGAAAATTCTTGAAAATCCCAATTCTTCTTCACAGCAGCTTTTGAAATATGCTGAAGACTTGGATATAGACATAAAGCAAAAAATTTTCGTGCTCGATAAGCGAGACGGCGCATATAAAAGGAGGGAATTAAAAAGAGTTAGGGAGTTAAAGTATATTTCAATGCGCAACAATTTAGATGCACTTGCATGTTTGCTAATACTAATCCGAGAGTTTGAGATTAAAGAACTAGTTGACCCGTATACTGTATGTAAGTGGGAGGCACACTATTTACTAGGGAGAATAGGGTTGTTTTCACCTGTAAAGGATTTGGCCAGCTCCATTTATGAATATATGTACCCATCATTTATCAGCAAAAATTATCCTCTGCCGCCATCGTTTGAGACTTTTTTCTCAATGCACATGCCGGAATATTTTCAACCACCTCCGTATAAAAACATAGATTTATTGCTGACAGTAAACAGGTACATGCTGGAAGTAATGGGCAATAAAAATATTGTTTCTAGGGATGAGGAAGATCAACTGAAGTTTCTATTTCTAGTTGATAGCTCAGGGAAAAAGCGAGAAATATTATTAATGCTAAAAGATTTCAATTTGAATTTTGACCACTTATCATCCGACAAAAAAATCCCAGAGCCATTACAGTATGTAATGCGTATGATGAAAGGTGATAGCAGGCAATATCTTTCGGGAAGAAGTTTTGTTTATGGCCAAAAACCATATGTTGTGGATTGATCACCAGTAGGCTGGTCATATTTTATCGGAACAGCTGGTCATTGTAAGCCAGCGAAGATGTTCAACATCACCGGCACCCGTATGTGCGTGGGCTGGACTTAAATGACCAGCCTGCTGCACTTGACTGACCAGCGAAACCGGAAAAGTGTGCCCAGACTGCTGGTGACATTGACCAGACTTTTAAACAGATATAAAAAATCCCAGCAATGGAGACTGGGATTTGAAGCAAATAGTAGAGTTTGCCAGCCCTATAACTTAAGCATCCTTCGTATATGAATTTTTTATAGAAGAAATATTTTTGTATTTAATTTTTAAGTCTCCATATATTTCTTCATCTAACCCATATCTATTTTGATTCATACAAATAGAAACAAGAGTAGGATCAATCACATCAATTAAAGACATTATTTCATCTGGGCTATTCATTAATTTATCTTCGACCAAAGTG
>Ga0247783_1000494_pt1 | contig 12397 bp, 8 predicted proteins | sample UWRJL064202C5_FD_179911 | JGI IMG/M metagenome (GOLD analysis project Ga0247783, IMG submission 179911) | Plant litter microbial communities from Arlington Agricultural Research Station in Wisconsin, United States - UWRJ-L064-202C-5 | ecosystem: Environmental > Terrestrial > Plant litter >...
CTGACCCCTATCGAATTTGACCCCACCAAAACGATTTTGCCGGTGGTGGGCGCGGTGAGTTTTGTCCATCTGCTCAATGATTTGATCCAGGCGATTTTGCCCTCGATCTACCCGATGCTGAAAACCAATTACGAATTGAGTTTCACCCAAATCGGGATGATCACCCTCGCCTTCCAGATGACGGCATCGCTATTGCAACCGGGCATTGGACTGTATACCGATAAACATCCCAAACCTTATTTATTGCCAACGGGAATGTTGTTCACTTTGTGCGGCTTGGTGATGTTAGCGCTGGCCGATAGTTTTACCTGGCTGCTGATTGCATCAGCCATGATTGGTTTGGGGTCATCGACCTTCCACCCGGAAGCATCGCGCGTTGCGCGTATGGCGTCGGGCGGACGTTTTGGTTTTGCGCAGTCATTTTTTCAAGTGGGCGGCAATGCCGGTTCTGCATTCGGTCCGCTGTTGGCCGCGGCAATTATTATTCCGCAGGGGCAAGGCGCAATTGGCTGGTTTACGCTGTTTGCGATTCTCGGGTTTTCCGTATTGTTTGGCGTAAGCGGCTGGACGATCCGCTCACGCGCTTCACTTAAAAGTGTAAAAAAACATCCACACTTTGCGCACTTAACTCGCAACCAAATCGTTGGTGCACTCACCGTATTGGCGCTGCTGGTATTTTCCAAATATATTTACATGGCCGCCTTTACCAACTTCTACACCTTTTATTTGATCGAAAAATTTTCCACCTCAGTCGCCAATGCGCAATTATTTTTATTCTTGTTTTTAGCGGCTGTTGCACTAGGCACATTTGCCGGTGGCCCCATTGGCGATAAAGTCGGGCGTAAAGCAGTAATCTGGATTTCCATTCTCGGCGCCGCGCCATTCACGCTGCTATTCCCCTACTGCAATCTGTTTTGGACGGCGGTGCTATCGGTGGTGATCGGCCTGGTTTTATCCTCGGCATTTTCGGCGATAGTTGTACTCGCACAAGAATTGGTGCCCACTAAAATTGGCATGATTTCGGGTGTATTTTTTGGACTGATGTTTGGAATTAGCGGTATAGCAGCGGCGGGCTTAGGTGCGTTGGCGGATGCAAGCTCTATTGAACATATGTTTAGTTACTGCGCGTTTCTACCGCTCTTGGGGGTAATTACTATTTTATTGCCAGCAATGAAACGCGAGTGATTTATTCTGGCGCAGCTGCCCGCCACTCGGTGGGCAACACCTCAGCCAAATAATCCATAAAGGCACGCACCTTTGGCGTTAATTGATGGCGGTCGCGTACACAGGCATAAAAATCCAGTGGTTCAATTTCTGTATCGAATCCAGCGCATTCTTGCGGCGAAAATAATTCCACCAATTCACCCCGACGCAAATAATCATTCGCGACAAATGCCGCTAAGCGCGTGATGCCACCACCAGCAACAGCAAGGCGCGCAAGCACATCAATATCATCGCTAATAATCGCTGCATGGACTTCAGCATCAAAACGCAAACCATTTTCGATAAGGCCCCAGCGCAAAAATCGCCCGTCCGCAGCGAGGCGAAAAACCAGGCAATCGTGCTCACGCAAATCCGCCGGAGTTGATGGACGACCAGCGCGCGCGATATAGGCGGGCGACGCGCAAAAAATTGTCGGTACAGTCGCAATTTTGCGCGCGACCATTCCATCATCCAGCTGTTGTTTAATGCGGATGCTGACATCCACCGATTCCTGCACATGATCGACGCGCCGATCAGTGGATGTGAGTTCAATTTCCAAGCGTGGATAACGTTGGTTAAATGCGGGAATCAAAGGTGCCAATATATGGCGACTGAACGCTGCAGTGGATGCGATGCATAAACGCCCCTGCAACTCCTGATTCACATCGGTCACTGCGGCGCGCGCCAGTTCCAACTCATGGATTAACAACGCCACCTTGTCGTAATAGATCTTACCCGCATCGGTCACGGCCAGGCTGCGGGTAGTGCGCGTGAGCAATCGCACCCCGAGATAAGACTCCAAACGCGCGATATTCTGGCTGGTCGCGGCCGCGCTAATACCCAAACGCCGCGCTGCCGCCGCGATACTGCCGCCCTCAACCGCCTTCACAAAACACTCTATTCCACGCAGGGTATCCATAGCCGTAGCTTCCGAATGAACAAAACAACTACCAAGTTTTACTTAATACAGAAAAAGTCGGTATTTATCTACCAAGAACAGATTTAGTCGCACGTACGGTGGCGATGTGGCGATAAAACAAAGAAGGGGGATTAAAAGTGGCTCTCCCAGACTTCATAGTTGGGTTGCAAAAATAGCGCATCTCAGCGACCTGCAGCCCTACTTAAATGAGTTGCACATCTCAACCCAGCCAACAAACACAATGCTAAAATGCGCGCCGCTCACTCAACATTTAATATCTGAATATTGAGTTCTGTAGGTCAACTGCCGAAGATCTATCCCTGTCAGTGACAGCTCATTAACTGGGTGTTATAAAGACCAGTCACCTGCTCGGACAAAATCAGCCTGTACCCGGCTGACTCGGAATAAGAGTCAGCGTAAAGGAGCACCAGCCTTTGAAAGCAAGACGCGCATTTATCCTGTTATCTTTTTTAGTTTCAATTTTTTATTTTCATCAAGGAGTTGCTATGTCACTATTTTTTGGCGGAGAGAAGGTGGAAGCAGTACTTTTCTCGCCACTGGAAGGGAAATTAACCTTTAAAGGTAAACCTGCCGCTGGGGCGAAAATAAAATTATGGTTTGCATGGAAAGATCAGGAAGGAGAAAGCGAGTATTTCACAGCAGACGACAAGGGATATTTTTCAATTCCCAAAAAAACTGTTGTCTATAAACAGAATCCCTTGGCTCAGATTTCTATTGGGCAAATGGTAACCGTTGATTTTAACGGACATGAATATCTTATTTGGAGGGGAGGTAAATCGAGTACGCATCTTTACGGCGAACTAGGAGGCCAACCCAAAAATTTAATCTGTGAACTCACTACGGAAGAGATGGATGCTCATTTAGAACATGCACTCATAGAAACGTTATGTAAGTGGGACGAATTAAAGAAGGAAAGCGAGGAGTAACATGAGCGAATTAAACCCAACTACTGCTGCAAATATCGCAGCCAAAATATATGACGTTCAAAACCCAATGCTGGTTGATTTGTTTTTAAAATTGCCCTACTTCAAGCGGGAGGAGAAATCCGCAGCATCTCCACACAAACATTTAAAAGCCGAAGTCGGCGGTCGGGTCATTCTGAATCACGAAGATGGTTTTGGAGTTTGCGCCGAAGGTGGTGAGAACAATAAAGGTGAAGTTTTCTTAATATTCCGCGGTACTACTATGGCCAATAAAAAGGCCGATGTACTGACTGATGCCCGAATTGGCCTTACACGCTCAAATACTGGCCAACTGGTACATTGCGGTTTCCAACATTGTTTTAATTCTATGCTACCCGCAATACGTGGTTTTTTTACCTCATATAAAGGCAGCATAAAAACGGTTCACTGTATTGGGCACAGCCTTGGTGGTGCAGTAGCAGCGCTGGCCGCTGACTGGGTCGCTCAGACGTTAAAACACCCAACCAAGCTCTACACCTTCGGTGCACCAAGGTTAGGTACTGAATTTTTTGCCAAAAGTACAACGTCTGCGATTGGTGAGGCCAATATACATCGTGTGTATCACCGCACTGATCCTGTGCCTATGGTTCCGCTTTATCCATTTATGCACGCACCTTATAACGCCCAGGGGCATTACCTTTATTCTGCTTACCCGCTCACATCGGGTGCAGCTCATTTTATGGCGAATTATATAACCTCAGTTACTGGAAAAACCTGGCAACAAATGAGCGATGTACCTGATCAACCTTACACTATCGAAAGTGCTATCGAAGCCTGGCTTAAATCCAAATCACCAGTGGATACATCGTCTGCAACTTTTTGGCGCTGGGTAGATTCGGCCATCATTTACGTAATTAAGAAAGTTGCCATGACCGCAATTTTAGGGTTGCAAGCTACATTTATTGGTGCGTTTACGATTGCGGATAAAATTGCTTACATTCTGGCGAAGGGCATCGATCTTGCAGAAAATATTAGCGTATGGGTTGAACACCTAATGCGTAAATTAATGCAGGCTCTCGGAATGAAAGTTGCTAAAGCCAAAAAAGAGCTGACGCGCAGCTTAATTCAACATGTATTAACGCGTCTGACTGAAAAAGCCAATCAGGAAGCGCGCGACGCACTCAGAAAGCTTTAGGACGACAAATAAGGCATGCCTGCCTAAATAACAATGTGCAGGCATGTCTTCTAAACCAATTACCCCGCACATTCTTGCGCTTCTTTTGCTGCCAACGATTATCAAGAATTCTTAAATATGAGTTTCATCGTAGTTGTAGTAAAAGCACTAGCATCAATTTTTCTGATTGCATTTTTAATCGCCGGAGTTTTCAAAGCAAACCCTCGCACACACAATTCAAAATACGGCTCTCGCGCCGAGTATGTAGCTGGTTTTATTATCTGTATGACTGCGGTAGTGGGGCTTTACTATCTTTGGAAATAAACGATTTATTACTTTTATCCCGCTCCAGCGAATCTCCCCTTAACTTGTCCCCACATCCCGCCCAAACAAAGCCAGAAATAAGATATGCGCAGCGACTAACAGTAGCAGCCACCAATAGCTCGTATTTTCAAACCATATCAAGCACCCCAGCAAAAGATGGGCAACAAGTAATATCAGCCAGCTAATGCGCGCTACCCATCCCAAAAATTCGTTATGAGACTTTATGAAGTTATGCAGACCAAAACCGCAAGGCAGTAATGTCCAGAAAATACCCATCATTAAAAATATGGAAACCGCTATCTTTATTGTTATTTGCATCAAAAATACACACCGATAGTTTTAAATTTTTTAATCAATTTATTCGTGAAGGAAACCATTTTTTCTCTATCGAAAAAGTTTCAATTCATCATTTATTATCCTCCGGCACCTTATCTACCCCTCCCTATTATTGCAACGCTTTTCCCAAGCCTGACTTCCGATTAAACATTGATTACCAAGCTTTGCTTAATACAGAAACTGCCACTAGCCATCTACCGCAAACCTGACCAGCCCCCTAGAGTGCGAGCTATCGCCTTACAACTGCTTCTAGGAGCACCTTATCCACCCGAGAGGTATGCCCATGCAAGACTCCACTACCCAGACTGACACTAAAAAATTGCCCGCTAACTACATGCCCATCGTATTTGCGTTTTATATGTCGCTGATCATGGCATTTTTAATGTCGCTGATTATCGTGGCCGTCAGTAATGGCTTCAGTGATCATTACTTGGCGAAAGTAATACATGCCTATTGCATCGCCATGCCATCGGCCTTTTTGTGCATATTGGTGGTGCGCCCGCTGGTGATGCGGTTGGTAAAAATCACAGTAAAAAATTAACCAAAACCTTTTTCATATCGGCTACCCTCTTATCCACATCAATCAGTGCGTCAATGGAGATATGGATTATGAAAACTGTATTAATCACCGGGGCTAATCGCGGTATTGGCTTGGCATTGTGCAAAACCTATCTGGCACAGGGTTGGAAAGTGATTGGCCTGTGCCGCACCGCATCACCTGAATTAACCGAGTCGGGTGCGCGCGTAATTGCCGGTGTGGATGTGACTGATGCGCAAGCTGTCGCGCAATTAGCGGTTACGCTGGAGGGAAGGTCGCTGGATTTACTGATCAATAATGCCGGGGTATTAGGGCGCGAGAGTCTGGGCAGCATTGATTACGACTCCATCCAACACCAATTCCTTATCAACGCTGAGGCACCTTTGCGGGTGACGGAAGCCCTGCTCGGCAATTTAACTGCCGACGCCAAAATCGCCTTTATCACCAGCCGCATGGGCTCAATTGCAGATAATACTTCCGGTGGCTATTACGGCTATCGCATGTCCAAAGCTGCACTCAATGCCGCTGCTACCTCGCTCGCACTGGATTTAAAACCGCGCGGGATTGCCGTGGCGATACTGCACCCTGGTTATGTGCAAACCGCGATGGTGAATTTTGGCGGCGATATTTCCGCCGACGAATCTGCGCAGCGCCTAAGCAAACGAATTGAAGGATTAACCCTGGAAAACAGCGGCAGTTTCTGGCATTCCAACGGTGAGGTATTACCTTGGTGAAACAGCCTTGGTAAAGCTGCGTTAAACCTGATTTTTTTCAGCGCTTTTCCCTCACGTGCGGCTCACCTCATGAACCGCGCTTGAGCTACACTGATCCTCACTACCGCTACTACTAGAATCAGTTCTGCTCACAGGAAGCCTTATGAAAAAACTCCGTTGGGGCGTGCTCAGCACCGCCAAAATCGGCCGCGAAAAAGTCATTCCCGCCCTGCAAAAATCTGCACACAACCATATTTTGGCAATTAGCTCGCGCGACACGCAAAGTGCGCGCAAAGTGGCCGATGATTTAGACATTGAAGACGCTTATGGCAGTTACGAGGAATTATTGGCCGATCCGGATATCGATGCGATTTACAACCCGCTGCCCAATCACTTGCATGTGGATTGGTCAATCAAAGCACTGCAAGCAGGCAAACATGTGCTCTGTGAAAAACCGCTGGGCCTGAATACTGCAGATGCGCAGCGACTGGTCGATGCTACCCGCGACCATCCGCAGCTGAAAGTGATGGAGGCCTTTATGTATCGCTTTCATCCGCAATGGCTGCTTGCCAAGCAGCTGATTGATGAAGGTCGCATCGGAAAATTGCACGCTGTGCATTCACATTTTTCCTACAACAACCGCGAGCCAAACAATATCCGCAACAAAGTCGATATGGGCGGCGGTGCGCTGCTGGATATTGGCTGCTATTCCATTTCGCTCTCGCGTTGGTTATTCAATGAAGAGCCAGCGCAAGTGCTGGGGCAGATCACACCCATGCCCGGTGAAGAAGTGGATTGCCTGACCTCCGGCATAATGGAATTTTCTGCCGGCAGTACCAGCTTTACTGCCGCCACCAAAATTGAACCGCGCCAATATGTTGAGGCGATCGGCGCTGAAGGCAGTCTTTATCTCGACCGCCCTTTCTACAACGATGGCAGCGACCAAGTACAACGCGTTCGCATCACGCGTAACCGTGTGCAGGAAGTGATTGAGGTTCCAGATACCAACCATTACGGCGCTATGGGCGATGCTTTTGCACAGAGCATTTTCAACAATACTCAGGTGCCCACACCGCTGGATGATGCCATCGCCAATATGCGCACAATTGATGCGCTCTTTAACAGCGCCGCTGAACGCAGATGGATCAAGCTTTAAGATTTGCTGTGAAGGCGCGAGCATTACCTAAATGCTTGCGTCAGTAAATTGCACTGGCGTTAAGAGCAATAAAAAATAATCGCTACTATTTTTTATGTTGTAGATTTTTTGGAGAAAAAAAGTGGCCGATTTTTTAACCAAGATATTGAGTGTGCGTTGTCTGTTGCTAGTGAGCCTGTTAATGGCAGGTGGTCACACGCTGGCAGCAGACCCTAATAACAATAGTAACGATGATAAAAAAGCCGAACGCATCGCCCCCGAGTTAAAAGACCTGACGCGCAGTTTTAAACCGGATAACAAAAGCGAAGCACAAGTCATTCTGCGCAAAACCAATGTGCGAATCGACGAGCAATTAATGAGTAGCGCCACTTCCTATGTGGCGGTTTACATTAATAGCGATGAAGCCGTGCGCGATTACAGCCAGATCAGCGTGAGCTTCAACAGCTTTTACGAAGACATCGCATTGGAATTTGCCAATGTGCGCACGCCCGACGGCAAGATGGACAGCATCAAAGCCGATGCCACCCAAATCCAAAGCCCGACTGACGAAAATTTTTATCACGACCGCAAGGAGTTATTATTTTCACTGCCCAATGTGCGCAAGGGTTCGATTATCGAATTCCAATATCGCTATACCGATACCAAAAAAATGGTGCCCAACCAGTGGTTTGATAGCTTCAGTTTCCACTGGTGGGAGGAGCGTGCGGCCGGGCAAGGCAGCCGCGCCGACAGCATCATTACCAGCGAATTACAAATCACCGCGCCCGCAACGATTAATTTAATCGGTAGCGACACCAGCGCCTATCCCATTACCCAAAAGCGCAGCACTAAAGGCGCGCAGCAAGTCGTCACTTGGACCGGAAAAAATCTCGCCAAAATTGAATTGCAAAATTCTATGCAGCGCGAGCACGACTACGCGCCCTACTTGCGGGTAGCCACTACGGCAAAATGGAATGATGTAGCCCTGTGGGCCGATCAGCTGATAAAACCGCATTTGGTGAGCGACGCCAAACTCAATGCATTAATTGCCGACATTAAAAAAACGGCGCCTACCCCTGAGGCCAAAACCAAAGCGGTTTACCGCGCAATCCAGGAGCGTGTGCGCTATGTATTTGCGCATGTAGGACGCGGCGGTTATGAACCCCACGATGCGGCGGAAATATTGAAAAATGGTTATGGCGATTGCAAAGACCAAACTGTGTTGGCCGTGATGTTATTGCGCGAATTGGGCATAGCCGCTGATCCGGCCTTAATTGTTACGCGCGCGCGCGGCATTCCGGATATGCGCGTTCCGGGCGTCAGCTTTGACCACATGATTGTGCATATTCCCACGCAAAATGGCCTGCAGGAAATATGGATGGATACCACCGGTGAAACCAGTTTGTATCCCGGGTTTTCGTTAGGCATAGAGGGCCAACCCGCATTGATAGTAAACAACAATACCCAAGCGATTAGTGTGTTGCCCTCACTCCCACCACGCGAACATTTTGCTGACTTGGAGTTGGTATTTGATAAGTTTGATGGCCGCAATGCACAGGCCAGTTTCAAATTAAATTTTGGTGGCCTCTATGAGCAACGCCTGCGCAGCATGTGGCAATATTCAAGCGAGCGCGATAAATATTTCCGCGAATTAATCGGCCAGATTTACAACTCGGCTGAAGTCACTGAATTAACCGCCAGCAATGCCGACAATATGTGGCAACCTTTTACGCTCAGCGGGCGCTTCAGTTTTACCAATGTCTGGGGCGGCGAAAAAGATCCCATTAATTACAGTTTTAGCATCACCCAGCTCACTAATTTATTTGCCGATTTACGTAACCTGCATACCGCACAAGACCGCAAACAAATCTACGTGGTAGATCCGGGTTTTAACCTGCGCGCGCGCATTGTATTTACCAGCCCCGACAGCGATCACCAATTACAACTTAAAACCCAAGGCCAAAAAATTGATAACGCTTATTACACCCTGACCCAATCAGGCAAGCAGGAAAAAAATCGCTACACAGTGAGCCAGGATCTAACCGTAAAATCGGCAAAAGTCTCACTGAAAGACTACGGTGATTTTTATCAAAAGACCAATGCGCTGCTCGAATCCAATGATTGGACCCTAAGCTACGTCTACAACAAAACTGCCGCCGAATTAATTGCACTGGAAAACAATGGCAAATCCGATGCAGTCAGTTTAATTGCACTGGCCAAGCTGCATATCAAAAATGGCGACTACGCAAAATCTTTGGCTACCGCACAGCAAGCAGTAAGTGCATCGCCTAAAAAAGCGGAAGCCTATTACGTATTGGGGTTGGCGCAGGGTTATAACCAGCTATTCACTGAGTCGGATGCCTCATTTAAACAAGCTGAAGCCTTGGGCTACAAACTCTGAGGCGGACGCAATGAACCCATTCCATCAAAAGCCCACCACTAGCACCAAGTTGCTGAATACGGTAGTGCTTGCGGCAACACTGGTATTGGTGAGCGGATGTAGCCAGCAACCGCATGGCGGACCAGCAGCGACGCCGGCTATCATCTCCGGCAGCACGAACAACACTGAAGCAATTGCTGCACTGGAAACACAGGTGCAGCAAACCCCCAATAATGCCGAACTGCATTACAAACTTGGCCTCGCTTATATTGTTCAGGCCGAGCAAGACAAATCGCCCCGCAACCGCGAATTGGCGATTAAACATTTTCGCACAGTGTTAAAACTGGTTCCCGGAAATATCGCCACACTACAGCTGCTCTACAATATTTATTACGAGGATATAGTGGCTGGCGATGAAAAATCCTTTGCCAACGCCAGCGATCTTTTCAATCAATTACCGCCCGAAATTCGACACGATATCAACGCACCTTCGCTCGGTGTATTTCTGCATCGCTATATGGAGCAAACAAAATCCGGCAACAAAAATCTGCCGGACCTCTATAGTGCACTGCTCGCCGCCATGCGCGAGCAGCCCGCGAGCGATAAGGCTTACATCCAACTTGCCAAAATGTATCGCGAGGAAAATTATTACCCGTTGGCACTGGCCACTTTGAAATTAGGTGCCGAACAAATCAATGATTCACACGGGTTGTACGAAGCCATCGCCAACACTTATGAAGCGCGCGCGATAGCCAGCGGCTGCAGCTACGAAAAATCGGCCTATCTTGAGGACGCGATTCACTTCTACCAGCAGGCAGTACCGCTTGCACCGGGGAATGCAGAACTTCATTACGCGTTAGCGCGTCTGTATCTGGACCAAAATCGCCATCAACTCGCCTTGCATGAATCCAGTATTTTGATGGATCTGGAGCCTACCGCCGAAAACATTGCCTTTAGTGCGCAAAATTATTCCATGCTGGGTAAAGAGCAAACCGCTTACGCATTACTGGAACAAGCCAAATCCCACGGGCTTGCCAGCAGCAATTCCGCCTACCATGAAATATATATGAACTCGGGTGACTGGATGAAAGCGGCACTGAGTTTTACCGATTACTTACAAGCGCAACAAAACATCAATGTATATGACGTAATCAAAGCCGATATTATTGGCCAACATGCTGATGTGGATTTCTCCAAACTCACCCCACAGAAAAAATTGGTCTTTAACAGCGAGTGGGAAGCAGCGGTGTATGCCTACTGGAGCAATAAAATGACGGACGCCCAACTCAAACAAGCCGCCAATAATCGCTGTGAGCGCACCGAATACTTTTTTTATGCTGGCTATCGCGATTATCGCGCCGGAAAAAAAGTCGCAGCCAAAGCGAATTTTTCTGCCGTCTTACAACAAAATACTTACCGCTTTATTGAGCGGCCACTAGCGCGTCATTTTTTAGATGGGCTGGATATTAACTAATCCAGCATTTTAAATAATAACAATTTTAAGATGCGCTATTCGATGGGAAAGATTTATCAACCTAGCTACAGGTGTACTAATGCAATACCAAAACAGCAAACCCCGCATTCTGGTTGTCGGCGGGGGTGCAGGCGGCCTTGAACTGGCCACCAAGCTGGGCGAAAAACTTGGCCGCAAAAACAAAGCAGAAATTACCCTGATCGACCGCAATACTACGCACTTATGGAAACCACTGTTACATGAAATAGCGGTGGGCACTATGGATGAAGATGTCGATGCCGTGAGTTATCGCGGTCACGCCAACGCCCATCACTTTTTCTTTCGCGTTGGCACTATGATCGACCTCGATCGCGAAAAGCGCGAAGTCATTTTGGCGCCTATGCTCGATGACGACGGCGTAGAGTTTTTACCTTCCACGAGTATTCCCTATGATTATTTAGTCATTGCGCTCGGCTCTATTTCCAACGATTTCAACACCCAAGGTGTAAAAGATAACTGCCTGTTCCTCGACAGCCCCGCGCAAGCGCATAAATTTCACAACAAACTGCTCAACCGTTTTTTGCGCATCCAACGCTTAACCAATAGCAATGACAATGTGCGCATTGCAATTGTCGGCGCGGGCGCCACCGGAGTAGAACTTTCGGCTGAACTGCATCACGCCGTACAGGAAATTCACAATTACGGTTTCAATGCCGTTTCTGCCGAACATTTAAAAGTCACACTGGTTGAAGCTGGCCCGCAAATTTTACCCGCATTACCCGAGCGCATTTCCAGCGCAGCACACAGCGAACTCGTCAAACTTGGCGTAGATGTAAAAATTAATACCATGATCACATCCGCTTCCAAAGAAGGCCTGCATACCAAAGACGGACAATTAATTGCGGCGGATTTAATGGTCTGGGCAGCGGGCATTAAAGTACCGGACTTTATGGCCAACCTCGCTGGCCTTGAAACCAATCGCATCAACCAATTGCATGTGAATGAATTTTTGCAAACCACACGCGACGCAAACGTTTTTGCCATCGGCGACTGCGCCCAATTCGCCAACGCCGACGGCACCCGCGTACCACCGCGCGCGCAATCTGCCCACCAAATGGCAAGCTCCTGTTTTGCCAACCTTGTGGCACTACTCCACAACAAACCAATGAAGGCTTACAAATACACCGACTACGGCTCACTCGTCTCACTCGCGAGTTACTCCACCGTCGGCAGCTTGATGGGCAACCTCAGCAAAGGCAGCTTATTTATCGAAGGCCGACTCGCCCGCCTGGTTTACAT
>Ga0247783_1000495_pt1 | contig 12393 bp, 6 predicted proteins | sample UWRJL064202C5_FD_179911 | JGI IMG/M metagenome (GOLD analysis project Ga0247783, IMG submission 179911) | Plant litter microbial communities from Arlington Agricultural Research Station in Wisconsin, United States - UWRJ-L064-202C-5 | ecosystem: Environmental > Terrestrial > Plant litter >...
GCGAAGCGTGCGGCGCTGCGCGCGCACCGAGAGTGGGCGGAGCCGGGCTAGTTGGAGCCGTCGCTCGGGTTGCTGCCTTCCTTCATCGCGGTCACGATTTTCTCGGTCAGAGAGGCTGGCGAGAAGGGCTTTTCTAGGTATGCGCCGCTGGTCCCGAGGACTCCGGCGCGGGAGGCTGCAGCGCCTGGGTAACCGGACATGAAAACGACGCGCATGCGCGGATGAAGACGACTCAGCTCATGGGCGAGCTCGGTTCCCGTGCACTCGGGCATGATCACGTCCGTGAGTAGCAAGTCGATCGTCGAACCGTGCTCGACGCAGATTCGCCGCGCTTCGGACGGTCGGCGCGCTTCGAGGACAGTGTATCCGCGATCTCTCAAGACACGCGCCGCGACTTGTCGCACGGCGGAGTCGTCTTCGACGATCAGGAGCGTCCCGGTTGCGCCCTTATTGGTGGCTTCGTTCGAGGGCGGGGTGGACACGGTCGGACTCTCGTCCAAGCGTGGAAAGTAGATCTTGAATGCGGTGCCGTGCCCGAGCTCACTGTAGACACGGATGTGCCCGCCGCACTGCTGGACGATGCCATACACCGTCGCCAGCCCGAGTCCGGTGCCCTGGCCCACTTCCTTGGTGGTGAAGAAGGGCTCGAACAGGCGTCGTTGGGTTTCGGGGTCCATGCCGGTGCCGGAATCGGTGACTGCCAGCATCACGTACTCGCCTGGCGGAATGTCGATCCGCGCGCTGTCGCTTTCGGTCCCGAAGCTGACGTTTTGCGTGGAAATTCGCAGCTGTCCGCCGCCCTGCATGGCATCGCGCGCGTTGATCGATAGGTTTAGAACCACCTGGTCCAGTTGGCCCGCGTCGGCTCGAACCACGCCCAACGACGGCGCAAGATCAGTGATCAAGTCGATGTCTTCGCCGATGATCCTGCGCAGCATCCTTTCGATCCCCGTGACGACCTCGCTCAGGCGAAGCTCGGTGGGTTGCACGGGCTCGCTGCGACTGAACGCGAGCAGTTGTTTGGTGAGTGCTGCAGCACGCCGCGCCGCCGCCAGAATCTCGTCGAGATCTCCGCGCTTGGAGTCGTGATCGATCAAGTCCTCCCGCAGTAATTCCGCGTAGCTTTGGATGACCACGAGCAGGTTGTTGAAATCGTGTGCCACGCCGCCTGCTAGTCGCCCGATGGCTTCCATCTTCTGCGCCTGGCTGAGCTGCGTTTCTAGATCACGCTGCTTGGTCACGTCCCGCAGCACGGCAACCCCGCCCATGACGTCGTCATGATCGCCGACCAAGGGTGTGCCCGATATGGCGACCGTCGCTCCGCGGGCGCTGCCGTTCTTCACCAACGTCTCGAGCTCGACCACCTTTTCGCCGGCCACGGCGCGAAGCAGCGGATCGACTGCGGGCGGCAGGGTCTGTGTGCCGTCGGCGGTGAATACGCCGAAGTCCCTAGCCCACGTCTCGGGGTTGACCTGCCGCTCGGCGGTGCCCAGAATTTTGGCGGCTTGCGGGTTGAACAGCAGGGTGTTGCCCTCGCGATCCGCGGCCACGATCCCCTCGTCGAGGCTGTGCAGAATCGAGGTGAGCAGCCGCCGTTCGCGCCCAAGCTCTTGTGTTAGGCGAAAATGGTCCGCGGCCTTTTGCACCATCATGATCAGGTCGTTGGGGTTCCACGGCTTGGTGACGTAGGCGAATAGCTTGCCGTTGTTGACCGCGCGGATGACCGCGGACAGATCGGCGAATGCGGTTACCAAGATGCGTTTGGCGTCGCAGGAAGCGTCGATTCGAGCGAGCAGCTCGTCGCCCGTCATTTGAGGCATACGTTGGTCGCTGAGCACGACGGCGATCTCGCGGTCGTTCGCGACCATCTCCAGGGCGTCCTCCGGTGAGCCCGTCTTGAGCACGGCGAAGTCGTCGCCCAAGAGATCCTCCAGTGCGAGCAGCACTTGCGGTTCGTCGTCTACGAGAAGAATCCTTTGTTTCTCAGGTTGCATTTGCCGTCGAGCCCTGGTTGATCGGAAAACGGATCGCGATTGAGGTCCCGCCACCTGGCGGCTCTGATAGCTCGATCGTTCCCTGGTGTTTGCGCACGATTGAATAAGTGATCGAGAGCCCGAGCCCTGTGCCTTGGCCTACGGGCTTGGTCGTGAAAAATGGTTCGAGTACCCGCTCGCGCAGGGCGGCCGGGATACCGGGTCCGGAATCCGTGACGACGATCGAATAGAGCGTGCCCTGGCAGCCAGTAGCGATGCGCAGCACGCCGCCGCTCGTCATGGCGTCGATGGAATTCGAGACTAGGTTCATGATGGCTTGATTCAAGAGGCTGGCGTAGCAGTCCACCACGTCGACCGAGCCGAAGTCGGCTTCGACCTCGATCTTTCTGTCTCTGAGCCGGTGACCGAGGATGGTTAGCACCGACTCGACACACTCGCGAATACTGACGCGCTTGCGCTCGCCCTCGTCGAGCCGAGCGAAGGTGCGTAGTTTGATCACGAGCTCTCGAATCCGTTCGAGACCGGGCCCGATTTCCTTCAGACGCTCGTTGGCGCGCTGCCACTTTTCGAACGCGGAGTCCGAAAGCGGTGCCGGCAGCTCTGCCTCGAGCTGGCCCAGCTTGCGCCGAGCCGTATCTAGATGGCTGAGCACGAAAGCGAGTGGATTGTTGATTTCGTGCGCGACGCCGGCGACCAGTTCGCCCAGCGATGCCATCTTGGCGGACTGGATCAGCTGGGCGTGGGTGGCTTGAAGATCGGTGTAGGCGTGCTGGAGCTCGATGTTTGCTGCTTGAAAGCGCTCGGCGAGGCTAGCCTTCTCGCCGGCAAGCGAGCGAAGCTCGGCATTGCTGCGCTCGAGCGCGGTGTTCGCGGCTTCCAGCTTTTGGTGCGCGGCGTGCAGCTCCAAAAATACGCGCACCTTGCTGCGCAAGATCGCGGCGTTCAGCGGTTTGAACAGAAAATCCACGGCTCCAGAACCGTAGCCTCGCAGGACCATGCCTTCGCTGTCGTTGGCCGCAGTCAAGAAGATGATCGGTACGTCACGCGTCGAGGGATTGCGGCGGGCGTGATGCGCGACCTCGTAGCCGTCCATCTCTGGCATCTGCACGTCCAAGAGAACCACGGCAAACTCGCGGCGGAGCAGCTGACGCAGGGCCTCGTTGCCAGAGCGCGCGAGCACCACGTGACAGTCCATATCCTCGAGCAGGGCTCGGAGAGCCACGAGATTGGCCTCCACGTCGTCGACTGCCAAAACTGCGGGCCGAGTGCGTTCCGCGTCGATGCTGGCGAGTTTCATTCGGCGCGCCTCCGAAAAATGCGTTCGTGCTCTGCCACGTTCGCGAACTTGGCTCTCGCGCTGGGGGAGAGCCCTTCGTTCATTCCCAAGCAAAGAAAGCCAGAGCGCTCGAGGCAGCTGGCGAAGGTGGTGAGCGCGCGTTCCCGAAGCTCTGCTCCGAAGTAGATCAATACGTTCCTGCAAAACACGACGTGCATTTCGCCGAGTGCTTGGTCCGACGCCAGATCGTGCTGAAAGAAGACGACGTTTCGTCGCAAAGCCTCACGCACCACGATGCGCCCGTAGGCGCGCGAAAAATAGTCGTCCATGCGGCCCTTGCCGCCGCTCTCCAGGTAGTTGCGTTCGAAGTCCGCAGCGCGCTCTTCGGGATAGACGCCTTCGCGAGCCATTTCGAGCGCGCTCGGGTTCATGTCCGTCGCGTAGATTTGAGCGCGTTCGTACAGGTTCGCTTCGGAAAGGAGCATCACGGTCGTGTACACTTCCTCACCAGAAGCGCAGCCGGCATGCCAAACCTTGAGCAAAGGATAGGTGCGCAAGACTGGGACGACATGCTCGCGGAACGCGCGAAAGAAGGGCGGGTCCCGAAAGACATCGCTCACTCGCACGGTGAGATCATCCAGCACCGAGGCAAAGAAGCTGGGATCGCGCAAAATCCGGTGCTGCAATTCTCCTAGATGGGACAAGCCCGAGCGCACTAGGGCCGCGCGTACGCGACGCCGCATCGAGCTCTCGGCGTAGTCCACGAACTGATAGCCGTATCTGGCCTGAATCGCTTGCAACAGTAAGCGGATCTCGAGCTCCTCCGGGCTACTCTCCGTGAGCATGCGCACCTCCACCTGGTAGCCATGCCTGCACTGCTCGCAGCAGCTTGTCGCTGTCGATCGGCTTCGTGAGATAGTCGCTGGCCCCTGCTGCCAGGCATCGCTCGCGCTCCCCCTTCATGGCCTTGGCAGTGAGGGCGATGACCGGCAGCGTGCGGAAGCGCGGATCCGCGCGCAGCCGCCTGGTTGCCTCGTAACCGTCCATCTCGGGCATCATGATGTCCATCAACACCGCGTCGATTCGGGGGTTTTGGGCCAAGAGCTCGAGGGCCTCGCGCCCGGTGTCCGCGACCAATACCGTTGCTCCCTTACCCGTGAGTAAGGCCGACAAAGCGTACACCGTCCGCATGTCATCTTCAGCGAGCAATAGCGTCACACCGGGGAGTGACAAGTCGACGATTGCGGGGGGCGGCGGGATTTGCGAACGCGCTCGTGGGGATAGCGAGTCCTTCACGTGGCTCACGAAGAGTCGAATCTCTTCCAGCAGCCTGCCTGCGGAGTCGCCTTCCTTCAGTACGATCGCCTCTGCATAGGCTTCCAGCCGCTTTGTTTCGCGTTTGTCGAGTGCGCGACCGGTATGGACGACCACTCGCGGCGCATTCGACTGACCGCGCGCGCGCAGGGTCTCGAGCACCGCGAGCCCATCCATGTCGGGCAGGCCCAGATCCAAGATCATGCAGCCAAAAGTGCTGCTATCGAGCGCGTCGAGGGCGGCCTGTGCGCTGCCCACACGGAGCGCCTCGAACTGCTCTTGGCGCAGACGCTCACACAGTGACTCACCTTCGGGAACGTTGTCTTCGACCACCAGAACTCGTCGCGCTGCGACGTGCGAGCGAGAGGTGAGGCTTCGCACTGCACTGGCGAGCTCGGAATGCGTGGCTGGCTTCATCAGGTAGCCGATCGCTCCTAGGGCGAGGCCGCGATCGGGTGATGCCACTCCGGATACGAAATGCACGGGAATCTCGCGGGTGCGGGGGTCAGCGCGCAGACGCTCCATGACGCTCCAGCCCTCGATGTCCGGCAGGGTCACGTCGAGCACGATGCCTTGGGGGCGGTATTTGCTCGCCAGCAGCACGCCTTCCGCGCCGGTATTGGCCACCAGCGCCTTGAGCCGCCGCGCGCGGATGATCTCCACCAATTGCTCTGCCAGCACGGCGTCGTCTTCGATCACCAATAGGTGCGGGGCGTCGGGTTCGAGCTGGTCTCGGTCGTCCGCAACGCTGCTCTTGCTCTTGGCCTCGAGCGGCTGCGGATCGACGACCTTTGCCCAAGCCATCGGCAAGTAGCAGGTGAAAGCGCTGCCGGCCCCCGGTTGGCTCACGAGTTGCAGCTCTCCGCCGAGCAGGGCGATCGATTCGCGCGAGATGGCGAGGCCTAGGCCAGTCCCGGAGTAGCGGCGGTTGGCGTGGGATTCGAGTTGCTCGAACGGGGCAAAGACTCGCTCTTGGGCCTCCGCTGGAATGCCGATGCCTGTGTCGGACACGGTCAGCGCAAGGCACATTTCGGCGTTCAGGTCGCGGCGGGAGAAACGCACCGACGGCAAGGGCCGGCCGATGCGCAGCGCTACCTGGCCGTGGTCGGTAAACTTGATGGCATTGCCCAGCAGGTTGGTGAGGATTCGTTCGACCCGCCCTGGATCGGTGACGATCGAGCTCGGGCAGCCGGGTTCTACCGAGATCTCCAGTGCCAGCGATTTCTCGCTGGCCAGGGGCTCGAAGACACGCCTTGCGTGATCCACGAAGCGCGTCAGCTCGACCTGCTCGACTTTCACCTCCTGACGCCCGGCTTCGATCTTGGCGAGGTCGAGCACTTGGTTGATCAGGTTCAGCAAATCGCCGCCGGCCGAGTGAATGGTCTTGCTGTATTCGACTTGTTTGTTGCTCAAATTGCCAGCCTCATTTTGGCCGAGCAGATGCGAGAGCAGCAGCATACTGTTGAGCGGGGTGCGCAGCTCGTGCGACATGTTCGCGAGGAATTGCGACTTGTAAGTGCTCATCTTGGTCAGCTCTTCGGCCTTGTCCTGTAGGCGACGGCGCGCCTCTTCGAGCTCCGAATTTTGCTGGCTCAGGATCCGTCGCTGCGTCTCCAACTCCGAATTGGCGACGCGCAGCTCTTCATGCTGGCTCTGCAGCTCTTGATTATTGGCGCGCAGCTCTTCTTCTTGCGCCGCCAGTCGCTCGGCCTGCCGCTGGCTTCGCTCGAGCGCGTCCCGCAAGGCGGCGCGCGAGCGGGCGGCCTGAAGCCCGATCACCAACATCTCCTGGACCGACGAGAGGAGCTCGCGGATCGCCGTGGAATCAGCCTTGAATAGCGCCAGTTCCAGCACGCCGACGGTCTCTTCGGCCCGCGAGAGCGGGAGGAAGACGATCGCCCTTGGCGACCCTTCGCCCAGCCCCGAGCGAACTTTGAGGAAATTTTCTGGCACGTCTTCCAGAACGAAGAGCGACTTCGAGCGCATCGCCTGGATCAGTAAACTCTCGCCGCTGTCCGCGCCTTGAAGCGGATCGAGCGGCGTGAAATCCACGCGCTCGTCGATCCCGAAGCTCCCGCGCAAGCGGAGCCCGCCGTCTTCCAACAAATACAGCCCGGCGGCGACAGCGCCGATGCGGCGAGCCAAGCAGTGCACCACGGCGTTGGCGAGTGCGCCCGGTTCGGAGTCGCCACGCATTTCGTTGGACAGCAGCACCTGGCTCTCCTTGAGCCAATCCGCCCGGTCGCGCTCTTCGGCCAGCTGACGCAGATTGGCGGCCATCTGATTCGCCTCGCGCGCGAGTTTTTCGAGCTCGAGCAGGCCGCCGCTCGGCAGCTCCTCCCTGAAATCGCCAGTGGCGAAGCGGGATAGTCCGAAGGACAACACGCGCAACCCGCGGAATACGCTCTTCGTTACCGATAGAGACAGTGCCAGCACCAGCGAAAGCCCGGCTAGACCAATCGCGAGTCGGAACCGGTCAGCCTGCTGACTGGCATCAGCGACCAAGCTGAAGCTGGTTGCCAGCTCGCCGCGGCTGAGGCCGGTAGACTGCTTGATCAGCGCGTCGACCTTGGCTTGCTGAAACTGCATGCGCGCCATTTGCTCGATTAGCGCTTCTCCCGTATCCCCGGCAATCAATCGCCTCGAGACGTCTTGGGCCCTCTCGTAGTAGTCATGGATCGCCCAGCGGAGCAGCGCCGCGTCACTCGGGTCGAGCACAGCGCGCCCCGAAGCAATCAGCTCGAACATGCGACTGCGATTGGCGGAGGTTGCCTCCAACGCTTGCGTGTCCTGCGCCGCGACCGCATCTTGCATTGCTTGATGGAGGTGGTCGAACTCCGTTTGCAACTTCGGCCCGAGCTCGAGCCTGGGGACGAGGCGCTGTTCGACGTCTCGCAAGTCGCGCGTTTGTCGTGCGCCGATCCAGGCGCTGCCAATCAAGGTGAGCAGCAGTGCTGCCGCGGCACTGCTCACGATCAAGAGTAGCCTCGTGCGCAACGAGCCCAACACGGCCGTTCGCGGCTCCATCAGTGCACCGAAACCGCTCTCGTCCGGCCCAGCTTGGCGGACGCGGAGACATAGCCGATCGCCCCGCGGTGTTTCAGCACATAGCCGACCACGGCGTCGTCGCTCTCGAGCTCCGGCGGTGGCAAGTCGCGCCCGGAGAAGATGCGCTGTTGCCAGTAGCGTTTGACCGCCGCGACCGAACGACGAAGGACGCTCTCCGAAAACACTCTGCGCGCGCCAGTGTCGGCGCGCTGGTCGACGGGGTGCACCGTTTCACCGTCTTGCCAGCGGGTGACGCGTTTCAAAAACGCGTCCGTGACGAATTCCTTGCTCAGACTGGTGGCCGGATTCTCAGGGTGGATCAGCAGCCGGAATTCGGGGGTCGACTCTGCGCGAGCCGACTGACCACCGAGCGTGCAAAACCCGAGCAAGCACCAAAGCAGCGCGCGTCGCGTCGGGCGCCGTGCAAGGGACCGAGAGCTGAACCGAGTTTGGGTCATCGCCTTCGCATGCCCGTTCAGAAGTACGCGGTCGTCTTGACTAGGAAGACGCCCCAATCCTCGACCAAGGTCGACAGGGGGCGATTGCCGTTGAGCTCGGGGCTCAAGCCCGCCGTGCCATGCATGTAGTGGCTCTCGAGTTTCAGCAGCCAGTAGGCGTTCAGGTCGTACCGCACCGTGAGGGCGAGATCGTGTTGATATGCCCCGCGACCGATCGGGGCCGCGTCCGGAGTGCTGGCGAGGGGCAGGTTCCGACCCTGTCGGTCGTCGACGTTCGGAAACAGCACGGAGTAGTACACGCCAGGCGTGAACCAGGGGGTCACGTGGTACGCCGCCATCAGATAGAAGCGCTCGCTCGTGGTCTCCGGGACGGCGTACAACGCGACCGGACTCTCGAGCGACACGCGCCAGCGGCTATACTCCGAAGCCAGCAGCAAATCGTGAGCGCTGTATTCGATCGAGGCGACCGCCAGCAGAGCTGGGACCTGTAGCTTGAAGGGGTTCGTGAAACCGGCTGGCAGCTCGCCGGCCATCTGCAGCTTTGCGATCTCGGTAGCAGGGATACTCGCGTCCGCGTCGATCCGCAGCTTCTGGGCGCTTGCGCCGAGTTGCAGACCCTCGATCGGCGCTTGCCACATCAGTCGGGCCCCGAAAATGTAGGGAACCCGAACGTTACTCAAGGTCGAGCTCACGTCCGCGGTGTCGTAGAAGACAGTGCCACCATACAGGCGATACTCGAGGCTCCCCGCCGCTCCCATGGGGACGATGCCATAGACTTCGCCACCGGTCTGCGCGAGCAGGAAATCGCGAAATGACACGGGATAGAGGGATTGCGGCAATAGCACCGGCACGCGCGCCGCGTCGATATCACTGCTCTCGTTATAGAGCCCGAACGGCACCTTGGTGCGGCCGGCGCGCACGCCAAGCCAGTCCCAGAAGCGATAGTCCAAGTAGAACCAATCGAAGCGTGTCCGGTAGTTACCGAGGGGACCGAGATCGTGAGTGAAGAGCTGCATGCCGGCGCGCATGCGATCGGTCAGCTGCTTGCTGAAGTTGATGCCGACTTCGGTGAACTCGAAGCTCCCTTTCGTCGAATCTTCTGCCAGGTAGTTGTTGCCCGTGGACTTGATGAAGCCCTGGCTCACGAAAGCGTGAATCTCGATTGGCAAGGGGCTCGAAGCTTCGTCCGCCCATGCGACCGCTGGCAACACGACCATCGCCGCCAGGGATACTCCACACACGAGCGAGCTTGCCAATGACCTGCGGCAGAGCATTCGCGGCGTGGGAATACACACTTTTCTCAGTCTCGATGTTCGCTTCGGGCTCGTCAAGATCGTAACTCGCGAGGGTAGTATGAGTGGTCTCACTCGGACTCGAGCTGCTCAGCGGCGGTTCTCGTCAGGCTCGTGGCGACCGCTCGGACTCGCTCGGACTCGCTCGGACTCGCTCGGAGGAGCGACTGCGTGGCGCACGCAGGCGCACATGTAGTTGATGCCGCGGGATGCTTGATGCGCCCAAGGTAGCGGCGTGACTGAGGCGTTTTTGGGAGCCATCGATTTGACGCGAAAGTGAGAGTAAAGGCGAGAGTAAGGCGAGCGACGAATACGGTATTCAAAGCCGACTCTTGAGGGTGATTCCGCGGACAAACTCGGCAATTTGGACACAGTCGCACGCTGGTCGATATGAGTTCATAGTGAGGGGTTAGGCGCGTGCGCGTTGCTGGGCACCCGCACTATTCAACGCGCGTGGCAATGCGGATGTCACCTGGGGAAAGCAAGATGCAAGCGTTTAGGAACAAGCGAACGGTTCGCGATCGATGACGCGATCGATGAGTGGGGCGCTGGTCAGGCAGGCCTTGCGGCCCTATCCCCAATGGAGCCAACACACGGCGTCGCATGGAGCCGTCATCAGCCGACACGATCACCAAACGGCACAGACCAGAACGACCACGCCGCGCGTTGCTGGAGTGACTAGAGCAGCCAGTTGTGACTATGGCGAAAACCGCCGCTGTCACGCGTTCATGCAGTCACTTTTTGCAACATTTCAAATCGATCTGAAAGCTCAACTCCACTTGCAGCGCCCCTGTGCTTTCGATGTATAGGCTTAGTGATCGCTTGGGAGTCGATTCGGCTGGTTTGCTGGCTGCGCGATGCGGTTGCATGGGATCTAGGGATGGAAACGACCAACCAAAGACAGTGCAGTTTCACTGGGCGAGGGCAGCGCCCTGGCGACGGCCGCGCTCGGCGAGCTCGGCGTTGCAAGATGGTCACGCGCTGCGTGTTGCTTTGAACCAGGAAACCTAGCCGTGCAATTGCTGAAAGAACGAGTGCTGCTGGTCGACGACGAGCCGCAAATTCTCACTGCACTCGAGGATTTGCTGGGTGACGACTACACGATATTCAAGAGTGAGAGCCCCGAGCGCGCATTGAGCCTCGTGGAGCAAAACAAAGATATCGCCGTCGTGATCACCGACCAACGGATGCCGCACATGAACGGCGACGAATTTCTGCGCAAAATAACCCAGGACAGCCTCGCGCTGCGCATCATGGTCTCGGGCTTTGCTGATCTGCCAGCAGTGCTGCGCGCGGTCAACGAGGGTAAGGTTTACGCGTACGTCACCAAGCCGTGGGACGAAGAGGACTTGCTGCGCAAGGTGCAGACGGCTGCTGCGCACTTTCGGCTGGCGCAAGAGCTCGAGTACGAACGCCGCTTGCTGCGAGATTTGATGGACAACAGCCCGGACGGAATCTACTTCAAGGATGCCGAGCTGCGCTTCCTGCGCGCCAACTCGTCCTTCGTTCGCGGGGTCGGGGGCGGGGATCCAAACGCGCTCGTTGGTCGTCGTCTTTCGGAGTTCCTCGGTGAGGAGCTCGACGCGGGTGAGGAAGAAGAGCGTCGCATCCTGGAGCAACGAAAGCCGATGCTAGACGTGGTTCGGCGGCATAGCGTCGCCGGCAAAACCTACTTCACTTCGGAAACCAAGGCTCCGATCAGCGGCCGCTCGGGCCAGGCACTTGGTCTCGTCGGCATCAAGAGAGATGTCACGGAGCGGGTGAAAACCTCGGAGGCCCTGCGCGAGAGCGAGGCGCTGCTCCAGCAGCAAACCCGAATCCTCAATTCCATTTTGGACGGGATGGGAGACGGCGTCGTCGTCATCGGGCGGGATGGCCGAACGTTGCTGATCAACAAGGAGGCCGGTCGCGTACTCGGTGTCTCGACGCGCGACGTTCCGGCCGCGGACTGGCCCGAAGCCTATGGTTTGTACTCGAGCGACGGCAGTGGGCTCTTGCCCCTCGGGATGAATCCGCTGCACCGAGCGATCAACGGCGAGCCGCTCGTTCAGCTCGAGCTACGCGTGAAGAACGCGGCTGTGCGCGGGGCCATCGTCGCCATCACGGCGACGCCCCTCAGGGACCCTTCCGCTGAAGTGATCGGCGTCATCGCGCTGCTGCGAGACGTCACTCAGCAGCGCAATCTCGAGCAACAGCTCGCTCAATCGCAGAAAATGGAGGCGATCGGCCAGCTAGCTGGGGGAGTGGCGCACGACTTCAACAACCTGCTCACCGTCATCGTCGGCTGCAGCGAGCTGGCGCTCGAAGACTTCGACGCCGGAGACGCCCGTCGCGATAATGTGGTTGAAGTTCTTTCGGCTGCGCGCAACGCGACCTTACTGACGCAGCAGCTATTGGCCTTCAGTCGGCGCCAGGTCATTCAGCCGAAGCCGCTCCAGTTGAACGACATCGTCGCCAACATGAATGGTCTCTTGCGCCGCCTGATTGGCGCTGAGATCCAGCTGACCGCGGTGCTCGGCCGCGAGTTGGGCCAAGTGCACGCTGACCAAAGTCAGCTCGAGCAAGTGGTGCTGAACTTGGTCGTCAATGCCAGAGATGCAATGCCCGAGGGCGGCATACTCAGGCTCGAGACCGATGAGGAAGTGCTGGGCGAAGCTGCGGCGACCGCATTCGGAGTCAAGCCGGGGCGCTTCGTGAGCTTGACTGTCGTCGACACTGGCACGGGCATGTCAGAGGAGACGCGGCTGCGACTCTTCGAGCCATTTTTCACGACCAAAGAGGCCGGTAAGGGCACTGGCCTGGGGCTATCGACCGTGTACGGAATCGTCCGTCAGAGCGGCGGGCATATCCAAGTGGATAGCGCGCCTGGCCAAGGGACCGAGTTCCGAGTTTTGCTGCCGCGAGCCGCGCTCAACGGGCGCACGCAACCGAGCACGCCCCCGGAGACGATGGGCACGGTGATTGGCCACATCCTACTCATCGATGGCGACGACGCCGTTCGTCAAATCACG
>Ga0247783_1000496_pt1 | contig 12332 bp, 20 predicted proteins | sample UWRJL064202C5_FD_179911 | JGI IMG/M metagenome (GOLD analysis project Ga0247783, IMG submission 179911) | Plant litter microbial communities from Arlington Agricultural Research Station in Wisconsin, United States - UWRJ-L064-202C-5 | ecosystem: Environmental > Terrestrial > Plant litter >...
GTGCCCGGTAGCTGCAACGCTTAACAGATTGAAAGGGAAAATGGCCGAATGATCAAACGGCCGGATGCGACGGCGACGACGAGGCAATTGCGAAACCATGGCCCGAGACAGCGCGTTCCATAAAGTCGGCGCCGGGAACGGAGAAGAAGAATACCGGCATGCCGTGGATAACGCGGTACAAAGCGCAGATGCTCACTGGGCCGGCCACTAAGGCCAGGACGATCAGGCCGGGTGTGAGGAAGGGGAAAGCGCCGAACGGATTGCGCAAGCGAATCACAAGTACGAAAACCATCCGCTCTTAGAGCGCTGCTTGACCGTGCCAAAGCTGCTCTGCATCGATGAAGTCGGATACCTCTCGTACAACGTACAACAGCCGCTACGCCGACTTGCTGTTCGAGGTAGTCACGCGACGGTACGACGCGCAAAGCCCGTCCTGCTCAGCACCAAGGCGTTCTCCGAGTGGAGCGAAGTGTTGAAGGCCAAGGAACTGACCGCCGCCCGTACAAAACAGCGAAGCAAAAAGCAGCCGTCCTGAACCGCTGGCCTGTTCACCGGGCGAACCTCACCGCCTTCAGGCGCGGTTTTCACCGGTGAACTTCACCGAATATCCGCGGTTCCTGATGCCCGCCAACATGGGCAGCGCGCGACACCGGGGATCAGAGATCCTGGTAAAACTGCAGACCGTTCTTGTCTAGATCGTGCACATGGAACTCGCGAGTGCCCCATTCGGTGTCGCGAACGTCGGTATGATGGAGGTTCGGCACTCCCCGGAATTCGTCAAAAAGACGGTCGACGTGGTCCACCGGAAACCGGTACGTCGGTCGATCGTTGGGGTAGCTCCATTCCGAGGCGTCATGCCACTGGAGGTGGAGTTCAACCCCGTCGCGGGCGACACCTGCGTACTTCGGATCCGTCGGCGAATCCTTGAAGACCGCCTCGAAGCCGAGTGAGGCGAAGAATCGGATTGAGGCGGGAACATCCCGCACCATCAACACTGGCTGCACCGCGCGCAGTTTCGATTTCATGACCATCTGGCTCCCGATCTCACATCTGTCTACTCAACGTATCACGGCGTTCAGCGGTTCGGCTCTCTGGTGTTCGCGGGCGAGAGGCAGTCGGTGATCCTCGCGACGAGGCGCGGCCGCCTGCTTCAACGGCTCGTTGGGCGGTCCTCCGCATCACGTCAGTGAATCGAGCGCCAGGCCGAGAACAGAACGGGATTAATGCTACTTGAATTCGCGAAACGAATCCCAGGCGCCGCCGTGGCTGCGACGGTGAGATCAGAACATCAGAACTGAAACCAGCCGATTACTTCATTGCCGTCCAATGCGAGAGGCGTTCGCTTCGCGTATGGCTCGTAGAATAAATAGTGATTCTCTTGGGGCAAGACCCGCCCGCGCTCGGTCCCGGAAGGGCTGTCCCAGTGAGTGCCCACGTGTTGGCGAAACAGGCCGTGCCAGCGACGCTCCTCGTCTTCCTGAACCGCAGAGAGCGCGAGCAGCCAATATCTCCGGTACCAACCCTCTGCGTATGGCTCCTGCTCCTCTTCGGCCATGACATACCAGCGGAATTGCCCGTTGTGCTCGACCGCTCCGGAAAGGGGCCCATCGTAGTATTCGGAAATCCAGAGCGGCTGAAGCTCCTCGGCGCTGATTCGAATGACGCCGCTATCCGCAGTCCCTTTGCAATCCCGCAGCCTCATCGCGTCTGGCTAACGTATCACGGTTTTAGCCGCGAGTGCCGAGCGAAGCGAGTGCTCGGCCGTTGCAAGCCGAAGTTAGTCAGGCCGTCCGAGGACAACATCGATGCCGGAAAGAACGGCCGCGAGTCGCGTCCGCGGAATCTTTCCGACGCGCCTTTGGAGAATCTGCCGGTCGAGGGCGACGTTCCGACGATCTGGGAAACGTTAGCAACGGACGGTTTGGCGAGGCTGGTATCGCGCGGCGAGAGGATACCGTTGCCCGCGACTTCGGCCCACTTGACCTGAGACGTGAGGGGTACACAGACAACGGTGGCAAGCGCGCTTCGGTTCGGAGCGTCGCCGTGAACGACGAGGACCGGTCTGCGAAAACCTGGGCCTGAACCGACGGGCTCACCGAGGTCGGCCCACCAAACTTCCCCTTGCCCGATCACCACTCGGAACTCTGGAGAACTTTTCGCGCTGCACGCTGAAAGACGGGGTCAGGCTCGCCCTGAACCGCCGCACACGCGCGATTGAAGGAGTCGGTGACGGCGTCGGGGGAGTGCCGAGAGACGAACTCCGCCAGTGCCTTGGAGTACAGCTTGCTACGCGAGATCTTAAGATGCATTGCGAGGTGCTCGGCCTCGTCGAACACCTCGTCCGGAACTGAGACGGCGGTCAGGTTCAACCTGGAGTTAGGCAGCGCCCGTCGCGCGAGCGCTTCGACGTCTCGTAGATGTAAAGGACGCCTATTCGCGCCCGCGTTTCCAGTTCGTAGACGGAGACCTCATCGTGCTGCGCCAACGAACTAGTCGAACGCGCCAATGGCGACGAAGTGCAGTTCTAGTTCGTTCGGTTCGAGCAAGAACACGACCCTGCGTACGGTCACGCCGTTCAGTACGTCGCAGAGAGCTGAGCAGAGGTCGCGCAGCGCGGGATAGACGTGAGAGAACGTTTCAGCGATCTTGGCGTTGTCCGCGCTCAGCTCAAAGCCAAGCCACCCGTCCGCGGGCGAGTCGAAGTGGACCTGAAGTAACTCTGACAGTTCACGTGGGCGGGTAGATCGGTCCAAGGCTTCAGCCCTCCAGATCCGCAAAGCGGGTCGGAAGGTGAGTTTCGGGATCGACAGCGCCGGCAAACTTGGGGCCCGGATAGCTTTCAACGACGAGGATCCTGCCCAAGATCTGGGTATTGAACTCGGTCAGTTCCTCGGCTGGGATCCAAAGCTCACCATGCGACCGCCCTCCGGCAAACTGTACGGGGTAGCGGGCCGCGGCTTGCTGCGTGATTGCGAACTGCGTGACGAAGCCGATATAGCCGGAGAACGAGTCGCCCGCGTTCCAGTCGCGAGCGATCTTGCGTGCGTAGTCAAGCGTGAGGACTGGGTAGAAGATCGGTTGGTCCGGGAGGCGCGGGGGCCACGCAGTCCAGTCCGTCGCTGCGACGAGCTTCAGTTCGGCAAGGCCGGTAGGACGGTACAAAATCATGCTGCGCGAGGTCGCGCCAACGTACCGGTGTTCAGCGGCGAAGGCCAGAGGGAGCGTAGCGACCGACAAGCCCGTCTGCTGCAGACGCCAAGTTATCCAGCGGCGCCGCAACGCGCGATCAAAACGGTGGCGTCATCGCGCGCGCCATCCAATCGCCGGCGCTGCATGATCGTGTCTCCCACTAACTGGAGATCGTCGTCGAACGGCATACCGCCGGGAGCACCGAGTGGATCAACTGGCCGCCATGCGCCGTCCGTGCACAGCAGGAGCGCGACGTTGCCCTGCAATGGGATTGTGTATAGGTCGACCCTAACGCGCTCAATCACGCCAAGCACGCGAGTAACTACATTCGTCAGTGTCTCCGCAACTAAATCCGAGCCAGCCAAGCCAGCGCGCGCGTCGATGTCTTCACGCAGCGTGTGATCGAGCGTCACTCGGTGCCAGGTACGGTCGCGAGCCACGTAGAGACGACTGTCTCCGATGTGGGCAACGACGATCGTTCCTTGAACAATCGTGCAAGCCGTGCACGTCGTCCCTCCAATGTTCGAGCGCGCTTGGCGCGCCTGCTCGAAAATCCGACGGTTCGCCAACTGCAGGGCTTCATCGAACAGAACGCCTACCGTTCCCGTATCAGCCTCGAAGAGCCGAGCACGTTGCTCCAACAGGGTGTCGACAGCGATTTGAGCAGCAACGCCGCCTTCCGATTCTCCATCGAGCACCGCGAAGAACGGAACTTTTGAATCACAGACGTGTCGGTCTTCCATCGACGTGGAGTACGGTGAGGCGCATGCGAGGACGATCGGGGCATCACTCATATTGCTGCCGGTCCCGGCTGGGTAACGTGGTTGCGGTTGCTCGAAGGTGTGCGGAATGCGGATCGGCTGGTTTGGAGCGTCGAGCTCGCAAGGGAGCACGCCGAAGCGTAATGCGATGCGCTCGTACCCTTTCGACGGCCCGAGAGAGACCGCGTTGGTTTCGCAGCGAAATGGGCCAAACAAAGGCTTTATGGGATTTGGCATCCACACGATGAAAGCGTGGCTCGGCCCCCGAGCGCTCGTCCCACAGTTGAGCGGCGATCTCGCATGGCAGCGCACGCAAGTCATCAAGGACCATCTCGGCTACCTGGCTGCGTCGCGCGGGAGCGTCACCCCCACCGAACGGCGATCCTGGCGGCACTTCACGTTTTCCCTCTGAGTTCACGATCGTATGCGGAAGACCCTGCGACCAACCGAAACGCATGGTGGGCGTCACGAAATCACCGGTGATGTAGCGGCTCATCGGCATCACCATGAAGTCAATCGCCATCGGAACTACCTCACGCACGAACGGTCGCCCCAAGCGGCCCGTCTGCCCAAAGTACCGCTGCTAAGCTGCGGTAGCATCAGGAAAAGCACGACGCCCCAGCGGGCGAAGGACCGAGCCGTGGCGCATCACGGCGCGAGGAAGGCGGTGCAGGCGGCGACGAGGCGCGGCCGTCAGCTTGAAATGGCTTGTTGGGCGGCCTTGCTCCACACATACGAATGTGTGACAATTTACACATGGCGACAAACCTCGCAATCGATGACCGCCTCCTCGAGGAGGCGCGCCGGATCGGTGGTCAGAAAACGAAGCGCGCCACGGTGACGGAGGCGTTGAATGAGTACATTCAGCGACGCAAGCAACAGCAGATCATCGAGCTGTTTGGCAAACTCGACGTAGATCCGACCTACGACTACAAGAAGCAGCGGCGGCGCAAATGAACGTGTTGGTCGACACGTCAGTGTGGTCGTTAGCACTAAGGCGACCGGCGACGCACGGAAGCCGCGAGACGGCGGAATTGGTCGAGCTGATCCGAGAGGGCCGCGTGGCGATGATCGGGGCGATCCGTCAGGAAATCCTGTCGGGAATTCGGGCGAGCGAGCAGTACAGGAAGCTACGAGATCGTCTGCGAGCGTTCAGCGACGAATCTGTAGACGCGACCGACTACGAAGAAGCAGCCATGTGCTTCAACCGTTGTCGGGCGAAGGGGCTTCAGGGGTCAAACACGGACTTTCTGATCTGTGCGGTGAGCATGCAGCGAAAGCTCGCGATCCTGACGACCGACAAGGACTTTGCAGGCTTCGCGCGGGTTCTCGGATTCGAGCTGCACGCCCCGCGGTGAACTCAGCGGTCGGCCCAACGTATCACGGCTTCGCCGCGCCGCGGCCAGAGAATAGGTTATCGACCCGGGCGCCGCACTCGCAGAGCAACATCGAACTCACCTCGACACTTCTCCCCGGGGGCGTGCTGGCGCGTTCTTGGGCCGCGGACCGTCAGAGCTCGTTGCTGTCGCCACTGACGAGCAACGGTCTACCGAGGTGAAAGCTTCAACGGATAAACCACGCTGACAGTTCCACCGTTCGGCGGCGGGAAATGCATCTGATAAAATTCACGCACGACACAGCGTATGACTTCGGTATCAAGCAGTGTCGAGCCTCCAACAGCTACGTGGGGCACGGAGCCATCCCGCGTGATGATGAACCTGACCTTGATTTCACCTTCCAGTTGCGGGTCCCGCCCCAGCCCCGAGATATAGCATCTCTGAAATTGTGGATAGCGCTCGCGCACGATCGACTGGATCAAAACTGGAGGCAAGCGCCCTGACAGTCGGTTGGCGCCGCCCCCTGCTGCCGATGCGCTCACACTTGAAGGCTTCGAAGAGTCTCCACTCGGTGAATTTGCCGCAACGCCTGCTGCGGATCGGCCCCCACTGCAAGCGGTGGCAATCGTCACTGCGATACCCGCAAAGGGGATCCGAAATCGAACCAATGAAGTGGCGGCCGAGCTGAACCGTGTTGAGGGTTGCGCGGCATTATCGTGAAATCGAGGTCGCATTTCGTCCGCCCAACTATCGACTTGCCCAATGCTTCGGCCTGCGACGCAGGTGGGCGACCGCGACGATTTTGATCTCATCATCGACGTTCCTCGTACCAGTGTGCTGCTTCGTCGAGCTCGAGCTCGGTAGCCGGGATGAAGCGGAATGTGCTAGCGGCCACGCAGGCGTTGCTCGATGCGCGACAAAACCTGTTCCCCTGGCACGGGTTGAACGCGACCTGCGTCCACATCGGCGATGCGTTGGCGAATCTCGCTTTCCCATGCCTCGCCGAGATCGGAGCCGTCGAGGCTCGCCGTCAGGACTTCCACGAGTTCGGCACGCTCGCGCGGCGCGAGCTGCAGGGCGGCTTCGAGCAATCGCGCGGCTTCGGTCATGGGCCTCAGTGTAGCAGACTCGGGAAACGTGTGCGTTGCGACGAGGCGGCACTCGGCGGGGATCAGCGTGTGTTAGCTCCGACGGTCATGCTCTTGTGCATGCGTTCAACGGGACCGCCCAACGTACCGCCGTTCAGCAGCGGCCGCACCAGCATACGAGACGTGTGAGGTGACGATGACCGAGCCCATGGTACTCGAGCGAGAGGTGGGAGACATCCGGTCGCGGCGACGTGCGGCCGTCTGCTGCAACGGCTTGGGCGGCCTACTCGCTCGGACGCGCTACGGCTTCCTTCAACTCGGTCATGAACTCAGGCGACCCGTAGGAATCGATCACGAACGCGGCACCAAGGCTGAAGACAAGCAGGCCTTGCTTCGAGTGGAATGCAATCCCAAGGTGGGAACAACCGCCCTGCTCCGCTGGGTTGCGTTCAAATTCGGCGAGTTCCCAAGGTCGGAAGACGTCGGCGTCGATCACCTTGGACCAATGAAACACAGAAAGCGCATTGTCCGGGTCGGTGATGTAGAACCAAGACGCGCCGTGGCGCCGAACCAAGCCACGAACGCGGCGGAAGAGCGAATCAGTCGGGGAGAGGCTGCCGAAGCTCGACCAGGTCGGAGTGCCGCGGCAACCGTCAACAAGGGAAGCGACGAGCGGATATGACACCCCCGATCTGAACAGTTCAACCGGGGAACCAAGCCTGCTGGGGCAGAAATAGCCATCGGCCCAGAGCTCAGTCTCGATCCACGCTTGAACGTTCATGAACGGTTGTGAGTAGCGGTGCGGTGCGCCCAACGTACCGCCGTTAAGCAGCGGCCGCATCAGGAAACCAGAAGGCAACACGTAGCGACGAGCGAGCCCGTGGTAATTCACCACGGGCGAGAGGGAGGCGCCGCCGGTTACGACGAGGTGCGGCCATCTGCTTCAACGGCTCGTTGGGCGGCCTTCGGCCTAGGTCGGAGTTAACTCAACAGGATCGTTGTGGGGATCACGGACGAGAGCAATCTTCGCGTCGGCACTCGGTTCGCGATCGACACGGCCACCGATGGAGCGAACGGCGTCCACTGCCGCCGTGACGTCCGTGACGCCGAGACCGTTAGAGCGAGCCCGCGCAGCGGGCGACCGGCGGCGATTGACAGCTGCAACACCTTGTTGGGCGGCGCGGCGAATCGGCGGTCTAGGATCTTCCGGCGGCCAGCTCTTGAAAAGAGCCGTTCGTCGAGATGTATTGGACGATACCCGAAGGAGCGACGCGGATGAAGGCCGCCTGGTGCGTGTTCTCCGGAGTCATCAATGCGGATTTTTGAGTGGAGGCCGCCAGCTTGCTCATGAAGGTGACGACCGCGTCGAGCTCGGCTTGGCCCACAACCTCGCGCGGGTCGAGGTCGAACTCGATCTCGGATTCGCCAAAGAAATGGCAATTCAGCTGAACTCCACCCACAAACGCCGCAAGCATGAAGGAGCATTCTCGAGGCTGGTTGAAGACTTGGAGCAAATTGTCGGGTGGAGTGGATTCCGCCCCGTCGGTCATGAATTTCAAGCGGAATCCGGCCGCATGGATCATCTCGAGTGCAGCGCGCCAGTCCGCGATTGAGGTACCGGTTACGCAGATATCTCGCCAACTTCCCTCCCAGGTGAACTCCGCTTTCAGGTCGTCCCAAGCAAGCATTGGTCGTCCGCCCAACGTACCGCCGTTAAGCAGCGGCCGCATCAGGAAACCGGAAGGCATCAGGTGGCGATGGGCGAGCCCGTGGTACTTCACCACGGGCGAGAGGGAGGCGCTGATTCGGGAGACAAGGCGCGGCCGACTGCTTCAACGGCTTGTTGGGCGGCGCTAGTGCCAATCGGCATGGCAGTGAAGGCATTGTCTCGCTGCTGAGGACGCGAGTGGCTGGCCGCAGTGTGGGCACGGCGGGCCCGAGAACCTCGGGTTCGGCCGCCCTGAGTGAATCACCCAGATCTTGGCGAACCTGGGCGGGGCACCGGTGCATGTCTCGAGCTCAGTCTGGGCGAGAGCGTGTTGACCCTCATCGACGAGGCCAATGATCGTGGCGCGGTCTTCGTCGGTCAGGTCCGCGAACTCGGGGACAAGCACACCGCAGCGCTCGCACGTTCGACCACGATGAGGCCAACGCCCATCGGCGGCAACGGCGAGTTCCTGGCGCGAGTAGGGCTGAATTGGGTCTGCGGGCATCGGTTCAGTCCCCAACGAACCAGAGGTAGGCGTGGGTCTCGTTCGACAACCGTTGTACGAGTGGCTCAACGCTCGCGAGGAGCTCGGCGAGCGGTGTTCCAGGATGAGAGCGGAGGATCTGATGAATGTCGTCTATCAGATCGCCCGCCTGCGCCTGGTTGAAGATGGCGTCGCCCCACGGCACCAGATAGCGAAGTAGTCGCGTGCTAGTCAGTGGACCGGACGTGGCGCGGGAGAGCGTCGTCCGGAAATCGTCAACCTCGCCGATGACCTCACCGTCCTCCCGCTTCAGTCGCACATCGATGCCCATGATGTCGTCCGCCCAACGTACCGCCGTTAAGCAGCGGCCGCATCAGCAAACGAGGAGGCAACAGGTGGCGACGAGCGAGCCCGTGGTACTTCACCACGGGCGAGAGGGAGGCGGTCGCAGGTAGCGACGAGGTGCGGCCGTCTGCTTCAAGGGCTTGTTGGGCGGCGCCCTCGCAGCGCTGCGGTCCCGCTATGCGTTACTGTCGAGACGCGGACGGAATACGCGAACCCTCGCTATGTTGTTACCTGGGCCAAGCCAAGTGCGATGGTGATGAACCTGCATACGAAGGACGTCGGCCAGTGTTTGCCCGACGAGCGGAACGAACTCGGTCGAACTCTGCGCAGCGTCCTTTGGATGTGCGCGGCTAGTCGCAATCGAGACCGTAATCCCGACGTTGCAGTCGGGCGGGACGGAAGGATCCCACTGCTGAAGTGTGCCGGCATCGTACGGGCGTGAGACATTATACTCGAGCCCATCGTGCAGAAGGGTGCCCCACTCCGTTTCGTTCTCGGAGCCGTAGAGAAGCGTGGGCAGCCCGAGCCCATTTCGAAGCGCGCTGCACAGTTCGGCGAGCGAGAGCGCACTCTGGACCGCAAAGTGCTCGGCAATTCGGACGTCAACGGGTTCCACAGGGAAATGACCGCCTAGTAGTTCGACCGCCCAACGTACCGCCGTTAAGCAGCGGCCGCATCAGGAAACCGGAAGGCGACAGGTAGCGCGACCGAGCCCGTGGTATTCACCACGGGCGAGAGGGAGGCAGTTGCAAGTTGCAACGAGGCGCGGCCGCCTGCTTCAACGGCGGTACGTTGGGCGGCGCAACGTGGACAGTCACCAGTCAACAATTACGGGTAGCTGCAGCTCCAGCGAATCGGTCAGGGCGTCGCGAAGCGTTTCGGCGGCGGACGCCGCTTCGGGTGGGCATCGCGACGACGCCAGCTCGTTGAGCGCACGGCTGACGGCGCCCGCAGTTCGCTCGAACGGAGAAACCATGGCTATCGGGTTCTCGAACTCGCAAGGGGGCAGCAACGCCGAAGCGCAGTGCGATGCGCGAGTGCCCTTTCGGATTCCCCAGAGGGACCGCGTTGGTTTCGCAGCGAAATGGGCCAACAAGGCCTCATAGGATTTCGGGGCCACACGGTGAAAGCGTGGCTCGGCGCCCGAGCGCTCGTCCCAAAGCTGAGCGGCGATCTCGCGTGGCAGGGTGCGCAAGTCATCAAGGACCATCTCGACCACCTGGCTGCGTCGCGCCGAAGCGTCACCCCCACCGAATGGCAATCCAGGCGGCACATCACGTTTTCCATCTGGGCTCACGATCGTGTACGGAAGACCTGCGACCAAGCGAAACGCATCGTGGGCGTCACGAAATCACCGGCGATGTAGGGGGTCATCGGCATCACCACGAAGTCAATCGCCATCGGAACTATCCTCACGCACGAAACGGTCGCCCCAAGCGTCCCGTCCGCCCAACGTACCAGGCTTAAGCAGCGCGGGTCGAGCGAAGCGAGATCCGCGTCTGCTTCAAGCCGTAGTTGGGCGGCGCTCGCCCGCGGGTCGCAAGCCTCGGCGCGTCGGCGCGTCGCTCAGCTGCTCGACTTGCGCGGACGCATCTCGCGCCCGGTCGGGTCTGTCTCGAGGACCGACTCGTGCAGTCCGTTCACGGTCGAAAGGACGTTGCCATCGTCATCGACCTGGACAAGGGACCATACGACGTCCGCAACCTCGGGCTCAACATCGCCCGGATCCTCAAGGAGATAGCAAAATTGGAACAGCAATTCGGCCTGCATACCTCGAACAAGATCAGTTAGTTCTTCGTCAGTCGCGCCGCGCGCCCGCAGGCTACGAAGAGCGTGTCCCACACCGGAGTAAGGCTCGTCCGGCTCGGATTCAGCGCGGGTGATCGCGTTCGAGATCCAGGTCGAATCCCCCTCACTCACGATCGCGCGCCAGGCCTGCCGCAGAAACAAGAAGCGAGCCAGCTGTGGGATATCCTCTTCGAGTTGGGATCGGGCCCACCCAGCAGGGTCGCCGGCGCCAAGCTTCTTAAAGAGTGCTGCAAGCGTTCTCTGGTTCATCGCGACCACGCTATTCCTCGTTCGCCCAACTTCTATTTGAGCCTCACCCGTCCCGCAAGCTAAGCCGCAACGCCGGAGGCGAAGCAGGGGCAATTGGGGGAGTTCTGGGATAAACGGGGCTGGTCCGTATATGCGGATATTGTTGTGATGCCGGGGTTAGTCGAGAGGGCTGCGCACCCCAAAGGGGCCGCGGTTGACGACGTGAGTGTAGATCATGGTGGTGGCGACGTCCCGATGGCCCAGGAGCTCTTGGATGGTCCGGATGTCGTATCCGGCTTCGAGGAGATGAGTGGCAAAACTGTGGCGCAAGCTGGCCGAAACCGAAACGGAATCGACCCGCAACACCGGCAACACGGGGCGCGGCCGCCAATGGCATGCATGGCCTCACCTGGCGACTTCGAACGCCTGCCGCTGATCGATGTCTCCGGCTTGGAAAGCGCCGATCTCGAGACCCGGCGCAGGGTAGCCCGGGAGCTCGATCGCGCGGCACGGAGCTCGGGCTTCTTTTACGCTACCGCGCACGGGTTGCCTGACGCGCTGATCGAGGACTTAGCGGCCGCTGCTGCGGAATTTTTCGCCCTGCCGGAGGCAGCCAAGCAAGCTTATTACATTGGCGGCTCGACCAATCATCGCGGCTACGTGCCACCCGGCGAAGAGGTCTTCTACGCCGGCAGCAAGGACACCAAGGAGGCCTTCGACCTGTCCCTCGATCTGCCGGATTCAGATCCGGATTACCGAGCCGGCAACCGGCTGCTCGGTCCCAATCGCTGGCCGACTGAAGTTCGGAATTTTCGGGAGCGGGTCTACACCTACTACGAAGCGGTGACCGCGCTCGGACGGCGGCTGCTGCGCGGCTTTCTGCTGGCTCTCGAGCTAGCGGAAGATCACTTCGATCGAGTCCTGCTCAAACCGCCCTCGCAATTGCGACTGATCCACTACCCGTACTCCCCGAACGCGCTGGACGCACCGGGGATCGGCGCGCACACCGACTACGAATGCTTCACCATTTTGCACGCGAGCTCGCCTGGCCTAGAAGTACTCAATGCCAGAAACCACTGGGTCGACGCGCCGCCGCTGCCTGGCGCGTTCGTGATCAACATCGGCGATCTGCTCGAGGTACTGAGCAACGGGCGCTGGGTCTCCACCGCGCACCGAGTGCGCAAGGTGACCGAAGAGCGCTATTCAGCGCCCTTGTTCTTCAACCTAGACTACGACGCAGAGATCGCTCCCGCTCCGCACTTGGTGCAGCGCGACGGTGAAGCGCGCTATCCGAGCGTGCGCGCGGGTGAGCATTTGCTAGCCCAAACTGCGCAGAGCTTCTCGTACATGAAGGCCCAAGTCGCGCGTGGCGAGCTGCACTTG
>Ga0247783_1000497_pt1 | contig 12328 bp, 7 predicted proteins | sample UWRJL064202C5_FD_179911 | JGI IMG/M metagenome (GOLD analysis project Ga0247783, IMG submission 179911) | Plant litter microbial communities from Arlington Agricultural Research Station in Wisconsin, United States - UWRJ-L064-202C-5 | ecosystem: Environmental > Terrestrial > Plant litter >...
GACATCGAGACCTGGACACGTTTCGAAAAGAAAGAAACTTTCGCGAAGGATTTCGGATTAGCCGCCCTCTCGACCTTGCTTGGAAACAGCTTCGTCTCCCAAGGCGGTTTCGAAGGCTTCACCGCCGCCAAGACCGGCACCAATATCGGAGGCGTCCTCTCCGCCGCTGCGTACCCCGACGACAGCGACGATAACACAATACCTTATGCTTACCTAAACTACATCGTCTACGATGAGAATATGGTCTCCACCAACTCCGGCTGGCTCCGCGTCACCGAGGACGCAGGTTCCAACCAGGCCGATCTGCATGTGAAGGGCCACGAACCTGTAAGATTAGGATTTGATAGCCCTATTACAATTACCGAAAATGGATATATTTATGTCTGGGTCAGCAATCAGAGCAAGGAGGCTCGGGTTTGGTTTGACGACTTGACGGTACGGCTGTCTGAGCAGATTGTAGTGCAGGCTACGGATTATGGAGCCTGGGGCGATGTGTTGAGAGAGCAGAAGAGTGATGAGCGGAAGTATCGTTTCGGGTATCAGGGGCAGTATGCGGAGAGGGATGAGGAGACGGGGTGGAGTCATTTTGAATTGAGGGAATATAATCCGGCTATCGGGCGCTGGCTATCGAGGGACCCTATGCATCAATTCTGGAGTCCGTATGTCGGTATGACAAATGATCCTGTTAATCAATTCGATGAAACTGGTGGATTGAGTAGCCCTTATTTCGACGAATGGGGTAATTTCCTTGGTGTGGATGAAAATGGATATCGGGGGGACACTCGAATAATGAATAATTATGATTGGACAAGACTTCAACGTGAAGGGCTTGTTGTGGATGGCAAGATTTGTAGTGAAATTGGTTACGATAATAGTCAGTCGATTAAGACGGCAAGTTTGCCCCCAGAATCGATTTCGGCAGTTATGACCCATATTATTATGCAACTTCCGGAGTTGCAGGCATACCGAGGTCTTTTATTAAGAGGAGCCGTATCAGTTTATAATACCGATATGAGGTCGCGAAGCGAGAATCCCGATCATCCGGAGTTTTTTGATTACAATGACCCTAAACCAACTTATGATCCTGCCGGTGGACTGATTGGCCCCAACGTGATTAGAGTTACCGTGCCCACTACCAGCACCGCATTTGACTGGAATATCGTTGAAGAGGTGCAACTTACTCTCGGTATACACGAGTTTTTGGGCCATGCCGTTCTTCAGGGGTATCTTAAAAAAGTGAATTTTAAGCACTCGGATATATATGATTCTCAAATGAAACATCCATTGTTTAAGAGTATTTACGTGACAGAAAAATATCGGCAACATATTCGTGGCAATTATGCAGCTTATAAATCAGTTAACGATTAGAGTAAAAATGTCAAGGTATTTTTTACTTTCAATAGTTTTTATTGTCGCCTTTGCATGTACCGACAGTAAAGAGGGCGATATGGAGATTTATGTTTCTGCGCGTGGTATATATGGCAGTGATAACGATACCATCCATTGGAACCATGCCCCCTTTAGTAAAACGCCAGTAATGCTTACATTTTTGGTAAAAAATGGAAGATCTGATACGTGTAAATTGCAATTTTATCAGTCTTTTGACTCGATGAATTACGATTTGATTTGGCGAAATAGACATGCTTACGTAGTTCTGAGGCTCGATACATTTCAACTATTGAGCCGAACTTATGATAATACATACATCGTTGCACCTGGTGATAGTACTGGCTTTAGCCTTGGTATCAATTCTATTGAAATTAAATCGAAGTACAATTCGGCGATATATAAAAATTATAAAGATTATATGATGGACATTGTTAATAATGGTAATATATATATAATTCCATTGGGTAATTGGGATACTATACGTGTGGATAATTCGATTCGGAAACCGATAATTTATTGGCAGGAATGATTAATGCCGTCTCGTGAAGTTATGCTTGAATTGCCTTTTCTCTCAGTCTCCCGTTACTTTGCTCAGTTGTTGTCCGGAGAAAAGATTGCCGATGAGCGGGTTCGCCAGCCGGGCGTTTGAAGAATGAGTAATTTGCTTTAAATGGTGAGTAATAAAAAAGATAGCAAGAAGTATCATGAGTAAAGAAGTTAGATATCAAGGTGAAAATAAAATTTTAAGTCCTATCATACCATGGTTCGAACCCAAGATCTTGAGCGACGGGTCGCCATTTTATTGGTTGATAAGTGTAAGCAGGATGTGAAAATATATTAATGCAACTTACTGGAGTTTCTGGCGAAAGTTGATTGCAAGACATTTGAATCTTGTGCTATTTTGCATCTACGCTCGTAAGGTACCTCGCATGCTGAAAAAGGAAAAACACAAGCGTCGCCCGGTAAAGCCAAAAGACTACAGCAGGTACCCGTTCATGAACCGTAGGCTTGAATACATGGAAGGGGAAGAATGGGCGGACATTGCACAATTCGATGGCTATTATTCCATCTCGAATTATGGACGTATCTGGGCCATGCCCAGGCCCGTTTTCTCGACCACGGGTCAATCCTACTACACCAGGGAAATGATTCGGAAACAGGTCGTCATGCAATACTATAATGCTTATACAAAGGTTTATACGGACCAACTGGTTGTAAAGCTTCGCTACGGTTATGAAAATTATTCATTCCAGGTTTGCCGTCTGGTGTACGAGGCATTCGTCGGCCCCATCCCAGAGGGCCTTCGAATTGTGCACAAGGATGGAGACAATTGCAATAACAGGTTTGACAATCTTGTAGCGATGAACGGCACGTCCATCTATGCCCACGGATTAAAGCTGAACCGCCGGCCCCGCACCTCCCACCTGGTCAAAAAGGAATCATCCACCTCCTGGTCAGATTCGAATGCGCCGCGTTCCATTGTTAAATACTCCCTGGCTGGAAAAAAGATCGCAGAGTACGAAAGCGTCGTCGAAGCGGCAGTGGCCAACCATTCGAATCGTGGAAGCATTCGAAATGTTGCCACAAAAAAATTCAAACAGCTCGACGGCTTTGTATATCGCTATAAGGGAGACGTGTATCGGGGAGAATTCGTTGACTTCGCCTGGGAAAAACAGGTAACGCAATATGCCCTCGAAGGCAAGAAACTAGCCACGTTTAAAAGCGTAAAGGACGCTGCGGAACATACCGGTATTGATGCCAACACGATCAGCAAATGCGCGCTTTTCAAACACCGCCTGGCCGGGGGCTACGTATGGCGATATGAAGGCGACCGATATACAGGCGAATACAGGCATGAAATCAAAAACAGGCCCAGGCCGATTGTGCAATACGATCCAGACGGCAAAAAAATAGCCGAATACACAAGTGTCAACCAGGCCGCCACGGTGACCGGGTTCAGCACCGCGACGCTGCTGGCATGTGCTCACAAAAAAGCAAAGCTCTCCCACGGATTTGTCTGGAGGTTCCAGGGAGACAAATATCGCGGCCAATACAAGCACCATAGGGTGGGAGTTCCGGTAACCCAATGGACGCAGGACGGAAAGAAGGTTCAAAGCTTTCCAACTATTAAAGCCGCTGCTGAAAGCACGGGGTTAACAGAGGCCAATATTCAAAAGAATGTCCAGGGGGCAAACTACACAGCGGGCGGATTTGTATGGAAAAAGGCGACAAAGAACGAGGCCGAAAAACTCCCGCACAGGCAAGAGCAAGAGCTAAGAAAGCCACAGGCCCCTGGTACGGAAATCGTTCAATATTCTTTGGACGGCAAAAAAATAGGGCATTATAACAGCATTAGTCATGCTGCGCGCGAAACGGGTATTACTGTGTCAGGCATTTCCCTTTCAATGCGTCGGCCGGCCCGGCAGGCGGGCGGATTTGTCTGGCGTATCAAGGGAGAACGGTACTATGGCCAACTGGCAAAAGACCGACCGGGGAATGCACCAAAGGTCGTAACGCAATACGACCTGCAAGGGCGAAGGCTTAATGTATACGAAAGTGCCCGTCAGGCCGGGAAAGCAACCGGTATTTCGAGTTCGACGATTTCAGCGGTCGCAAACGGAAAACTTAAAACGACGGGCAACTTCATCTGGCTGTACGGCAACGGCAAACCAAGGATCGACGTTGACGGCTATTTTGGCCGTGGCAACAATGGCTCAAGTCAGCTTGGTAAACCGGTTGCCAAATATTCTTTAGAAGGAAAACTTCTGGCAACGTATCCCAGTATTACTCTTGCCGCTCAGGCCGAGCAGATCTCGCCTAAAAGAATTTCTTCGGCTATAAACGGCAAAACAAAATCCGCAGTTGGATATCTGTGGAGGGTCAAGGAAATCTGATATGCCTGGCAATAATATTATACACCTAAAGACGTCATGAACTTCGAGAATAGCTCCTTCTCAATTTTAACGTCGGAGCCTTCAATAGAACATCGAGTTTAGCGGCTTTAATTATTCGAAAGTCTGCGATTGCTGACATGGAAGGTGGTTTGCGGTTGAAAATTTATACAATAAAATTAACTCGTGATACAAAGTTTTTCGTAATCAATAATTTGTCATTTGCTAATAAGGATAGCGTTTGGAATGATTGAGCCAAGAATGTAACAATGAGCAGTACATGCGCTATGGAAAGCTAGGTAAATGCAACAAATAGTGTAGGGAATACACACCACAGGCGCTGGATAATAATTGTTCATTTATTCGGTTTTACCATCGACGTCGGATGGAATTCTGCCGTGAATGTCGATACCATCTACATGATCCAAAGATGAATTTATTTTCGACCAAAGTTGATTCAGAAATATTAGCTACAGTTGCCGATATCATCACGCACAGAAACTTCGATCAACCGCCGCTCCATCGGATAGTTTTAATATGCAACTCCGAGGCTTTACCTGAAAATTTTGAAGTCACCTTGACTTACTCTATCACATGGTCTAAAAAGAATTTGAAAATTGGTGACAAGATCAAATTTAAGGCAAAAGTTAAAAAGTCTACTAACTATTATTATTGGATTGAAATATTAGATAAGCCAGCAGATATGATAGAGCCAGAAGAGGAGATTGAGATAATTAACGTTAAGCAAATTGTAAAAATTTAGTATAAACGTTGAGAGAAGTCGATTAATCGAAAAGTGTCTACACTTGGTTAAGATCATTTAACAGTTAAGAGCCTACATGCAAAATACTTTTCTTCCCATCTGGTTGCGAAAGTTTCACCTACGATAAACCATTGATCATGTTGATCGCCCGTTCCATGATTCTGGCCCATGCACGAGCATTGACATTCATACCCCTTCGCATGCCAGCAGGCAGGGGCACATTTTTCTTGTTCGCGATACGGCTGTATGATATAAAGCTTTCCCCAACGCTCTAAAGAATTCTCCACGAGCTTATTAAGCCAAGCGTATGGAACTTCCCAGCGCTTCTTTTCTCGATTCCATGTTGGATTTCTTTTGCCGTTGGTACTGAGCCATGCTCATTACCTTTGTCATACGGTAAGCGAAGCAATAGAATCTTCCCTTTTTCTTGCCTGTGAATTACTGGTATTGCCTGTTGATTCCACACCCTCTTTATACGGACTACATTATCCACTGCCATATCTATGGTGTTTACAAAGAAATTTATAAGTAAGGAAATGTAAGCGGAAGCAAAAAAAACAAGACGAAATTAACCCAATATGATTGAAAACGTCTCTCCTGATTGTTTATTCTCCAATGCATCCAAATTAGGCTATATAACTTTCATAGATCCATCGCTATCACCTTTGTCCTAATAAATATAGTAAGTTCATCTGTTAAATTTGGTTGGAACAGGGAACACTTTTGAGGATCGAGAATATTAGTCGGGTGCCTTTACGCCCTTGGAAGCACTGAAGTCGCAGTCAGATTATTTTTTAAAGGGTTGGACAGCTTGACTGGTCAGCTTTAATTTGTTAGTTTTAACATATAACGGCCCATCCGGTCGGCGTCTTGCAGCGCTGATGGGATGGGCCATATCTTTAAGTGAAAAAAACATGCGTTGCGTAGTCAGGTTTCTCCATTTTGAAAGCATCTTTCAGTCTAAGTTCATACCAATTATCTAATCACCACTAACTTTGCTACGTCAACTTCGCCTTGAGCAGACTAGGAGTTTTGCAAAAGCCATTGTGAGGTATGAAATCGCGAAAATGCTAGAAGGTTTCATTGCCTGTACGCCTCACGCCTTCCAAATCGGCTCAGAGCATGGTAAAATTCCTCATTGGGATGACATTGTCGTTGAGAACGACGATGGCGTTTTCGAACACATCCAGGTGAAGCAAGAAAATGTCGATTTCAGTAATGACAAAATTACGAGAGGTCTAAAAACGAAAGGCAACACACGCGAGTTGAAGGAGCTGTCTGAACTTGATGAAGCCATAAAGAGCCTGAATATCTGGCTATCCGCCAATACAAACGAAATTAGTAGACGAAAATTTAGATTTGTTTGCCCGGCGGGTTCGATAAAAATAAAAAGTGGCCTTGAACTGCATCACTTCGAGCGCTTCTGCAACAAGGATATAACAGACCAAAGTAATATTCATGGCCTCGAGCAGTTGTTAAGCGTCCAACACGGGCCCACTGAAAAAATTCAAACCTGGCTTCAGAGTTGGTGTGATGTACAGACAAATGAGCAAATTCTAACAATCGGGAAGAAGCTTGATATACAATTTTTGGGGAACGAAGAGAATATTGAAATCCTGACAAGAGATATATTACAGAGGTATTTCCATTCTGTCAATGAGGTTTGTGGGATGATTGATTTTCATACTGATAAAGCCAGCTCTTATACATCTGCGGTAACTCCGAGATACATGCTAGAGCAGATAAGACAATATTTACATCCGCAAATTAATAGGTGGACTCAATACTATTTTGACAAGCCTAATTGGCACATCTCTGGGACGGTAGGACTTTCTAATGGTAAAGTTGATACTCCCTGTCAGACCGTCCCAGCTTTCTGGAATACCAAATCGCGATCAATTCTCAGATTAAATTCGGGGCAACACTCAAGCCCGCTTACTAAGGCGATCATTAGGCTCGCGTTTCACATTCAAAACGTTCCCATTGCACATTTCCGAGATCACGATACTTGGATAACCTATGCGTCAAAATTCGTTGGTGAAACATTAGGCACTGAACTTGACGACTGTGCTATTGGAAGCGTCAATGTGATTGCCGACCCTGAGAAGGAAAAAATTCCCTCAGAGACCCGGCCTTTAATGCGCTATGATGAGCATGATGAGGAAGCGAAAACTCTTAACGAGGAAATGAATCAGTATTCGTGGAATATGATTGCTTCTCTTGTCACAGACAAAATTGGTGCTATGAAAAAAAGTCAGTTGCGCAGCGGCCTGGAGGAGAGATGGCTTCGATGGCAAGAAGAGCTCAATAAATCAGCAGACAATCGTATGGAATTGCTAAGGTACATGCTGACAGCCCGGGCTGAAGGCGATATAGAGGTAGAAATTCGACTTGGGCCAAAAACTGCGAAGTTATTGGCGGAGGGCATATATCTTATCTTGATCGTATCTGTTGGGTTAAGCGATATTGATTTGGGATGGAATAGACTCAACGAGGATCTAACTATTGGTGCGTGTGCGATTACCCATTGGGCCGGTCCCGCTGGTAATCGGAAAGTCGTGAAGATTGAAGAAGAAGGTGTTGACCGCCTACTGGGTCAAGAATCCCGGAACATATACATTCTTTCTGGCGTGCAGAGTTCGTCTACCGAGATCATACAGGAAACCATGGCCGATTCAATCAGGCAAGATACAAGTTTGGCAAGCCAACATACACCTACACTATTGGTTACGAATTCTCTTAAGCTGAGGCGTTTAATTGATAAAGGCGACCTGCACGAATTGCGCAGTTATTTGGGCGGCGAGCTCAAAATAAGTATGCACCCCTATACCGTTTAATTTTTAAAATCACTAGGATGAGTGAATATCCAAACGAATATGAGGTAATAGAAAAAATTACCACGGCGGCTAAAGACCGATTTACCCTGGAAGTAAACGGTACGGGGGCAGAAGAGTTAATAGCGTTGGCATCAGAAGACCTCGTCCGGGGAGACGTTGTTCGCTTACAGAGGACAGCCACAGGCACAAAGGGATTTAGGACGTTACTTCTCGCGACACTACAGGATCCAACGCAAATGGATCTTGCAGTTCAGTGGGCTGCGTCATGCAAACAGGATTTGATAGATCCAGGAGCTGCCGATTTATACCTTGTTGTAGTCATTCAAGATAACACCTGGACAATAGAACAGTGCTTAAATATTGAAGCGGATGAAAAATTCTGTCGGAAATTTATCCTGCGGCCGCAGGAGACCTTAGACGACCTCATCCAACGAACTTTCCTTACAAGGATTATGGATAGGGAAACAGAAGGGGCGCTAACGGATCCCTTGACCATTGCCCTTAGAGATACTAACAGTACACATCAATGGTTTTCAACGGAAAGACAGCAAACATGGAGAGCCGCGTTTTTGTCCGGTAAGTCTGGAAGTGACCTTATTGACATATTGTTTGAAGACGTCTATAATTCCAATTTGCAAAATGAAGCACCTTAATCAGATAACTATTAGCAACATACGTCGCTTCAAGGAGAATGTTAGGATTCCGATTAGTAAAGGTGCAACAATTTTCTTAGCCCCGAACGGCACCGGTAAAACTGCTATTTTTGAAGCCGTTGAACTGGCACTGACTGGCGCTGTGAAACGACTGCCCGCACCGCCGGATGTGTTAATCCGTGACACAACTCATCAATCATTTATTCGTTTGGACTTCGAAGGTGATAAATACTGTGAAGCCAACTTTTTCAAGGGTACACTGCCAGTTTTATCTGGACATCATAAGGAGTTATTTAACGGAGTGCCAGATGAAGACATCCCTTATCTCCTTCGGTTAACGCATTTTTTAAATCAAAGAAATGATGAATGGCTTGTTCAAAATCCGGGTCAGAATGCCGGTAGCCAACTAGATCATTTAGCAATCGGGCGTGATGCTATTCAAGCTAACGGTGCGATGATCGCAACGAAAAAAGCTGCAACCTCCCGAATTGCCGAAGCTAGGCAGAATCTAAAAAATGCCGAGATTCAATTGCAAAACTGGAATGAACTGATAGGGTCGCGTGAGAAGCCAGGTGACTGGGATAAAAATATAATGTCCCGGCCTGTTATTATGGAAAATTTGAACGTTGTGGCGGACTTTCTATCCACGAATCATCTTACTAAGGATGAGATTAATAACCTGCACGCGGCTATTGAAGCGTTTACCGAGATGTTATCAAAGAAGACTTTTTTGGATAAGGATAGATTACTTGCCTTAGAAAGTTTAAAAGCTTTGATCGATAGTTTCGATAAACTAAACCACGAATCTCAGAATGTCAACGCTAACATCGAAACAAATCGCGAGGCAAAAAAAGATATTTCTAAACAATTAGATGATCAAGTCTCGCTTTTCTTAAAAGCGTCGAAAGAATTGCTCGCCCACGAAACTTCCTTGGAAGAATTACGGAAAAACAATGCGCTTTGGATGCAGTTCACCGATCTCGACGCCTCTATCAAGTCAAAAGGAGGTGAAATTGAACTGCTCGATAACAGTTTAAAGAACGATAAAGCCAAGGTGTCAATCTTGGCCAAAGATCTTGATATAAGCCAGCAAGCAGAGAGGCTACAAGGGCGCTTGGAGGCAATCTCGAAATTAATAGGTACAGATCAAATCGCAATTAATGCGAACGAGCAACTAATTCTTGGCTGGATAAATCGAATTCAGGAACTGGAAATCTTACGGGATGATGGACGAAGACTTGATGAGCTGTTCATCCATGCTGAAGAGCTACTCGCAGCGATTACGTCGACGTTGAATTTGCAAATGTCTAAGTTAGCTGCAGCGCAAATTGAATTTAATTCCCTAAATCAGACATCCGACACAATCCGTAATGCCGTAGGGTTGATTGCTTCTGCATTACCCTCGTCAACGGACATATGCCCTGTTTGTAGGCACGAATATCCTCAAGGAGAGCTGCAGACGCGAATTGCGAGAGCACTTGAGGCTATAAATCCATTGCTAAATCAGGCAGCTGCTACTCTAGAACAACAACGAAAGGTTGTTGCGGACTCTTCGGTTCAAAAATCCAGCATGGAACTTGAAATACAACAGATCAAGAGCCAGATAGAGACAAATGAGGTCAACAGAAAAAAGATTAATGACGACATCGACCAGTTGATGCTTTTTAAGATCTATGGAGCACAAACACCAGATGAAGCGCAAAGTAAGGTCACAGAAGCTAAAAGGAAACTCGCAGCGGCGGAACTTGATAGAACCGCAATTCAAGAATTGTTGAAGGCATTTGATGGCACGTCTTCTTATGAAGTGGTTAGTGCAGAATATCAGTCGTTAAAGCGTATTGTGGACGAAAAGTTAGGTCAGGTAACGGCTTTAGAGAATGTCATTAAGGAGTTAAGCGAGCAACGCAATGACATTGACATACGGCTTAGCAGTGTGGAAAATATAGACATAATTAGAGCAAATATAAATGATCTGACCCTCGTAATCGAAAAAGCTAGAATTAAGCTTAACGGCATTAAAAACGTTCAGGATGCCTTGCACCGAACCCTAACCCAGACAAATGAAATTCTTGTTCGCGAAGAAGATCGAAGTAGACAGCTAGGGGTTGAGATGGCAAAACTTCGCTCCATCTGGAATACATCTGGGTTACAGGGAACGCCGAACGAGAGTGCCTTGACATCGAAGCGGGACGAGTTGACAGTCATCAATTCAAGGAACGATAAAGTATCTGCGGATATTATTGATTTGTCAAACCAGCTCATTAAGTTAAAGGCCGTCGATATGCATCTGGATGTGGAAAGGCGAATAACAGTGCTGCGTGGTAGCAAAGCAGAAGTCGAATTTAGTGAAGAGCTACAAGCCTCATTAATACAGGCCCAAGTCCGCGTAACATCGCTTGAAGAAAAGCAAGCAGCATTGGAGTCATTTTCAGCCAACCTCATGACGCAAGTTGATAAAGTCAATGAACAGATCATTGCAATCAACCCTTTATGGAATAAGCTTTTAAAGCGTGTTGTCGTTGATCCAAAATTTGCCGATACCATTATCAACAGTTATAGTCATCGCAAAAAGCAACATGCGGACTTTACGGTTCAAATTCACAACAAAGCATATACAGCCTCACACATTGCAAGTGAGGCGCAAATAGCCGACTTACAGTTTACGTTCTTACTTTCAATGGCGCAGAAGTATTTATGGTCACCATGGCGTTCGTTGCTACTTGATGATCCGACACAGCACCATGATTTAGTGCATGCCTCGTCCATTTTTGATCTTTTGAGGGATTATATTGTCGACCATGAATTTCAGATATTGTTGGCCACTCATGATTCCATCCAGGCAAATTTCTTTATTAGAAAACTTCGGAACGATGGGATAGAAGCCAGGGTAGTTAAACTTAGGCCGACAGCTAACGGGGTTCATGCCGAATTTTGAAACCGATAGGTACTTCCCATTATTCGGCGCAAGCCTTTTAAGGATTTATTTGAGGGGGTATGAGCCAGTTTGCGAATTGACCGGATTTTTTCGACTTTCGAAACAACTTCAAATGTCTGACAAGATGAAGCTTTCTACTGGGCGCGAAACATATTTTTTGGTGATTTTTCAATCAAAATCCTCAGATCATGCAATTTTCGGCATTCTTCGATAAAATGCGGTTCGACACTTGGACTACCGGGACTACAAAAAACAGGGTGAGTGCCCCGATAGCTATCGGGGAGAGCGTGAAACACAAATTCAGAAGCAACAGGGTGAATATTTCGATGAGAGATGTTCACCCTGTTTTTTTCTTCGCTCTCACACTGGCACTCACACTATCTCGTTGTTTGGGTTACTGTTATTAATTAACACCAATCTCGTTATAGCGTATGTTCAAAAAAGTCTACCTGGAAATATCCAACATTTGTAACGTACAGTGTTCATTTTGTCCTGTTGTAGAGAAAGACAAGAAGTTAATGGACCTGGCTGAATTTGAGGCTATCCTGAAGGAAGTTGCGCCATTGGCGGAAATAGTCTGTTTGCATTTGTTGGGCGAGCCCCTTGCTCATCCTAAATTTTCAGAAATATTGGACGTTTGTGAACGATACAATACCCAGATCGATCTTACCACCAATGGAATTCTGATCAAGCGATATAGCGAGCGTATCATAAACTCCAAATGTGTACGACAAGTCAATTTCTCTATACAGGCCTTTAAGGATAATTTTCCTGATCGCGATCTTGATCCATTTCTACAGCCGATATTTGACTTCGCAAAATCAGCTCACGCAGTGCGGCCAGCTCTTTATAGATCGGAA